>CAJDVU010000070.1_pt1 | contig 20340 bp, 22 predicted proteins | sample 7391431 | NCBI WGS metagenome assembly CAJDVU01 (sample SAMEA7055700, study PRJEB34461) | soil metagenome | biome: terrestrial ecosystem; feature: Peninsula; material: soil | place: Antarctica | collected 2016
GCACGTCGGCGTATTCACTGCTCACCTTGGCGAGGAATTCCTTGACCAGGTCCTTGCTGACCAGGGTCTGTGCCACGCCGACCGCGCGCGAGGCGTCTTTCACCCAGACCGTACCGGACTTGTAGTGGGGCTCGATCTTCAGCGCCGTGTGCGCGCGTGACGTGGTGGCGCCGCCGATCAACAGCGGGATATGGAAATTCTGGCGTTGCATCTCCTTGGCGACGTTGCCCATCTCCTCCAGCGACGGCGTGATCAGGCCGGACAGGCCGATCATGTCGGCCTTCTCGGCGATGGCGACGTCCAGAATCTTCTGCGCCGGCACCATGACGCCGAGGTCGATCACCTCGAAGTTGTTGCAGCGGAGCACGACGGCGACGATGTTCTTGCCGATGTCGTGCACGTCGCCCTTGACGGTGGCCATCACGATCTTGCGGTGCGCAGTTTTTCCGCCTCGATGTAGGGCAGCAGGTAGGCCACCGCCTTCTTCATCACGCGGGCGGATTTCACCACCTGCGGCAGGAACATCTTGCCGGCGCCGAACAGGTCGCCGACCACGTTCATGCCGTCCATCAGCGGGCCTTCGATCACGTCGAGCGGGCGGGTCGAAAGCTGGCGCGCCTCTTCGGTGTCCGCCACCACGAACTGGTCGATGCCGTGCACCAGGGCGTGGCTGATCCGCGCACGTACGTCCTTCTCGCGCCAGGCCAGGGTTTCCACCACGACCTCGCCCTTGCCCTTTTTGTAGCGGTTGGCGACCTCCAGCAGGCGTTCGGTGGCGTCCTCGCGGCGGTTCAGCACCACGTCCTCGACGCGCTCGCGCAGATCAGGGTCGAGCGCGTCGTAGATCGCCAGCGAGCCGGCGTTGACGATGCCCATGTCCATGCCGGCGCGGATCGCGTGGTAGAGGAAGACCGAGTGGATCGCCTCGCGCACCGTGTTGTTGCCGCGGAATGAGAACGACACGTTGGAGACGCCGCCGGAGATGTGGCAATCGGGGAAGCGCCGCTTGATTTCACGCGTGGCCTCAATGTAGGCAACGGCGTAGTTGTTGTGCTCCTCGATGCCGGTGGCGATGGCGAAGATGTTGGGGTCGAAGATGATGTCTTCGGGCGGGAAATCCAGCGTTTCGGTCAGCAGTTTGTAGGCACGCGCGCAGATGGATACCTTGCGTTCGACCGTGCCGGCCTGGCCTTCCTCGTCGAACGCCATGACGACGGCGGCGGCGCCGTACTGGCGCACCTTGCGCGCCTGTTCGAGGAACAAGGCCTCGCCTTCCTTCATCGAGATCGAGTTGACGATGCCCTTGCCCTGCAGGCAGCGTAGACCGCACTCGATCACCGTCCACTTCGACGAGTCGATCATGAACGGCACGCGGGCGATGTCCGGTTCAGACGCGATCAGGTTGACGAAGCGGGTCATCGCGGCTTCGGAATCGATCAGACCTTCGTCCATGTTGATGTCGATGACCTGGGCGCCGTTGGCCACCTGCTGGCGGGCCACTTCGACCGCCTCGTCGTAGCGGTCTTCCTTGATCAGCTTCTTGAATTGGGCGGAGCCGGTGACGTTGGTGCGTTCGCCGATGTTGATGAACAACAGGTCGGGGGTGATGACCAGCGGCTCGAGGCCGGAAAGATGGGTGCGACGTGTCATCTCAGGCGGCCTCGGCTTCGGTGGTGGAGGGCAATGTACGCGGCGCATAGCCGCGCACCGCCTCGGCAATGGCCTTGATATGGGCCGGGGTGGTACCGCAGCAGCCGCCGACGAGATTCAGCAAGCCATCGCGGGCGAAGCCGCCGATCACGCCGGCCATGTGCTCGGGCGTCTCGTCGTATTCGGCGAACGCGTTCGGCAGGCCGGCGTTGGGATGCGTGCTGACCAGGCAGTCGGCGAGATCGGCCAGCACCTGGATGTGCGGGCGCAGGTCCTCGGCGCCGAGCGCGCAGTTGAAACCCACCGACAATGGCCGCGCGTGGCGCACCGAGTAGTAGAACGCCTCGGGGGTCTGCCCGGACAGCGTGCGGCCGGAGCGATCGGTGATGGTGCCGGAGATCATCACGGGCAGGCGCGCGCCGCGCTGGTGGAACAATTCGCTCAAGGCAAACAATGCAGCCTTGGCATTCAACGTGTCGAAGATTGTCTCGACCATGAGCACGTCCGCGCCGCCCTCGATCAGGCCGTTGGCCGATTCGGTGTAGTTCTCCACCAGTTCCTCGAACGTGACGTTGCGGAAGCCCGGATCGTTGACGTCCGGCGAGAGCGAGGCGGTGCGGCTGGTCGGCCCGAGCACGCCGATCACGAAGCGTGGCCGGTCCGGTGTTTTTGCCGTCATCGCATCGCAGGCGGCGCGGGCGAGCCGGGCGCCTTCGCGGTTCAACTCGCCGGCCAGGTGTTGCAATTTGTAATCGGCCTGGCTGACCCGGGTGGAATTGAAGGTATTGGTCTCGACCAGGTCGGCGCCGGCTTCCAGATAGGCATCGTGCACGCCGCGGATGATCTCCGGCTGGGTCAGCGAAAGCAGGTCATTGTTGCCCTTCAGGTCGCACTCGCCGGCGTGGTCGTGGGCGTGGCCGTCATGGCCGTGTTCGAAACGTTCGCCACGGAAGCCCTGCTCGTCCAGTTGCTGGGACTGCAGCATGGTGCCCATGGCGCCGTCGAGAATCAGGATGCGCTGACGCAGCGCCTGTTCAAGCGCTTCGACGCGATCGGGGTGGAGCCAGGGCAGGGTACTCATTGCAACGTCCTCTCAGTAGTTCGGATTCAAGTGGGCTTGCGCGCCAGCAGGCTGATGACTTCGAAATGCGGCGCCTTGCGTTCGCGGCTCAGCCGGTTGCAGCTCGATACCGCCAGCCCCGCATGACGCGCGTAGCCATCCAGTTGCGCCTCGCTGAAACCCAGATTGCGGTGGTCGAAACCAGGTCGAAGCGTTGCTCGCCCAGTTCCAGCGCGTGCATGTCGCCCTGCATCACGCGCACGTTGGTGAATGCCTTCAGCCGTTTGGTGGCGGCGTTGACCACGCGCTCGCTGGAGTCGACGCAGACGATGGAGTGCGCGTGCGGTGCCAGCAACTCCGCGGTGATCCCGTCGCCGGAGGCGATATCGAGTACGTCGCCGGTTTCCAGGAGTTGCAGCAGCGAGCGAGCCAGGGTTTCCCAGGTGCGGCCGGGTGAATAATGACGTTCCATGTCGCCGGCCACCGTGTCCGCCCAGCCTTCTGCGCGAGCGCGATTGGCCAGCACGCCGGGCAGTCGTGCGGCGTCCTCGTGCAGCAGCGCATCGTCAATGCTGGCGCGCAACGAAGAGAGCAGATCGTGCTCCGCTTCACCGCCTTCATTGTTGGCGCGGTAGTAAGCGGACACCCCGGCGCGGCGGTCGCGGACCAGGCCGGCCTCTTTCAGCTTGGCCAGATGCGTCGAGACGCGCGGCTGCGCCAGGTGCAACACCGCCGCGAGCTCGGCCACGGTCAGCTCCTCGCGCTCGAGCAGGGCCAGCAAGCGCACCCGGGTAGGGTCGGCCAGCAGCCGGAGCACGCTTGAGGCAGTGGCGAGATCCATCAGCATCCCTGTATCGCGATACAAAGATGTGTAGGCTAGGCGTCGTCAGTCGATGCGTCAAGCGTTGGGGCGTTGCAGCGAGCTGCTGGCGTCACTAGCCGGCAGGCCTTTTTTCGCGGTTAAAATAGTGGGCTTTCACCATGCAGGAACGTTTCCATGGATTTCAGTTTTACTGAGGACCAGCTGTCAATCCAGTCGATTGCGCGCGACTTTGCGCAAAAGCGCATCGCGCCGGTGGCGGCTGAATTCGATGCCAGGGGCGAGTTTCCGCTCGACAACGTCCGCGAGATGGGTCGGCTCGGGCTGATGGGTATCGAGGTGCCGCAGGAGTATGGCGGCGCCGGCATGGATTCGATCGCCTATTCGCTGGCGATGATCGAGATTGCCGCCGCCGATGCCGCCACCTCGACCATCATGTCGGTGAACAATTCGCTGTTCTGCAACGGCATCCTCAAGCACGGCAGCGAAGAGCAGAAGCAGACTTACGTGCGCGCGATCGCCACCGGCGAAGCGATCGGCGCGTATGCGCTGACCGAGCCGCAGTCCGGCTCCGATGCCTCGGCCATGCATACCCGTGCCACGAAAAACGGCGATGGCGATTGGGTGATCAACGGCAAGAAAAGCTGGATCACCTCCGGCCCGGTGGCGCGCTACATCGTGCTGTTCGCGCTCACTACGCCCGGCGTCGGTGCCAAGGGGGTCTCGTCCTTCATCATTGACACCCAGTTGCCGGGCTTCCATGCGGGCAAGACCGAGCCCAAGCTCGGCATTCGCGCCTCGGCCACCTGCGAAATCGAATTCACCGATTACGTGCTGCCCGGGAAGAATCTGCTGGGTGTCGAGGGCAAGGGCTTCTCGATCGCGATGGGTGTCCTCGACGCCGGCCGTATCGGCATTGCCTCGCAGGCGGTGGGCATTGCCCGCGCAGCCTATGAGGCGACGTTGGCGTGGTCGCGCGATCGCAAGGCGTTTGGCCGCCCGATCGGCACGTTCCAGATGACCCAGTCCAAGATTGCCGACATGAAGTGCAAGCTGGATGCGGCGACGTTGCTGACGCTGCGCGCGGCCTGGGCCAAGAAAGAGGCGGAGCAGCACGGCGGTCGCTTTGGCACCGAAGCGGCGGTGGCCAAGCTGGTCGCCTCGGAGGCGGCGATGTGGATCAGCCATCAGGCGGTGCAGATCCACGGCGGGATGGGTTACTCGAAAGAGATGCCGCTGGAGCGTTACTTTCGCGACGCCAAGATCACCGAGATCTACGAAGGCACCAGCGAGATTCAGCGGCTGGTGATTGCGCGGGCCGAAACGGGATTGCGCTAAACCGTTCCCGCGCCAGCGCAAGCTGCTGTTCGGCGGTTTGCGCTGGAACGCTCACCCGCGACGCCAGGATTACCGAGATCGACGAAGGCACCAGCGAAATTCAGCGGTTGATGATTGCGCGGGCCGAGACCGGGCCACGCTGACCAGATCATCCTCATGGTGTGAGGGCTCGCGCGCAGCGATGCCGTTCCTGATTGGCGTTGAACCTGAGCTAACGAAAGTCCCTCTCCCGTCGAGAGAGAGCTTGGCGAGGGTTCAGGCGCAGCGAACCAAGTCAGCACTCATCGCGGCGGATTCGCGCTTCGCTTGAACCCTCATCCGGCGCTTCGCGCCACCTTCTCCCGAGGGGAGAAGGCAGTGGTAGCGGAGGTTCGACGCCAATCAGGTCCCCTTTGGCTCTTGCGAATTCCGAATTCCGGATCCCGGATCCCGGATCCCGAGCCCCGAATCCCGAATCCCGAGTCCCGGATCCCGGATCCCGGGTCCCGAGCCCCGAGTCCCGATTGAGTGCAATTCTTTCGGTCAAAATCTGGATTTCAGTGCGCCTTGACGCCGACCAGTTCCACATCGAACACCAGCGAGGCGTTCGGCGGAATGTCGCCGCCAGCGCCACGCGCGCCGTAGCCCAGCGAAGACGGGATCAGCAAAGTGCGCTTGCCACCCACGCGCATGCCCGTTACACCCTGGTCCCAGCCCTTGATCACCTTGCCGGCGCCGAGCGCGAAGGTGAAGGGCTCGCCGTGGTCACGCGAGCTGTCGAATTTGCTCCCGTGCTTGTCCCTGGCGCCGTCGTCGTACAGCCAACCGGTGTACTGCACGGTGACCTGCATGCCGGGCGTGGCTTCCGCGCCGGTGCCGACTTTGGTGTCAATCGTGGTGAGTTGGGCGACTTGGCCAGTGGCCTGAGCCGGTGGCGTGGCTGTGCAGGCGGCGAGTGATAACAGGGCAAGCAAGGACAGCAACCAGCGCATGGGGTGACTCCAACGGGTAGGTGACAGGTGGGCGGGACGGGTGGGGTCAGCTCACGGTTTCAGGCGGCGCCATGCGCACGAGCGGATCGACCGCCACTGCATCCACGTCGTTCATCAGCTGCAGCTGGCCATCCTGGATCAGGCATTGCAAACGCATGCCACGCTGCAGCAGCGCGACCAGTTCGGCGACCGTGGCAGAGGGAATGTCCAGTACGGTGAGGTTGCGGTGGCGCGCCAGCGCGGCGCCGACCTTGTTCCACCAGAGCTGCGCGACCTGGCCACCGTAGTTGATCACCACGACCTGGCGTGAGCGGCCACAGGCCTTGCGGATGCGCGCTTCGTCGGGTTGGCCGACGTCGATCAACAACTCGATCTCGTCGGTATACGTCTTGCGCCACAACGCCGGCTCGTCTTCGTCGCTGAGGCCCTTGCCGAACTCCAGCCGGTCGTCTGCGTACAGGGCGAAGGCCAGCAGGCGCACCATCAGGCGCTCCCCGGTTTCCGAGGGATGCCGCGCCAGGGTCAGTGCGTGGGTGGCGTAATAATGCCGGTCCATGTCGCTGACCTGCAGTTCGACCTTGTGGATGGTGGCGTTCAGTGCCATGCAGGGTGCCGCAGGAAATGAGTCGCGCATTGTACGCGCTCACGCACCGTTAGACTGGACCGGTCATGTCGAGTTCGCCCTTCCATCGCGACAGCCACGCCGGCACCGTGCATCTGCCGGTCGGGGACTGGAGGCATGTGCTGGATGCACTGTGCGCCTGCTTCCCGGCGATCAGTCGCGCGCAGTGGCTGGACCGGATCGCGCGTGGGCGGGTGCTGGACGGGCACGGTGGCGCGATCGCCGCGGACTCGCCGTATCGGGCGGGGCTGCGCATTCACTACTACCGCGAGGTCAGGGACGAGGCGCCGATTCCGTTCGCCGAGACGGTAGTGCATGTGGATGCACACCTGGTGGTCGTCGACAAGCCGCATTTCCTGCCGGTAGGGCCGGTCGGCAGGTTCGTCGAACAGACCTTGCTGCGGCGGTTGGTACGGCGCCTGGGCAACCCGCAATTGGTGCCGCTGCACCGGATCGATCGGGCGACCGCGGGACTGGTGCTGTTCTCGGCCAACCCGGCCAGCCGTTCTGCGTATCAGGCCTTGTTCCGCGAGCGTCGGATCGACAAGTGCTACGAAGCACTGGCGCCACCGTTGCCGGCACTGACGTTCCCCCTGTTTCGGCGCTCGCGTATCGTCCGCGGCGAGCCGTTCTTCCGCATGCGCGAGGCTGACGGCGAGCCCAACAGCGAAACCCGCGTCGAGGTGATCGAGCGCGGCGAGGTCTGCTGGCGCTACGCGCTGTACCCGGTGACCGGGCGCAAGCACCAGTTGCGCCTCCACATGGCCGCGCTGGGTGCGCCTATCTTGCACGATCCGTTTTATCCAGAACTGACCGAACAGTCGGCAGACGATTATCTGCACCCGCTGAAGCTGCTGGCGCAAGGGCTCGCCTTCGTCGATCCGCTGTCAGAGAAGCCTCGAAGCTTCCGAAGTCGACTGACGTTGGGCGATTGCGGTGCGCGATTGCGGTGCGCGTGCAACGTGATTGATCAGCGTGCCTCATCCATCGGGCGGCGTCTTGTGCTGGTACCGGCACAGGTCACGGATCACGCAATGCGGGCAATCCGGTTTGCGCGCCTTGCACACGTAGCGACCATGCAGGATCAGCCAGTGATGGGCGTCCTGCAGGAATTCTGGCGGGATCACCTTGACCAGCTTGTCCTCCACGACGCGCACGTTCTTGCCCGGCGCCAGCCCGGTACGGTTGGCCACGCGGAAGATATGCGTGTCGACCGCGATCGTCGGCTCGCCGAAGGCGACGTTGAGCACCACGTTGGCGGTCTTGCGGCCGACGCCGGGCAGCGCCTCCAGCGCTTCGCGGCTGCGCGGCACTTCGCCGCCGTGCCGGTCCAGCAGCAGCCGGCACAGCGCGATCACATTCTTTGCCTTCGCGTTGAACAGGCCGATCGTGCTGATGTAGCGCTTCAGCCGGTCTTCGCCCAGATCGAAAATGGCCTGCGCTGTGTTGGCCACCGGATAGAGCCGGCAGGTGGCCTTGTTGACGCCGACATCAGTGGCCTGCGCCGACAGCACCACGGCCACCAGCAATTCGAACGGTGTGGTGTATTTGAGTTCGGTCGTCGGATGCGGGTCGAGTTCGCGCAGGCGCGTGAACATCTCGATGACGTCGCCGCGCTTCATGGATTCAGTCCCTGCTTCCTGGCCTTCGCCCGCGCCAGCGCTTCCAGCACCGGGTTGCGCTGCGTGCCACCATCGACGGCGGCCTTGCGTGCGGCCAGCTCGGCTTCGCGCTCGGCGCGCTCCCGTGCAAGGCGTGCTTCGCGGCGCTGGAAATGGGCGCGGGCGGTGTCGGCATGGGTATCGTCGATCTGCTCGAGCGGCATCGGCACCAGCTCGATGCAGTCGACCGGGCAGGCGGCCACGCACAGTTCGCAGCCGGTGCAGTCGTCGGCGATCACCGTGTGCATCAGCTTCGATGCGCCGACGATCGCGTCGACCGGACAGGCCTGGATGCATTTGGTGCAGCCGATGCAGTCGGCCTCGACGATGCGCGCCAGCATGCGCGGCTTCTCGACGCCGTTTTCGGGGTTCAGCGGTAGACTTTGGCGCTGCAGTAGCGTGGCGAGCTTCTCGATCCCCGCTGCACCGCCGGGCGGGCACTGGTTGATCTCCGCTTCGCCGCAGGCGATCGCCTCCGCGTACGGGCGGCAGCCGTGGTAGCCGCACTGCTCGCACTGCGTCTGCGGCAGCAGGGCGTCGATCTGCACGGCCATCGTGGAAGGATCAATAACCATAGATGGCATATTGTGGCGCAATCCCGCCGGTTATCGGCGGCTTGAAGTGGCGCGGTTTGCCATCACCTCTTGCTGCACGAGGCTGGATGGCACGGCCACTATCGGCGATCCGGCACGAACACCCAAGGAATCATGCATGTCCATCAATGATCACACTATCGCCACGCTCGACGAGGACGCCAAATCGGTGCCGCCGGAGAAGCGTCCGCAGCAGATCGAGGAGCGCCTGTTCAAGGCGCGCACCATCCTCATCTATGGCGGCATCGACCAGAAGCTGGCCGAGCGCGTCACCGCGCGCATGCTGGCGTTGCAATACGAGGGCGATGACCCGATCACCATCTTCATCAACAGTCAGGGTGGCCACGTCGAATCCGGCGACACCATCTATGACTTGATCAAGTTCGTGAAGCCCGAGGTGCGGATCATCGGCACCGGCTGGGTTGCCAGCGCCGGCGCGTTGATCTACGCGGCGGTCAAGCACGAGAATCGCTTCAGCCTGCCCAACACACGCTTCCTGTTGCACCAGCCCTCCGGTGGAACAGGCGGTTCGGCCAGCGAGATCGAAATCCATGCGCGCGAGATCATCCGCATGCGCAAGCGTCTCAACGAGATCTTCGCGCGGGAAACCGGGCAGACCTACGAGCGTATCGCCAAGGACACCGAGCGCGACTACTGGATGTCCGCCGAAGATGCCCAGGCTTACGGCCTGGTGGGCAAGATCATCCAGAACGCCAGCGACCTGGCTTGATCCGCTCGGTACGATGAACGGAACCCCCGCCGTGCGCGGGGATCTTGCCTGGGGTGGCGGCTACCTGACCGTCGCACCCGGCTTGGCGCCCGGGCCGGCGGCGAGCAGGAACAGGTCGCCGCCGTCGCCGGCGGACAGGATCATGCCTTCGGACAGACCGAAGCGCATCTTGCGCGGCGCCAGATTGGCGACGAACACCACGTTGTGGCCCACCAGCTTCTCCGGTTCGCCATAGGCGGCGCGGATGCCAGAGAAGATCTGGCGCTTGCCCAGCTCGCCGGCATCCAGTTCGAAGCGCAGCAGCTTGTCCGAGCCTTCCACGAATTCGCAGATGATGACCTTGCCGATGCGCAGGTCGAGCCTGGCGAACTCATCGATGCTGATGGTGGCAGGAGCGCCGGCAGGGGCTGGCGTCGCGGCGGCCTTGGCGTTCTCGGTCCTGGCCTTCTTCTTCTGGGTTTTGGGCGCCTCGGGCGCTGCGCCGAGTGATTCTTTCGAGGCCTCGACCATCGCCGCAATGCGCTTGGGGTCGATGCGCGCCAGCAACGGCTCGAACGGGTTGACGGTATGGCCATGCAGCTCGCGGCGGGCGTCGTCGAAACTGGCGATCGGCGCGGCGAGGAACTGCTCGGCCGCGGCGACGGTGGCGGGCAGCACCGGTTTGAGCAGGCCCGACAGCAGGCGGAAGCCGTGCAGCGCCAGCGTGCAGACCTGCCGCAGCTCGTCACGGCGGCTTTCATCCCTGGCGATCGCCCACGGGGCCTTGGCCGCGATGTAGCCATTGACCAGATCGGCGATGCTGACGAAACGACGGGTGACCTCGGCGAATTCACCGGTCTCGTAGAGTTGATCGACGCCGTCGTAGTGCGCCAGCAGCTTCTGCCACAGCGCGTCTTCCTCGGTATCGAAGTGATCGGCCAGCTTGCCGTCGAAAAACTTGTGCATGAAGCCGGCGGTGCGGCTGGCGATATTCACCCACTTGCCGACCAGGTGCGAGTTGACGCGCTCCTCGAACGCCTTCAGATCGAGGTCCACGTCCACCGGCGCATCGCCGAGCATGGTGGCGAAGTAGTAGCGCAGGAACTCAGGGTGGATACCCGCGTTGAGGTAGGTGCGCGCCTGGATGAAGGTGCCGCGCGACTTTGACATCTTGGCGCCGTTGACGCTGAGATAGCCGTTGACGTGCAGCGCGGTGGGCGTGCGAAAGCCCGCTCCGTGCAGCATCGCCGGCCAGAACAGGCCGTGGAAGTTGATGATGTCCTTGCCAATGAAATGGTGCATCTCGGCGGTGCTGTCCACGCCGAGGAAGTCGTCGAACTTCAACGTCGAACCGGGCTGTTCGCAGAGTGCCTTGAAGCTCGCCAGGTAACCCACCGGGGCGTCCAGCCAGACGTAGAAGAACTTGCCCGGCGCGTCCGGGATCGGAAAGCCGAAGTACGGCGCGTCGCGCGAGATGTCCCAATCCTTGAGGCCACTGTCCAGCCACTCGCGCAGTTTGGCCGCCACGCCGCTGTTGGCCACCGGTTTGCCGTGCGTGAACTTGCCGGCGAACCAGTCACGCAACAGCGGTTCAAACTTCGACAGTTCGAAAAAGTAGTGTTCCGAATCGCGCAGTTCGGGTTTGGCGCCCGACATCACCGAGTACGGATTGATCAAGTCGGTCGGCGCGTAGGTGGCACCACAGTTTTCGCAGTTGTCGCCGTACTGGTCGGGCGTGCCGCAGTTCGGGCAGATGCCCTTGATGTAGCGATCCGGCAGGAACATGTTCTTTTCGGGATCGAACAGCTGCTTGATCGTGCGTTTGGCAATATATCCGCCATCGCGCAGGCGTGTGTAGATCAGCGAGGCCAGCTCGCGGTTCTCGTGTGAATGGGTGGTGTGGTAGTGGTCGAAGCTGAAGTGGAAGTCGCTGAAGTCCGCTTCGTGCCCGGCGCGAATCTGCGCGATGTAGGCCTCCGGCGTCATGCCGGCCTTCTCGGCGGCCAACATGATCGGCGTGCCGTGGGCGTCGTCCGCCGCCACGAAATGCACCTCGTTGCCCATCATTCGCTGCGCACGCACCCAGATATCGGTCTGGATGTAGCCCAGCATGTGACCCAGGTGCAGCGGGCCGTTGGCGTAGGGCAGGGCGTGGGTGACGAGCAGGCGACGGGGCATGGAAGGCACGATTCCGGAATGACTGCGCATTATGGCATGGCCGTCCAAACCGGTCGGCGCGTTCTTGGCACCGCTTCCCGGAACGAAAAAGCGCGCCGAAGCGCGCCTTTCATTTGCCTATCGGGTGCGGATCAGGGCTGGCGTTCCCATTGCTGCGAGCGCCCCAGCAGGGAAAAGCCGATGAAGCCGCGTACGTTGAGCTTCTGGCCGCCATCGAGCATCGAGAGTTTGACCTTGTAGACCTTGCCGTTCTTGGGGTCGAGGATGTGGCCGCCGTCCCAGGCGTCGCCGTTCTGGTGCACGCCCCACATGATGTTCATGCCTTCGAGCGGTTTGTCCTTGCGTTCGCCGTCGCACTTCTTGCATACCGCCACCTCGCCATCGCGGGCGATGTCTTCCGGGCTGCGGTTGAGCAACTTGACGATGTGCGCCAGCAGTTCGCCGTTGTTGTCGGTGATCTCAACGATCGATTTGGCCTGGTGGGTGTCGTCGTCGATGGTTTTCCAGGTGCCCACCGGTGTGTCGGTGGCCGCGATCGCGGCGCCGGCGGCGAGGAGAAGGCTGGTGGCGATGGCAAAGCGAAACGCAAGTGTCATGGTGTTACTCCCGTACGAAAGCGTATGGAATCGAGACTGGCGAGCTTCGGCGGGGCCGTCAAGCTGCATTGCGGAAAGCGGCTGGAACTGTTCAGCTGCGAGCGCGGCACTGATCTGCGTCAGTCGGCCAAACCGGGGCCGCGGGCATAATAAGCACTTCCCATCCATCACGACCGAGCCGACATGACACAGGCGAATGAAGCCTTGGTGCGCCAGATCCTTGCCGGGCTGACCGACACCCATACCGGCGCGGCGCTGTCCGAAGCCGCGCGCGCGATTGGCGTGGACGGCGCGCGGGTCTCGGTGGATCTGCAACTGGGCTATCCGGCGGCCAGCGCGCTCGAGGCGATCAGCGCGCGCGTGCGCGACGCCCTGCAGGCGAACCCCGCCATCGAGTCCGCCGCGGTCTCGATCACCAGTCGCATCCGCGTGCACAAGGTGCAGGGCGCGCTGGGGCCGTTGCCCAGCGTGAAAAACATCATCGTGGTGGCCTCCGGCAAGGGTGGCGTGGGCAAGTCCACGGTGTCGGCGAACCTGGCGCTGGCCTTGCAGGCCGAGGGCGCGAAGGTCGGCGTGCTGGATGCGGATATCTACGGCCCCAGCCAGCCAACCATGCTGGGCGTCAGCGGCAAACCGTCCTCGCCGGATGGCAAGAGCATCATCCCGATGCAGGCCCATGGCATGCCGGTGATGTCGATCGGCTTCCTGGTCGAGGCCGACACCCCGATGATCTGGCGCGGCCCGATGGTCACCCAGGCGATGATGCAACTGCTCACCGATACGCGCTGGGAGCAACTCGATTATCTCATCGTGGACCTGCCGCCGGGGACCGGCGACATCCAGCTCACGCTGGCGCAAAAGGTGCCGGTGGCCGGCGCGGTGATCGTCACCACGCCGCAGGACATCGCCCTGCTGGACGCGCGCAAGGCGCTGAAGATGTTCGAGAAGGTCGAGGTGGCGGTGCTTGGCGTGGTGGAGAACATGGCCACCCACGTGTGCTCGAACTGCGGTTACGAGGAGCACATCTTCGGTCAGGGCGGTGGTGAGCGCATGGCGGCCCAGTACGACGTGCCCTACCTCGGCTCGCTGCCACTGGACATCCGCATCCGCGAACAGACGGATGGCGGCAACCCGACCGTCGCGGCGATGCCGGATTCCGATCTTGCCGCCCGATACCGCGAGATCGCGCGCAACACCGCCGGACGACTGTCGCGTCTGCCACGCAACAAGTCGCTGGGGCTGGGCAAGATCGTGGTGCAGGGCGTTCCCGCCGCATGAGCAGTGGGCTGAGTGTTCAGTTTTTGGCGTCCGGTGTTCAGAAACTCCGCGAACAGGCGTGACGCCGCACGCGACGGCGTTGTGCTGGCATGATGGTGGGCCGAGCGTGTATTTTCGCTGTTTTGTGCCCGCTTGCCGGGCCGCCACCGAACTGGAGTCAGCGTGAGCATCAAGTCCGACAAATGGATTCGCCGCATGGCGCAGGAACACGGCATGATCGAGCCGTTCGAGGCGGGCCAGGTCAAGCTGCGCGGCGGCCAGAAACTGGTGTCCTATGGCACCTCCAGTTACGGCTATGACGTGCGCTGCGCGCGCGAATTCAAGATCTTCACGAACATCAATTCCACCATCGTCGACCCGAAGGCGTTCGATCCCTCCAGTTTCGTCGATGTCGAGGCGGACGTGTGCATCATCCCGCCCAATTCGTTCGTCCTTGCGCGCACGGTCGAGTTCTTCCGCATCCCGCGCAAGGTGCTGACGATATGTCTGGGCAAAAGCACCTACGCGCGTTGCGGCATCATCGTCAACGTGACGCCGCTGGAGCCGGAGTGGGAAGGCCACGTGACGCTGGAGTTCTCCAACACCACGCCGCTGCCCGCGAAGATCTATGCCAATGAGGGCGTGGCGCAGATGTTGTTCCTCGAATCGGACGAGGAGTGCGAGACCAGCTACAAGGATCGCGGCGGCAAGTACCAGGGTCAGCGCGGCGTGACACTGCCGCGCACTTGAACGCGTTTGCCTGAACGGCGTCGCCGGCCGGCGGCCTGCGCCCCGGCAGGCTGCTAGACTTCACCGCTGCATCGAATGCCTTTCCAGGAGAGCTGCATGAGCCGAATTTCCACCCTGCTGGTCCGCACGACGGCCGCGATCATGCTGGGCAGCGTCCTTGTACTGGCCGGCTGCCACCGTGGCGAGGTCAAGCACGAACAACATCTCGCCGCGTCGATGACCGGTCAGTTCGATGTGACCATGCAGGCGTACAAGGATGGCCAGTTCCTGATCGACGGTGCGGTACTCTCCGCGGCAGACGCAGGCAGCCATTTCGCCTACCTGCGTGACCAGGGTCACCTGCCCAAGAAGGTGTTGCTGATCGACAGCGACGACGCCAAGGTTGGCAAGAAGCACCTGCAGTACCTGGCACGCATGTCGATCGACTACGGCTTCCGCGCCTACTTCTTCGACAAGAAGGGACGACTGACAGAAATCAGCCCGGTCAACACCCATGCGCGCCAGCTCGAGGACCACAAACAGCGTGCGCCGGTGTCGGACAACAACACCAGCCGCGACGCCAGCGGCAGGCCCTACGACCCGTCGCAGCCGCAGCACTGATCCGGCAGACGCTGGGCGGTGCGGAAACGGAGCCCGTGGCGCGAGCCACGGGCTTTTTCGTACGAGGTGGCGTCAGCAGAGCGTGCCGGCCACGATTCGGATGTTGGATTGCCGGGTGGCTGCCACGCGCATGGCGATCGTCAGCCCGCGCACCATGTCTTGCAGCGCCATGCTGGCGGCGCCGTGCGTACGGGCAGCCTGCGCCGGCAGGTACGGGAGGTGGATGAAGCCGGCGCGCGTGCCCCGTCGCGCTGCCGCCAGATGCAGCATGGCGTAGGCGATGTGGTTGCAGACATAGGTGCCGGCACTGTGCGAAATCCCGGCCGGGATGCCGGCATCGTGCAGCGCCGCCAGCATGGCCTTCAGCGGCAGGGTGCTGAAATAGGCGGTGGGGGCGCCGGCGATTACCGGCGCGTCGATCGGTTGCGCCCCGGCCTTGTCCGGAATGCGTGCATCCTGCAGGTTGATCGCCACCCGCTCCAGCGACAGTTGTGTGCGGCCGCCGGCCTGGCCTACACCGAGCACGATTGATGGTTTCAGCTCGCGCATGGCAGCCTTGAGCACGCGCAATGATGCGGCGTACTCGGTCGGCAGTTGCCGCGCCACCACCAGGTGGCCGCCCACGCGCCGACCGTGCAGGACGCGCACGGCTTCCCACGAAGGGTTGATGGTTTCGCCCCCAAACGGGTCGAAACCGGTCAGCAGGATACGCGGCAGGGTCTTGCGCAGGGTTGCCTCCCGAGCGGTCACCGGAACACCAGCAGCCGCATCATCAAAAGGGTGCTGGCGAAAATCCACACGGCGCTCCACACCTGGGCCTTGATCACCCCGTAGGGGTTGCGCAGTTCCAGCAGCGCGGCGGGCACCAGGTTGTAATCGGCGGCCATCGGCGTCAGCAGGGTACCGCAGTAGCCACACAGCATGCCCATTGAACCAAGGATGGCCGGGTGGGCGCCATGTTGCTGGATCAGCAGCGGCAGGCCGATGCCGGCCATCATCACCGGGAAGGCGGCGAACGCATTGCCCATGATCACGGTGAACAGCACCATGCCCAGCGCGAACGCCAGCAATGCCGCCGTGGCGTTGCCGGTGGGCAGGGAATCGGTGGCGATCGTGGCAATCGCTGCGCCGACGCCACTTTCGGTAAAGACCTGGCCCAGTGCCGCCAGTAACAGCGGCAGCAACGCGGCCCAACCGATCGCGTCGAGCAGGCGCCGGCCCTCGGCCAGGCCTTCGTGCATCGGCGTGCGCGCCACCCGCGAGGCGGCAAACAGCGCCACCACACACGCCACCGCCAGCCCGGTCAGGGTCATCTGCGGCGTGGCGAACAGCGCATGGCCGCCGATCACCAGGTACGCGCCGAACAGCGCCACCAGCAAGGTCACCAGCGGAATCAGCAGGGCTGGCAGCAACAGCCGGTGGCCGAGCCGGATCGCCGACTGCAGACGTTGCTCCGCGCTGCTGTTTTCGGGGTGCGTCTTGCGCTGTAGCCGGGGCGCCAATATGGCCAGGGCGATCACTCCGGCGCCGGCGACCTGTGCGGGGAGCGGCTGGCCTGCCGCCGACTGCGCCAGGACAAAATCGCCAGCGCCGAACAGCAGGCCCAACACGCTCCAGAACGCGGCGTGCCACCGATGACCATCGCGCAGGTTGCGCCAGCCGCTGTAGAGCAGGAACGCGGCGATCAACCAGTAGGCGTGTTCGATCCGCAGCATGCTCAGACCTTCCCTGCATGGCGTGCGGCGGCGCGGCGTTGCAGGCGGCGCTGATACCGCCAGATGCGCACCGACTGGATGATGAAGGCCGCCACCGCGGTGGGCAGCGCCCACAGCGCGATCGCCAAGGGATTCAGCTCGATACCGTGCTGGGTATAGAAGCCCTGGATCAGCAGCACCGCACCCAGCGCGATGAACACGTCCTCGCCGAAGAAGCGGCCGATGTTGTCGGTGCCAGCGGCCACCGCGCGCAGCTCCTCGCGATCGTCCTGGTCGAGGTCGGGCAGGATCTTCTGCGCCGCCGCCTCGCCCATCGGCGCCAGCAACGGGCGCACGGTCTGCGCCGCGCCAGCCACCCCGGTCAAGCCCACCGTGGCCAGCAACTGACGCCCCAACAGGTAGCCGATCAGCAGTCGCGCCAGGGTCAGGCTTTGCAACCGCGCCATCCAGCGCTGGGCGTGTTCGCGCAGGCCGGCGCGTTCGAGCAGGCCGATCGCGGGCAGCGTCAGCACGAACAGCAGCAGCATGCGCTCCGACACGAAGCTGTTGCCGAGCAGGGCCAGCAATTGGGAGATCGACATGCCGGCCAGCACGCCGCTGACCAGGGCGGCGGTAACCACCACCGGCACCGCGTTGAAGCGCAGCGCGAAGCCGATCACGATCACCGCCACGCCGAGCAGCGGCCAGTAGTTCATGCGGGCCTGGCCCGGACCGGTTGCGCAAAAGTCATGCCGCGCCCGGGGCGGCGATGCGCACGCCGGCATGCTCCAGCGCGGCGCGAAGTTCGCGTGCCAGCTGTACCGCGTGGGCACCGTCACCATGCAGGCACAGGGTGTCGGCGTGCAGGGTCGCTGACTCGCCGTGAGCGGTGATAACCGTGCCGTTGTGGACGATATCGAGCGCCTGGGCGGTGGCCGTCGCGGTATCGTCGATCACGGCGCCTGCCTCGTCCCGCGGCTGCAGCGAGCCATTGGCGCGATAGCGGCGGTCGGCGAACGCTTCCCCCGCTACTGGCAATCCCCACGCGGTCCCGGCGTCGATCAGCGCCGAGCCGGCGAGGCCAAACAGCGTCAATCGTGGATCGAACGCCTGCACGGCGCGGGCGATCGCATCGGCCAGGGTGCGCTCGCGCGCGGCCATGTTGTACAGCGCGCCGTGCGGCTTGACGTGAGCCAGCCGCGTTCCCGCGGCCTGGCAAAATGCGGACAGGGCACCGAGCTGGTACAGCGTCATGGCGTAGACCTCGTGCGCACTGACGTGCATCTCGCGTCGGCCGAAGCCTTGCAAATCGGGCAGCGCGACATGCGCGCCGATCGCCACGTCGCGCGCCACGGCCAGATCCACCGTCTGCTGCATGATGCTCGGGTCACCGGCATGGAAGCCGCACGCGATATTCGCCGAACTGACCAGGTCCAGCAGTGCCGCATCGTCACCCATGCGCCACGCGCCGAACGATTCGCCAAGGTCGCAATTGAGGTCGATGCGTTTCATGCGCGGGGTTGCCCATCGTGCTGCAATCGTTGCGCGATATGTCCCAGCAGGGCTCCGAGTGCCTGCTCTCGTTTGGCCAGCCGGACGATCGCGTGTTCCAGCGTGTCGTACCGAAAGCATACGGCATCGCCGGGTCGGCGTTGCGCCAGTCGCGGCAGGTCGACAGCGGCGATCTGGCCGATGCGCGGATAGCCGCCGGTGACCGGCGCCTCAGCCATCAGCACGATCGGCTGGCCGGACGGAGGCAATTGCACGGTGCCCGGCAGGGCGGCCTCGGAGATCATTTCCAGTGGTGCACGCAAGCGAAGTATCTGGCCGTCCAGACGGCTGGCGGTGCGGTTGCTGTCCGTGCCGACGCTGAAGTCCGCGTCGTACAGGCGCACTTGCGAGTCATCGTCCAGCTGCGCCCAGTGGCTGCCGCGGAACAGCGTGATCGGCGCCAACGCGAAGTCGAACCACGGTTGCGGATCCAGGCGCCAAGGCAAGGCATGGGTCGTGTCGTGGACAGCGTGTCCGAGCGGCCCGGAGGGATTGCCGATCGGCAGCACGTCGCCGGCCCGCAACGCGCGGCCTGCTTCATGGCCGAGCCGCGCGTGCAAGTCGCTGCTGCGACTGCCCAGCACCGGTGCGACGTCGAACCCGCCACGCACCGCCAGGTAACTACGGCAGCCGATGGCCATGCCGCCCAGCTGCAACACGCTGCCGGCGGGGATGTGGCAGGCGGTCCACGGCGGCAGTTCGGACGCGCCGACGTGTGCCTGGATTGGTGCGCCAGTCAGCGCGATCCATGCGGCGTGTTCGAAGCGCAGGCTTGGGCCGAACAGAGTGCATTCGAGCGCGGCCTCGCCGCCGCAATTGCCCACCAAGGCGTTGGCCAGTCGCCACGCTGGCGCGTCCATGGCGCCGGCGCGACCGACGCCGATCCCGGCGTAGCCAGGGCGGCCAGCGTCCTGGAGCGTGCTGAGCAAGCCTGGCTTGAGCACGCTGACGCTCACCGTCGCGGCCCGGCTTCGAGGTGGCGAAACGCAGCCTCGTCGATCGCCCGCAAGCGCACGCGGTCGCCGGCAGCCAGCAGCGACGGTGGCGTGGCGGCGGCATCGAACAAGCGCAGCGGCGTGCGCCCGATCAGTTGCCAACCGCCGGGCAACGCATCCGGATAGATCCCGGTCTGCGCACCACCGATTCCCACGCTGCCGGCGGCTACGTGCTGGCGGGGATCGCGGCGGCGCGGCATCGCCAGCGCGGGATCGAGGCCCAGCAGATAGGGGAAGCCCGGCGCGAATCCGATCATCGCCACGCGGTAGTCGGCGGCGACGTGACGGGCGATCACTGCGTCGATCGGCAGACCGAGATGTTGCGCTACCTCGACCAGATCCGGTCCGCAGACGCCGCCGTAGCACACCGGAATTTCCTGTTCGCGGGGCGTCTGGCACGACGTTTCGTCCGCTGCAAGTGCGGTACGCGCCGCGAGTTCCACTGCTTGGTGTGGGGTGGTGTTGGTGTCTGCCCAGGCGCGCGGTTCGAAGCGCAGCAGCACGCTGGCATAGGCCGGCACGCATTCCAGTGGTGGCCATTGGCGTTGCAGGACGTCGACTGCGGCGTGCACGCGAGCATTGATCGCCGCGTCGATGTGCTCGCCGAAGCGCAACAGTAGCGCATCTTCGGCCAGCGGCTCGAACTGGAGCGTGGCGGTCTGCACGCTAGTCCGGCGCTTTGAATGCGTAACGCAGCGCCGCCAGCCGCTGTTGCAGTGCGGGCCCGGCATAGGGCTGCGCCTGGCCATGGCCCCATACCGGGCCCGGCCACGCCGCGTCGCCTGCGCAGCGCGCCACGATGTGCACGTGCAACTGGCGCACGATGTTGCCCAGCGCGCCCAGGTTGAGCTTGTCGCAGGGCGCGACCGCGCGCAGCGCGCGGCTGGCAAGGTTCACTTCACGCCACAGCGTCGCCTGGTCGTCCTCGTCCAGATCGGCTATCTCGACAAGTCCGCTGCGGCGAGGTACCAGCACCAGCCAGGCATAGCGTGCGTCGTTCATCAGTTGCACGTCGCACAACGGCAGCGAGGCGACCAGGCGGGTATCCGTGGCCAGTCGGGGATCGAGCGCGAACACGGCGGAAGTCAAGCGCCGGCCAGGTGCTGTTCGAAGAACGCCAGCGTCCGTTGCAGCGCCAGCTCCGCGCTGGCTTCGTGGTAGGGCGTACTGCCGTCACGATTGAAAGCGTGGTCGGCCGGGTAAGTGTAGACGTCCATCTGTGGCATCGCTTCGCGATGTTTCTGCACCATCTCGGACGTGATGTGCGGGTCCTTCTCGCCGAAGTGGAACAGCAC
>CAJDVU010000099.1_pt1 | contig 18994 bp, 20 predicted proteins | sample 7391431 | NCBI WGS metagenome assembly CAJDVU01 (sample SAMEA7055700, study PRJEB34461) | soil metagenome | biome: terrestrial ecosystem; feature: Peninsula; material: soil | place: Antarctica | collected 2016
TTGAGATCCCGATGTGCAGCCTCCTCGCGTACCGCCTGCGATACGCCGTGCGCGCTGAAGATCACCGTGGCGCCATCGGGCACGTCACGCAGTTCGTCCACGAACACCGCACCATCGGCGCGCAGTTTTTCCACGACGTAGCGGTTGTGCACCACCTCGTGCCGCACGTAGATTGGCGCGCCATAGGATTCCAACGCCCGCTCGACGATCGCAATGGCGCGATCCACGCCGGCGCAGAAGCCACGGGGATTGGCGAGCAGGATGTCCAGGACGACCTCGGTTCAAGCGTTTACGTAGGAGCCCGCTTGCGGGCGATGCCCTTGCTCTGATGCCATGCCAAACGCATCGCCCGCACGCGGGCTCCTACGAGGGAAATGAATGTGGATTATCGCACGCGGTCCCCGGACTTGCCGGCGAACAGTCCGAACACCACGAGCATCACAGCCCCTATCGTGATGCCGCAATCGGCCAGGTTGAATACGGGGTAGCTCCACTGGCGGAAGTAGACCTGGATGAAGTCGGTGACCTGCGCCGCGTGCAGGCGATCAACCAGGTTGCCGATGGCGCCGCCGATGATGAGCGCGAGCGGCAGCGCCGTGCGCCAGTCGCGCCGCGGCGTGCGTGCCAGCCAGACCACCAGCACGGCGCTGATCAGCACGGCAAGCACGACGAAAAACCAGCGCTGCCAGCCGCCGCCACCGGCCAGGAAACTGAAGGCGGCGCCGACGTTGAACGTCAGCGTCCAGTTCATGAAACCGGGAACGACTTCATGCGGGACGCCCGGTTGCAGCGTGTGCAACGCCCACCATTTGCTGAGCTGGTCGAGCGCGATGACGATGGCGGACAGCAACAGCCAGGGGAGTGCGTTGGGTTTGGAGGTCATGGATGTGGTCTCGTAGAGCGGTTGGCCGGGGTGTGTTGTGGGGTGCGTGCCCAAACCGGCCCGTTGGCCACCTTCCCCAGCACGCAGGGGATAGGGAGTTCAGGGCACCGTCCGGGCTTTCAAGGTCGATGAGCGCAGGGAACAAGACGCAAGCGCGCACTCGTCGAAGTTTCGCCCATCTGTCTTCCCACGCTCGCGCGGAAGGAATTCACTCAAGCTTGGGGTGGGGGCCTCATCTGCCCTGCGGGCATCATTCCCCGCTCGCGGGGGAAGGAAATCACAGGACATTCCCTCAAGGTTAGCGCGTACAGCTTTCCGACAACTGCGCGGGGACAGCATGAAGAGCACGCCTCCCCGCTGGCGCACAGGCCTTCCCCCGCCCGCGGGGGCCGACAGGCCGGATGGGGGCGCGTTGCACCTGAAATCAAAACCAGCGCCGATCTTCGCCCGGGCCCTCGACATTGGCGACGCAGCGGCCGCACAACTCGGGATGCTCTGCGTGGCTGCCCACATCGTCGCGGCGATGCCAGCAGCGCACGCATTTGGCCGCTGCACTGACGCTGGCGGAAACCCAGGCCTCAGCGCCCTCCAGCTCGACCCGCACCGCATCGTCCGTGCGCGGCGTCAGCGGTGCCAGAGCCAGCTCGGAGGTGATGAAGAAGAAGCGCAGCTCGTCGGCGCTTTCCGCGTAACGCGCCTGCAATGCCGCGTCGGCATGGATGACCAGCTTCGCCTCCAGCGCCGCGCCGATCTGCTCGGCCTTGCGCATGCCTTCAAGCACCCGTGAGGCGGTGTCGCGAATGGCCAGCAGATCGGCCCAGTAGCGGCGTTGCTCGGGCGAACCCTGGCATGCGACCAGGCCGTCGTACCAGGTTTCGAACAACACACTCTCGCCGCGCTCACCGGGCATCGCCTGCCAGACTTCCTCCGCAGTGAAGCTCAGTACCGGCGCCAGCCAGCGCACCAGCGCCTCGGCGATGCGGTACATCGCACTCTGCGCGCTGCGTCGGCCGTGGCTGTCGGCAGGCATCGTGTAGAGCCGGTCCTTGGTGATGTCCAGATACAAGGCGCCCAGTTCGTTGGTGCAGAAATTCTGGATGCGCGCCACCACTTCCGGAAAGTCGTAGCGGTCATAGGCGGCGGTGACTGCCTGTTGCACGTCGTACGCCTGTTGCACGGCCCATTGATCCAGCAGCAGGCTTTCCTGCACCGGCAACAGATCGGCGGCGGGATCAAAACCGTCCAGGTTGCCGAGCAGGAACTTGGCGGTGTTGCGGATGCGCCGATAGGTGTCGGAGACGCGCTTGAGGATCTCCTCGGAAACGGACATCTCGTTGCGGTAATCGGCCGAGGCGACCCACAGCCGCAGCACGTCGGCGCCGAGCGTGTCCATCACCTTTTGCGGCGCCACCACGTTGCCCAGCGACTTGGACATCTTGCGGCCGTTCGCATCCACCGCGAAGCCGTGCGTGAGCACGTCGTCGTAGGGCGCGCGTCCGTTGATCGCGGCGGAGGTGAGCAAGGAGGACTGGAACCAGCCGCGATGCTGGTCGGAGCCTTCCAGGTACATCACCTTGTACGTCGAGGCGTCGCCCTGCTGCAGTTCCGGGCGCTGGCCGATCACGGCGTAATGCGTCACCCCGGAGTCGAACCACACGTCCAGCACGTCGGTGACTTTCTCGTAGTCATCGGCCTGGTCGCCCAGCAACTCGGCCGGGTCCAGATTGAACCAGGCGTCGATGCCACCCTGCTCCACTCGTTTCGCCACCTGTTCGAGCAGGGCTACCGAATCGGGATGCGGCTCCTGCGTGATCTTGTGCACGAACAGGGCGATCGGCACACCCCAGGTGCGCTGGCGCGAGATGCACCAGTCCGGGCGGCCGGCGACCATGCCGGCGATGCGTTCCTCGCCCCAGCCCGGCACCCAGTGCACATCCTTGATGGCAGCCAGCGCGGTCTGGCGCAGGCCGGCCTGCTCCATCGAAATGAACCACTGCGGCGTGGTGCGGTAGATCACCGGCGTTTTGTGCCGCCAGCAATGGGGATAGCTGTGTTCGATCTTCGCAAACGCGAGCAGCACGCCGCGCTGGCGCAGTACATCGACCAACACCTCGTTGGCCTTCCAGATGTGCATGTCGCCCAGCTCGACGCCGTCAGCTGCCGGCGTGTCGGCGCGATAGGCGCCGCGCGGACCGACATAGTTGAGCAGGCCGATGCCGTACTGCTTGCCCACCACGAAATCCTCGACACCGTGGTCGGGAGAGGTGTGGACCGCGCCGGTGCCTTCTTCGGCGGAGACGTGGTCACCCAGGATCACCGGCACCACGCGCGCGTAGAGCGGGTGATGCAATTGAGTGTGTTCCAGCGCCTGGCCGAAGGCGTGGCCAAGCACGGCTTTGCGCCCCTCTCCCTGCGGCGACCCTGAGGGGGTCCCCTTGCGGGTGAGAGGGGCTGGGGGAGAGGGTTCGATCGAGCCGGAATGCCCCGCCCTGCCCGTACCCTCATCCGCCCTGCGGGCACCTTCTCCCGGAGGGAGAAGGGTTGAGAGTGAGGGTTCGGCCGAGCCGGAATGCCCCGCTGTGCTCCCCTCCCCCTCCGGGGGAGGGGCTGGGGGAGAGGGTTCGGCCGTGCGGGGATATTCCGCGTTGGCCGTACCCCCATCCGCCCTGCGGGCACCTTCCCCCGCCTGCGGGGGAAGGGAATAGCGGGCACGCACCTGGTCGACCAGGGCGCTGGCGACCACCAGCAGTACGCGGTGACCATTGCGCGCCGGGCCTTCAATCAGGGCGTATTCGAAATCCGGTCCCAGCGACACCGCCTGACTCTCGGGCAGGGTCCACGGCGTGGTGGTCCAGATCGGAATGGCGACGATGGCATCACCGGCATCCACGCCGAACTTCGCGGCCAGCGTCTTGCCATCGACCGCGTCATAAGCCACGTCGACGGCCGGCGAGACCTTGTTGCCGTACTCGATTTCCGCCTCGGCCAGGGCGGAGGCGCAGTCGAAGCACCAGTACACCGGCTTGGCGCCGCGCAGCACATGGCCATGGGCGACAACCAGCGCCAGCGCCCGCAACATGCTCGCCTCATAGCTGAAATCCATGGTGCGATACGGCTTCTGCCAGTCGCCGAGCACGCCCAGACGCTTGAAGTCGTTGCGCTGGGTGTCGACCTGCTCGGCGGCATATTCGCGGCACTTCTGCCGGAACTGGGCGGCATCGAGCTTGTCGCCCGCCTTGCCGAATTTCTTCTCGACCGCGATCTCGATCGGCAGGCCGTGACAATCCCAGCCCGGCACGTAGGGCGCACGATGGCCCGACAGCAGCTTCGACTTGACCGTGATGTCCTTGAGGATCTTGTTGACGGCATGCCCGATATGGATGGCGCCGTTGGCATAGGGCGGTCCGTCGTGCAGCACGAACACCTGGTCGCGATGGGCGGCTTTGCGCTGGATCTGCGCATAGCGATCCACCCGCTCCCACTCGGCCAGCCACAGCGGCTCGCGCTTGGGCAAGTTGCCGCGCATCGGGAATGCGGAATCTTCAGGCGGTAGGTGGGCGGCCCGGTCAGCCGGCCGGGCTTGCAAGGCGCGATGGTGGTAAAGCTTCACAAAATAACCGATCAGGACGGCGCAATGAATGGGTTGCACACACGTAGCTGCCGATCAAGCAGCAGACCGTGCTGCATATCCTCGGAAAAAAGCGTGTCGCAACCAGCCAGCAAGGCCGCCGATGCGATCATCGCGTCATAGGTCGACAAGCCATAACGTTCGGCCAAACGCCGGCCGGTGTCATGGGTCTGGACCGTCAACGGCTCGACCGAACATGCCGAGCGCAGCCCGGCCAGCAACTCATCCGTCTCGGACCAGGCCATGCCGAGCTTGCGCCGCGCCACGTTGGTAACTTCGTTCAACACCTGCACGCTGACGACGCCGCCGGCCGCAATCACCGCTTCGGCACGGTCAGCTTTAGCCACGTCCGCGGACAGCAAGTACAGCACGATGTTGCTGTCGATAAACGCCTTAGCGCTCATGCGTGGCGTCGCGCTCGAATACGAAATCGGCAGGCAGACGGCCGCGGAACCTGCGCAGTCTTTGCAGCAACTCCCGCGTACCGGCGTTCTTCTTCAGCGCGAACTCGCGGGCACCGGCCACGTGCACCACGATGTCGTCGCCATCGCGCAGCTCCAGCGCCTCGACCACGGCGGCAGGCAAGCGGATGGCCAAACTATTGCCCCACTTGGAAACCTGCATGGCACATCTCCGTATAGATATACATTAAATTATGTATATCTTACCGATCACGTCGCCGTGAAGTCAATGTGCCAGGAGTCTGTCGGGCCGTTGGCGGTCGAGGTGAGAATTCGGCTGTGCGAGAACAGATTCCCGACGGATCGCCGGTCCATAGTGGTTCTATGGACGGCGAATCGGCGGGGATATGGACCGCACAACCGGATTCGCGGACCGGCCAACCAAGGGCCCGACAGACTCCTACGCATCGACCAGCCGCTGATTCATGCCCAGCAGCTCGCGCGCCATGCTCGCATCCAGCGCCATCTGAGCCTTGAGCGGCTCCAACCCGTCGAACTTCTGTTCGTCGCGCAGCTTGGCCACAAACTCCACCGCCATGCGCCGGCCGTACAGGTCGCCCTCGAAATCGAACAGATGGACTTCCAGCAGCGGCTGGCTCACCTGGTTCACGGTCGGGCGTACGCCCAGGCTGGCGACTCCGGGCCAGCTGCATTCGCTTTCGCCCAGGCCCACGCGCACGGCAAAAATTCCCTGCACCGGGCTGACTCGTCTATGCAGATGGATATTGGCTGTCGGATAACCCAGGGTGCGGCCGAGCTGGTTGCCATATTGCACCTTGCCGTCAATCACGAACGGGCGGCCCAGCAACGGCTCGGCGCCGGCAAACTCGCCCGCCGTCAGCAGGGCGCGCACGCGGCTGGCCGAGACGCGCGCGCCGTCCAACTGGATTTCCGGAATCGTGCAGGCGGCGAAACCCAGCTCCGCGCCCATCCGCTCCAGCAGCGCCACGTCGCCGGCGCGTTTGTGACCGAAGCGGAAATCGCGGCCGACCCAGACCTCCCGCGCCGCCAGCCGTTCGACGAGCACACGTCGCACGAAATCCTCGGCCGACATCATCGTCAGCGCCCGGTTGAAGCGCAGCAGCAAGGCGTGTTCCATGCCGGCTGCAGCAAAGCCGCGCAACTTGTCGCGCACACTGGAAAGCCGCGGCACCGGCGCGGGCGAAAAGAACGCTCGCGGCAACGGCTCGAAACTCACCACTACCGGATGGCACTGGAGCACCCGCGCTCGCTCGACCAGGTGAACCAGCAAGCCCTGGTGACCGCGATGCAGGCCATCGAACGCACCGACCGCGACCACACTGCCGCGCGGCGTCAGACACGGGCCGGCGACATCCCTGGAGAGTCTCATCATCGCGTGAGTATAACGGGCGAGCGGCGTGCTCCCAGGCGTCTGTCGGGCTTTGGCGGTCGAGGCGAGAATTCGGTTGTGTGCCGGCAGATTTCCGACGATTCGCCGTACATAGTGGTTCCATGGACCGGGAATCCGCGGATAGTGGACCACACCGACGGATTCGTAGAACCGGTCGACCAAAGCCCGGCAGATTTCTGGGCCGCTCGCACCCGTCAAGCACCGCGCAAATCACGCAACCGCAGGCCGCCGGCAAACAACGTGACGACGTAGCTCAGACCCCCAGCCGACACCAGCACGGCCAGATGCCAGACCCGGGTGAAGATCGGCACGCCCGACCAGTGCGGCCACCACCAGCGTCCCAGCCCCAACACCAACACCATCACGGCGCAGGCCAGTGCCAGCCGCATCCAGTGCTGCCTCCAACCGGGCTCGCGTTGATACACTCCCGCCCGCTTCAACCAGCGCCACAGCAGCAGGAAGTTGACATAACTGGACAGGCTGCTGGCGAGGGCGAGCCCCACGTGCAAGCCCGGCACCTGGGCAATACCGTCCAGCCAGCTGCCGTGCAGCAGCGTCGGCGGCGCCAGCAGCAGGAACAGCAAGGCGATGAACAACGCGTTGAACAGCATGTTGACGACCAGTGCCACCACCCCCGCGCGCACCGGCGTGCGCGTGTCCTGGCGTGAATAGAACGCGGGCAGCAGCACCTTGACCAGGGCATAGGCCGGCAAGCCGATGCTCAGGGCGATCGTCGAGAGTGTGGTCATGTACGCGTCAAAGGCCGTGTACCGGCCGTTCTCGAACAGCGTGATCACCAGTGGCCCGGCCAGCAGCAGCAGCGCCAGCATGGCCGGCAGCGAGATCAGCCAGGTCAGTCGCAACCCCCAGTCCAGCGACTTCGAAAAGCCGGCGTGATCGGCGCCGACATGATGGCGCGACAACGCCGGCAGGATGACCGTACCCAGCGCCACCCCGAACACGCCCAGCGGCAGTTCCAGAAAGCGCGTCGATTGCCACAGCCAGGTTTGCGAGCCGGTGATCAACAGCGAGATCACTGCCGTATCCAGTAACAGGTTGAGCTGGGCCACCGAGGAGCCAAACAAGGTCGGCACCATCAAGTGCAGGATCCGGCGCACGGTCGGGTGCCGCCAGCCCCAGCGCGGCAAGGAGAGCAGATCGAGCTTGCGCAATGCCGGCAGCAGGAACAGCAACTGCAGCACCCCGGCCAGCAGCACTGCCCAGCCCATCGCCATGATCGGCGTGTGCAGCAACGGCGCGACCCACAGCGCACCGATGATCATGCATATATTGAGTATCACCGGCACCAGCGCCGGCAGCGCGAAGCGATGGAAGCTGTTCAGCGCGCCCCCGGCCAGCGCGGTCAGCGACACGAACAGGATGAACGGAAAGGTCAGTCGCACCAGGTTGGTGGTGAGGTCGTACTTGTGTGGCTGGTCGATTGCGCCCGGCGCGAACGTCCCGGCCACCTGCGGCGCAAAAATCAGCCCCAGCGCCACCACCACCAGCAACACGCCGCCGAGCGTGCCCGAAACGCGGGCCACCAACTGCTTCAGGTCCGCGTGGGTCCCGGTCTCCTTGACCTCGGTAAACACCGGCACGAAAGCGGTGGAGAACGAGCCCTCGGCAAACAGCCGGCGCATGAAGTTGGGAATGCGGAACGCGATCACGAACGCGTCCGTGGCGGCGCTGGCGCCGAACACGTGGCTCATCGAGATGTCGCGCAGCAGCCCCAGCACCCGCGAGACCATCGTCATGCTGCTGAACGAGAGCAGCCCGCGGAACATGCTGGGTGACTTCATCGGGAACGGGTTACCTTGGAGTCTGTCGGACATGGGTTGGCCGGTCTGCGAATCCCCCTGTGCGGTCCTTATCCCCGCCGATTCGCCGGCCCATAGAACCACCATGGACGGGCGAATCGCCGGCTACTGTCGTCACACAACGGAATTCTCGCCGACCACCAAGGCCGGACAGACTCCTTAGGCTTTCGGCGATCGGGTTCAGCGCATAGTTTGACAGTCGGCATGGGCAAGAGGACAGCCCGCGAGGTGGCAGAATGCCGACTTCGTGGCGCCGACAAGGCGACGCCGACGGCAGAAGCATCGCCGATGACCGCCTTGATGTTTGACGCGATGACGAATCGACCGCATAATTGGCGTCTTTTTCCACCCACACCACTGCATTCCGGAGTTCTACCTTGGCCAACATCAAGTCCGCGAAGAAGCGCGCGCGCCAGTCCGAACAGCGCCGCCTGCGCAACATCAGCGCGCGTTCCGTCGCCGCCTTCACCTCCGCGCAGCCGGTGATGGACCGCTACGCCGCGCGCGGCCTGATCCACAAGAACAAGGCCGCCCGCCACAAGAGCCGCCTCAACGCGAAGATTCACGAACTGGCGTAAGCCGGTCGCACGATTCGGGTTGACGCAAAAAGCCGGCGCGAGCCGGCTTTTTCGTGGGTCAGCACCTGTGGCACGCAGTCCCGGCAGGAGCGGCGTTAGCCGCGATGTCTTGTCATCAGGCTGCCGCGTCGAGCTTGGACGTGACAGCAGCCTTGCTTGCATCGCGAGCCGACTTTTGATGCGGCGAATGGCCGAACAGTCGCCCGCCGAGCACCAACACCACCACCACAACCGTGTAGAACACCAACTGGATACCGGACGGTCGCGCGTCATAACCAATCAGGATATGCAGCATCTTGCCCAGCACCGACCCGTCGGACAGCAGCCATGAACTGTTCCATATCTGTCCGCCCAGCTGAGGCAGAAGATTGGCCTGAACCAGATAACGCGCCGCACTGGACGCCAGGCCCGCGGCCAGCAATACCAGCATCCAGTTGGTCGCGGTGAAGAAGTAGCGCAGCGGAATGCGCAGCAAGCCGAAATACAGCAGGAAGCCGACCGTGGTGCCGCCGGCAATGCCAATGGCGAGCCCCGGAATCAGCCCGCCGGCGCCACCGGCGACCATGCCGTACAGGAACAACACGATTTCCGAGCCTTCGCGCAGCACCGCCAGCGCCACTACCGCCAGCAGCAGGGACAGCGAACTGGCACCGGTTTGCACGTCGCCGCCGACGGCCTTCATGTGTTGCGCCAATTCGCGGCCATGGCTGGACATCCAGATCACGTGCCAGCCAATCATCAGCACCGCCGCGAACAGCACGCAGGCGTTGAATAATTCCTGACCGACGCCGCTGGCCGCACTGGCAATCGCGCCGGCAAACGCCGCCACCAGCACGGCGCCGAGCACGCCCAGGCCAATGCCGCCACCGATGAACCAGCTGCGCCGAACCACGCCGCGCGTGGCCGCGGCGACGACGGTGACGATCAGGGCAGCTTCGAGAACCTCACGAAAAACCAGTAGCGCGATACCCCACATGGACCTACTCCGCTATCAAGACGCCTTGGGCGGTGTCCTGATGGAAATCGCCGAAAAATTTGTACTCGCCGGCTTTCAAGGGCCCCACGAACACGGTGATGCTGCCGTTTGGCATGACGATCTTCTCGCGGTTGAAGTCCGTGCTTTCGAACTCCTCTGGCGTCGGATCGTTGTTGATTACCTTGATCTTGATCTTGGTATCGGCCGGCACCTTCAGCGTGCTCGGCTCATAACGATGGTTCTTGATGGTCAAGGTGTAGATCGGTATGTCGGTGGCGAGCGCCGCCAGCGGCAACGCGAACAGGGCCGCGATCAGGAAACGTCTCATGGTGAACTCCAAGCCACAGTTGTGAATGGTAATAGTTCGCATTTATGCCTGCAAGCGAACGCTTGCGTGTCGTTTATGCGTCGTACCGCTTACCTGGCCGTCGGCGCGTAACGCAAATTGTCCAGCAATGGCGTCTTCGGGCGTTGCAGGATCAGGAAAGTATTGCCGGCCACCTGATGACAGGCAGTGCACGCTGCCGACAACTTGTCGTAGGCCGTGGCGAAGGCAACCTTGTCCTGTCTGGCCAACGCTTCCTGCACCTCCTTGAGGGCCGGGTTCATGATCGAGGGCATCACCTCGGACAATTTTTCCGGCTGCAGTTCCGCCGCATCGCCGTTGGTCTGCTCGATGCCACGCAAGGCCTCGCCCAGTTCACCCACCATGAAGTACGCCAATGTCCAGTTGCGGGCCTGGCCTGCCCACCACAAGCGGTCATGGCGAATCTGCAACTCGAGCATCTGCTGGCCCAATTCCGGCGCCGGGTGTTGCTGCTGCAATTGAGCGACCTGGGCCTTCAACGCAGCCACTTCGCTGACCAGGTCAGCCGGTTGATTGGCCACCGGCGACGACGCGGCCACGGCGAACGTAGTCACGATGATGGCTGCGGCGGCAACGCCGAGGATGGCGGGCAACCCGATCGAACGACGTGGCACGGCCTGCTCCAATTGAGAACGATTCCCATCCTTGTATCATCGCCGTTTTCAACGACACGGCGCAAGCGCCGTTCTGCAGGTGTTGTCATTCCTCCGATACCCTCGTTACCGGACGTCACCGTTATGATGTCGTGCTGATCGCAACATCGAGCAGGCATTCCATGCACGAATCCATTCTCACCACTCGCCGCGGCGCCGTCGCCGAAATCACGCTGAACCGGCCGCAGGTGCACAACGCGTTCGACGACACCTTGATTGCGGCACTCACCGAGGCGCTGGTGCAGGCCGATGCCGACCCGCAGGTGCGTTTCATCGTGCTCTCCGGCAACGGCAGCACGTTCTCCGCTGGCGCCGACCTCCACTGGATGCGGAGCATGGCCCGCGCCAGTGAGCAGGAGAACCGTGACGACTCGCTGCGCCTGGCGCGGTTGATGCGCACGCTGCAGTTTCTCTCCAAGCCCACCATGGCGCGAGTCAACGGCGCGGCCTACGGCGGCGGCGTGGGCCTGATCGCCTGCTGCGACATCGCGTTCGGCGTGGATACGGCCAAGTTCGCCCTGTCCGAGGTGAAGCTGGGTTTGGTGCCGGCGACGATCTCACCGTACGTGGTCGCCGCCATCGGCCTGCGCGAGGCGCGCCGGCTGTTCATCAGCGGCGAGGTGTTCGACGCGGCGACGGCCGCGCGGATCGGCCTGCTGCACGCGGCAGTGCCCTCTGCCGATCTGGACGAAGCGATTGAACGCCAACTGTACCTGCTGACCAAGGCCGGTCCCTTGGCGCAGCGCGAGGCGAAACAACTGGCGTTGCGCATCGGCGGTACGGATCCGCAGCAGGCTGAGCGCATCGACCTCGCCAACGCGGAGCTGATCGCCCGCCTGCGCGTATCAGCGGAAGGCCAGCACGGCCTGACTGCCTTCCTCGACAAGCGCGCACCGGCCTGGGTTGGCGGCGGCAAATGATTCAGGGATGCATCCCGATCTGCTAGGTTTGGTCGATACGCATCGGCACAAATGGTTTCAAGGATTTCCATGTTTGAACGTGTACTGATAGCCAACCGCGGCGAGATCGCCTGTCGCGTGATCCGCACTTGCCGCCGGCTCGGCATCCACACCATCGCGGTGTATTCCGAAGCCGATCGCGACGCGCAGCACGTGCGGCAGGCCGACGAGGCCTGGCCGATCGGCGGCCCGCGTCCCGCCGATTCGTACCTGCGCGGCGACGTCATCCTGGACGTGGCCAGGAAGACCGGCGCACAGGCAGTCCATCCGGGCTACGGCTTCTTGTCCGAGAACACCGGCTTCGCCCGCGCCTGCACCAATGCCGGCATCACCTTCATCGGGCCGAAACCGGAAAGTATCGAGGCGATGGGGTCCAAGGCCGAGGCCAAGGCGCTGATGGCGAAGCATGCGGTGCCACTGGTTCCTGGCTATCACGGCGAGAACCAGGAGGCGACGTTCCTCGCCGAACAAGCCGGCAAAACCGGCTTCCCGCTGATGATCAAGCCGGCCGCCGGTGGTGGCGGCAAGGGCATGCGTATCGTGCGCGGCGCCAGGGAATTCGCCGAGGCGCTGGCCTCGGCACAACGCGAAGCGACCAGCTCGTTCGGTGATGCGCGGATGATACTTGAGCGCTACGTCGAGCACCCTCGCCACATTGAATTCCAGATCTTCGGCGACACCCACGGCAACGTGATCCACCTCAACGAGCGCGAGTGCTCGTCGCAGCGCCGCTACCAGAAAGTGCTGGAGGAAACCCCCTCGCCTTCGCTCGATGACGCACGCCGCAAGACGATGGGCGCGGCGGCCGTGGCGGCCGCCAAGGCGGTGGATTACGTGGGCGCGGGCACCATCGAGTTCATCGTGGCGCGACAAGCAGACGGTAGCCAGGGCGAGTTCTTCTTCATGGAGATGAACACCCGCTTGCAGGTCGAACATGCCGTCACCGAAATGACTCTGGGACTCGATCTGGTCGAATGGCAGTTGCGCATCGCCGCGGGCCAGCCGTTGCCGTTGCGCCAGGACCAGGTGCACGCGCACGGCCATGCCTTCGAGGCGCGGCTGTACGCCGAAGATCCCGACCAGCACTTCCTGCCCGGCTCCGGCAAGCTGCAAACGCTGCGCCTGCCGGCGCCGTCGGAGCACGTGCGCCTGGATGGCGGCGTGATCGAGGGCGACACCGTCACCATCTTCTACGACCCGATGATCGCCAAGCTCATCGTGTGGGACGTGAACCGCGTGCAGGCGCTGCAACGCATGCGCGAGGCGCTGGCCGCCAGCGAAATCATCGGCCCGAAATCGAACATCGGCTTCCTCGAACGACTGGTGCGGCATCCGGCGGTGGTCGAAGGGCGTATCGACACCGGCTACCTGGACCGCCACCTCGACGAATTCCTGGTCGGCGACACGCAGCCGACCGAGCCGGTGTTGTTCGCCGCCGCCACCGCCATGCTGTTGTACGACGAATTGCACGCGATCAGCGCCCCGGCCGATCCACACTCACCGTGGGCTCGTGCCGACGCCTGGCGCATCGGCCACCCCGGCAAGCGCATCGTGGCGCTGACCTGTCGTGAGCAGCGCTTCGAGATCGAGGCGCGCGGAAACGCTGGTGACTACCGACTGCGCCATGACGAAGCCGAATGCGATGTCGCCGGCGCGCGTCTGGGTGACGACAATCTCAGCGCGCGCTTCGATGGCGAAGCACGTCGCGTGCCGCTGCGTGCCGATGCCGCCCACGTGCTGCTGCACGACGCCAACGGCCAGCGCTACAGCTTCGCCCGCGCCGCGGCGTTCGCATGGGAATCCAGTGATGTCGCCGGCGGCAACCAGCTGATCGCACCGATGCCCGGCCGCATCGTGCTGGTCAAGGCCAAGGCCGGCGACAACGTCGAGCAAGGCCAGGAACTGCTGGTGATGGAAGCGATGAAAATGGAACTGGCCTTGAAAGCACCCCGTGCCGGCACGATAGAAACCATCAGCGCCACGCAAGGCGACTTCGTGGAAGCCGATGCCGTGCTGGTCCGCTTCGCCGAATGAAGCTTTGAAGCCCCTTACTCCTCGGCGACCCATAGTCAGCCTCCTTGCAGGTGAGACGGGCACGGGTGAGGGTGCGATCGGAACGGGAGCGAAAACCTCGCTTCGGCCGCACCCTCATCCGCCCTGCGGCCACCTTCTCGCGAGGGGAGAAGGGAAACCACGCCGGAGTTCTTTATGAGTACGTCCAACCACGTCCGCATCGTCGAAGTCGGCGCCCGCGACGGCTTGCAGAACGAGAAGACGCTGCTGCCGGCCGCGGTGAAGATCGCGCTGATCGACCGTCTGTCCGCCACCGGCCTCAAGACGATCGAGGCAACCAGCTTCGTCAGCCCCAAGTGGGTGCCGCAGTTGGCGGATGCGGCCGAGGTATTCCGTGGCATCCGCAAGTTGCCGGGCGTGAGCTACCCGGTACTGGTGCCGAACCTGGAGGGCTATGCGCGCGCGCGCGAAGTCGGCGTCACCGACATTGCCGTGTTCACGGCGGCCTCCGAAGCGTTCAACCGCAAGAACATCAATGCCTCGATCGATGAGTCGATCGAGCGCTTCATCCCGGTGATGGAGCAGGCCCGCGTCGATGGCGTACGCGTGCGCGGCTACGTTTCCACCGTGCTGGGCTGTCCGTATCAAGGTGAGGTGCCAGTCAGCGATGTGGTCCACGTTGCCCGACGTCTGCACGAACTGGGCTGTTACGAGGTCTCGCTGGGCGACACCATCGGCGTGGGCACGCCGGCGAAGGCGCGCGCGATGCTGCACGCCGTGGCCCAGGAAGTGCCGATGGGCGCGCTGGCCGTGCATTTCCACGACACCTACGGCCAGGCGCTGGCGAACATCCTTTCCTGCCTGGAAGAAGGCGTGCGCGTGGTCGACAGTTCCGTCTCCGGTACTGGCGGCTGCCCGTACGCCAAGGGCGCCACCGGCAACGTCGCCAGCGAGGATGTCGCCTACATGCTGCACGGCATGGGCATAAAAACCGGCGTGGATCTGGACTTGCTGATTGCCACCGGCGCGTGGCTCGCCGCGCAGTTGCACAAGGAAAGCTCCAGCCGGGTCACGCGCGCCCGCAGCGCGACCTGAGCGGCTCGCGTTACCTCGCCCGCACCGGCTCGGTGGAAGCCGCTGGTGCCCCGGTTGAACATGAAATAATCAACAACGTCCCGTCGATGCCTGCCCACTCCATGCCAGCTGACTTCCTGATCCGCCCTGCCGAGCCCCGCGACGACGAAGCCCTCGCCGCGATCATCCGCTCCGTGATGCCCGAATTCGGCGCCGACGGCCCCGGTTTCGCGCTCCACGATGCCGAAGTGGACACGATGTACGAGGCGTACGCCCGACCACGCCGCAGCTACTTCGTGGTCGAACGCAACGACGTGGTGCTGGGTGGCGGCGGAGTCGCGCCACTGGAGGGCGGCGAGGCGGACGTATGCGAGTTGCGCAAGATGTACTTCCTGCCTTCCGCGCGGCACATTGGTGCGGGCGCGGCGATGATGCAACGTTGTCTGGACGCAGGCCGCCGGCACGGCTTCCGTCGCTGCTACCTGGAAACGCTGACCGGCATGGATGCGGCCGCTGCGCTGTACCGGCGCAGCGGCTTCCACCCGTTGCGCACCCCGATGGGCGGCACCGGGCATTTCAGTTGCGACCGCTTCTTCCTGCGCGACCTGTGAGGCATGCCATGGCAAACCACGACCCCCGCATCGACGCCTATATCGCGAAGTCAGCGGGCTTCGCCCGGCCGATCCTGCAACATCTGCGCGCCACCGTGCATGGCGCCTGCCCCGAGGTGCAGGAAGACATCAAATGGAGCATGCCGTCCTTCATCTACAAAGACGCGCTGCTGTGCATGATGGCGTCATTCAAGCACCACTGCAGCTTCAGTTTCTGGCTTTCGGAAGTGCACGCGGGCGACAGCAACAAGGACGGCATGGGCCAATTCGGCAGGCTCACATCGATGAAGGACCTGCCATCGGACAAGTCCCTTACCGCCGGCATCAGGACCGCAATGGCGTTGAACGACGCTGGCGTGAAAAAGGCGCAGTCCAAAGCCGCGGCAAGGTCGGCGCCGCTCGTACCCGGCGATCTGGCCGCCTTGCTCGCCCAGAAAAAGCACACCGCCGCACGCAAGACGCTGGACGGCTTGAGCCCCGCGGCCCAGCGCGACTACATCGACTGGATCACCGAAGCGAAAGCCGACGCCACGCGCCAGAAGCGCATCGCCACGGCACTGGAATGGCTGGCCGATGGCAAACGGCGCAACTGGAAATATGAAAAGTGCTGAACGCCGCCAGCCAATGATCCGCATCGCCCACATGGATGACGCCGACGCGATCCACGCGATCTATGCGCCATCGGTCATTGATGGCGTGGTCACTTTCGAGACCCGCCTACCCGGCGTGGACGCCATGCGCGAACGCATCCTTACGCGCTTGCAGCACTACCCGTGGCTGGTATGGGAAGAAGACCGCGAAATACTGGCCTACGCGTACGCCGGCCGCTTTCGCGAGCGCGCCGCCTACGACTGGATCGCGGAAACCTCGATCTACGTTCGCGCCGATGCCCAGCGCCGCGGTATCGCGCGCCGGCTTTACGGCGTGCTGCTGGAGGTCATGCGCTTGCAGGGAATCACCCAGGCGATCGGCGTGATTACCCTGCCGGGCACGATCAGCGTCGCGTTGCACCTGACGATGGGTTTCAGTGCGGCCGGCATCTGGCGCCAAAGCGGCTACAAACTGGGACAGTGGTGGGACGTGGGGGTCTGGCAGAAGGCATTGCAGGTGCCGGCAAACCCGCCGATCCGCGTGACTCCGTTTCCGCAACTAGCGTCCGCGCCGCTGCTCGCGTTGTTTGAACGCCTCGGGTGAACCCACTGCCGCCGCGCAAGCGTCGCGCGCGAGCGGGACCGTTCTTTGGCCCGGTCGCGTAGCCGGAACCTGACGGCGTGCCCGCCGCTCGCGAAGACGCCGTGATCTTCCACAGCGCGCTGGCTTATTGGTTCAGCAGCAGGTCGACGATCACCCCGGTGGTAATCGCCACCAGCAGGAAGTCGCCGTTGTCGCTGCGCACCCACTGATACCCGCGCGGCGGTTCGCGCAACCGGTCCCCACGCCAATCGGTCACAACATAGCGGGTGCGATACTCCACCGGCAGGTAGCCGCCACGATGGTACCAACCCTCATGCCTGCCGCGATCGTGCCAGTTGGTGTAATGGACTTGTCGATAGCCGCGATAGTCGTGATCGCGATCATCGTGATCGCGATAGCCGTAACCGCGATCGTCGCGACCGCGATCGTCGCGACCGTGATCGTATCGATTGTCGTGACGACCATCATCGTGCTTGTGATCTTTCTGACTGTGGTGGTCGCGGTCATGCCCATGATTATCGTTGTCGTGATCCTGCGCGAGCGCAGCGCCACTGGCAAACATAAGCGCGACGGCACATGCGGCAGACAGACTCAGTAGCTTCTTCATGGGTCATTCCCTCCTGTTGGACACGAAACGAACCCATCGAAAGCTCTCGCGGGCCACTGTTGGTTCAAGCGCAACATGACCGGCACTTGCCCAACAGCGCGTGAATCCTCTGTCATGACATGTTTCTCCGTTCAGCCTGCATCGGTAGAGGCTGGTCAGCTGCCATGACGGCCTTTCGGCATTGCTCCAGGGAAATCCCATGCAACTCGCTCAAGTCAAGGCGATCATCACCGGCGGCGCCTCCGGTCTCGGCCAGGCGGTGGCGCAGCACGTCGGTGCCCACGGCGGCAAAGTCGCACTGTTCGATGTCAATGACGAGAAGGGCCACGCCGCGGCGCAGGAGATGGGCGATGCCGGCCGCTTCCTGCGCACCGACGTCACCTGCGAAGATGGCGTGGCCACCAACGTCGCTGCCGCGCATCACGCGATCGGCGGCCTCAATGCGGTGATCAACTGTGCGGGCATTCTTGGCGCCGGCCGCGTACTGGGCAAGCAAGGCCCGATGTCGCTGGCCAACTTCGCCGGCACGATGATGGTGAACCTGGTCGGCAGCTCCAACGTGGCCAACGCCGGCGCGGCGCTGATGCAGAACAACGAGGCCGGCGAGGACGGCGAGCGCGCGGTCATCATCAACACCGCTTCCGTGGCCGCCTGCGAAGGCCAGATCGGCCAGGCCGCGTACTCCGCCTCAAAAGGCGGCGTGGTCGGCATGACTCTGCCGATGGCGCGCGAGCTGGCCCGCTTCGGCATCCGCGTCGTAACCATCGCACCAGGCATCTTCTGGACCCCGATGGTCGACAGCATGCCCAAGTTCCGGCGCCAGTCGCTGCCCGCCTCGATCTCGTTCCCCTCGCGCCTGGGCCAACCCGGCGAAGACGCCAGCACCGGCGCCTTCGTCCTGGGCAACCGCTACATCAACGGTGAGACGATCCGGCTGGATCGCGCGGTGCGGCTGCAATCGAAACAAGCCAGGGACGAGGGGCGAGTAGCGAGGAGCGAGGGCGCACAATTGGCGAAAATGCCGCCGCCATCCACGCCATCCACGCACCGTCCGTGAGCACGGGGACGGCCACGTTCGAGACGGTGCTGCCCGGTGTCGACGCGATGCGCGGACGTATCCGCAAATGCCTGCAACACTCCCCGTGGCTGGTTCGGGAAGCATCCGGCAACGTGCTGGCCTGCACGTACGCCGACCGCTTCCGCGAGCGGGCCGCCTACGACTGGATCGCGGAAACCTCGATCTATGTACATGACGACGCACGGCGTCGCGGGATTGCCCGGCGACTGTAGGGAGCGCTACTCGACGTGATGTGCGCGCAAGGCATCACGCAGGCCCTGGCTGCGATTACGCTGCCCGGCACGGCCAGCGTGGTGATGCACGAGCGCATGGGCTTTACCCGGCCCGGCGTGTTGCATCAGTGCGGCTACAAGCTGGGCCAGTGGTGGGACGTCGGGGTGTGGCAGAAGGAACTGCAACGCCCGCGGAATCCGCCTGCGGCCGTCACACCGTTTGCGTCATCGGCGATCCAGTCCTCGCAGCCGGCGATATTCGCGCAGGGCGCCACTCCGGACTGACACGGCTGGCAGCGCGCAAGCCAGCAACGGGCTTGCTTGCCGCCACCACGTGTCGGTCTCCCGGCACTCAGTGCCCGTTGGCGATCGCGTTGGCAATGATGCTGGTAATGATTCCCGTGGTGATCGCCACCAGCAGGAAATCGCCGTTGTCGCTGCGCACCCAGTGATAACCGCGGGGCGGCTGACGCAGATGACGTGCGCGCCAGTCCGTCACCACATAGCG
>CAJDVU010000066.1_pt1 | contig 18760 bp, 14 predicted proteins | sample 7391431 | NCBI WGS metagenome assembly CAJDVU01 (sample SAMEA7055700, study PRJEB34461) | soil metagenome | biome: terrestrial ecosystem; feature: Peninsula; material: soil | place: Antarctica | collected 2016
CCTGGGAGACCAAGCTAGCTTGCTGTGGGGTAACGGATCGAATCACCATGTACCGGTGCTCCGGTGGGGTTGTTGGTGTGGATAAACGGCCGGGACGGGGCAGGCCGACCGGCAGCGTGCCGCTTCCGCTGACGTGGCCGTTCAAGAAACAGACTCAGGGCTCGAATTTGATGCAAGTCAACACGGAGGCGGCTGTATCCAGCGAAAGCTGTTACGCGGCGCTGTCCGAAATTGCGCAGTTGCTGGTTCGCGCGGTCGAGCCGCCGGAGTTGTACGAGGCGATCATCGAGGTGCTCGAGCGGCGACTGGGGGCTTTGCTGGTCATGGTCGGCGAAGCGGACCATGCCGCGGGATGGTTCCGGCGGGTCGCGCCGGTGGTCGTCCCTGCCGGTTTGAAGGACATCTATCCTGACGAGACACCGCTCTCCAGGGTCCAGCCGTCATTCTGGCGCGGCGTCCCGCAGATGGAACCGGACCTGCGCCACGCTGCCGGCCTGGAACGGCTGCACGACGCGTATGTGCGACACGACGTGACTTGCGCCATGGCCATTCCGGTGATGGTTTCCGGCAAAGTGCACTCCGGGCTGGTGATACGCGCCACGAATCCGGGGTTCTTCTCCGCCAGATTGATCGAGCTGTTGCAACAGGCAGCGGCGAGTATCGGCTTGGGGCTCGAGGCGCAGGCCCAGCGTCACCTGTTGCTGCAATCCGTACAGGAAGAGGCGCGGCAGCGGCGCGCGCTGCGCCTGCTCAGCGAAATGACGAAAGTCGTCACGCGCAGCGTGGATGAGGAGACGTTGCTGGCAGAAAGCAGCGATGTCGCGCGCCGGGTCGGTGGTTACCGTTTCGCCTGGATCGGCCTGCTCGAAGATGGCAGTGCCACGACACTGCGATTGCGCTCCCACGCCGGCTTGAACGGGATGCGCGGCGCTGGTGCCTGTCTGACGCTCACTGATCCGGAGCATGCGGGTGATGCGGTGGTGACTGCCTTGTCCAAAGGTGAGCCGTGCGTCCGGTACTGGGTGCCCGGCATGCCGCGGGATTGGCCTCTGCAGGAGGGCGAGCTCGATGTCAGCGCGATCCTGGCGCTCCCGTTGCGAGTGAACGACGCCATCATGGGCGCACTCGTGATAGGCGCCGCCCAGGCAGATGCCTTCACCTTGGCCGAGACTCGAGTATTTCTCGAGATGGCGGTCGAGCTTGGCCTGGGCATGCAGATGGCGCGCACGCATGCCGGGAAGCTGCTCGCCGAACGGGATCTGCGCGCCAATCTGCAGCAGGTCCGTGCCATCCTCTCCAACCAGTATTCCGGTGTGTTGGTGTTCTCCGAAGACGGCTTGGTGAAGTTTGCCAACGAAGCGTTTTGCCGGTTGTTCGGCCTGGCCCAGACACCGGCCGAACTGGAAGGTTGGTCTTCCGGGACCCTGCATGCCCAGGTCAGTCGTGTCTACCAGGATCCCGAACGCGAGCTCGCGCGCGTCATCGAGATCGCGGCCTGCAACGAGACGCTCCGGGGCGAGGAAGTTCGGCTGGTGGACGGCCGCACCCTGTTGCGGGACTTCATGCCGATCCGGGTCGACGGCATCGCCAACGGCCGGATATGGCAGCAGCACGACATTACCGAACGAAAATTGCACGAGGCAAGGATCGAGCGGTTGGCGTTCTATGACGTGGTTACCGACCTGCCCAATCGGCGCCTGTTGTTCAGGCTGCTGGAGCAGGCGCGAACCCGTGCGTTGGATGAGCATTCTCTGCTGGCGGTCGGCCTGCTGGACCTGGATCGCTTCAAGAGCGTCAACGACAGCGCCGGCCACAGCGGCGGCGACCGTGTGCTGGCGGAGGCGTCCTCGCGTATCCGTGGCATGTTGCGCGAAGCTGACGTGCTGGCCCGGTTCGGCGGTGACGAGTTTGCTCTGCTGATTCCCGGCCTGGATAGTCGCGAGCAGCTGGATGCGATCAGCCGCTGCATCCTGCAGGCGTTGCGAGCGCCGTTCAACCTGGTGGAAGAGCAGCTCAACCTGTCCGCCAGTGTCGGCTGGACGTTGTTTCCGCTGGATGGATCAAGTGCCGAGGGCCTGATCCGGCACGCGGACATGGCGATGTACGAGGCCAAGCGCGAGGGCAAGGATCGCGGCTCGCTGTATGAGCCGGCGATGGAGCTGGAACAGGTGCGATTGCAGACGATGCGCGAGCGGATCGCGCAGGGATTGCGACAGTCGCGCCTGCAACTGCTGTTTCAGCCGATCGTCTATATCGATGGCTTGCCCGGGATCAACGGCGTGGCCGGAATGGAAGCCTTGCTGCGGCTGAATGACCGCGGCGAGGACCTCGTTGCTCCGGCCAGTTTCATGCATGTACTGGACGACCCCCAACTGGCCCGGCCGATCGGTCGCTACGTGCTGAATGAAGCGCTCCGATGTTGCCAGACATGGTTGCGCGCCGGCCTGCCGATTCCAGTCTCGGTCAATATCAGCACGCGCCACCTGTTGCATCCGGGTTTCTTCGCCGATATCGACTCGGTCCTGGACATCTACCCGGATGTGATGGACGTGGGCTTCGGCATCGAGATCACCGAAACCGGTCCCAGCATGGATCACGCGCGCGCCAAGGTGATCATCGAGGAGTGCCGCCGTCGGGGTATTCGGGTCGGCCTGGATGATTTCGGCACGGGATCGGCGTCGCTGAGCCATATCCAGCAGCTCGATATCGAGCACATCAAGCTGGATCAGAGTTTCGTGCACGACATTCTTCACGACGAGCGCAACATGGCGATAGTGGCGGGTGTGATCACCACGGCACGCATGCTGGCCAAGGCGGTGATCGCCGAAGGCGTGGAAACGGCGGCGCAAGGAGACCTGTTGGCTTCGCTGGGCTGCCACCAGTTGCAGGGATTCTCGATATCGCGCCCCATGGCAGCATCTGACGTGCCGACGTGGGTAGCTGGTTGGGTACCGCCCGCGTCATGGGGCCATCGGGTGACCGAACGTCAGTCGCTGCTCTCCAGTCAGAGCGATGGCCGAGCTTGAAATCGCATGCTGACATGGGCCGTCCCAGTGGTGCGCTCGCCGCGCACCCTCTAAGATCACCATGGTCGACCGGGCCTCGTGTACGCTCGGACAGGAGTTCACATGAAACCGATGGCAGGGCGTCAAGGCATCATTTCGCTGAAAATCAAGGATGCGGCATCGCTGTATAACGCGTATATGCCGTTTCTCAAGCACGGCGGGTTGTTTGCGCCTACCGCCCAGCCGTATGCGTTGGGTGATGAAGTGGTGCTGCTGGTGACGCTGGCAGACGAGACGGAACGCTTGTCGGTCGTGGGCAAGGTTGTATGGATCAGTCCGGTCGGCGCACAGGGTAACCGTACCGCGGGTATCGGCATCCATTTCAACGAAGAACATCCTTGCCGGCACGCTCAATTCCGAGCGTCCGACCCAGACGATGTGACAACGATGTGACGTGTCGGCGGCCCTATCGTCGTTGCGTGTCACGCGTTAGTTCGCGGTGAGACCGCAGTCAAGGCTTGTTGTACCCAAGCGCACTGATACAATGCCCGGATTCGCAAAGCGGATTCGCGAAACATCGGGTGCTTGCGGACCTCATCCGCCAGCGTCGCCGAGCGACACACTGCCGCGCCGGCCAGCCGAATCGAAGTCGTAGGACCGTGAAGTTCTTGGTTCAAGTCCCCATCGGTCACTGATGCGCCTTGTGGCGCGGAGGTATGTTGCATCGTGCTAGCCGAATACTGGCCTGTCCTCTTGTTCATCGCCGTTGCCACCGGCCTGGCATTGGCGCTGCTGGCGATCGGCATGCTCGCCGGTCCGCGCCGTCCCGAATCGGAGAAGCTGGCGCCCTACGAGTGTGGCTTCGAGGCGTTCGAGGACGCTCGCATGCGCTTCGACGTGCGTTATTACCTGCTCGCCATCCTGTTCATCATCTTCGACCTGGAAATTGCCTTCCTGTTTCCGTGGGCGGTGGTGTTCCAGCAGATCGGTCTGATCGCGCTGGTGGAGATGGGGCTGTTCCTGTTGTTGCTGGTGATCGGCTTTGCGTACGTGTGGAAGAAGGGAGCCCTGGAATGGGAGTGATTGATTCCATCAGCCGGGTGATGCACAACCCCGAGCCCTTGAACCTGGTCGACGACATTCTTCGTCCGGCGGGAGACAATCCGGTCGTGCAGCGGGGCTTTGCCACGGCGCGCATGGACGAGTTGATGAATTGGGCGCGCACCGGCTCGATGTGGCCGATGACCTTCGGTCTGGCCTGCTGCGCGGTGGAGATGATGCATGCCGGCGCCGCGCGGCTGGATCTGGATCGTTATGGTGTGATCTTCCGTCCCAGCCCGCGCCAATCCGACGTCATGATCGTGGCCGGGACCCTGGTCAACAAGATGGCGCCTGCATTGCGCAAGGTGTACGACCAGATGCCCGAGCCCAAGTGGGTGATCTCGATGGGCAGCTGCGCCAACGGCGGCGGTTACTACCACTATTCCTACTCCGTGGTACGCGGTTGCGACCGCATCGTGCCGGTGGACATCTATGTGCCGGGTTGCCCGCCCACCGCCGAGGCGTTGATCCACGGCATCCTGCAGCTGCAGAAGAAAATCCGCCGCACCAGCACGATCGCGCGTTCCTGAGGTCCTGACATGTCCGATACCTCCGCGAAGCCGTTGGCCGAACAGCTCACTGCGCGATTCGGCGATACGCTGCGCATCAGCACGGCACGCAACGAGACCATCGCCGAGGTGGCTGGCGCCGACCTGGTCGCCGTGGCCACGGCCCTGCGTGACGAGCCGGCGTTCCGATTCGGCGAGTTGATCGACCTGTGCGGCATCGACTATCTCGGTTATGGACAGGTCGAGTGGGACACCACCACGGTGACCGGCACCGGCTTTTCGCGCGGTGTCGAGGGCCAGGCCCTGGGCCGCTTCAATTGGGCCGGGCGGCCGTCCGGTGACAATCAACCTCGTCGTTTCGCCGCGGTGATCGAGTTGCTTTCCATCGAGCGCAACCGGCGGCTGCGCTTGTACGTGTTCTGTGCGGACGACAGCTTGCCACGGGTGCCCTCGCTGACCTCCGTCTGGCCGGGTGTGAACTGGTTCGAACGCGAGGCGTTCGATCTGTACGGCATTATTTTCGATGGCCACCCGGATCTGCGACGCATTCTTACCGATTACGGTTTCGTGGGTCATCCGTTCCGCAAGGACTTCCCGCTGATCGGCAACGTCGAAGTGCGTTACGACCCCGAGCAGCAACGCGTGATCTACGAACCGGTGTCGATCGAACCGCGCGTGCTGGTGCCGCGCACGATCCGCGACGACGCTGACCTGATGCAATCGAAGGCGGAAGCCGCCGACACGTGGCGGGAGAACTGAGATGAAGAGCCAGCCTTCGTGTTCCAAACGCCTCGCGTTGCTCCGCCGCGGCTGTCAGGTGGATGGCGCGTGGCGCGGGCCAGGCCCACTGCATGGCCAAGCTGCGCGGCGCCGCATGGCAGCGGCAGCGAAGCAACCCTGCGGGCCGAGCCTGTTTGTCCGCATGACTGCGGCATCACTCGGTCATGTATTGACATACATTCCCTCGTCCTTCCTTGTCCTGCGGACAAACAGCTCTCGGCGCGAGGTGTTTGGAACATGAAGGCTGGCTCTAAGGAAATTCGCAACTACACGATGAATTTCGGTCCGCAGCATCCGGCCGCGCATGGTGTGCTGCGCCTGATCATGGAAATGGACGGCGAAACCATCGTACGCGTCGACCCGCACATCGGCTTGTTGCATCGGGGCACCGAGAAGCTGGCCGAGTCCAAGCCGTTCAACCAGTCGATTGGCTACATGGACCGCCTCGACTATGTCTCGATGATGTGCTGCGAGCACGCCTACGTGCGCGCGATCGAAACCCTGCTCGGCATCGAGCCGCCGGAGCGCGCGCAGTACATCCGCACCATGTTCGACGAGATCACCCGCATCCTGAATCACCTGATGTGGCTTGGCTCGAACGCGCTGGATTTGGGCGCGATGGCGGTCTTTTTGTACACGTTCCGGGAACGCGAAGAGCTGATGGATGTGTACGAGGCGGTGTCTGGCGCGCGCCTGCATGCCACCTACTACCGCCCTGGCGGCGTCTATCGCGACCTGCCGGCACAGATGTCCCAGTATCGCGAGTCCCCGTGGCACAAGGGCAAGGACCTCAAGCGCATCAATAGCTGGCGTGAAGGTTCGATGCTGGACTATCTCGATGCATTCACTGCCGATTTCCCGACCAAGGTGGACGAATACGAGGCACTGCTCACCCCCAACCGCATCTGGAAGCAACGCACCGTCGGCATCGGCGTGATCTCCCCCGAGTTGGCGCAGCAGTGGAGCATGACCGGCGTGATGCTGCGTGGCTCCGGCGTGGAGTGGGATCTGCGCAAGAAGCAGCCCTACGCGAGATACGCCGAGATGGACTTCGACATTCCGGTCGGTGTCAACGGCGACTGTTATGACCGCTATCTGTGCCGGGTGGAGGAGATGCGCCAGTCCAACCGCATCATTCGCCAATGCGTGGAGTGGCTGCGCGCCAATCCCGGTCCGGTGATGGTGAAGAACTTCAAAGTGGCGCCGCCGTCGCGCGTCGAGATGAAGGAGAGCATGGAAGCGCTGATCCACTGGTTCAAGCTGTTCAGCGAGGGCTATTGCGTGCCGGCGGGCGAAACCTACTGCGCGATTGAGGCACCCAAGGGCGAATTTGGCTGCTATCTCGTTTCTGACGGCGCCAACAAGCCATTCCGGGTTCACCTGCGCTCTCCTGGCTTCGCTCACCTGTCATCCATGGACACGATCGTACGCGGCCATCTGCTTGCCGACGTGGTGGCCATGATCGGTACCTACGACCTCGTATTCGGCGAGGTGGATCGATGAGGCCGGGATTCGGGATTCGGAATTCGGGATTCGGCAGGGCGATCCGCCTCCGTTGGACGCTTGTGACTTCAGTATCTTCTGATCGCCATCCTTGCGGTTCTTTCCCTGGGTCAAGGTTCGCCGAGAGCGGGGTCGCGCGCTTCCGAATCCCGAATCCCGAATCTCCACTCCCGGAGTTCAAATCATGAAATCCACTGGACATTTCGAGCAGGTCAGGAACGTCGATCCGCTCGTCGTACTTGCCGAACACACTCGTCGGCACATCGATGCGTGGGTGGCGAAGTTTCCGCCGGACCGCAAGCGCTCGGCGCTGATCCAGGCGCTGTTCGGCGCGCAGGAGCAGAACCGCGGGTTCCTCACCGACGAGTTGATCACTGCGGTGGCGAAATACCTCGACCTGCCGCCGATCTGGGCGTACGAAGTGGCCAGTTTCTATTCGATGCTGGAGACCCGACCGGTGGGTCGCAACAACGTGGCGATCTGCACCAATATTTCGTGCTGGCTCAATGGCGCCGAAGAGCTGGTCAGACATTGCGAAGAGAAGCTCGGCATCAAGCTCGGCGAAAGTACGCCGGATGGCCGCGTGTACCTGAAGGAGGAGGAGGAGTGTATCGCCGCCTGCGTCTATGCTCCGGTGGCCACCGTCAACGGCCACTACCACGAACATCTCACCAGCGAAAAGCTCGATGCGATCCTGGACAGCCTGACCGTTGATGGCCCCGGCGCGCGCAGCGCGGAGGGAAACCACTGATGGCCGTCGGCCCCGCACCCCAGGAACATCAGGTCGTCTATACCACCTTGCATTTCGACAAGCCGTGGACGATGGAGAGCTACGAAAAAGTCGACGGTTACAAGGCGTGGCGGAAGATCCTCACCGACAAGCCGGATCCGGCGTCGCTGGTCGAGGAGATCAAGAAAAGCAGCCTGCGCGGCCGTGGCGGCGCGGGCTTCCCGACCGGGATGAAGTGGTCCTTCATGCCCAAGGGCGACATGCAGAAATACATCCTGTGCAATTCGGACGAGTCCGAGCCGGGCACGTGCAAGGATCGCGACATCCTGCGCTACAACCCGCATGCCGTGATCGAGGGAATGGCCATTGCGTGTTATTGCACCGGCTCGACCGTGGCGTACAACTACCTGCGCGGCGAATTTCACCTCGAACCGTTCGAGCACTTCGAAGCGGCACTCCAGGAGGCGTACGCCGCCGGTCTGCTGGGCAAGAACGTGCAGGGCACGGGCATCGACGTGGATATCCACACGGCGCTCGGTGCCGGGGCCTACATCTGCGGCGAAGAGACCGCGATGATGGAATCGCTGGAAGGCAAGAAGGGCTTGCCGCGGTTCAAGCCGCCATTCCCGGCCAATTTCGGTCTGTATGGCAAGCCGACCACGATCAACAACACCGAAACCTACGCGTCGGCACCGGCAATCATTCGCAACGGTGCCGACTGGTTTCTCAATCTGGGCAAGCCGAACAACGGCGGCCCAAAAATCTTCTCAGTCTCCGGGCATGTCAACCATCCCGGGAATTTCGAAGTGCGGCTGGGCACACCATTCAAGGATCTGCTGGCGCTGGCTGGCGGTGTGCGCAACGGGCACCAGCTGAAAGCGGTGATTCCCGGCGGTTCGTCGATGAAGGTGCTGCCGGCTGACGTCATGCTGGAAAGCACAATGGATTACGACTGCCTGAAGAAGGAGGGTTCCGGGCTGGGCTCGGGGGCCGTCATCGTGATGGACGAGACCACCTGCATGGTCAGAGTCTGCAAACGCATTGCGCGTTTCTATCGGGCGGAGTCGTGTGGCCAGTGCACACCGTGTCGTGAGGGTACCGGCTGGATGTACCGCGTGTTGACCCGGATCGTGGAGGGCAACGGCACCGCGGAGGATCTGCATCGGTTGAAGGCGATCGCCGGCCAGATCGAGGGTCACACCATTTGTGCGTTCGGTGAGGCGGCGGCCTGGCCGGTGCAGGGTTTCCTGGATCGGTTCTGGGACGAGTTCGAATACTACGTGCAGCATGGTCGCTCGATCGTGGATTCGCATGAGGAAGTGACGGCATGAGTGCGCAGCCGACCAGCAAGGCGACCGACACGGTCAACATCGAAATCGACGGCAAGGCGATGCAGGTGCCGAAGGGCTCGATGATCATCCAGGCGGCGGACCAGGCGGGCATCCCGATTCCACGCTTCTGTTACCACCGCAAGCTGCCGATCGCCGCGAACTGCCGCATGTGCATGGTCGAGGTGGAGATGGGTGGCCGCCCGGTGCCCAAGGGCTTGCCGGCGTGTGCGACGCCGGTCACCGACGGCATGAAGGTGCAGACGCGCTCCAAGCTGGCGTTGCAGTACCAACGCGACGTGATGGAGTTCCTGTTGATCAACCATCCACTGGATTGTCCGGTCTGCGACCAGGGTGGCGAGTGCGAACTGCAGGATCTGTCGCTGGGCTTCGGTCGCAGCGTGTCGCGTTTCACCGAGCGCAAGCGCACGGTGGCGGACGAGAATATCGGACCGCTGGTTCAGACTTACATGACGCGCTGCATTCACTGCACGCGTTGCATTCGCGTCCTCGACGAAGTCGCCGGCAGCCACGAATTCGGCGGCATGGGGCGCACCGAAGATCTGCTGATCGGCACGTATATCGGCAAGAACATCGAGAGCGAACTGTCGGGCAACATCATCGACGTGTGCCCGGTCGGCGCCCTGACCAACAAGGTTTTCCAGTTCAAGGCGCGTTCGTGGGAGCTCATCGCCAAGCCGTCGATCGGCTATCACGACGCCTTGGGCTCCAATCTGTGGCTGCATACGCGTCGTGGTGAGGTATTGCGCGCCGTGCCGCGGGACAACGAGACAATCAACGAGTGCTGGCTGTCCGACCGCGACCGCTACAGCCATCAGGGCATGTATGCCGATGACCGGTTGCATGCTCCGGAGGTGAAGCGCGACGGGCAGTGGCAAGTGACCACATGGGAAGACGCGTTGTCGTTTGCGGGCGACGCGCTGAAGCAGGCGCCGGGCAGCGAGACGGGCATCCTGGTGCATCCGGCCACCTCGAACGAGGAGGGTGATCTGCTGGTAAGGCTGGCCCGGGGCCTGGGCAGTGCGCATCTCGATCATCGCGTGCGCCAGCTCGATTTTTCGGACCACGCGGTGGCGCAGCCATTCACGCTGCCGGTGGCCGAAATGGGTGACATCAAGTCGGCCCTGCTGATAGGTTGCGATCTGCGCCAGGAAATGCCCCTGCTTAACCATCGCGTGCTCGACGCCACCAAGCGTGGTGCGAAGATCTACGCGGTCAATCCGGTGCATTTCGACTTCAACTACCGCTTGGCGGGCGAGACGATCGTCGCGCCGCCGGCGCTGGTCGATGCCTTGCTGGCGCTTGCCAGGGCCGCCACGTCCGCGGGCGCCGAGGCGCCGGCGGCGCTGGCCGATGCGATCCACGCGGCGCCGAGTGATCAGGGCGACAGCGACGCGATGGAAGCGTTGAAGTCGGGCAAGTCGGTGGTCATCCTCGGCGAGGCCGCGGTGACCCACCCGCAGGCATCCTGGCTGCGCGCGATTGCGCGGTTCATTGCCGATGCCAGCGGTGCCGGCTATGACGAGGTGCCGGTCGGCGCGAACGCCATCGGCCTGGGTCGGCTGGGCGTGCTGCCAGGCAACGGCGGACTGGACGCGCAGACCATGCTGGCGCAGCCGCGCAAGACCTACCTGCTGTATGGCCTCGAACCGCCATACGATTTCGCCGACGGCAGCGCGGCGCTGAAAGCGTTGCGCGCAGCGGACCGGGTGGTGGCGTTCAGTGCCTATGCTGGTACCGCGCTGCGCGAAGTGGCCGACGTGATCTTGCCGATCGCGTTGCTTCCGGAAATTGATGCCACCTTGGTCAATGTGGATGGCCTGGCGCAGGGTGTGGCCGCGGGTTCCAAGGCACCGGGCCAGGCCAGACCGGGCTGGAAGGTGCTGCGAGCCCTGGGTGGCGCACTGCAGTTTTCCGGTTTCGAATTCGATGACATCGCCGGACTGCGCGAGGACATCAGTGAACGTGCGGCGCCGTCGGGAAGTGGTCTGGCCGAGCGCGCGGTGGCGGCTGGACTCACCCGGATTGCCACCTGGCCGATCTATCGCGGTGATGCGGTGTTGCGGCGGGCCACTGCGCTGAATGCGCACCCACTCAATCGTGCACCGGCGCTGCGCATGAATGCAGACGAAGCCGGACGGCTGGGTCTGGCGGCCGGCGACAAGGCACGTATGGACGACGTGCTGCTTCCCGTACTGATCGATGTGGCCGTGCCTGATCGCGCGGTGTGGATCGAAGCGGCGCAGGACCTCACCGCCACGCTGCCGCCCTATGGCGCAGCCATCACCTTGGGCAAGGCATAGGCATCATGGCTGATCAACTCATCAACCAGGTCATGTGGCCGCTGATCTACATCCTGTGCATCGTGTTGCCGCTGGTGATCGCGGTGGCGATGTTCGTGTACTGGGAACGCAAGGTCATCGGCTGGATGCATGTGCGACTGGGCCCGAACAAGATTGGCCCGGCCGGCGTGCTGCAGGCATTTGCCGACGTGGTGAAACTGCTGATCAAGGAAGTGATCCTGCCGACCAAGGCGAATCGCGTTCTGTATTACCTGGCCCCGCTGCTCGCGTTGATTCCCGCGCTGGCGGCGTGGGCGGTGGTTCCGTTCAGTGGCAAGATGGTGTTGTCCAATGCCAATGCGGGCATCCTCTACCTGCTGGCGATGACCTCGCTGGGCGTCTACGGCATCATTATCGCCGGCTGGGCCTCCAACTCACGTTATGCGTTGCTTGGCGCGATGCGCTCGGCCGCCCAGGTGATCTCCTACGAACTGGCCATGGGTTTGTGCCTGGTCTGCGTCATGGTGCTGGCCGGCAGTTTGAACCTCAGCGACATTGTCAACGCCCAGGCCGGCAGCAAGGGCTTCCTCGACTGGTTCTGGTTGCCGCTGTTGCCGGTCTTCGTGATCTATTTCATCTCCGGTGTCGCCGAAACCAATCGCCTGCCGTTCGACATGGCCGAGGGTGAGTCGGAAATCGTCGCCGGTTTCCACGTGGAGTATTCCGGTTCGGCGTTTGCGATCTTTTTTCTGGCCGAATACGCCAACATGATCCTGGTCAGCTTCCTGTCGGCCATCTTCTTTCTCGGCGGCTGGTACAGCCCGCTGCAGGGATGGATCCATGTCGATGCGCCAGGCTGGCTCAACTGGATCTGGACCGACAGCTGGGCCTGGCTGTTCATCAAGGCCTTCGTGATGTCGTTCCTGTTTCTGTGGTTCCGCGCGACGTTTCCGCGCTACCGCTACGACCAGATCATGCGGCTGGGCTGGAAGGTGTTCATTCCCATCGCCATCGCCTGGGTATTTGTCGCTGGCCTGCTGAAGTACTACGGCGTGGTCAGCATCGGTGTGGGAGCGTAAGCGATGAATGTGATAACCGGCTACTTCAAAAGCCTGATGCTGGCAGAGCTGTTTGCCGGCATGAGTGTGACGCTGCGCTACATGTTCAAACCCAAGTACACGATGCGTTACCCGATGGAGCACATCCCGAAGTCGAATCGCTTCCGCGGTTTGCACGCACTGCGACGCTACGCCAACGGCGAGGAGCGTTGCATCGCATGCAAGCTGTGCGAGGCGGTGTGTCCGGCACTGGCGATCACGATCGACTCGCACGTGCGCGAAGACGGTACCCGACGCACCACGCGCTACGAGATCGATTTGTTCAAGTGTATCTATTGTGGCTTCTGCGAGGAGAGTTGCCCGGTCGATTCGATCGTCGAGACCTCGATCCACGAATACCATTTCGAGCAGCGTGGAGAGAACGTGGTGACCAAGAACCAACTACTCGCCATTGGTGACCGTTTTGAACAGCAGATTGCTGCCGACCGCGCCCAAGACGCGGCGTACCGCTGAGGTTTTTCGATGAATCCCCAAACGCTGCAGCTCATCTGCTTTTATGCCTTCGGCGTGGTCACCGTGGCCGCAGCGCTGTCGGTCATCACGATGAAGAACACCGTGCACGCCGTGCTCGCCCTGGTGCTGACGTTTTTCAGCGCGGCTTGCCTGTGGATGCTGCTTGATGCCGAATTTCTGGCGCTGGTGCTGGTCGTGGTCTACGTCGGCGCGGTCATGGTGCTGTTCCTGTTCGTGGTGATGATGCTCGACATCGACCAGGAGAAGATGCACGAGGGTTTCGTGAAGTTTCTGCCGGTGGGCGTGATCGTGGCCGTCGTGATGCTGGTCGAGATGCTCGGCCTGATCGGCGTGCGCGCGATGCACGCGCAGGCTCTGGGCGTCAATCCCGCGACCGCCGCGGGGGTGTCCAACACGGCATGGCTGGGTCAGGCGCTCTACACGAAATACCTGCTGCCGTTCGAGGTAGCTGCGCTGATCCTCACTGTGGGCTTGGTGGCGGCCGTTGCGCTGACTTTGCGTGAGCGCCACGACACGCGCTATGAGTCCGCCAGCCGACAGGTCAAGGTCAACCCGCGCGATCGCGTGCGCCTGGTGAAGATGGCCGCGGTACGTCCCCAGCCGCCGGCCAGCGCCGACGAAAAGCCGGCAGGAGAACCCCAACCATGATCACGCTCGCCCATTACATCGTGCTCGGCGCGGTGCTGTTCTGCATCGCCGTCGCCGGCCTGTTCATCAACCGCAAGAACGTGATCGTGCTGCTGATGTCGATCGAGCTGATGCTGCTTGCCGTGAACATGAATTTCGTGGCGTTCTCGCGCTTTCTCGGCGACGTATCGGGGCAGGTGTTCGTGTTTTTCATCCTCACCGTGGCGGCGGCGGAAGCTGCCGTCGGCCTGGCGATCCTGGTCCTGCTGTTCCGCACGCGCAGCACGATCAACATCGCCGACATCGACAGCATGAAGGGCTGAATCCATGGGTCTCTCCACAAGCGTCCTGTTGATCATCGCGCTGGCGCCGCTGGTCGGCTGTCTGCTGGCTGGATTTCCCAGCGCGTTCCTCGGACGCGCCGGTCGCATCGCTGCACACAGCATCACCATCCTCGGCATGCTGATCTCCGTCGTCTTGTCCTTTTACGTGCTGTATCAACTGACCCTTGGCGGCGCGGCGGATTACAACCAGAACATCTACACCTGGTTTCAGGTCGGCCACATCAACGCCAGCGTCGGCTTCATGGTCGATCGTCTGACCGCCATGATGCTGGTGGTGGTGGGCTTCGTATCGCTCGCGGTGCACCTGTACACCATTGGCTACATGCGCGACGACCCCGGTTACACGCGGTTCTTCAGCTACATTTCGCTGTTCACCTTCTCGATGTTCATGCTGGTGATGAGCAACAACTTCTTCCAGCTGTTCTTCGGCTGGGAGGCGGTGGGCCTGGTGTCTTACCTGCTGATCGGCTTCTGGTACAAGCGACCGGCCGCGATTTTTGCCAATCTGAAGGCATTCATGGTCAACCGGGTGGGTGACTTCGGCTTCCTGCTGGGCATTGCGGCGGTGCTGACCTTTCTGCATACGCTGGATTACGCCACGGCATTCAGTGCGGCCCCGACCCTGGTTGGCCAGCACCTGCAAATTACGGCGAATACCCAATGGGATGCGGCAACCGTGATCTGCATCTTGCTGTTCATCGGCGCGATGGGTAAATCGGCTCAAGTGCCATTGCACGTGTGGCTGCCCGATTCAATGGAGGGCCCGACCCCGATCTCGGCGCTGATCCACGCGGCAACCATGGTTACCGCCGGCATCTTCATGGTGGCGCGCATGTCGCCACTGTTCGAGCTGTCGCCTGCCGCGCTGAGTTTTGTGCTGGTGATTGGCGCCACCACGGCGTTGTTCACCGGCATGGTCGGCATCGTGCAAAACGACATCAAGCGGGTGATCGCGTACTCCACGCTGTCGCAGTTGGGTTACATGACGGTGGCACTGGGCGTGTCGATGTACTCCGGCGCGGTATTCCATCTGATGACGCATGCGTTCTTCAAGGCGTTGCTGTTTCTCTGTGCCGGCTCGGTGATCATCGCGATGCACCACGAGCAGGACATGCGTCACATGGGAGGGCTGCGCAAGTACATGCCGATCACCTGGATCACCATGTGGGCGGGCTCGCTCGCGCTGGTCGCGATGCCATTCACTTCGGGTTTCTATTCGAAGGATGCCATCATCGAGGCGGTCGGCGAATCGCATCGCTGGGGCGCGCATTACGCCTACTTCTGCGTGATGGCGGGTGTGCTGGTGACCGGGTTGTACACGTTCCGTCAGATGTACATGACGTTCCATGGCAAGGAGCGTTTCACGGTACTTGAGCCGCACGGGCATGCCGACGAGCACCACGAGTTGCCACCGGGCGTGCTGGCGCACGCGCCGAAGGAGTCGCCGTGGGTCGTCACCGTGCCGTTGATTGTGCTGGCGATTCCCTCGCTGGTGATCGGCTACCTCACGATCGGGCCGCTGCTGTACCGCAACTGGTTTGGCAGTTCCATCCACGTCAACCAGACGAACGACGTACTCACCGCTCTCGCCCCGCATTTCCATGGTGCCTGGGCCATGGGCTGGGAAGGATTCACTAGGTTGCCGTTCTGGTTGATGTTCGCCGCGTTCGTCATCTGCACCTATATCTATCTGATCAATCCCGCGGTGGCCGGCAGGATCAAGAGCGCGCTCAAGCCGCTGTGGACCGTGCTCGACCGCAAGTACTGGGCGGACGAGGTGGAGTACGCGTTGTTTGCCAGCGGCGGCGTCAAGATGGGCCGCCTGTTCTGGAAGTACAGCGACGCGGGGGCGATCGACGGTGTGGCCGTGAATGGTTCGGTGCGCATGGTTCACCGCGGTGCGGCGTTGCTGCGACGGTTGCAGACCGGTTATCTCTACCATTACGCATTCGCGATGATCATCGGCGTGATCGTGCTGTTTGGTGGTTATCGACTGTTCGGGAATTAGGGGAAGCAGGCTCCATGTTCAATCATCTTCTAAGCCTGCTGATCTGGCTGCCCATCATCGGTGCCGTGCCGGTGTTGCTGGCCGGCGCGGCCCGCCCGATGCTCGCCCGCTCGCTGGCCTTGCTGGTCACCGTCATAACCTTTGTCGCCAGCCTGTGGTTGCTGCATTACGACCCGAGCGGGTCGGTGATGCAGTTCGCCGAAACCCACGTGTGGATTGCCACCTGGGGCGTGCATTTCACCCTCGCAGTCGACGGCATTTCCGTCGCGCTGATCCTGATGACGACCTTCGTCGGCATTCTGGTCATTGCCGGTGCGTGGAAGGTGATTCAGAACCGGCCACATCAATACATGGCTTGCATGCTGGTGTTGGAAGGCTTGCTGGTCGGTGTTTTCTGCGCGACCGATGCATTGGTGTTCTACGCGTTCTTCGAGGCCGTGCTGATCCCGATGTACATCATCATTGGCTTGTGGGGCGGCCCGCGGCGTGTGTACGCGACACTGAAGCTGTTCATCTACACGTTCACCGGCTCGGTCTTCATGCTGATTGCGCTGCTGTATCTGTATCAGAAGGCGCACACGTTCGACCTGGCCACGCTGGCGGCGCTGCCGTTGACGATGAAAGAGCAGACCTGGGTGTTTTTCGCGTTTCTGTTCGCGTTTGCGATCAAGGTGCCCATGGTGCCGGTGCACACCTGGCTGCCCGATGCGCATGTCGAGGCGCCGACCGGCGGTTCGGTATGGCTGGCCGCCGTGATGTTGAACTACGGAATGGTGCGTTTCATTCTGCCGATCACGCCTGATGCCGGCGCGCATTTCGCGTGGCTCGTCATCGTGCTCAGTCTGGTCGCCATTGTCTACATCGGTTATGTGGCGTTGGTGCAGCCGGACATGAAGAAACTGGTGGCGTATTCGTCGGTGGCGCACATGGGCTTCGTCACGCTGGGCATCTTCATGGCCTTCATGCTGGTGCGTGACTCGGGCAACATCGAGATGGCGAGCCTGGGCATGCAAGGCGCGATGGTGCAGATGATCTCGCACGGATTCGTGTCCGGGGCGATGTTCACCTGCATCGGCGTGATGTATGACCGCACCCATACCAGGGAGATCAGTCACTACGGTGGCGTCATCAACATGATGCCGTGGTTCGGTTTCTTCTACGTGCTGTTTGCGATGGCAAACACCGGCTTGCCAGGCACCAGCGGGTTTGTCGGCGAGTTCATGGTGATCCTGGCGAGTTTCAGTGCGAGCCCGTGGATTGCCATCTTCTGCACGTTCACGCTGATCATCGGCGCCGGCTACACCTTGTGGTTGGTCAAGCGCGTGCTGTGGGGGGCGGTCACGACCGAGTACGTCAAGCATATGACTCCGCTGGACGCGCGTGAGACCTGGGTACTCACCGGCTTCGCCGTCGCGGTGCTGTTCATCGGCGTGTGGCCGCAGCCACTGGTCCATCTGATGGACAGCTCGGTGGCGCACCTGGTGCAGCAACTCGCCGTCCACAAGATTTAAGCAGAAGCGAACATGCCCACTCTCAATGACATCCTGATCCTGCTGCCGGAGATCTACCTGGTCGCAGCGGTGTGCCTGATCCTGCTGCTGGACGCGTTCATGAAGGCGGAGCAGCGTCCGCAGCTGCACTGGATCTCGATCGTCGTGCTGCTGGTGGCGATCTACCTGGTAATCGCCGGTCAGCCCGACCAGACCGTGACGGCGTTCAACGACATGTTCGTGCGCGACCGTCTGGCGGAGATTCTCAAGGTCTTCGTGCTGGGCATCACGGCGGCGGTATTCGTCTATGCGCGTCCGTACCTGATCGATCGCAAGCTGCTCGGCGGCGAGTTCTATACGCTGATGATCTTTGCGGTACTCGGGGTCATGGTGCTGGTTTCAGCCGGCAACCTGATCACCGTGTTTCTGGGGCTGGCGTTGTTGTCACTGCCGTCCTATGCACTGGTGGCGCTGAATCGCGACGCCAGGCTGCCGCCGGAGGCGGCGATCAAGTATTTCGTACTGAGCGCGCTGGCTGCAGGCATGCTGCTGTATGGCATGTCGATGGTTTACGGCGCTTCCGGCATGGGCGGTACGCCGACGCTTGACCTGGCGCAATTGCACAACGTGATGGCCTACACGACGGCCCCGAAGCTATTGATGCTGGGCTTGATCTTCATGTTGGTGGGCATCGGGTTCGAGCTCGGTGTCGCGCCGTTCCACATGTGGCTGCCCGATGTGTATCACGGTGCGCCGACGCCGGTGACCACGTTCATTGCCGCGGTGTCGAAGCTGGCGGCATTTGGCCTGGCCTGGCGCCTGCTCGAGGCCGGCATGGGCGATGTTTCCCGCTATTGGCAGCCGATGCTGGCTGCGCTGGCGACTGCGTCGCTGGTGCTGGGCAACCTGGTTGCCATCGTGCAGACCAACTTCAAGCGGATGATGGCGTATTCGACCATTTCGCACATGGGCTATGTGTTGCTGGGACTATCCGCCGCCACGCCGGAAGGCTACGCCGCCGGGCTGTTCTACGTGATCTGCTACGCGCTGATGGGTTTGGCCGCATTCGGAGTGATGCTGGCGCTGACCCGTGCCGGATTCGAGTGTGAGGAAATTACTGACTTCAAGGGCTTGAATCAGAAAGCACCGTGGATGGCGTTCCTGATGTTGCTGGCGATGTTCTCGCTGGCTGGCGTGCCGCCATTGTTCGGCTTCTGGGCGAAGGTGTTGGTGCTCGAGGCTGCGATCCATGCAGGCATGCTGTGGCTGGCGATCGTCGGTATCGTGGCCGCCTTCATCGGGCTTTATTACTACCTGTATGTGATCAAGGTGATGTACTTCGACGAGCCCGAAGAAGGTGCGGTGGTCGAGGTGAAGAAAGACGTGTCGCTGCGGGTGGTGTTGTCAATCAATGCCTTGGCGCTGCTGGCGCTTGGCCTG
>CAJDVU010000197.1_pt2 | contig 18735 bp, 20 predicted proteins | sample 7391431 | NCBI WGS metagenome assembly CAJDVU01 (sample SAMEA7055700, study PRJEB34461) | soil metagenome | biome: terrestrial ecosystem; feature: Peninsula; material: soil | place: Antarctica | collected 2016
GGCCCCGATCATCAACACGCGGCCATGACGCGCCTGGAGTCGCGCGTACACCGCATGCAAGCGCTCGCCGAGACCGCCCTGCCCTTGGTACAGCGACGCAAATCCCGGCCACGCAGCCGCAGCATCCGGGCCGGCTTCGGCAATCGCCCAGTACGGCGTCAACCACGGCACGCACGCGCGTGCCACCTCGGCGGTGGCCGCCGCGGCCAGTTGATGGAAGCGCAGCGCCGCGGGTGCGCCGATGCCGAGCGCGAGTCGCGTTTTTACGGGTGACAAGCCGGGCGTCTTGACGAAGATCGCCAGCGCCGCCGTCATGTAATGCCCTTGCGCAGGGCTCGCCACGCCGGCCACGCCTGCACGAAGGTCCGCCGCCAGTGCCGCCACGTGGTGCGCAGCCAGCCGTGCCGTGCGTACTTGCGTGCGCTGGTTTCCAGCACGGCAGGAATGTGCCGCAGCGGCAACCCGGCGCGGCGCGCCGCCCAGACCAGCAAGTGATCCTCGCCGTAGCTGGCCTGCTCGTTGAATCCATGCAGCGCGTCGAATGACGCGCGCGGCAGCAGCAAGCCCTGGTCGCCGAACGGCAGTCCCAGCCAGCGCGCGCGCCAGTTCGCGCCGGCCGCGTTCAAGGCGGTGCAGCGCGGCCCGTCGCGACGAAACGCCAACGTGAACCAGCCCAGCGCGCGGTCGCCGTGCGCCACGAAATCCTGCAACGCATGCAGCGTATCTGCACGCAGGCGCGAGTCGGCATGCACGAACCACAGCCACTCGCCGCCGGCCAGGCGCGCGCCGAGATTTTGCTGGCGCGCGCGGCCGGGCTTGCTGCGGCAAGTGACGTAGCGCAGGTGCGCCGGCCACGCAGCCGGCGCGAGACGTTGCACCTCATCGGCGCACACGAGGATGACCTCGCTCTGCGGCGGTAACGCGACGAGCTGCTCCAGCAACGGCTGCCACTCGCTCTCGCCCGGCGCCAGCGGCACGATGACCGACAGCGATGCTGCCACGCGATCGTCCACGTCGGACACGACCGGCTCAGCAACAACTGGGGGCGGCGCTGTCGGCCGCGCTGGCTGGCGCACGACCGAACAATCCGTGATGCCGGCGCTTGTCGCCATCGACGCGGAAGTGTGCGGCATAACGGCTACCCGTGAGCATGTCCGCCGTATTGCCGCAGACCAGCACCGGCCGGCCGTGCTCGAAGCGATGATGGTCGTCCAGCTCGAAGGCGTGCGGATGCCCCGGCAGACTGCCCAGGTAGGTGGCAACCTGGCCGTAGTCCTCGCAGCGATCCTCCAGCGGCAGCTTGAACGCGCGCCAGGTGATCGACTCGAAATGCGCGAAGCCGATGCGTTGGTCGATCGCCGGGTCAGTCAGCGCGATCGGGCTGCGCGCACACACGACGGCGTCGGCCACGCCCAGTCCGGCCAGCAGACGGCGGAAATCCTCCACGTACAGGGCGCCGGCCAGGCATTCGCCCAGCAGGACCGGATCGGCCAGCAGCTCGCGCGGCAACCGCCGGTCGCTGAATACATCGGAGAAATACAGTTCGCCGCCAGGCTTGAGTACGCGGAACGTTTCGGCAAACGCGCGGCGCTTGTCCGGCACCAGGTTCAGCACGCAGTTGGACACCACCACGTCGACCGAATCGTCGGCGATGCCGAGCCCCGCCAGGTCGGCCAGGTCGCCCAGATGAAACTCGACATTGGAACGCGCGTGACCAAATGCCCGCGCATGAAAGGCGCGATGGCGTTCGGCCACGTCCAGTTGCTGCGCGGTCATGTCGACGCCGATCACGTGGCCGTGCTCGCCGACCAGGCTCGACAGCAGGTACGCATCGCGGCCGCTGCCACAGCCGAGATCCAGCACGGTCATGCCATCCAGCGCGGGCGGCAGCGGCGAACCACAGCCATAGAAGCGTTCGCGCACTTCCGGATGCAACTGCGACAGGATCGTGCGCAGCGGCTCGGGCATGGCGCCGATGCTGCAGCAGGCGGTAGTGCGCAGGTCCTTGCTCGATTGCAGGGTCTCGCCGTAATAGCTGCGCACCGCCGATTGCTGGGCCTGGGCACTGCTATCGGCGCAGGTGTCCACGCAGCTGTCGCCGCAGGTGTCGGGGTCGGGATGAGTATTCATGTCAATGAGCCTCCACAGGAGCTGCCCGCACCCGCGGTGCAGCCGTAGCAATGATCGCCAAACGCGATCGGGTCGCGCTCGACGTCGCTGAATGATTGGATATTCCAGATGCTGCGCTCGCGACCACCTTGCGGCAGTTCCAGCGCCTGGTTGAAGTCGCAATCGTACAGCTGCCCGCGCCAATCCACCGACAGCAGGTTGCGGCACATCACGCCCAGCGCTGCCCGCGGATTGAACGCATCGAGCAAGGTAAGCATGTAGCTGTCGTAGCGGCCTTCGCGTTCGAGCAGGTGCAGGAAGCGCTTGATCGGCATGTTGGTGATGGTGAACAGGCGGTTGAACACGATGCCGAAATGCGCGGCCAGTTCGTGCCGATAGGTCGCCTCCAGTGACGCCTGCGACGGGGGCAGGCTGGCGCCGATCGGGTTGTAGACCAGGTCCAGCTCCAGGGCGCTGCCGGGCTGGCCGTAGCCCAGCCCATTGAGTTGATGCAGAGCGCGCAAGCTGGGATCGAACACATGCTGGCCGCGCTGTTTTTCGACGTTGGCCTTGCTGTAACACGGCAGCGAAGCGACCACCTTGACGCCCTGCGCGGCGAGGAACTCGGCGGTACCCTCCTGCCCGGGCCGGAACAGCACGGTGAGGTTGCAGCGGTCGATCACGGTCTTGCCCAGCGCGCGCGATTCGCGCACCAGGGTGCGGAAATGCGGGTTCAGCTCCGGCGCGCCACCAGTCAGATCCACCGTGTGAATGGCTGGTGCCGCGGCCAGCAACTCGAGCAGGCGATCGACGGTTGCCGATTGCATGATCTCGGTGCGTTTGGGCCCGGCCTCGACATGGCAATGATGACAGGCCAGGTCGCACAACTTGCCCACATTGATCTGCAGGATTTCCAGCGGTGTGCGCGGCAGGGTCAGTCCGTGCTCGCGCAGACTTTGCTCGAATGGCAGCACGGTGGCGGGGATAGACACGACAGCATTCAAGACTTGAGGCTCCTGATCAGGTGAAAAGTTTCTTGCGGCATCGTCATGATGAACTCAACGACGTCGCCACGTGTGATAGCGCGCCAGAGCGCCCAGCACGCGCTCGGGTGCGTGCGCTTTCTTCCAGTTGCCGGCGGCGTACTTGTTCGCCTCGGCCCAGGTCGGATAAGCGTGGATGGTGCCAAGGATCTTGTTCAGACCCAGCCCGTGGCGCATCGCCAGCACGAACTCGGCCAGCATCTCGCCGGCGTGCGCACCCACGATGGTGGCGCCCAGGATGCGATCCTTGCCCGGCGGCGTCAGCACCTTGATGAAACCTTGCGGGCGATCCTCGGTGATCGCGCGATCAAGTTCTTCCAGCGCGTAACGGGTGACCTCGTACGTCACGCCCTGCTCCTTCGCCTCGCGCTCGTTCAGGCCGACCCGCGCCACCTCCGGATCGACGAAGGTCACCGCGGGAATCACCGAGTAGTCGGCCCTAAAGCGCTTGAACTGGCCGAACAACGCATTCACCGCGGCGTACCACGCCTGGTGCGCGGCGGTGTGGGTGAACTGGTAGGGACCGGCCACATCGCCACAAGCGTAGATGTTCGGATACAGCGTGGCCAGGTACGCATCGGTTTCCACCGTACGCTCGGCCGGAATGCCCAGCGCCTCCAGGCCGAAACCCGTCGTGCGCGGCTTGCGCCCGACCGCTACCAGCAACTGGTCGTAGGGCAGGCGCACATGCTTGTCACCGGCCTCGCACACCAGCACGCAGCCCTCGCCGTCTTTCTCCACCGCCACGGCCTTGTGGCCGGTGCGCACGGCCACCCCGTCACCCGCCAGCTGTGCTTGCACGAACGCCGACACCTCGTCGTCCTCGCGCAGCAGCAAGCGGTCCATCGCCTCGACCTGGGTCACGTGCGAGCCCAGCCGCGCGAACGCCTGTGCCAACTCGCAACCGATCGGACCGCCGCCCATCACCAGCAAGCGTGACGGCAACTCGCGCAACTGCCACAAGGTGTCCGAGGTAAGGTAGCCGGCATCCTCGATGCCCTGGATCGGCGGCACGAACGGCTCGGCGCCCGACGCAATCACGATCGAGCGCGTACGGATCGGCTGGCCGTCCACCTCCACCACCCACGGCGACACGATGCGCGCGCGGCCGCGTCGTACATCCACACCAAGCGCCGCATAGCGCTCGACCGAATCGTGCGGTGCCACCGTGGCGACCGCCTGCTGCACGCGCTCCATCACCGCGCGGAAATCCACCCGCACCTCGCCGGCATCCACGCCGGCCGATTTCGCGCCCCGCGCCTGCGCCACCAGCCGCGCGGCGTGGATCAGCGCCTTCGACGGCACGCAGCCAGTATTGAGGCAATCGCCGCCCATCTCGTGCTGTTCGACCAAGGTGACCTTCGCCCGCACCGTGGCCGCGATATAGGCGCTGACCAGGCCGGCCGAACCGGCCCCGATCACCACCAGGTTGCGATCGAACTTCTTCGGCTTCGGCCACTTGGCATAGACCCGCCGTGCCTTGAACCGCTCGACGATCCAGCGCGCCAGCAACGGGAACACGCCCAGCAACACGAACGACCCGATGATCCGCAGCGACAGGATGCCGGACAGCGAATCCAGGCTGGCCAGCTGGGTGCCCGCGTTCACGTAGACCACGGTGGCGGCCAGCATGCCGAGTTGGCTGACCCAGTAGAACGTCCGGATCGGCAGCGTGGTCAATCCCATCACCAGGTTGACCACGAAGAACGGAAATACCGGCACAGATAAAAGCCGCCCTCGCGCTGCACGCCCTCGTTGATGGTGGTCAGGCGCTTGCCGAAACGGTTTTGCACCGTATCGCGCAACACGAAACGGCTGGCCAGGAAGGCCAGCGTGGCGCCGATGCTGGAGGCGAACGAGACCAGCACGGTTCCTTCGAGCAGACCGAACACCGCGCCGGCGCCCAGGGTCAGCAAGGTGGCTGCCGGCAACGACAGCGCGGTGAAGGCCACGTACACCAGGAAGAATCCGGCCGCGAGCCAGACCGGGTGAGCCTGGCGAAACGCAGCCAGGTCCTGCTGGCGCGCTTTCAGTGCCTCCAGGCTCAACTGGTGCTGCAGGCCCAGGGCAAAGAACGCTACCACCGCGCCAAGCAGCACAATGACGATCAGCCAGCGAACCAGCGTGCGCTTGTTCTTCATCGATATTGACAACCGTAGACGCGATCGGCGACGAGCATAGCGGGGCCAACGATGGCACCAGCAGCAGCGGCGAAAGAACCCATACTGATGGATTCGCCAGGCCAGCGTTTCAGGTTACGCACGAGCCTGGCTCGCTTGGCCGCGCCCTGCGCCCTCGACGCAGCACCGAGGACGGCCATGCTGCTTTGCCCGACGCGGAGGCCCGCCACGGATGGCCGTCGCGCTCCCGCCCGGCGCGTGCCGATCCACCCGGCGCCGGGATCAGTCCTGCAGATATTCCTGCACCATCTGGCGACCACGATAGATGCGGCTCTTGACCGCCGCACGGGTCAGGTACAGGCGCTCGGCGATCTCCTGGATAGAGAACTCCTCGAAATCGCGCAGGATGATCGCCTCGCGATAGTTCTCCGGCAACGACTGGATCGCGGCGGCCAGATCCAGCCGCAACTCCGGATGCTCGGTATAGGCAAACACCAGGTCATCGGCCGGCGGCAGTTCGACCTCGCCGCGCATCGCGCGCCACAATCGATGGCACTCGCGCCGCACGATCGAGAACGTCCACGCCGGAAACGCCGCCACCGTGCGCAGCGCGCCGATGCGCCGATAAATCAGCAGCAACGACTCCTGCACGGCATCCTCGGCATCCACTCCGGCGACACATTCCGCCAGGGCGATCCGGCGCAGGTTCGGGCGGCAGGCGGCGAGCAGATGTTCCAACGCCGCGAGGTCGCCCTGACGTGCCGCCTCGACCATGATCGGATCGTGTTGCATGAAGCTCCTTGCCAGATTGGTCCGGCGTCCTGGGAGTCTGTCGGGCTTTGGTGGTCGAGGCGAGAATTCGGCTGTGTGAGGACCGCAACTGGCGATTCGCCGGTCCATCGTGGTTCCATGGAGCAAGGATCGGCGGGTAGTGGACCACACAGGCGGATTCGCAGAGCGACCAGCCAACGATCCGACAAACTCCTGGTGGACGCCTGCATGGACGGTTATCCCATAGAGGCAGGCAAATGCCAAAAGGATTCAACAGCCATCGCGCACCAACACCAGCCACACGCGTTTCGTCGTCGCGCTCATGGGTGTCGGCGTGCCTTCACCCGTTTGACGACCCAGCGCGCCAACAGGGGAAATACACCCAGCAACACGAGCGAGCCGATGATCCGTGGCGACAGGATGCCCGACAGCGAGTGCAGGCTCGCCAACTGGGTGCCGGCGTTCACGAAGATCACGGTGGCCGCCAGCATGCCCAGCTGGCTGACCCAGTAAAACGTGTGAACCGGCAGCTTGGTCAGCCCCATCACCAGGTTGACCACGAAGAACGGGATCGCCGGCATCATGTGCAGCGTGAACAGGTAGAACGCGCCGTCCCGGCGCATGCCTTCGTTGATCGTGGCCAGACGCTTGCCGAAGCGCTTTTGCACGGCATCGCGCAGCACGAAACGGCTGGCCAGGAACGCCAGCGTGGCGCCGATGGTCGAGGCGAACGAGACCAGCACGATGCCCTCCAACAGGCCGAACACGGCACCGCCGGTCAAGGCCAGCAAGGTCGCCGTCGGCAGCGACAACGCGGTGGCGGTCACATACACCACAAAGAATCCGGCCGCGAGCCAGACCGGGTGGGCGTGGCGGAACACAGCCAGGTCCTGCTGGCGCGCTTTCAGCGCCTCCAGGCTCAACTGGTGCTGCAGGCCCAGCGCAAAGAACGCCACCACCGCTCCAAGCAGCGCCAGGACGATCAGCCAGCGGATCGACGTGAGCTTGCTGTTCATCAGCCTGGAAAATCCCTGGACCACATCAGCCACGAGCATAGCGGGGCCGGCGATGACGCAACCGGCAACAACGCCGGAACCCGCACCGCCGAGCGCGGATCTGCCAAGGCGCTCCTTCGAGTTGCACTCGCACCGGATCGGCGCGGCCGTGCCATGGATCCGCGGCATCGGGCGCAGGAGCGCGGGAATGGACCGTGCGCCGACACGAGGACTCGCCGAGAGTGCAGCGCGACGTCTACGGTGGACGCGCCTCGATGAGCGATCAAGGATGCAACGGTCAGGTCGCGCCAGCCGCCGGCAAACGCGCTCAGCTCAGGAGTTTGTCGGACCGTGGGTTGGCCGGCTGCGAATCCACCCGTGTGGTCCGCTATCCGCCGATCCTTGCTCCATGGAACCGCTATGGACCGGCGAATCGTCAGTTGCCGTCCTCACACATCCGAATTCTCGCCTCGACCACCAAAGCCCGACAGACGCCTGGCCGCCGCGGCAGGTCGACCTCGCTTGGTCCAGCAGCGCTGAACCAGCCGATCCAGTGAAAACATGCCCGGCCCCCAGGCGATGATCGCCAGCAGCATCAGCCCCCAGACCTTGTGATCGGTGAAGGACGAGGTGTTGAACAGATCGGTCCAGAACCCGTCCGGCCACAGCGCCGGAAACGAGGTGAACGCAATGATGTTGTAGATGAACAGGAACACGGCAAACGGCCGGCCAAGCAAGCCGAGGGCGATGAACCACGGCACGATCAGTTCGATCCAGGTGCCGAGCACGGCAGCCACGTCGGGTGTCAGCAACGGCACGTGGTACATCGCGTTGAACAGGTATCGGGTGCCCGCCGGGTCGTCGAACTTGACCACCCCGGCGTGCCAGAACGCCAGCGCCACCCAGACCCGGAACAGCAGCAGTACGTAGCCGCGCTCCACCCGGATCACGAAGTCTTTCACGGCGATATCTCATTGTCGGTGAATGCCAGGATCAGCCCCTGGGCCAGCAAATCGCCCACACAGGATTCAACACGGAACTCGCTGTCCACGGCGCAAGCCGCAGCCCGGGCGGTGCCCAGGTCGTCACCGCCAGCCAGTACTTCGAGACAGCGGAACGTGGCCGGAGCCAGCGCGGCCATCGCCACTTCGGCGCCATCGCGCCACAGCAGCACCTGCTCGCCCTGGTCTATCGACGGCGGGTTGGCGGAAGGCGCCAGGCACCACCGCCACAACGTCATCACGGCATAGCGACTGCGCAGCAATTGCACGCTGGGATGCAGCCGGACGCGTTGCCGTTGCAGCGCCGCCCCGGCCATTCCGGCACGACCCTCAGCGCCGACGGCGTCGGCATCGGCCGCCAACACCGCCAACTGACGCCGCCATTCCAGCCGCGCGACATCCGGCAGATAGGGATACTCGGCGAGCGAGGGCAACGTCGCCAGATAGTCGGCGAAGGCGGCGCCGAAACCCTGCAGGTTGCCCGAAGCAGACGGGTGCGCCTGGCGGTAACCATGCGCGGTCTGCTCGAAAAAAGCTGGCCCGACCAAGGCCAGCACGGCCGGGTAGGCAGCACGCAGCGCCGCCGTCTGGATTTCGTTGCAACTATGGCGGTAAATCCGCAGGCGCGCCGGCGGTCCCAGCCCGTTGCCGACAATCTCCTCGATCGGGCCGGCGTCGCCATCGTCGTAGAGCGCATCCAGAAAGCGCCGCTGGAGTTCAGGCAGCGCAGGCGCGATGTGCATCGAGCACCTCCCCGGCGTGCGCGGCCTCAGCCAGCAACACGTCCAGTTCGGGAATGTCCTGATCCCATTCGATCAGCGTCGGGGTGGGGCCGAACAGGCCGATCGCCTCGTCGTACAGCGCCCACACCTTCTCATCCACCGGGCGACTGTGACTATCGATCAGCAGCGGCACCGCGAGATTGTCCTTGCGGGTAAACCCAGCCAGATGGATCTCCTGGACCGCCGCGCGCGGCATCGCGCGCAGATACACGTGCGGATCGAAACCGTGGTTGACGCTGTTGACGTAGATGTTGTTGACGTCGCAGAGCAAACCGCAGCCGCTGCGCCGTACCACCGCGGCGACAAAATCCCACTCGGTGTAATCGCCATCCTGGAAGCGCAGATAGGTTGAAATGTTCTCCACCAGAATCTGGCGCTTCAGTGCGTCCTGCACTGCACCGATCCGCGCGACCAGCAAGGTCACCGCTTCTTCGGTGAACGGCATCGGCAGCAAGTCGTTGCTGTGGCGCCCGCCAATTGCGCCCCAGCACAGGTGTTCGGACACCAGTCCAGGCTGATAAAGCCGTACCAGCGCGGCCAGTCGAGTGAGATGTACCCGGTCCAGAGCATCGGCGGAACCCAGCGACAAGCCCACGCCATGCAGACTGAGCGGATAGTCGGCGCGAATCTGTTCCATCGCCGAGTGCATGCCGCCGCCGGCGGAAAACAGGTTTTCGCTGTGGGCTTCCAGCCAGGCAATCGGCGGCCGTTCGCTCAGCACCTGCGCTACGTGTGGCGCACGCAAGCCGATACCGGCCGCAACCGGCATCGACGAGGTGGCCATGGCGAATGCGCTCGTCATGACGATTGTGCTCAAGCCTTGGTCAGGCTGCCGCCGGCGATCTTCGTGCACAGCCCGGACGGCATCGCCACGAAAGCTTGCGGGTCGCTGGCCTTGGAGTCCTGGCCGGCGCAGGAATGACCCGGCGATTTGCAGTCGTTCTTGAACGCAGCATTGACGCCGTAGCACGGCGCGTATTTCATCTTGGTCATCTTCGTCATGGTCTCGTGCTGCTGCATTTTTATCGCCTGCGGCGTCATCTGCATCGGCTGCTGCGCCATGGCGACCGACGCGACCGAGGCCATGCCGAGGGTGACGGCACAGGCCAATGCGGATTTGAGAAGTGAGTGGTTGTTCATGGTGGTGTCCGTAGGTGAGGGAAGGCCGGAATGGTTCCGGTACTTTTAGAGAGGCGGGCAATGGGCGAAAGGATTCATCACTCGCACAAGGCGTGTGGCAACGGGGCTCGATGCAGGTCGCAACGCGGATAACCCGCCACGCACTGCCGCGTGACCTGCAGCGTGGTGGCGGCGCTCTCGGCAAGTGGCCAGCAGATTGCGCCTTGGCCACGCCATCGCCGCCCATGCGACGTGCCTGTGACGAATCCTCCGCTCGCCTATTCAGCGCCTCTTGCGCGATCCGCCGGGATCGACAAGGCGTCGGCTCAACGCGGAATTGCCGCGCCTGCGCTCATGCGACAAGCACGATCGCGCCAAGGAAATCCGCCACAGGCGTGCCGACGTGCGCACGGCCTTGCTACGATGATGCTGACCTGTCGCACTCGGAATCAGCCACCTTGACCACGTTTCTGTTCGCCCATGAGCCCGCCATTCGACTGGGCGCCTTTGCCGGCATTTTCGCCGTGATGGCGCTGTGGGAAGTGCTGGCGCCAAGGCGGCAGCAAGCGGTCGGACGCTGGCGGCGTTGGCCGTCCAACCTCGGCATCGTGGTGCTGGACAGCGTGCTGGTGCGACTGATCTTTCCCACCGCGGCGGTCGGCGTGGCGTTGTTTGCCGAAACGCACGGCTGGGGCCTGTTTCATGCGCTGAGCGTGCCGGGCTGGCTCGCCATAGCGGCGTCGATGCTGCTGCTGGACCTGACCATCTACTTGCAGCACGTGATGTTGCACGCGGTGCCGCTGTTGTGGCGGCTGCACCGGATGCACCACACCGATCTCGAAATCGACCTGACCACCGGCGCGCGCTTCCATCCGCTGGAGATCCTGCTGTCGCTGGTGATCAAGCTGGGCGTCATCGTGGCGCTGGGCGCGCCGGCGGTCGCGGTGCTGGTGTTCGAGGTGGTGTTGAACGTCACCTCGATGTTCAACCACGGCAATGTCCGCATGCCGCGGCGAGTTGACCGTGTGCTGCGCTGGCTGACAGTCACCCCGGATATGCATCGCGTGCACCACTCGTGGTATCCCGACGAGACGAACTCCAATTTCGGCTTCAACTTGTCGTGGTGGGACCACCTCTTCGGCACCTATCGCGCGCAGCCGCGGGATGGTCACACCGGCATGACGATCGGCATCAACCAGTTTCGCGAACCGCGCGAGTTGCGCCTGGACCGGATGCTGTGGCAGCCGATGCGCGGGCCGGTGGACAGCTACCCGATCAACAGCCGCAAGACAGGGTCCGACCGCTGACGGAATCCCGCGCGCTGGCAAGGACCAGCCCGAGCAAGCCCAGCGCGGCCAGCGTGGGATAGACATACAACTCGGTTGCGTGGGGTCGCCAACCCGGCTTGTGGTGGACCGAGCACCCGTGCCTGTTTGAATCCTTTTGGCGAGCGAACATCTCTACCGATCGTTGACAGGCATGAACCGCATCTTCATGTGTCGAAGCATCGGAGTGTCCGCGGTGCCGCCTCATCCGTCGTACCCGATGGACTCTGCCGCGTCGTCGATCGCGAATACCTGGTTATCACCGGCCGGTCAAACCCAAAAGGGATTCGCAAGGCGCGTCGCGAACCGCGCCCCGCGAGCGTCGCTCCACGGCGTGATCAGGCACCCGTGGTCATCCACGCTGACGATGCTCGCCGTGATCGGTGTGGACAGAGTCATCGTGCGCACCGCTTTCCATCATGTGCAGCATCGCTGGCCCCCCGCTGCGCAGGAATACGGTGATCAGGATGGCTGCGGTGATTGCAAACACGATGTTCAATACCGCGGTGTAATTGAAGGTGATCTGTGCTGCTGCCACGGCGAGGCCGCGGTGGGATGGAATCCAATGCAGCAGGAAGAAGATGCCTTCCACGCACAACGCCGCGATCACCATCACCACGTAGAAAGTGGCAAACAGGAACAGCGTCGGCTTGGCGCCGTAATACTTGCGGTAGATATTGAGAATCGGCGGGATGATCAGATCGCCGAAAAGGAAGGCGACCACGCCACCGAAACTGATGCCGCCGTTCCACAGCACTGCGGCGAGCGGCACATTGCCGATCGAACAGGTGAACGCGGCCAGCGCGATCAGTGGCCCGATCGCTGCGCCCCAGATCGCGATCGTCCAGGCATTAGGACCTTGCAGGAAAAACACTTGCCAGAAATGTGCTGGCACCCACGCGCCCAGAGCACCGGCAATCAACAACCCGACGAGAATGTCCTTCCACACCATCGTCCAGTTCATCACGTAGTATTGGCTGATCGCGATCCAGCCTTTGCGCGAGAGCAGCCGCTCGCGCCAATTGCCACTGCGCTTTCCCATCGCCATGGCGGCGTGGCCTTCCATCGAGCCGACCGCGTCACCCTTGGCGTGCTCGATGGCGGCGCGTTCCAGTTTCTTGGGCAGCAACACGGCGTAACCAAGGCCCAGCAGAATCAGCATGAGCGTGCCGCCGGCGAATTCGGCGGCAGCGAATTGCCATGCCATCAACACCCACAGTAGCAGGCCCAGCTCCAGCACCAGATTGGTGGCGGCGAGCTGGAACGCCATCGCCGCGGTGAAGTTGCCGCCCTTGCGCACGATCGAGCGCGCCATTGCCACCGCCGCATACGAGCACGAGGAAGTTGCCGCGCCGATCAGGCCTGCAGTCGCAATCGAACGCGGCCCGCCATCGGGTAGCAATTTCAAACCAGAGGGCGCAATTCGCGCACGGTGGGCATTCCAGCGCGGCGGACCAGCGGTGCCCGTAAAGGCTGATCATCGCCCGGAGGCTGACCAGCAGCTTGTGCCAACCAGCCTGGCGAGTAAAGGTGAGCGACGACCCGGCTGAACGTGATCGTGGATTCGGGCGGTCGCGACCCTTGGACAAGGCTTCACGCAACGCTGACGTTTTTGGCGCAGGCGGTGGTTGTTTGTGATTGCCGGCATCGCCGTGATCCTGGGCGGCCTGTGGCCCGCCTCGCGGCTGGGTTCGGAGTTCATGCCGCCGCTGGATGAAGGCGACCTCATGTTTATGCCATCGGCGCGCCCCGACATTTCCACCGGCAAGGCGCGCCAAGTGCTGCAGCAAACCGACAAGCTGATCATGGCCGTACTCGAGGTCAAATCCGTGTTCGGGAAGATGGGCCGTTCCGACAGCGTCACCAACCCCGCACCACTGTCCATCGACGAAGCGGTCATCCAGTTCAAGCCCCGGTCCGAATGGCGTGCCGGCATGACCAGGGCCGATATCGTCAAGGAACTGAAGCAACGCGTCCACCTGCCAGGACTCAGCAATACCTGGACGATGCCGATCAAGGATCGCATCGACATGTCGACCACCGGCATCAAGACACCGGTGGGAATCCGGGTGGGCGGGCGGATCTGGCCGTGATTCAGCAGATCGGCCGGCGTCTGGAACAAGTCTTGCGTGCCGCGCGCGGCACGACTTCGGTGTTCGCCGAGCGCGTGGCGGGCGGGCGTTACATCGATATTGATATCAACCGCGACAAGGCCGCGCGGCTGGGCCTCAACATCAACAACGTGCAAGACGTGGTGCGCACGGCGATCGGCGGCATCAACATCACGCAGACGGTCGAAGGCCTGGAGCGCTACCCGGTCAATCTGCGTTACCCCCGTGACTGGCGCAATTGGGTCGCGCGGATTCGACAGTTGCCGATTGTCACCGCACGCGGCGATCACATCGCGCTGGACGACGTCGCCGCGGTGCACGTCGCCGATGGTGCGCGGATGATCAAGAGCGAAGCCGGACAACCGGTGGGCTGGACCTTTGTCGACATTGCCGACCGCGACCTTGGCTCCTATATGGCGGCGGCGAAAAAAAATGTGGCCACCAAGGTCAAACTGCCGCCGGGTTATTCGCTGGCCTTCGCCGGGCAATACCAGTTCATGCAACAAGCCAGACAACGCCTGACCTTGATTATCCCGGTGACGCTCGTGCTGATTGCGTTGCTGCTGTACATGGCGTTTCGCAGTGTGGCGCAAGTGCTGATCATCCTGGGCACCTTGCCGATGGCGCTGGCCGGCAGTTTCTGGCGGTTGTACCTGCTCGACTACAACTTGTCGGTGGCCGTGGGCTTCATCGCGTTGGCCGGAATCACCGTCGAGATCGGTGTGGTGCTGCTGGTGTACTTGAACCAGTCCGTCGCCGCCTACCTGCAACGTTGTCGCGAGCAGCCGCAGGCAATCACGTTCGAGGGCGTCCGTGGCGCGGTGCGCGATGGCGCGCTGCTGCGTCTGCGGCCCATCTCGATGACTGCCGCCGCGGTCGTCGCCGGCCTGCTGCCGGTGATGTTCGGTAGCGGCACCGGCTCGGAAGTCATGCGCCGCATCGCCGCGCCGATGGTCGGCGGCATGCTCAGCTCGCTGGTGTTGACCATGCTGGTGATTCCTGCCGTGTATCTGTTGTGGCAATGGCGCCGACTCACTCGCGCGTCCCGGTAACTTCACACCGGCGGCGCCACACTGAGACCCGTCTCAAGTGCAGGAACTGTGACATGAAAATGATGCAAGTCGGCGTGGGTCGGCTATCCAGTGGCATTGCCGCAACCGCCCTCGCGCTGTTCCCGACGCTGGCCGCGGCGCAAGGCCCAGGCATGCGTGGCGGGATGGGACGCACGATGGGCGGGACGTGGTTGATGGGCCTGATCGGCATTCTGGTGATCGTGGTGCTCGTGCTGAGTGCTGCGGCGTTGATCAAATATCTGCTCAAGAAGTAGGCAAGTGACCCGGATCGCAAGCGAGCACGTCTGGCCGGCGATCAGACTTGCGCGCTCGCCGCCGTTGCCGCGTTGCGCCTTCCGCGGTCGCTTTCGTGCGCTGCAATCAAAAGCATCGAACGGCAGCTCGCGGTCGCCAGGAGCCGGTTGAACGACCCAGGCCGCCACGAGTAGACGTCGTTTTCGGTATTCCGCCCATTGGCCATGGCGCTCAGGAACGCCGGTGTCGGGTAACCGAGCGCGTCTGTTTTCACGGCAACATCGATTCGATGTCGGACGCCGCGGTGGGGTAGGCAAAGGTGGCATGCCGGATCGCTCCGGCGGTGAGGCCGCTGCGCATTGCCAAGCCAAACAGGTTGATCACCTCGGCCGCATCCGGGCCGATCAGGTGAGCACCGAGGATACGCTCGCTGCCTTCTTCCACCAGCACCTTGTAGCCATAGCAGGATTCGTGGACGCGGCGGGCGGTAAACCAACCGGGCACACTGGCGTGGCTGACCTTGAAGTGCAGTCCCTGAGCCCTGGCCTCGGCTTCCAGCAGGCCCACCCGCGTCAGCGTCGGCAGCGTGAATACGGCGCTCGGGATACCGGTGTAGTCGACCGTGGCGGCCGATTTTCCCAGCAGGTTATCCAGTACGGTGTGAGCCTCCAAGGCGGCCACGGGCGTCAGCGGAAGAGGTCCGCCAGCGGCGTCACCGGCAGCGTACACCGCCGGGTTGGTCGTGCTGCGCAAGTGCTCATCAAGAATCAGCTTGCCATGCTCGTGAGCGACACCGGCGGCGTCCAGATCGAGAGCATCCAGCGCTGGTGCGCGTCCGCCGCTGTGGATCACCAGGTCAGCGGCAACGGTCACACGGCCGCTCGCCGTTTGCGCCTCGACCTCGAAACCATCCCTTCGCTTGCGCACCGCCTTCACCGCGTGAGCCAGACGCACGTCCACACCAAGCGCCCGGGTGCGCTTCACCAGCAAGTCGACCAGATCCGGATCGAAACCGGCCAACGCATGTTCGCTGCGGTTGAGGATAGTGACCTTGGCCCCTGCACGCGCAGCGATATGGGCGAATTCGAAACCGATGTAGCCGCCGCCAACCAGCACGATGCGTGCAGGCAGTGACTCGAGATTCAGAAAGTCGTCGCTCAAGGCCAGGTGTTCAACGCCCTCGATCGGCAGCGCCAGCGGTTCCGCGCCAGCGGCAATCACGATGTGCGATGCGGTGAGCGTCGTGTCCCCCACCACGACCGTGTTTGGACCGCTGAAACGCGCGCGTCCGTGGTACATGTCGATGCCGCGCTTCGCGTACGCGTGCTCGAGATTTTCCGGTACCGGATCGGTGAACGAGCGCTTGTGGCGCTGCAGCGCGGCCCAGTCGATGCGGACCTCACCCCGCACGGTGTCGATGGCGCCCATGCGCTGGAAGCCATCGATCACCTCGGTGGCCGCGATCAACATCTTCTTCGGGTCGCAGCCGCGCAACGCACAGGTGCCGCCGAATGGGCGATGGTCGATGATCGCCACCGACCAGCCGGCCTTGCGGCAGCCCATGGCGGTGACCGTGGCGGCGGTGCCGGTCCCGATCACGATCAAGTCATGTGTGGCATCTTTCATGGCGGTACCTTTGAGGTTCGCTCAGATGGAGCACGCGAAAGCGCGCTGGCCGTTGACGAAATCCCGCGCGCTGGCGGCGACCCGCCCAAGCAAGCCAAGCGCGGTCACGGCGGGATGGAGATACAACCCGACCATGGCAAGCACGCCACCGACCACGCCCAGGCCAAACGGTCGGCGGCCGTGGTGGCGCCCGGTCGTGCGCCACAGCAGCCACGGATTCACGGCCACAAACGCTATCAGCAGCGGAATCAAGATCGCGTCATGGATCAGCAAGCCGAGGCTGGCGGCGCTCAGCAACAGCGGCAGACCCAGGCAGCAGGCGGCGGCGAGGATGACGCCGAGCGTGCTGGCCCATGCTTTGATCAGATCACTCACGCGGGTCTCCCTCAGCCAGCGCAGCAGGAAAGCTGGCTGACGTCCTGGTTGAAAGTCTGGGCGCACAGCTTCAGCCCCTCGACCATGGTCAGGTACGGAAACAGCAGGTCGGCCAGCTCGACCACCGTCATGCCGGCGCGCAGCGCCACTACCGCGGTCTGGATCAGCTCGCCGGCACCCTCGGCCACGGCTTGCACGCCGAGCAACCGACCGCTGCCCGTCTCCGCCACGATCTTGATGAAGCCGCGGGTGTCGAAGTTGGCCAGCGCCCGTGGCACATTCTCCAGGCTGAGGGTGCGGGTGTCGGTCGCGATTCCCTTGCGCCGCGCCTGCGCCTCACTCAGGCCGACGGTCGCAATCTGCGGTTCGGTGAAGACCACCGTCGGCATGACTGACAGGTCCAGCGTGGCCTCGCCGCCGGTCATGTTGATCGCAGCCCGGGAGCCGGCAGCGGCCGCCACATAGACGAACTGAGGCTGGTCGGTGCAGTCGCCGGCGGCGTAGATCGACGCTGCCGAAGTACGCAGCTGCGCGTCGACTTCGATGGCGCCGCCTTTCGCGGTCCGTACGCCAGCGCTGGCCAACTCCAGCGTGTCGCGGTCAGGCGTGCGGCCGGTGGCCACCAGCAGCGCTTCGCCGCGCAGCTCGCCGGCCGACGTCTGGACGACGAACTCGTTGTGCTCGTGGCGCACGGCGTCGACCCGGGTCTGGCGCAATACGCGGATGCCCTCGTCGGCGAACACCTGGCCGATCGTCGCGCCAATCGCCGAGTCCTGGTGGGAGAACAACTCGCTGCGGGCGATCATGGTCACGTGGCTGCCCAGCCGTCCAAAGGCCTGACCCAGTTCGCACGCGACCACCGCTGCGCCGATCACCAGCAGTCGCGACGGGATCGTGTCGGCGATCAGCGCCTCGGTGGACGTCCAGTACGGCGTTTCCTTCAGGCCGGGGATCGGAGGTACGGCCGGTCGCGCGCCGGCGGCAATCAGGCAACGGTCGAACGCCAGCGTGCGTTGGCCGCCCTCGGCCAGGCGTACGGCCAGCGTGTGCTGGTCGACAAAGTGCGCCTCACCGTGCACCAGCGTGATCGCCGGATTGCCGGCGAGAATGCGCTCGTACCTGGCGTGACGAAGCTCTTCCACCCGTGCCTGCTGCTGGGCGAGCAGCGCGGCGCGGCGGATCAGCGGCGCACACCGACCGATACCGCCATCGAATGGACTGTGCGTCCGGCTGTGTGCCACGTGCGCGGCGCGAATCATGATCTTGGACGGCACGCAGCCGGTGTTGACGCAGGTGCCGCCAACGGTGCCGCGCTCGATCACCGTCACCGTCGCGCCACGCTCGGCAGCGCGAAGGGCGCCAGCCATCGCCGCGCCGCCGCTGCCAATGATGGCGATGTTCAACGGCGTAGTTGCGTACCCAAGTACGGAGTCAAGCGCATGCAATCAGCACGCGAGGCGCTCTCCATCGGGGGCTTTGCCGAAGCCGCCGGGGTCAGTGTCGAGACGATTCGCTTTTACCAGCGCAAGGGCCTGTTGCATCAGCCGGATCGACCGCCCGGCGGCATTCGTCGTTACGGCAACACGGACGTGGCGCGGGTGGCGTTCGTCAAGTCGGCGCAGCGCCTCGGCTTCACGTTGGAACAAGTGTCGCAGTTGCTGAAGCTGGAGGACGGCGCGCATTGCCGCGAGGCCAGTGAACTGGCTGCGCTGCGCCTGGCTGATGTGCGTGCACGCCTGACCGACCTCGCTCGCATGGAGGCAGCCTTGTCGACCCTGGTCGATCGGTGCAGCGCGCGTCGCGGCAAAATTTCGTGCCCGCTGATTGCCGCGCTGCAGGTCCGGTGAAGTGACGTCTGCCGACCTGGCGACACGCCGCCGCACCGGCCGGCCGCTACTGGACACGCCACATGCTGACGCCCAGCCGCACCCACCGAGCCGGCCGGGGTGGCGAACAAACCAATCGTTTTACGTGCGCGCGATCAGCACGCAGGGTACGGACCGACGAAGTTGAATCACCCCGGAAGTCGCCAACCAGATCGCCCGGAAGAT
>CAJDVU010000048.1_pt1 | contig 18719 bp, 17 predicted proteins | sample 7391431 | NCBI WGS metagenome assembly CAJDVU01 (sample SAMEA7055700, study PRJEB34461) | soil metagenome | biome: terrestrial ecosystem; feature: Peninsula; material: soil | place: Antarctica | collected 2016
ACGCTGGACGTGCATGCCGTCGTCCGCGAACTTGGGCAAGGCTTGGACGGCGAAGCCAGGCAGGACGACGTGGATCACCTGCCGCCATAGCTCACGTTGGCGTGGTGGCGAGTGGATTAACCGCCGCGAATGCTTGCTTGAATTGTTTGTCCACACGTCTCAAGAAACAAACTTCGTACGTCTTGTTTCTTTGCGAACGCTTGGTCGCACACGGCCTTGGCAAACCGATTGGTGTTGGACCCAGCCGACACGACCCTTCTCCCCCGCAAGGGACGCGCAAGGTCGCCGACCGGAACCGGGGATCTGGACAGTCGAGGTTCGATGCCAATCAGGTGTCCGCAAGACGCGTGAGGTTTCAGGTCGACGCCGAAAGCCGCAAGACCTTGCCCTGCATAAGTCGCGCTGCCAGCACCGTGCGCAAGTTATCCGCGCCCAGCTGGTCGGGCTGGTTCTCGCCGATCTTGCGCAGAATGCGACGCATGATCTTGCCGGAGCGGGTCTTCGGCAGGCTGGGCGCCCACTGCAGGTAATCCGGGGTGGCGATCGGGCCGATCTCCCGGCGCACCCAGGCGATCAATTCCTTGCGCAGCTCGTCGCTGCCGGTTTCGCCCGTGACCAGGGTGACATAGGCGTAGATGCCCTGGCCCTTGATGTCGTGTGGACAACCGACCACGGCGGCCTCGGGCGCCATCGCCGGTGAAGTAGTTGCCGGGGTAGGCGGTGAAGTAGGTCTCGATGAAGCGCTGGTGGTCGCCGTAGATGGTGCGCACCTGGCCCGGCCAGGAGTCGGTGATCAGCAGGTTGCCCTCGGCCACGCCTTCCTGCACGCGCCCGTCGGCATCGACGATCGCCGGCTTGACGCCGAAGAACGGCAGCGTGGCCGAACCGGGCTTGGTGGCGATCGCACCGGGCAGCGGCGAGATCATGATGCCGCCGGTTTCGGTCTGCCACCAGGTGTCCACGATCGGGCAGCGCTCGTCGCCGACCACGCGGCGGTACCATTCCCAGGCTTCCGGGTTGATCGGTTCGCCGACCGAGCCGAGCACGCGCAGGCTGGCGCGCGAGCATGCCTTCACCGGCCCCTCGCCCTCGCGCATCAGCGCGCGGATCGCGGTGGGCGCGGTATAGAAGATGGTCACCTTGTGCTTGTCGATGACCTGCCAGAAACGGCTGTAGTCGGGATAATTCGGTACGCCCTCGAACATCACCGTGGTGGCGCCGTTGCAGAGCGGGCCATACACCACGTAACTGTGGCCGGTGACCCAGCCGATGTCGGCGGTGCACCAGTAGATGTCGTCCTCGCGCAGGTCGAACACCTGCTCGTGGGTGTAGCTGACGAACACCAGGAAGCCGCCAGTGCTGTGTTGCACACCCTTGGGCTTGCCGGTGGAGCCGGAGGTGTACAGCACGAACAGCGGATGTTCGGCCTCGACCGCGGTCGGCGGACAATCGGCCGACTGGCCCTCCATCAAGGTGTGGTAGTAGCGGTCGCGCGGCGACTGCATGTGCACCGCGCCGCCGCTGTGGCGCACCACGATCACGGTTTCCACGCTGTTCGTGTGCGGCCGTTCCAGCGCGGCATCCACGTTGGCCTTGAGCGGTATGTGCTTGCCCGCGCGCAGGCCCTCGTCGGCAGTGACCACCACCTTGGCCTGCGAGTCGGCGATGCGCCCCGCCAGCGAGTCGGGCGAGAAGCCGCCGAACACCACCGAGTGGATCGCGCCGAGTCGGGCACAGGCCAGCATCGCAACCGCCGCCTCGGGAATCATCGGCAGATAGATCGCCACGCGATCGCCCTTGATCACGCCCAGGTGCTTCAGTGTGTTGGCGAACTTGCATACTTCGGTGTGCAACTCGCGATAGGTGATCCGGCGCGAATCGTTCGGATCGTCGCCTTCGAAGATGATCGCCACCTTGTCACCGCGCTTCTCGAGCTGTCGGTCCAGGCAGTTCGCGCTCACGTTGAGCTCGCCGTCCTCGTACCAGCGGATGTGCAGGTCCTTCGGATCAAACGACACATCCTTGATCTTCGTTGGCGGCTTGATCCAGTCCAGGCGCTGGCCGATACGGCCCCAGAAGCCCTCCGGGTCGTTGATGGATTCGGCGTACAGGCGCGTGTAGTCGTCGTGGCGCAGGCGGGCCGCGGCCGCGAAGGAAGGATCGACCGGGTAAAGTGTGGACATGGCTTGGCTCCTGCTGGCGGGATGTCGCAACGTAACGGCGGGATGTCGCAACGGAACGACGCGATCCACCGCGCAGGCAGCAGCGCCGGGCGGCGTGTAAGTTTGAGTGTAGCCCGATCGTCGCGCCGGTGGCGACGAAGCGGGCGGACGACTTTGCCCGGACCGTCGATCAAGCGGGTAACCCGGCGCAGGCCGACCCTGTACGCAGCAGCTGCCCGATGCGGTTGTTGCTGGTGTTCTACGCCACCGTGACCTGTGGACCGATTGTCGCGCGGCTGACGCAGGCGTTCCCGAGCCCGGTTCACTACACCTCGATGTGCCTGCCCTGTTCTGTCGCCAGTGGCTGGTTTCGGCGGTGCCTGCCGCAGGTTCGTTTGGCGTCGGCGTAGCCGCCGGCAACAGCCTCGATGCTCCGCGGTGCGGGCTGCAATTCACCTTGATGACCCTCGGCACTGGCCTGTTTTGGGGTGAGAAACCCGAGCGCGTCGAGATTGCCGCCTGCGCCGGCGCGGGCAACGCATCCTGAAACAGGGCGGCGAGAGCCGCCGTGTTTCACTTTTTCGTGGATCGATTCAGGCACGCCTGACCAGTCCGATGATGACCAGCAGCACCACGGCACCGATCAGTGCGTAGAGAATGCTGGTGACCATCGGATTGCCGACGCTGAAGCTGACGCCCAGCGCCGGTAGCAGCCAGCCGGCGAGAAACGCGCCAATGATGCCGATCACGATGTTGCCCAGCAGGCCGAAGCCGAAGCCGCGCACGATCAGGCCAGCCAACCAGCCGGCGATGGCGCCTATCAGCAGAAAGATGATCAAGGTCGTAGCAGTCATCGCGTACTCCTGGTGCGAGGGGGAAGGTCGAAGGCGGCGTGAGGTTCTTCGCCACGCTGGGAAAGCCTCCGTGTTGTGGCGTGCAGCGACCGTGACGGACGTGTGCCGCGCTATGCTGGTGTTCACCTGACGGCGGCGACAAACGGGTTTCCCGAATGACGGCAGAGACACCAAGCTACGTGCACGGCGCCAGCGCGCAGCCCCTGCTGGGCGAAACCATCGGCAGCTTGCTTGATCGCGTGGCTTGCGCGTATCCGGATCGCCCCGCATTGGTGGTACGCACACAGGGCGTGCGCTTGAACTACCGCCAGTTCCATGCCGAGGTCGAGCGCGTGGCCGCCGGCCTGCTGACACTGGGCCTGGAGCGTGGCGATCGCATCGGCATCTGGGCACCGAATCGCGCCGAGTGGGTGTTGCTGCAGTTTGCCGCGCCCAAGGCCGGCTTGATTCTGGTCAACATCAATCCCGCCTATCGCACACACGAGCTGCAGTACTCGCTGAACAAGGTCCGCTGCCGCGCGCTGGTGCTGTCGCGCCGCTTCAAGACCTCGCACTACCTGGCCATTCTTGCCGAACTGGCGCCGGAACTGGCCACCGCCACGCCTGGCGATCTGCATGCGACCAGACTGCCGACGTTGCGCGAGGTGATCCTGCTCGACCAGCAGGCCGAGCCCGGTACGCGCAGCTGGCCGCAGCTCTCAGCGCTGGGCGACGCAGCGGCGCTGGCGCGATTGCACGCGCTGGAGCCGACACTGAATTTCGACGACGCAGTGAATATCCAGTTCACCTCCGGCACCACCGGCGCCCCCAAGGGCGCGACGCTCACCCATCACAACATCGTCAACAACGGCTGGTTCATCGGCGCGGCGATGCACCTGACCGAGCACGACAAGTTGTGCATCCCGGTACCGTTCTACCACTGCTTCGGCATGGTTCTGGGCAATCTGGCCTGCGTCACCCACGGCGCCTGCATGGTGATTCCTGGCGAAGGATTCGATCCGCTGGCCACGCTGGAGACGGTGGCCGCGGAAAAATGTACCGGCCTGCATGGCGTGCCTACGATGTTCATCGCCGAGCTGGAACATCCACGTTTCACCGAGTTCGACCTGACCTCGTTACGCACCGGCATCATGGCTGGCTCGCCGTGCCCGATCGAGGTGATGCGCCGGGTGGTCACCGAGATGCACATGGATCAGATCACCATCGCGTACGGTATGACCGAGACCAGTCCGGTGAGTTTCCAGACCGTGCCGGACGACCCGTTGGAGCGCCGGGTCGACAGCGTGGGCCGGATCCATCCCCATCTGGAAGTGAAGCTGGTCGGCGAGCGCGGCGAGGTGGTGCCACGCGGTACGCCCGGCGAGCTGTGCACGCGCGGCTATTCGGTGATGCTGGGTTACTGGGATGACCAAGAACGCACCCGCGAGGCCATCGACGAAGCACGCTGGATGCATACCGGCGACTTGGCGGTGATCGACGCGGACGGCTATTGCAGCATCGTGGGCCGACTCAAGGACATGATCATCCGTGGTGGCGAGAACGTGTACCCGCGCGAGATCGAGGAGTTCCTCTACAGCCATCCGAAGATCCAGGACGTGCAGGTGTTCGGGGTGCCAGATGCGAAGTTTGGCGAACACGTGTGCGCGTGGGTTCGCCTGCGTGATGGCAGTCAGGCCAGCGAGGAGGAAATACAGGACTATTGTCGCCACCATCTCGCCTACTACAAGGTGCCGCATTACGTGCGCTTCGTCGACGCCTTCCCGATGACGGTGACCGGCAAGGTGCAGAAGTACCTGATGCGCGAGACGATGGAGGCCGAACTGGCGCGTTGATGATGGCTGGTGAAGGCCCGCTGTCTCGGTGACTGAGATCCTGCCACGCGACACTCAAGCGATGTCCACCTCCGCACCATCGCCGATGCCACCGCAACAGTCCCCTGCGACTCGTCCGCACAAGGGCCGCGGTGCCGCGTCGAATCCCGAGGGCCGTTTCGAAAGCATCCGCCATCAGGCCGAGGACGACGGTTGGCAAAACGCGTTGCTCGACGAAGATTCACCGCGCCCGCGCACCGAAGTCACCGAGGAGCGGGCGCGCAGCGTGATCAGCCGCAATGACTCGCCGGACATCGCCTTCGGCCAGGCGATCAATCCCTACCGTGGTTGTGAGCACGGCTGCATTTACTGCTTTGCACGCCCTTCGCACAGTTATCTCAACCTGTCGCCCGGCCTCGATTTCGAGACCAAGCTGCGGGCGAAAGTCAACCTGGCCGAGGTATTGCGCGCGGAGCTGGGCAAGCCGGGCTATGTGGTCAGCCCGATCAACATTGGCAGCAACACCGATCCCTACCAGCCAATCGAGAAGCGCTGGCAGTTGACCCGCGCCGCGCTGGAACTGCTGGCCGCCTGTCACCATCCATGCACCATCGTCACCAAGAACGCGATGGTCGAACGTGACCTCGACATCCTGGTGGCGATGGCGCGCGAGCAACTGGTGCAGGTATTCATTTCGGTCAACTCGCTGGACAACCGGCTGGCCGCCAAACTCGAGCCGCGCGCCAGCGCGCCGCATCGGCGCATCAGGGCCATCCGCACGCTGGCCGACGCCGGCGTGCCAGTCGGCGTACTGGTGGCGCCCGTCATCCCGGCACTGAACGACAAGGACCTGGAAGCGGTGCTGACGCAGGCGGCCGGGGCTGGCGCGCGTTGCGCGGGCTACACCACGTTGCGCCTGCCGCACGAATTGAAAGCCCTGTTCCGCGAGTGGCTGGCGTTGCACGCAGCGCAGCGTGCCGAGCACGTGATGAGCCTGGTGCAGCAGATGAACGGCGGACGAGACTACGACAGCAACTTTGCTACCCGCATGCATGGCTCCGGTGTCTTCGCCGACTTGCTGCGCCACCGCTTCGAGCTGGCCTGCCGCAAACATGGCTTCACCCGCGCCCGCGAGTTGCAACTCGACATCTCACGCTTCGTACCACCGCGCAAAGCTTCGCTGCAACGCGAGTTGTTCTGAGTTCAGAAAACTTCCTCCCACCGTATGCCCGCGCTGGCAGGCGTTGCGGCGATGGTCGTTAAGCGGCCGTCGTGCCGCGGCGCGCGCGCGGGCACTCCAGGTTCACGAGCGGACCGGCAGGCTGCCAGCACCCCCACAGCACGGCATCGATATGCACCGTGCGCCCCCAAGGAGTTTTCATGAAAAATGCACCCCGCTTTCTTTCCGCGTCCACCCTTTCCGGCGACTCCGTCAAGAATCCCCAGGGCGACTCGCTGGGGGATCTCAAGGACATCATGATCGATACCACGTCCGGCAAGGTCGCCTATGCCGTGCTCTCCTTCGGGGGCGTCCTGGGCATGGGCAACAAGTTGTTTGCCGTGCCGTGGAACGCGCTGACCGTCGACGGCGACAACAAGTGTCTTGTACTCAACGCCAGCAAGGAGCGACTGAAGGATGCTCCGGGCTTCGACAAGGATCACTGGCCCAACTTCGCCGAACCGGCCTTTGCCGAAAAGTTGAGCGGTTACTACCGCTAAGCCCCGCGCCGGCGCCGATCGATCGGCGCCGGCTCTTCACGCGCCAATGAGGGTCAATGCGCTGCACTGGCGGGATGGGTGGCCGCATTCGTTCGGTGCACCGTCCCGCACAGGAGCACTCGATGTCCTCATTTGCGATTTACCTGGTGGGCATGATCATCGTCATCGGCGGCCTTGCCTACATCGCCACGCTGGCGCACATGCCCACCGAATGGATCATTGGCGGCGCCGTGGTGCTGCTGGGCGCCGGCATTCTGGGAGCGGTCACCAAGACCCGTCGCAAGGATCCACCGGAATGATGGATGTACATGAGGTCGTGATCGCCTCATGTGTTGTTGTGACTCTCCGGCGTCAGTCCGCGTCGCGATCCGCAGCACGCGGCAGCATGCGGCCGGGTCGCCGCGCACTGACCAGCAGGTTGATGCTGCGCGCCGTGGCGACAGCGAGAGAAAGCACGGAAAGACAAAGGTGACCCGAGCAAGCGCCGGGCACATTAGACGCGCGCGCTCAGGGCGGCGCCGTTCGCCAGTTCGGCAACGATGGCGTCGGTGGCGACGCGGTTGGCGATCTTCTGCATGCTCGCCATCAGGTGTGACGCTTCCCGCCCGTCGGCGCGCACGCGCAGTCGGTTTTCCGCGAGTGTGCGCAGGATCGCCGTCGTGTGCGCTGGCGCGTGCCGCGCCAACTCCTGCATCTCCAGCCACGCGCTGGCCAAATCGGCCGGCGACATCGAGCTTGTCGCCGCTGGCACATGACCTGCTGCAGATGTTGTTTTACCAGCGCGCGCACGGCCTCGGCCAGTACTGGCGCGGCATCCTCCTGCATGCGCTCAAGCGCACTCATGCAGGCCGCTGGCGCCAAGTCCGGTCTGGTCGACAAGGCCTGGCCCATCTTGGTCAATACGGTCCAGCGGCTTCCCGATCGGCGACGAACTGTTCGGGCCGGCCATCCGTTACCTGGTTGGCCGGTTCGGCCAAGGTGATCTTCCGCCCGTCCAGGTCGAGCCCGTAGGGCAGCCGGGCCTTTGCGCCGGCGCAGCCAAGAACACGCCGGTCTGCGCATACCGGGAAAGACTGGCGTGCGGACTCAGGCGATGGGTTCCCGTGATGTCATTCGGACGGGGTGCGCAATCGTGTGTGTTGCGCCGGCCATGCTGATCATCGACTCGCCGGCAGATACTCGCCGAACCATTCCAGCGCGCGCTGCAGCACGTCACGTTGGTGGGCGGGGTTGACGAACTGATGGCCCTCGTCGGGATAGACCACCAGCGAGGTAGGGACGCCTTGCGCGCGCAGTGCATGCCACATCTCGAACGATTGTGGCGCGGGGCATTCCGCGTCGCGGTCGCCGACCACGATCAGCATGGGCGTCTTCACCTGCTTGATGAAGTTGATCGCCGAACTCTTCGCATACACCGCCGGGTCGTCGTAGACGGTGGCGCCGAAGTATGGCGGCATCCACTGGTCGATCAGGTTCTCGCCGTAATAGCTCTGCCAGTTCGAGATGCCGGCGCCCGCCACCACCGCGCGGAAGCGCTGGGTCTGGGTCGGCGCAAACATGCTCATGAAGCCGCCGTAGCTCCAGCCGGTAAGGCCTAGTCGGTGGTCATCGACCGGGAATTTCTTTTCCACCGCATCGACGCCGGCGAGGATGTCGCGCAAGTCGCCGTAGCCGAAATCCTTGCGATTGGCCTGCACATACTTCTCGCCCTGGCCGAAGCTGCCGCGCGGGTTTGGCATGAACACGAAATAGCCCAGTGCGGAAAATGGCACCGCGCCATAGCCCACGCCCGGCCAGCCTGGAATCACCGCGCTGGCCGGTCCCCCATGCACGACCACGATCATCGGGTAGGTCTTGTGCGGATCGTAATCAGCCGGGTACAACAGCCAGCCCTGGTTGTGCAAGCCTTCGTTGGTCCATTCCACCGATTCGGCCTTGCCCCACGACGGCTTCAGGCCGGCGTTGACGGCGGTGACGGCGGGTGGAGGCATCTCACCCAGTGCGCCGGCATGGACTTCGGAGGCGTTGGCGTACGAACTCTGCATGAAGGCCAGAAGCTGGTGGTCGGCTGACAGCGACATCGCCATCGACGCGCTGCCATCACCGATCCGCGCGGGCAGCGTGAAATACACTTTTTGCTGACGCGCCGCATGTGTGCCCACCTGATAGTCGGCCAACTGGCTCTGGCCATTGCGGATCTGGCTGACCAGCATCGAGCGCGGGCCGGTCCAGGCGAGCCAGGTCGGCGTGACATGGATGTCCGGCGTCAGGTCAGTGAGCTCTCCGCCTTTCGCGAGCACCGTGTAGATGTCGCCACCGGTGGCGCCCTGGTCGCTCATCAGGCCGCCAATGAAGGCGATCCGCGAGCCGTCCGCCGACCACCGCGGCAGCGCGATCTGCAAGCTGTGCAGCGAGCCGGTGTTCCGGTGGGAGGGGTCGACCAGCATGGTGGCCGCGGCACCCGGTTGCGCAGTCTGGGTATACAACCTGGCGATCCACCAGTTGTTGTCCCCTGGCGGTTTGGCTGCGGTGTAGGCGATCGACAATCCATCCGGCGACCAGTCGAATTCGTAGGCGTACAGATCGGCCGGCGTCAGTTCGTGCACTTTGCCCGTGGTCACGTCGATACTGGTCACGCGCTGCACTTCGATCCCGTTGACGCCGATTTCGCCGGAAGGGCGCTTGGCCGCTGCCACCGCACTGGCGTGGCGAGTGGCGCCAGCCACGTACAGGAACCCGAGCGACTTGCCGTCCGTGGTCCATTGCAGTGCGCGCACATAGCCGCCCAATTGCGCCAGTCGCGCAGGCTTGTCGTGGCCCGCGGTATCGGCGAGATAGATGGCGTTCTGCATCACCTGGGTGCTGGTCAGGTCGACCTTGCAGTTGGAGATGAAGGCGAGGTGGCGTGAATCCGGCGCCCAGGCGATGCCCGATTCGGCGCAGCTGCCCGGTTTGTCTGCCGCCGTGATGGCGTGGGCGCCGCTGCCATCCACGGCAGCCACCGCAATCGCCGGTTTGTCATCGCGTTTGATCACCCACGCCAACCGTTGACCATTCGGCGAGATCGCCACGGCCTGGATCGAGCGCGCCTTGCCCAGCTCGGTCAGCAGTTGCTCGATGCGCGGATCGATCGGTTTCGATTCCGCGGCGACCGCCGGCAGCAGGGCAAGTGCCAGCAGGCACAGCGGGACGCAAGAGAGGGCGCGTTTCAGCATGGGAGGTTTCGACTTGAGGAAGGACCCTGCCACGCTACAACCGCGCCATCCGCACGCCAAGTGCGACCGGTCAGGGCCCGTCGCGGAGTGCGTGCCTCAGGCATTCGCGCGGTCTGCCTCGAGGTGGTAGCGGGTGGCGACTTCCACTTCGGCCTTCGATCCCAGGAACACCGGCACACGCTGGTGCAGGCCGGTCGGCTGCAGTTCCATGATGCGCAGACGGCCGCTGCTGGCCGCGCCGCCGGCCTGCTCCACGATGAATGCCATCGGGTTGGCCTCGTACATGAGGCGCAACTTGCCGCCCTGCTTTTCGAGCTTGGCGTCCAGCGGGTAATAGAACACGCCGCCGCGGGTCACGATGCGGTGCACGTCGGCCACCATCGAGGCAACCCAGCGCATGTTGAAATCCTTGCCGCGCGGCCCGGTCGTGCCGGCCAGCAGTTCGCCGATATAGCGCTGCATCGGCGCCTGCCAGTGGCGCTGGTTGGACATGTTGATGGCGAACTCGGCGGTCTGCTCGGGAATGTGGATGTCGCGCCGGCTCAGCACGAAGCTGCCGACCTCGCGATCCAGGGTGAACTCGTGCGTGCCGTGGCCAATAGTCAGCACCAGCACGGTGGCCGGGCCATACACCACGTAACCGGCGGCCAACTGCTTGGTGCCCGGCTGCAGGAAATGCTCGGCCTTCGGTTCGGTGATGCCATCCGGGCAGCGCAGCACCGAGAAGATCGTGCCGACCGAAACGTTGACGTCGATGTTGGAGCTGCCGTCCAGCGGATCAAACATCAGCAGGTGGTTGCCCTTCGGATACCGGTCAGGGATCTGTTGCGGGTCTTGCATTTCCTCGGACGCGCAGGCAGCCAGGTGGCCACCCCAGGCATTGGCCTCGAGCAGGATCTCGTTGGAGATCACGTCCAGCTTTTTCTGTGCCTCGCCCTGTACGTTGATGCTTTGGGCGCCGTCACTACCGGCCATCCCCAGCACGCCGCCCAGCGCGCCCTTGCTGGTGGCCACCGCAATGCGTTTGCAGGCGCGCGCCACCACTTCGATCAGCAGCGAGAGCTCGGCGTTGATGTGGTCGGCGCGGCGTTCCTCGATCAGGAACTGGGTCAGTGAAATGCGCTTCATGTCGAGTCCACCGCAGAAGAAACGCGCATTGTCGCATTTGCCGGCGTGCAGGAGCCCGCCGGTGGCGATCCAGGTTGCCGGCGTCGCCTTTTCCGGAGTCCGCTCGCGGGCGATGCTCTTGCTCGCCGGAATCCGGAATCCGGAATAACGGCATCGCCCGCAAAAGCGGGCACGGACCACACGCATGGCAGCAGCGCCGGGTAAGCTGGACCGGCACGACGGCTTATGCCCCCTCCTTGCCAGATCCTGACGGAGTACACCATGACCGATTTCCCGTCGCCACGCGTCACCTTCTTTCACGCGCCGCAAACCCGCTCCGGCGCCACCCGCGCACTGCTCGAGGAGCTTGACGTTGAAGTTGACATGCACGTGCTCAACCTCAAGGCCGGTGATACCCGCAAGCCGGAATATCTCGCGGTCAATCCAATGGGCAAGGTGCCGGCGATCCGCCACGGCGACGCGCTGATCACCGAGCAGCCGGCGGTGATGATGTATCTGGCCGATCTCTATCCCAAGGCCAGGCTGGCGCCGCCCATCGGTGATCCGTTGCGCGGGCCTTACTTGCGCTGGATGGTGTTCTACGGTTCGTGTTTCGAACCGGCGGTGATCGACAAGTCGATGAAGCGCGAGCCGGCGCCGCCGTCGAGTTCGCCGTATGGCGACTTCGATACGATGCTGGGCACGCTCGTCGACCAGCTGGGTCGCGGTGCGTATCTGCTTGGGGAAACCTTCAGCGCCGCCGACGTTCTGTACGGCACCGCGCTCCACTGGATGGTCCAGTTCGCGCTGGTGCCCGAACTGCCACTGATCCGCGCCTACATCGACCGGGTGATCTCGCGACCGGCGATGCAGCGCGCCGCCGCCGCCGATGCGGAGCTGGCGGCGAAGCAGGCGGCATGATGGTCGGGGCTGGCCAGGCCGGGCCGCGGGCGTCGACAAGGTCGATCGGCATGCAGAGAAACGGCGTATTCAAGTACCTGCCGCCGCAGTACGCTGAGCGCGACTGCCCGGATGGCGGCACTCGCCCAGCGCAGCGCGGGCCTTCCGGCACTTCCTGTCTTGTCGAGGAGCCGGTGTGAAGATCACCCCGAGGGCCACCCGCCTGGCCATCTTCATTCTGGCGCTGGGCCTGCTGTTGCTGGCCCCGGCGGGTGCCGCCCCGGCCCGGACCGCCGACGGCAGCGCGAATGCACAGTTCAAGCACATCTACACGGCCGAATGGGCCTGGCGCACCGGTCATCCCGACACTGGCGCAGCAGCCGCCACGCCGGACAATGGCCGGCTGGATGATGTCGGCGCCGCCAGCCAGCAGCGGCGGCTGGAGTACTGGCAGCGCGTGCTCAACCAGCTCGACGACATCGACGTGGCCACGCTGTCGCCGGCCAACCGGGTCAACTTCGAGGTCTACCACGCGCAGATCAGCAACTTGCTGGCCGATCAGAAATTCAAGACCTGGCAGATGCCGTTCAACAGCGACTCGGCGTTCTGGTCGGATATCGGCTACGAGCTGGGCGGCGAACATTTGCGTAGCGTCGAGGACTACCGCAAATACCTCCATCGACTGGTCCAGATTCCCGTCTACTTTGACCAGGAGATCGCGAACATGCGGCTCGGCCTCGAGCGCGGCTTCAGCGTGCCGCGCGCGGTGCTGAAGGGACGCGACGTGTCGATCGCCGCGGTGGCCGACCTCAAGGATCCCACCCAGAGCAGCTTCTACGCGCCGTTCAAACAGCTGCCGGCGACGATCTCCGCCGATCAGGCGCAAGCGCTGCAGGGCCGGGCACTTCATCTCATTCGCGATGAGGTGATTCCCGCCTACGCCAAGTTGCTGAAGTTCTTCCGCGAGGAATACGTGCCTGCGGCGCGCACCACGCTGGCGGCCGAGACCCTGCCCGATGGCAAGGCGTTCTACCGTCAGCAGATTCGCGAATACACCACGCTCGACCTGACCCCCGACCGGATCCACCAGATCGGCCTGGACCAAGTGGCGAAGATCCACACCCAAATGCTCGAGGTAATGAAGGACACCGGCTTCAAGGGCGACTTTCCGGCCTTTCTGGCCTTCCTGCGCAACGATCCGCAGTTCTACGCCAGGACCCCGCAGGAGCTGCTCGACAAAAGCGCCTGGGTGGCCAAGGAAGTCGACGGGCAGATGTCGAAGTTCTTCGGCCACCTGCCCCGCGCACGCTTCACCATCAAACCGGTGCCGGCCGACATCGCGCCGTATTACACCTCCGGCCGCGGCGGGCCGGATGTCTACCTGGTCAACACCTATGACTTGAAATCGCGGCCGTTGTACAACATGCCGGCGCTGACCCTGCACGAGTCCTATCCCGGCCACGCGCTGCAGCTCGAACTGGCCGCGGAACAGCACGGTCAGCCCGCATTCCGCCGCAACGGCTACATCTCCGCCTATGGCGAGGGTTGGGGACTGTATGCCGAATACCTCGGCAACGAGATGGGTATCTACCAGAACCCCTACCAGAAGTTCGGCTTCCTCACCTACCAGATGTGGCGCGCGTGCCGCCTGGTGGTGGATACCGGCATCCACCACCTGGGCTGGACGCGGCAGCAGGCGATCGACTACCTCACCGTCAACACCGCACTGTCCGATCGCGAGATTGCGAACGAGGTGGATCGCTACATCAGCTGGCCCGCACAGGCGCTGTCGTACGAACTGGGCTACCTGAAGATCCGCGAGTTGCGCACCCGGGCGGAACAGGCACTGGGTTCGAAGTTCGATATCCGCCACTTCCACGACACCGTGCTGTCGACCGGTTCGGTACCGCTGCCAGTGTTGGAAACGCGCATCGACCATTTCATCGCCGATGGCGGCCCGGAGCCGGATTTCGGTTGCGACTGCGCCAAGGCGAAGTGAAGTCGGGGTCATCATGCGCGTTCGTGAGTGATTGGCATCTACTATAAGTATGTAGTAAATTAAACCTGTACTTTACAGCGGGAGTAACTTGCCATGAATGCCCATGCCACCCGCGTTGCAGAGATATCGTCCCGTTACGCGGCGCCCAGGGAGACGCTGTCCGCTCCAGCGTTGCGTACATTCTTCAACATCGCGGAGCAGTGGAAGCTGCGCATCGCGGACCAACGCAAGCTCCTTGGCGATCCACCCGAGTCGACGTTCTACAAGTGGAAGCGCGAGCGCGATGCAGCGCTCGGCCGCGACACGCTGGAGCGGATCAGCTACCTGCTCGGCGTCTGGCAGGCGCTGCAGATCCTGTTTCCCGACCCGGACCAGGCCGATGCGTGGCTGCACAAGCCGAACACCGCACCTCTTTTCGGTGGCCACTCGGCATTGGAGCGGATGTTGTCGGGCAATGTGGCCGACCTGTTCGTGGTGCGGCAATACCTGGATGCGCAGCGCGGCTGAGTGCGGTCGCGTTTGGCGAGACGGTCGCGCGGGATGCTTTGCGCTCCCCTGGTCTGAACGATCAGGCGTTTTCATGGGAACCCGATGTCGACCGATTTTCCGCCGCTGAAGCGCATCCGCTGGAATCACGCGTACCGGATCGTGCCCAGCCGTTTTCCCACCATCGGCGTGTACGATCGGGTCGCCGATCCGGCCGATCTGGATGCCGTGTTCGCCCTCGAGGCCATGACCAACCCGCGTCTGCGCGAAGAGGCGGGTGCCTTGCAACAGGTGCCCACGGCGCGTCGTCTCAGCGGGCCGGGCTCGACCCCGGTGATGGCGGCGTTTACCCATCTCAATCCCGAGGGTAGCCGATTCTCGGACGGCAGCTGGGGCGTGTTCTATGCCGCGCACAGCGTGGCCACCGCGGTCGAGGAAACCGTCTACCATCGCGAGCGCTTCCTCGCTGCGACCGACGAAAGCGCTTGCGCAATCCAGATGCGCTGCTACCGCACCCACCTGGACAGCAGGCTGCATGACATACGTGGAGGCTGGCCCGCAGCACACGATCCGGCCAGCTACGTCGCCAGTGTGTCGCTGGCGCGCGAGCTGCGCGCAGCAGGATCCAACGGCGTGGCCTTCGACAGCGTCCGCCACACCGGCGGCGAATGCGTCGCGGCGTTCTATCCGGATGTGGTCGCCCCCTGCGTGCAGGCGCAGCATCTGATCTATCGTTGGGACGGTGCGCGCATCGTCCAGGTGCTGGAAGTGTCGGAGTTGGCGCGACCGGATTAGGCTTGCCGTCACGACGGCCGTGCAAGGAATCGATTGATGAAGAGAGTCCTGTTGATCCTGCTGCTCGTTACGCTGCCACTGTTGGCGTGGGGTCGCGACAGTCACCCGAACAACCACGCCCAGTGGGACGCTGCCATTGCCGCGTTCCAGGCGCAAGACCGCTCGCACCCGCCTGCCCGCGGCGCGGTGCTGTTCATCGGCAGTTCGTCGATCCGCTTCTGGAAGACGCTGGCCGGCGATTTTCCCGAGGTAAAAACCATCAATCGTGGCTTCGGCGGTTCGGAGATCGACGACGCCACCTTTTTCGCCGACGAGATCGTGGCGCCCTACCATCCGCGCGCGATCGTGCTGTATGCCGGCGACAACGACCTGGCCGATGGCGACAGCCCGGCCCGCGTGCGCGACGACTTCGCCGCGTTCGTGCGCAAGGCGCGTTCGCTTGATCCCGGTGTACCGATCGCGTTCATTGCAATCAAGCCCAGCGTGGCACGCAAGGCCCTGCTAGCGCAGATTCGTGCGGCTAATTCGCTGGTGCGCCAATACGCCGCCAGCGAACCCGGTGTGACCTGGCTGGACGTATTTACGCCGATGCTGGGACCGGACGGCCAGCCGCAGGCGAAGTGGTTTATCGCCGACGGCCTGCACATGAATCGCGAGGGTTACGCGCTGTGGACCGGCATCGTCAGACAGTGGCTGAAGCAAGTGGCGCCCTGAGCGCGCCACCGCGGTCCATCAGGTATCGGCACCATTGGCCCAGCCGACGCGATCGCCGCGGGTAAACACGCGGTCGTCGTCCAGTACGTCGCCGGCGGCATGCGCGGGCAGCTCGTGCAGTTTCGCGTAGATCGGCGTGAAGTCCGGTCGCGTGGCGTCGAACAGCTGCTCGAAGTTCTCGATCACGAAGTACGTCTGTTGGTACGTATCGATGCGGTAGCGCGTGCTCATCACGCGCTCGATGTCGAAGCCGATGCGGTTGGGCGAGGGTGAATCCAGCGAGTAGATCGACTCACCCTTGGAGCTGACGATGCCGGCGCCGTAGATGCGCAGGCCCTCGTCGGAGTTCATCAGGCCGAACTCCACCGTGTACCAGTACAGGCGGGTCAGGTTCATCAACGCCTCGCGGCCGATCTTGAACGCCTTCATGCCACCGCGGCCGTAGGCTTGCATGTAATCGGCGAATACCGGGTTGAGCAGCAGCGGCACGTGGCCGAACATGTCGTGGAAGCGCCGATTGGCCAGGTGATCGAAGAACACTTCGTCCGGCAGCAACCCTTCCACCGCCACGATTTCCCATTGGGTAGCGGCCTTGAGCACCTGGTTGAGCTCGCTGAACTTCGGGATGCCGCCGTCGCCCAGGCCAAAGCGTTCCACGCCTTGCATGAATTCCTTGCAGGCGCGTCCAGGCAGCAGTTCGCGCTGGCGCTGAAACAAGGTGTCCCAGACTTCATGTTCGGTCTTGCTGTAGTTCGCCCACGGCTGCTCGACCACGCCGGTGGCGTACACCGGCACGTAGCCGCGATCGGTCTGTTGATGCTCGACTTTGCGGGGTGCGGTGTTTTTCATGACGTACTCTGGACGATTTGGGATCCCTGACAGCTTAAAGCCAATCCACCGCACGAAGGTTGCTTTGTTGCAGCAAAAGCCCACCCCATTGCATTATCCTTCGATCAAGCGACCAGAAAGGAGAGGTTTGTTGCGCATGACGTCCCTTGATCGTATCGATTTGCACATTCTCGCTGTGCTGCAGGGGGAGGGCCGCATCAGCAACGCCGAGCTGGCCGAGCGGGTCAGCCTGTCCGCCTCCGCCTGCCTGCGTCGGCTGCAGCGGTTGGAGTCGGACCAGGTCATCACCGGCTATGCAGCACAGATCGATCCGCAGGCGGTGGGCTTGGGCCTGCAGGCTTTCGTGCGCGTGCAGTTGGCCAAGCACGAGCACGCCGCGGTCGAGACCTTCGTCAAGCACGTCAACGGCTGGGAAGAGGTTGTCGCCTGTCACGCCTTGACCGGGGCGATGGATTATCTGCTGCATGTCTACGTGGCGGATCTGAAGGACTTCTCGCGTTTCCTGCTCGATCATCTGCTGAACGCAAGCGGCGTGGCCGACGTCAATTCCAGCTTCGTGCTGCGCACGGTGAAGCGTTCGCCGTCACTGCCCCTGAGTCGGTTGGACCCCTGAACGTGCGTACTTTGCGCAGCGCCGGCATGCCGCCCGACAGTTGATTAACGCTAAACTAACCAACTGATGAGCATCGACACAGCCACCGTTGCCGAACGCGATCTATCACGCGTGCTGCGCTACCTGTGGCGGGTGCCGTTGCTGCTGGTTCACGCGGTATTGGCGATCTTGCTGGCCGCGCTGGTGCTGATCTGGAGCCGCGACCGGGTGATGCGTGACGGCCGTGAGCCCGTTTCGCATCGCCTGATCCGCTGGTGGTCGCTCGGACTGATGTGGATCTTCGGCCTGCGCGCGGTGCGCGTGGGTCAGCCGCTGGCCGATCCGGTGCTGTTCGTGGCCAACCACACCTCGTGGATCGATATCGAGTTGCTGCACAGTCAGCGCGCGGCCTGCTTCGTGGCCAAGGCCGAGATTGCCCATTGGCCGGTGGTCGGCTGGCTGGCCGCCAGTGGCGGCACCATCTTCCACCGCCGCGGCAACAATCATTCGCTGGCCGCGGTGATGCAGGTGATGGTCGAGCGACTGCGCGAGGGGCACTCGGTGGCGGTTTTTCCCGAGGGCGGCAGTGGTTACCACGGCGTGCTCAAAGTGTTCCATGCGCGCATCTTCCAGGCCGCGCTGGATGCGGAGGTGGCGGTGCAGCCGGTGGCGCTGCGCTTTGCGCGTGGCGGCAGGCGGGTGGTCGACGCCGGCTTCCGCGAGGACGAAAGTTTCTTGGGCAACTTCTTGCGCCTGCTGGGTGCGCCACCGATGGATGCCGAAGTGCATTTCCTGGCGGTGGTACCGGTCAGCACCTCCGGGCGTCGACACATGGCCGAGCAGGCGCGCGACCGCATCACGGCGGCCCTGGCGGATCGGCCGACATGAGCTTGCCCAACGGCAGGGATTTCCGCCCACCGTGGCCACTGCGCAGCGGCCACATCCAGACCATGCTCTCCTCCAGCAGCGTGCGCCGCCTGTTGCTGCCGCGCGCCGCCAAGACGGTGTCGCAAGGTGCCGAGCGGGTGGTGGTCGATGGCGGTGGCGGTGTGCGCCTGACCGGCGCGTACACCGCGCAGCCCGTGCGCTCGCGAGCGCGCGGGCTGGCGGTGTTGTTCCATGGCTGGGAAGGCAGTCTCGATTCCACTTATGTGCTGCAGACCGGCAGCCGCCTGCTGGCCGAAGGCTGGGACGTCTTTCGGCTCAATTTTCGCGACCATGGCGATAGCCACGGACTCAACGAGGCGCTGTTCCACTCCTGTCGCCTCGACGAGGTGGTGCATGCGTTGGGCGACATCGCGGCGCGCTGGCCGACGCGGCCGATGGCCTTGGCCGGGTTTTCGCTGGGCGGCAATTTTGCCCTGCGCGCGGCGATGCAAACCTCGCGCGTGGGCATTCCGCTCAGCTACGTCCTGGCGGTGTGCCCGATCATCGACCCGGCGGTGGGATTGTTCTCGCTGGAAGAAACCGCGCCGTGGTTCTACCAGGCGTACTTCATGCGCAAGTGGCGCCATTC
>CAJDVU010000028.1_pt1 | contig 18680 bp, 15 predicted proteins | sample 7391431 | NCBI WGS metagenome assembly CAJDVU01 (sample SAMEA7055700, study PRJEB34461) | soil metagenome | biome: terrestrial ecosystem; feature: Peninsula; material: soil | place: Antarctica | collected 2016
CATCTGCTGGGCTTGCCGCCCGTTGCGAACGACGGGAATTACGACGCGGTGAAGGACATGCTGAAGCCGTCGGCGCGTTGAGGGTTAGGGAGTGGGGAGCGGGAACGGGGAACGGCGAACGGCGAAGGGAAAAGCAAAAAGCAAAGCCGAAAACCGAAAACCAAAGATCCCCACCCTCCGCTTGCAGCGCCGCACGCGTTCGACCCCACGATGAGCCTCAAGCAACAATCCGCCCAAGCTCAATGTTTCCCGTTTCCCGTTTCCCGTTTGCCGTTCCCCGTTTGCCGTTCCCCGCTCCCCATTCCCCGCCCCACTACGGCATCGCCCCCTGGCTCATCGGTGTCGGCTCCGTCGCCACATTCACCAGCGACGGCAAGCGGATCAGGCGCAACGCGATCAGCAATCCAGCCAGCACCAGGGCACCGACGAACAACGCCACACCGGTCCAGCCGTGCGATGCATACGATGGAATGGCCGCCGAAGAAACCGAACGTGATCGCGACGATGCCGAGCATGACCAGCGCCAGCGGCTGCAGCATGGTCAGGGCCACGCCGGCCAGCATCAGGGCCAACGCCGTCCACAGCACCTTGCGCCGTCCCAGCTTGCCGGCCAGATGCCCCATCCAGGGCGAACTGAACGTGCCGACCAGGTAGATGCCGAAGATCAAGCCGACCACCGCCTGACTCAGGTTGTATGGCGGGGCCAGCAGCCGGTAGCCGAGGTAGTTGTAGACCGTGACGAACGCGCCCAGCAGCAGGAAGCCTTCGGCGAACAGCCAGGGCAGGCCGCGATCGTGGAAGATGCCGACAAAGCGCACCGACAGCATGCGCCAACGCAGCGGCTGCGCCTGAAAATGCCGCGAAGGTGGCAGTGCGCGCGCGAAGATCCACGTCACCAGCAAACCGATCACGCCAACCACCGCCACCCCGACCCGCCAGTCGAAGAAGTCGGTCAGCACACCGGTGATCAGCCTCCCGCCCATGCCGCCGACCGCACTGCCGCTGATGTACAAGCCCATGCCGAGGCCGATCGATTCCGGGTGGATTTCCTCGCTGAGATAAGTCATCGCCACCGCCGGCAATCCGCTCAGCGTCAGGCCGAGCACGGTGCGCACCACCAGCAACGTGGACCAGCTTGGCATCACCGCCGACAGCAACACCAGCAGCGTCGACGACAACAACGAGACGACCATCACCGGCTTGCGCCCCCACGCATCAGACAACGCACCGGCAAACAGCATCGCGAACGCCAGCACACCGGTGGTCAACGACAACGACAGCGCACTGACCGCCTCGCTTACACCGTAGTCATGGCTGAATTGCGGCATCAGCGGCTGTACGCAATACAGCAGCCCGAACGTGGCGAAGCCCGCCGCGAACAACGCCAGATTGGTGCGCCGAAACGCCGGCGTACCGTGATGGATGAACGGCAAGGGCATTGCCGTGGCGTCGAGCTGGTCAGACATGACGATTGTCCTGGATTCTGGCGAACCGACCTGGCGGTTCCCGCGCACCACGGTTCAACCGCGCCCCGCCAGCGCCGTCACGGCCTGGCGATAACCCGCGGCGATGCGTTCCTCGTCGCGGTGGCGAAAGTTCCGCACCACCCAGCGCCCGCCGCACATCACGTCGCGCACCAGCGGTGTATTGCCGGCGAACAGGAAACTGTCGAGCACCGAGCGCTCATCGCGTGCTGCCAGCAGCGGCGAGGACTCATCCAGCACGATCAGGTCGGCGCGCGCGCCTGCAAGCAGTTCGCCGGCCGGGAGTCCCGAGGCCTGGGTGCCGCCGCGAAGCGCGGCACGCCATAGCGTCTCGCCCACGCTGTCGCCCGGATGCCGCGCGGCGATATTGCGATGTCGGGTCTGCAGGCGCTGCCCATATTCCAGCCAGCGCAACTCCTCGACCGGCGAAACCGAGATGTGCGAGTCCGAGCCAATGCCCAATGTACCGCCGGCGTCCAGATACGCCGGCAGCGGGAACACCCCGTCGCCGAGATTCGCCTCGGTGGTCGGGCACAGGCCGACCACCGCACCGCTGGCGGCGATCTGCGCCGTCTCGGCCTCGGTCAGATGGGTCGCATGTACCAGGCACCATCGCGCATCGACACTGGCATGCTCGAACAACCATTCCACCGGCCGTGCCCCGCGCGTGGCGAGGCAGTCCTGCACTTCGCCGATCTGCTCGGCGATGTGGATGTGCACCGGACCGGCCGACGCCAAGGGGCTGGCAAGCACTTCACGCATCGCCTGCTCCGGCACGGCGCGCAGCGAATGCAACGCGATACCCACGCGCAAGTCGTCGCCCGCCTGCCCTTGCAACGTCTCCAGCAGACGCAGATAGCCGTCCAGATCATGGCCAAAGCGCCGCTGCCGTTCACCGAGCGGGCGTCCGTCGAAACCGCCGCTCAGGTACAACACCGGCAGCAAGGTCAGTCCGATGCCCGCATCGCGCGCCGCCCTGACCAGGGCCAGCGACATCGCCGCCGGTTCGGCGTAGGGCTTGCCGTCCGGCTGCTGGTGCAGGTAGTGGAATTCGCAGACCCGGGTGTAGCCGGCCTTGAGCATCTCGACATAGAGCTGGGCGGCAATCGCCTGCAACTGATCCGGTCCGATCGTGGCGGCGAAGCCATACATGGCCTCGCGCCAGCTCCAGAAGCTGTCGTCCGGCTTGCCCTTGCGTTCGGCCAATCCAGCCATGGCACGTTGGAACGCGTGCGAATGCAGGTTCGGCATGCCGGGCAGAACCCAATGCCCGATCGACTCGGCCGCTCCGTCGGAATCATCGAGCAGCCCCGGGCCATCGAGCAGCTTGCCCGCCGCCGTCACCTCAAACGCCACCTCCGCCTCCCAGCCACCGGCGCGCCACAGCCGGTCGGCTTTGTAACGGGTACTGCGGCTGTGCTCACGCATGACATGGACTCCGGGACGAATGACGCTGAAGTGTAGCTGCCCGGCGTGCACCTTCACCCGACTGCAAGCCCGACTATGCATAATGCCCCGATGACCAAGAAAAACGCTGAAAACACCCCACGTCTGCAACTCCGGCAGGCACAACCCGCCGATGTCCCGCAACTGGTCGAGCTCACCGGGCGAATCTACAGCGCCGAATGGGGCCACTCGGCAGAGATGCTGCTGTCCCAGCAGACGCACTTCCCCGAAGGCCAGTTCGTGGTCGAATACGAGGGCCAGTTGGTAGGCTACTGCGCCACCTTCCGCATCGACGAGCAGACCGCGCTGGCGCCACACACCTGGTCGCAGATCACCGGCGGCGGCATGGGCTCACGCCACAAGGCCGACGGCAACTGGCTGTACGGCATGGAAGTGGTGGTACACCCGGACTACCGCGGCATGCGCATCGGCCAGCGCCTGTACCACGCGCGCAAGCGCCTGTGCACCGACCTGAAGCTGCGCGGCATCGTGTTCGGCGGGCGCATCCCGGGACTGGCGAAAAACCTGCAGCGCTACGGCAGTGCCGAAGCCTATGTGCAGGCGGTGATCGACGGCAAGCGCCGCGACCTCACGCTCAGCTTCCAGCTGCACAACGACTTCGAGATGATCGGTCTGCTGCGCGAATACGTGCCATCAGACCACGACTCGCTCGGCTACGCCGTGCACCTGGTGTGGCGCAACCCGCGCCTGCTCGACCAGCCGGACATGCCGCCGATCACCTCGCAGCGGCGCCTGCCCGATTCCGTACGGGTGGCATCGGTGCAATATTTCCAGCGCCGCATCCGCTCGTTCGAGGAATTTGCCACCCAGGTCGAGTACTTCACCGACATCGCCGCGGACTACAACGCCGACTTCGTCACCTTTCCCGAGTTGATCACCTTGCAGCTGCTTTCGATCGAGAACACCGAGCTGTCGGCGTTCGACTCGATCCGCAAGCTGAGCCAGTACACGCCGCAGGTGAAAGAGCTGTTCAGTCGCCTGGCCGTGCACTACAACATCAACATCATCGGCGGCACGCACCCCACCGAGCAGGCCAACGGCGACATCCACAATGTCTGCTATGTGTGCCTGCGTGACGGCTCGCTCCACGAGCGCGAGAAACTGCACGCGACACCAAGCGAACGCAACGTGTGGAACATCACCGGCGGCGAGAGCGCCGCCACGGTGCAGACCGACTGCGGCCCGATCGGGGTGATGATCTGCTACGACGCGGAGTTCCCCGAGGTGGCGCGACACCTCACCGACCAGGGCGCGCTGATCCTGTTCGTGCCGTTCTGCACCGACGTGCGTGAAGGCTACCTGCGCGTGCGCTATTGCTCGCAGGCCCGGGCGATCGAGAACCAATGCTACGTCGTGCTGTCCGGCAACGTGGGTAACCTGCCCGGCGTCAGCAACTTCGATATCCAGTATGGCCAGAGCTGCATCCTCACCCCCAGCGACTTCCCGTTTGCGCGCGACGGCATTGCCGCCGACTCCACGCCAAACATCGAAACCGTGCTGTTCGCCGACCTGCGGCTGGAGAGCCTGGCCCGCGCCCGCAATGCCGGTGCCGTGCAGAACCTGAAGGATCGTCGCTACGACCTGTACGAAACCCACTGGCGTACGCTGACGCACTGACGGCAACCGGCCGGCGTCTGCGATACTCGGCAGATGAGCGAACCCGCACGCGCCCCGCCGCGCTCGTCCAACCCCCGTTTGCGTGCGCTGCTCGGTCACGAGTTTTTTGCGCCGCATCAGTGGAAGCGCGGAATCGCGCTGTGGGCCGGCGCGATCGTGGTGGCGCTGGCGGCGATCCTGTTTGCGAAGGCGAGCACCTGGTCGTACGACCTGTTCCTGGTGATGCTCGGTTACGGCGCGTGGATTCCGCTGCTGGTCACACCCGTGGTGTTCGGGCTGCTGGCCTGGGTCACCGAAGGCAAGTTGCGCGCGACCCGCGGCAGCGGCATCCCGCAGGTGATCGCCAGCATGCATATCGAGGACGAACGCTTCCGCCAGCGCATGTTGTCGCTGCCGATTGCCGTCGGAAAAATGTTGTTGACCCTGATCGCGTTGGCGGTCGGCGCGTCGATCGGGCGCGAGGGCCCTACCGTGCATGTCGGCGCCGGCCTGTTCTACTCGCTGGGCCGGCGCTTCGGCTTCACCGACCCCAAGGCCGCCTCGCGCTTCATCCTGGCTGGGGGCGCCTGCGGCATCGCGGCGGCGTTCAACACGCCACTGGCCGGCGTGGTGTTCGCGATCGAGGAGCTGGCCGGCACGTTTGAACACCGCTTCAGCGGCTTGCTGCTGACCGCCGTGATCGTCGGCGGCATAGTCTCGATGGGCGTGCTGGGCAATTACTCCTATTTCGGCGAGGTACAAGCCAGCCTGCCGCTGGGCCACGCGTGGCTGGCGGTGCTGCTGACCGGGGTGATCTGTGGTCTGCTCGGCGGCTTGTTCGCCCGTCTGATCCTGCTCAGCCGACGCGGGCCGCTGGCCTATGTGGGCCGCCTGCGCTCGCGCGCGCCGGTGCTGTTCGCCATCGGTTGCGGTCTCGCCCTGGCGCTGATCGGATTGCTTTCGCACAACACGATCTACGGCACGGGCTACACCCAGGCCCGAGCGTTCGTCCAGGAAGCGGCCGTGACACCGGGTCAGACCTTTGGCATCACCAAGCTGCTGGCCAACGTCGTTTCGTATTGGGCCGGCATTCCCGGCGGGATTTTTTCGCCGGCGTTGGCCGTCGGCGCTGGCCTCGGCCACAACATCGCGTACTTTCTGCCGAACGTGCCTGCCGCCTCGGTGGTGCTGCTGGGGATGAGCGCCTATCTGTCCGGAGTCACCAGCGCGCCGTTGACCTCGGCGGTGATCGCGATGGAGTTGACCGACAACCAGGACATGGTGATACCGATCATGGCCGCCTGCCTGTTGGCACGCGCGGCGTCTTCACTGTTCTCGCCCACGCCGGTGTACCGCGACTTCGCCGAGCGCATGGTGCAGGATTTCGAGAACCAGCAAGCGGCCCGCGTCAAGGTTGCGGAAAATGCACCCGTCGACGCCGAAAACCCGCACCACGCTGGCAAGACCAGCGCGTTCGACGAACGTGCTGCACCGGAACAGCACACGGACGAAAATACCCCCGACCGCACCAATTGAGTCTTGCAGGAGTGAACCCATCGATGAACGCGCCCCGCTGGGATCGATTGTTGCTGAATGCGACCTTGGCAACCTTTGCCGACGCCATTCCTTGCGGCCTGATCGAACAGGCCGCGATCGCCATGCAGCACGGGCGCATCGCCTGGCTGGGACGCATGAACGATCTGCCGGATGCCCCGGATATGCTCGCCGACGAGGTGGAATCGCTCGAAGGCGCGCTGGTCACGCCGGGCCTGATCGACTGCCACACCCACCTGGTATTCGGCGGCGACCGTGCGGATGAGTTCGACCTGCGCCTGAACGGGGCCAGCTACGAGGAGATCGCCCGCGCCGGTGGCGGCATCGTGTCAACCGTCAAGGCCACCCGCGCCGCCAGCGAGGACGCGCTGTACGCGCAAGCACTGCCTCGCGCCCAGACGCTGCTGGCCGACGGCGTGACTACGCTGGAGATCAAGTCCGGCTACGGCCTCGAGCTGGACAGCGAGCGCCGCATGCTGCGCGTGGCGCGACGGCTGGGCCGTGAACTGGGGATCAGCGTGCGCACCAGTTTCCTCGGCTTGCACGCGCTGCCGCCGGAGTACAAGGAACGGCGCGACGACTACGTGACCCTGGTCTGCGACGAGATGCTGCCGACCCTGGCCGCCGAAGGGCTGGTCGATGCGGTCGACGCGTTCTGCGAGAACATCGGCTTCAGTCACGCCGAGACTCGCCGCCTGTTCGAGCGTGCGCGCCAGCTGGGCCTGCCGGTCAAGCTGCATGCGGAGCAGCTGTCCGACCAGGATGGCGCCGCGCTGGTCGCCGAGTACGGCGGGCAATCAGCGGACCATCTGGAGCACTTGAGCGAGTCCGGCGCCAAGGCCATGGCCGCCGCCGGCACCGTCGCCGTGCTGCTGCCCGGCGCGTTCTACGCGTTGCGTGAAACACAGTTTCCACCGATCGACATGCTGCGCGAATACGGCGTGCCGATAGCGATTGCCACCGATTGCAACCCCGGCACCTCGCCGCTGGTCTCGCTGCGACTGGCCGCCGGCATGGCTTGCACCTTGTTCCGCCTGACCCCGGAAGAGGCGCTGCGCGGCGTCACCGTGCATGCCGCCCGCGCACTGGGGTTCAGCGACCGCGGCACCCTGGCGACCGGCCAGCGCGCGGATCTGGTGATCTGGAATGCGCGTCGCCCGGCCGAGTTGTGCTACTGGATCGGCGGCAATCTGGCGCGCCAGATCTACGTAGCTGGCGAGATGGTCTCGCGGCGCAAGCGATCCAGACGACCCACCAGCGCGTCGTAGAACGCCTCCGGCAGCGCCGCTCGCACGGGTACGCGCCACCAATTTGGCCGAGCGAAGTGACGACACTTCACCGCGTCCTTGTCGGTCATCAGCACCGGCAACTGATCGCCAAACGCCAGCTCGCCGGCGACGAACGCATGATGATCGGCAAAGGCATGCTCGATTGGCTCGACACCCGCAGCGCGCAGGCTGGCAAAGAATCGCGACGGATTGCCGATCGCCGCCACGGCGTGGACGCGCTGGCCGGCAAAATCGACCAGTGACCGGCGCTCGCCGTCGTGCAGCGCCACCAGCTCGCCAGCGTGCAATTGCATGGGGAATTCCCCGGCAGCGGGGTCGGCACCGTTGCACACGCGAAAATCCACGCGATCGAGGCGGGTCAGCGGCTCGCGCAACGGCCCGGCCGGCAGCAGGCGCTGGTTGCCGAAGCGGCGTACGCCATCGATCACGCAGATCTCCACGTCGCGCGCCAGCGCGTAGTGCTGCAAACCGTCATCGGCGATCACCACGTCGCAGCCTGCCGCGAGCAGCAGTCGAGCCGCAGCGGGCCGCTCGCGTCCGATCGCCACCGGCACGCCGGCCGCATGGATCAGACAGGCCTCGTCACCGACCTGCGCCGGATCGGGCGTGTCACCCAGCAACAGCGGTTCGCGCCGGCGCCCGCCGTAGCCGCGGCTGACCACGCCGGGCCGGTAGCCGCGCTCGCGCAAGGCATCGGCCAGCGCGATCGTCAACGGCGTCTTGCCGGTGCCGCCGACGCTGAGGTTGCCAACCACGACGACGGGCACCGGCAAGCGCACGCTGTGCAGCCAGCCCGAGCGATAGAGCACCCGGCGCATCCCCGCCACGCCGCCATACAAGGCGGCCAGCGGCGTTGTCCACCAAGGCCGGCGGCCATCACCGTACCAGGCTGATTCGAGCGTATCGATCAGCGCCATGGATGCTCCTCATGCGCGGGCACGGACGACCGGCGCGTCGTGGAACTGCATGCGATGCAACGCCGCGTACTGTCCATCCAGCGCGACCAGCTCGGCGTGGGTGCCGCGCTCCACGATGCGTCCCTGGTCCATCACCGCGATCTGGTCGGCCCCTTCCACGGTAGACAGGCGATGGGCGATCACCAGCGTGGTGCGATCCGCCATCAATCGCTGCAGCGCCTGCTGGATCAACCGCTCCGATTCCGTATCCAGCGCGCTGGTGGCCTCGTCCAGCACCAGGATCGGCGCGTTCTTGAGGATCGCGCGGGCAATCGCGATACGCTGGCGCTGGCCACCGGACAACAGGTTGCCACCCTGGCCGATGGGGGTATGAATGCCGTGCGGCATGCGCGAGATGAACTCCATTGCGTTGGCGGCGTCGGCGGCAGCGACGATATCCGCTTCGCTGGCGCCAGCCAGTTCGCCGTAGGCAATATTGTTGGCCACCGTGTCGTCGAACAGGACGACGCCCTGGCCGACCCAGGCGATCTGCCGGCGCAGGGAGGCCAACGTATAGCTGCGGTAGTCCTCGCCGTCGAGGGTGATGTGGCCGGCATTGGGCACGTTGAAGCGCGGCAACAGGCTGACCAGGCTGCTCTTGCCACTACCCGAGCGCCCCACCAGCGCAGTCACGGTGCCACGCGCGCATTCGAGGTCGACTTCGCACAAGGCGGCAACATGGTTGCGCGGATAGACCAGGCTGATGCCGACGAAACGCAGCTCACCGCGAGCGCGGACCAGCTCGAGGGTGCCGTCGTCGCGTTCGGGCGGCAAGTCGATCACCGCGAAGATGTCCTCGGCCGCGGCAATCCCGCGCTGGATGTTGGACTGCACCGTGGTCAGGCGTTTGAGGGAAGCCAGCATCGTACCCATGGCCGTGAGTACCGCCAGGAACACGCCCGGCGACATGCTCTGGAGAACCTGCGGTCGCGTGCCGAGGAACACCAGGGCGGCCAATGCCGTGGCCGCCACCAGTTGCACCGTGGAACTGGCCGCCGCATTGGTCGCGGCGATCTTGATGTTGAGTCGCCGTGTGTGCGTGGTGATGCCGTCGAAGCGCTTCTTTTCATGTGCCTGGCCACCATAGACGCGGACCTCGCGATGCGCGCCGACGGATTCCTCGACCGTGCTGGTCACCGAACCCATCGTGCCCTGGATGCGCCGACTGATCTGGCGGTAACGCCGGCTGACCACCGTAGCCACAAACGCGATCGGCGGTACCAGCAATAGCAGCGAGAGGGTGAGATAGGCGCTGTTGTGCAGCATCACGGCAAACATCGCCAGCACGGTGAAGCCGTCCGTGATCGCCGTCTTCGCCGCGGTACTGGACGCGGCCGCTACCTGCTCACTGGTGTAGGTGATGCGGGAGACCTGCTGCCCGGATGGCTCGTTGCTGAAATATGACGCGGGCAATTTCAGATACACGTCGAACACGTCGCGCTGCATGGCCTGCACCACGTGCCGGCCAATGTAGGACATGCCGTAATCACTGACGAAGGTGCCCAGCGCGCGCACCACGAAGATCGCGATGATCCAGATCGGCATCCAGAAAATCAGGTACGGGTCCTTCTGGATGAACAGCTTGTCGACGATCTCTCGAAGCAGGTTGGTGAACAACGCCAGTCCGCCACCATCGGCCAGCATGCCGACGAACGCGACCAGACCGATCGGCCAGTAGCGTCGGGTGTAGCCGAGCAGTCGTTTGTAGGTCGGCCAGCTTCCCACATCCGGCGCGTGGGCCTCGCGGGCGTTCATTGCCCCGCGCCGGGTTTGCTTGGCGTGGTGGCGAGTGACAGGTGGGTGAAGCCGAGCTGGCCCAGCGCATCCATCGCGGTGACCACGTTCTGGTTGGGTGTCATCGCATCGGCGCGGATCGTCACGCTCTGGTCGCGACGGTCGCCGGCGTTGCGCGCGATGGTCTGCTTGAGCGGCTCGATGCCCTCGCCCATCACCTCGTCGCTGCCCACGTAGAAGCGGCCGTTGCGGTCGATCATGATGGTCAGCGCCGGCGCGTTCATGTCGCGCTGTGTGATGCTCGCCTGCGGCAGGGTCACCTTCAGGCGCGAGTGCTGCACGAAAGTGCTGGTCAGCACGAAGAACATCAGCAGGGTCAGCAGCACGTCGATCAACGGAATCACGTTGATCTCGAAATCGTCTCCGCGACGGTCGTTGCTGATGCGCATGGCCGCCCCTCAACCCACGCTCGGCGCGACCGGCGTCGGAGTGCGACGGGCCCGCGCCGGCGCCGGCCGCGTCAGCGTCAGATCATCGAGCAAGGCGGTCGCCTGCTTTTCCATCTGCACGCAATAGCCAGCCACGCGCGAGCGGAAGTAGCGGTGCAGCACGTAGGCGGGAATCGCCACGGTCAAACCCGACGCGGTGCAGATCAGCGCCTCGCCGATGCCGCCGGCCATCCGCGCCGGATCGCCCATGCCGCCGCCCATCACGTCCATGAACATGCGGATCAGGCCGATCACGGTGCCGAACAGGCCCAGCAGCGGGCCGATCAGGGCAATCGTGCCCAGCGTGTTGAGGTAACGCTCCATCCGGTGCACTACGTGCCGACCGGTATCCTCGATGCGTTCCTTGATGATCTCGCGCGGCTGCCGCCGCACGGCCAGCGCCGCGGCCAGCAATTCACCCAGGGGTGAACCGCTGGACAGCGCTTCGAGATGACCCGGATCGAGCTGGCTCGAGCGCGCCCACTGACGCACTTCCTCACCCAGGCCGGGCGGCAATACCGCGGCGCGGCGCAGCGTCCAGCAGCGCTCCAGCACGATCGCCAGGGCGGCCGCCGAACAGATCAGGATGGGCACCATGGCCCAGCCACCCGCGATCAGAATATCCAGCACCTTTCAACCTCACCGCGCCGTGCCCCGTGGAAGCGCGCATGATAGCAGCGTCGCCCGCGCGTACTGCGGCAGGCGTGGCAATCCGGGAATCAAGGATCCTCACTCGCGCCAATAGCGCGTCTGCCGCAGACGCCAGCCCGGCTTGCGCTGCGGCGGCGCGTCAGCAGGAAAATCCACTTCCAGCGCCCCTTGCTCGGCGGTGTTGAACAACGGCACGCCAGCGTCGCCATAGCGCGCCACCACCTCCGGCCGTGGGTGCCCGAACCGGTTGCGCCAGCCCGCCGACACCAGCGCCAGCGGCGGCTTGAGCGCGGCGATGAAGGCCGCGCCGGACGATGTCTTGCTGCCGTGATGCGGCACCAGCAACACCGGCGGCGGACCGGCACCCAGCGCCGCCGCCACCGAAGGCTCCATCTTCGAGCTGATGTCCCCGGTGAGCAGCACCCGCCCGCCACGGCCCTCGACCAGCAGCACGCAGGAACTGTCGTTGTCGTGGTCGCCACCGCCGGGCGCCGGACTCAGCACGCGAAAGCGCACCCCATCCCATTGCCACGACTGCCCGGCCACGCATTGCGCCATCGGCACATGCATGCGCGCGGGCTCGCCGGCAAGGCGGCGCGCCTGTGGAAACGCCTCGGCCACCGCGCTGGCGCCCCCGGCATGATCGTTGTCGCCGTGGCTGATCATCAACATGTCCAGCCGGCGCACGCCCAGCGCGTGGAGGGACGGCAGCACCACCGCATCGCCCAAATCAAACCCTGAGGGGTAGCGCGCACCGGCGTCATAGAGCAGCACGTGTTCTTGGGTGCGCAGCAGCACCGACAGGCCTTGTCCTACATCCAGCACCCACAACCGGAACGCGCCTTCGGTCGGCACGCTGCGCGGCGGCAGCAGCAACGGCAGGAACAGCAGGCAGCCGAGCCAGCGCAATGGCACCCCGCGCGGCAGGAACAGCCACAAAGCGCCCACCATCGCCAGCGCCAGCGCGTACGGTTGCACCAGCGGCAGGTACCACTGCGCGCCGGGCCAGCTCGCCATGCGCTCGAGCAGCCACCACTGCGCATGCACGATGTGCGCCGCCAGCCACAGCACGGGCGTCGCCAGCGGCGGGCACACGGCCAGCAACAGCATGCCGAACAAGACGCAGGGCACGATCACGAAACTGACCAGTGGCACCGCGATCAGGTTGGACACCGCTCCCACCAGCGATGCCTGGCCGAAAAACCACAACGTCAACGGCAGCAAGGCCACCGTCATCAGCAATTGTCCGGCCGACAACTCGTGCACGAACGCGCGCCAGCCGCGCCCACGCGACTGCAGACACAGGATCAGGAACGCCACTCCGACGAAGGACAGCCAGAAGCCGGCGGCCAGCACCGCCAGCGGATCCACCAGCAGGATCGCGATCAAGGCCAGCGCCAACGACTGCGCTCCGCCACTGGCGCGTCGACTGCAGCGCGCCAGCGCCACCACCGCAATCATCAGCAACGTGCGCACGGTAGGCAGGCCAAAGCCGGCCAGCGCGCAGTAGACAGCGGCAGCCAGGAGAGCCGCGCCCGCCTGCGCCGGCGGTCGCGGCAGCCACAGCGCCAGCCGCGGCCACACCGCGTAGATCAGCCACGCCAGCCACACCCCGAACACGGCCGCCACGCCGACATGGAAGCCGGAGATGGCGATCAGATGCGATACGCCGTTCGCTCGCGCCACGGCCCAATCGTCCTGGCTCAGATCGCGCGTATCCCCCACCGCGAACGCGCGCAGCAACGCAGCATCGTGTGGATCGTGTACCCGCGCCATGATGCCGTCAGCGATCGCCGCGCGCGCACCGTCCACGCACCAGCGCGGGCCGCGCGACTGGTGATTGCCGTCATCGTCACGCACATAGCCGGTGGCGACGATGCCGCGTTCCAGTGCCGAGCGCTCGCTGTCGGCGCTACCGGGGTCAAGCAGGCCGCGTGGCCGCTTCAGGCGCAGCAGCAAACGCCAGCGCGTGCATGGCTGCAGCTCCGGTGCGTCGTCGTACCACGACACCAAGACGCGGCCATGCAGTGCCAGCGGCTGGCCGTCCAGGCTCGCGTGATCCACCCGCAAGGTAAAACGGCTGGCGTCGGTGCGCGCCAACGGCAAACCGATCAGGCTGCCAACCACCGTGATGTCGCGACCTTCCAGCGTACGCGGCAGGCGCGCATCCATCGCTAGCGCACCGCGCCACAGTGCCCACGCGGTGCCAAGCAGCAGGCATGACGCCCAACGCCAGCGCGGATAGCGCCAGGCCAGCGCCGCTGCGATGAGAGCGAGCGGCACGCCCACCCAACGCGTCGGCAAGTGCGGCCACGCCTGCACCAGCAAAACGCCAGCCAGCAAGGCCAGCGCCGCCGGGATGGCCCCCAGTCGCGCCACGCCGCGTCTCCTCTTCCGTCCTGGAAGGCTCCGAGCCTAACGCGGAGGCGCCGGCGGCGATGCTGAAAAACCTGTAGGCGAGCGCCGGCGGTGGGCCGCGTCCTGCTCGAGCAGCGGGAGCGACTCCAGTGGCGATGTTTCTGCCCTGATCCGTCCAACGGCATACAGCATCACGGCTGACGTCGCTCCGGCAAACCCATGAGGATTGTCGCCAGATCAGTTCGCGGCGCTTTCCCGCAGCACACCGTTGTGCAATACCAAGGTGCGATCCATCTTCGCGGCCAGGCGCGGATCGTGGGTGACCAGGATGAAGCTGGTCCCGATCTCCTGGTTGAGCTCGAGCATCAAGGCGTAGACCTGGCTGGCATTGGCCTCGTCGAGGTTGCCGGTGGGCTCGTCGCCGAGTACGCAGGCCGGCCGGGTCACCAGCGCGCGCGCCACCGCGCAGCGCTGGCGTTCGCCGCCAGAGAGCTCGGAGGGCTTGTGCAGGATGCGCGCGCCCAGCCCGACCCGCTCCAGCAGGGTCGTGGCCTGCTGCTGCGCGTCGGCAATCGCGGTACCGCGGATCAGCAGCGGCATGCACACGTTCTCCAGCGCGGTGAACTCCGGCAGCAGGTGATGGAACTGATAGATGAAGCCGAGCGAGCGATTGCGTACCCGCCCGCGTTCGGCATCGGACAGTCGCGACAGCACACGCCCGTCGACTTCGACCTCGCCGGCCGTCAACGTGTCCAGTCCGCCGATGATATGCAGCAGGGTGCTCTTGCCCGAACCGGACGCACCGACGATCGCCATCGTCTGGCCGCGCTTCAGTGTGAAACTGACATCGCTCAGCACGTTCGTGCTCAGCCCGCCCTCGGCATAGGTCTTGGCAACGTTGCTGGCGCGCAGCACGTCCTCGCTGGTCGGTGGTACGGCTTTCTTATTCATAGCGCAGCGCCTGCGCTGGCTGGGTGCGTGAAGCGCGCCACGCCGGATAGAGGGTGGCCAGCAGCGCAAAGGCGAAGGTCAGCAGCGCGGTCCAGCCCACGTCATGCCAGTCCAGCCGGCTCGGCACCTCGCTGATGTAGTAGATGTCCGGCGACAGGAAGGTAACGTGGAACACGTGTTCGATCCACTTGATGATGCCCGGCAATTTCCATGACAGCAGCGCACCGAAGCCCACGCCGAAACCGATACCCACAAACCCTACCAGCAACCCCTGCACCATGAACGTGCCCATGATGCTGCGCGGGGTGGCGCCCAGCGTGCGCAGGATCGCGATGTCCGCCTGCTTGTCGGTGACCAGCATCATCAGCATCGAGATCAGATTGATCACGGCCACCAGCACGATCAGCGACAGGATGATGAACATCACCATCTTCTCCATCGACAGCGCATGGAACAGGTTCGCGTTCTCGTCCATCCAGGTGCGCACGCCGTAATACTGGCCCAATTTGTCGGCCAGCTCGCGCGCCACCGGGCGGGCGCTGAACAGATCGTCCAGACGCAGCCGGATGCCGGTTGGTCCGCTCAGGTCGTTGAGCTTCTCCGCATCATGCATGTTGACCAGGGCCAGCCCGGAGTCGAACTGCTCCATGCCCAGCTGGAACATGCCGACCACGTGGAAACTGCGCATCCGCGGAATGCCACCCATCGGCGTGGCACGCAGCTCCTGCACCACCATGGTCACCCGGTCGCCCACGCTGACGCCAAGCTGCATCGCCAGGTCACGCCCCAGGATGATGTTCCAGGTGTTCGGGCTGAGATCGCCGAGCTTGCCCGCCACCATGTGCTCGCCAATATCGACGACCTTCGGCTCGTCGGCCGGGTCGATGCCACGCACCCTGACGCCCGCGGAACGCTGACCGAACAACATCGCCTCGGACTCAACGAACGGCGCCGCGCCCAGCACATGCGGATTGGCCTGCGCGATCTTGAGTGCGCGCGGCACGTCCCGGATCGGGCCCTCGACGCTGGTAATCGTTGCCTGCGATACCGCACCGAGGATGCGCGAACGCATCTGGTAGTCGAAGCCGTTCATGACCGACATCACCGTGATCAGCGCGATCACGCTGATCGCGATGCAGACGATCGACACGGTGGAAATGAACGAGATGAACTGGTTGCGACGTTTGGCCCGGGTGTAGCGCAGGCCGATGAAGAGTTCGAGCGGTCGAAACATGGGTAGTTCGCTTGTGATGGTCGCTGGGCAGGCCGCCCGGTCATTCATTATCAGGTATTCGCCAGGAGTCTGTCGGGCCGTTGGTGGTCGCGGCGAGAGTTCGGCTGTGCGAGGACGGCGACCGACAATTCGCCGGCCCATCGTGGTTCCATGGACTCAGAATCGGCGGATAGTGGACCGCACAGACGGACTCGCAGACCAGCCAAGCCAGGTCCGACAGACTTCTCGGACCGCGCCGACCTGACGAAGTTGCCGCCGGCTCACCATCGCGGCAGCGCCTCGCCCGGCTGCATGGTCGCCAGGCGCATGCGCAGCCTGCGCCGGATGTCGGCATCGCTGTTGTCCGGTGCCAGCAGCAGCACGCAAGTCCCTTGACGCGCGCAGCGCAATCGCAACAGCACGAACGCACCCAAGACCCGGAATGACGCCAGGCAGGCCGGCACGTCTTCGTTGTCTGCCATGCGCAGGGTCCAGTCCGACTCGTCGCTCCAGCCTGCCGCCAGCACCACCGGCGCAGCCAAACGGCGACGCGCGCTCCAGGTGGCGAGCAGAACCGGGATCACCAACAGCAGGCGAAGCCATAACGCCAGCGCGCAAAGCATCAGCGCCAGTACGGCCAGCGCCGCCACGAACAGCAGGGCTCGTTGCAGCAATCGCGACGGCGAATAATCAAAGCCGATGGCGGGCGCGGATGTCATCGATGATCGCCTGCCAATCAGCCCGCTCAGGGCGGGTATGACCCATCACCCAGTCCCATAGATCGGGATCCTGGGCGTCGAGCAATTCATCGAACGCGTGCTGCTGGGCTTCGTCGGCAGCGGCAAAACGTTCGTCCAGCCAGCCGCCAAGCATCGCGTCCAGTTCGAGGGTGCCGCGACGAACACGCCAGCGCAGGCGGCCTTTATCCATGCCGGTCGGCGCGACGCGCCCTCGCTTCAATGAAAAAACGCTGCGAACCTGCCATTGCCTCCTCTCCGCTGCGGGAAGAAGACTGCGGTGAGGGCGCTTCAATGAAAGAACGCTGCGCAGCCACCGCTGCCTCCTCTCCCCCTCGGGAAGAAGACTGCGGTGAGGGACGGCGCTGGGCTGAAACCATCATCGTCAAAAGCTCCCTTCGATCAACTTCCGCGCAAGCCCCGACCCCTCACCCTGCCCTCTCACCGTAGAGGAGAGGATAGGCTGCGTCGTCGCTGCGCGACGACGACTTGCTCAGGTCGAGCGCCGCTCCACCATCAGCTTCTTGATCTCCGCGATCGCCTTGGCCGGGTTCAGTCCCTTCGGACAGGTGCGCGTGCAGTTCATGATGGTGTGGCAGCGGTACAGCTTGAACGGGTCTTCCAGATCGTCAAGCCGCTCGCCGGTGGCTTCGTCACGACTGTCGACGATCCAGCGGTACGCCTGCAGCAGGATTGCCGGGCCCAGGTATTTGTCGCCGTTCCACCAATAGCTCGGGCAACTGGTCGAGCAGCAGGCGCACAGGATGCACTCGTACAGGCCATCAAGTTTCTTGCGCTCCTCCGGCGACTGCAACCGCTCGCCAGCGGGCGCAGGGCTCTGGGTGCGGATCCACGGCTTGATTGAGGAGTATTGCGCATAGAAGTGGGTCAAGTCGGGAATGAGATCCTTGACCACTGGCATGTGCGGCAGCGGATAGATCTTCACGTCGCCCTTGGCAACGCTGTCGATCGCGCAGATGCAGGCCAGCGTGTTGGTGCCGTCGATGTTCATCGCGCACGAACCGCAGATCCCTTCGCGACAGGAACGGCGCAGGCTCAACGTGGGGTCGATCTCGTTCTTGATCTTCAGCAGCGCGTCCAGAACCATCGGACCGCAAGCCGCCAAGTCGACTTCATACGTATCGACGCGAGGATTCTCGTCGTCGTCCGGCGACCAGCGATAGATGCGGAACATCCGTGGGTTCTTCGCATCCTTGGCCGGGTAATGCTTGCCGGGCTGGATTTTGGAGTTCCGTGGCAGCGTGAATTCACCCATGAGATTGCCCTTCAATGTTCTCGAAAACTGGACGTGACGCCGAGTGTGCCAACTCAGTAGACCCGCTTGGCCAAGGCGACCGAAGCCACCTCGTCGGTCAACGTATTCATGTGCACCGGACGGTAGTCAAAGCGGGTCTTGCCCGCTGGATCAACCCACACCAGCGTGTGCTTGAGCCAATCCTTGTCGTCGCGATCGGGGAAATCCTCGCGTGCATGGGCACCGCGACTCTCGTGACGCTGCTCGGCCGAGTGCATCGTGGCCACGGCCTGCCCCAGCAGGTTGGACAACTCCAGCGTTTCGATCAGGTCGGTGTTCCATATCATCGAACGATCGGTGACCTTGACGTCCTTGAACATGTCGAAGACCTCGGAGATCCGCTGCTTGCCCTCGGCCAGCGTCTCCGCGGTACGGAACACGGCGGCGTCCTTCTGCATCGTGCGCTGCATGGTGGTGCGAATCTGCGCCGTCGGCATACTGCCGTCTGCGTGACGAATCGCGTCGAAACGAGCCAATGCCTTGTCCAGCACATTGGCCGGCAAATCCTTGTGCTGGGTCCCGGGCTGGATCAGCTCGGCGCAACGTAACGCTGCTGCGCGGCCAAAAACCACGATATCCAACAGCGAATTGGTGCCCAGGCGGTTGCCGCCGTGCACGGAGACGCAGGCCGCCTCGCCAATGGCAAACAGCCCCGGCACAACGGCGTCCACGTCGTCACCGCGCTTCTGCACGACTTCGCCGTGAATGTTGGAGGGAATCCCTCCCATACAGTAGTGCGCCGTCGGCAGCACCGGAATCGGCTCCCTGGTCACGTCCACCCCGGCAAAAATGCGTGCAGATTCGGAGATGCCGGGCAGTCGCTCGTGGAGCACCTCGGGACCGAGATGCTGCAGGTTCAGAAGGAGGTGGTCCTTGTGCTCGCCGAC
>CAJDVU010000027.1_pt1 | contig 18603 bp, 18 predicted proteins | sample 7391431 | NCBI WGS metagenome assembly CAJDVU01 (sample SAMEA7055700, study PRJEB34461) | soil metagenome | biome: terrestrial ecosystem; feature: Peninsula; material: soil | place: Antarctica | collected 2016
TCCAAATATGGCACGTCAAGCGCTCCTTCGCACGCGCTGTCAGCGGAAAATGAATTAAGGACGTAGCCTACGAAGCGGGCGGAGCGAGTGCGGGCCAGGATGGCCCGCCGCTCTACCCGGGGCCCCTGTGCGGCGGTGAGTCGGGGTCGACAGGCTGCGCAGCGGGATTCGACATGGCGAGGGCATGGATGCTCGAGTTGAGGCAACGTAGGAGCAGTTGCCCGAGGTCGACTCCTTTTCGCCAGCACAGGCGACGGCATGGATGCCGGAGTCAGAGCGACGCAGGAGTAGTTGCCGGAGTGCTGTCGAAAAACCCGGCCTCGGCTCACGGACTTGCCGAACAGGATGTCCTGCAAGCGCCAAGCGGGGTGGCCTCTCTTTACTCCGCGCATCCTGCCCTGCGCCCTTCGGGCCAGCTTCGCTGTTCGCGCTGCTCATGCAGCGCAGTGGGCCACGTTGCTCTGGCCACACAGAGAAATGTGGCTCGGGCGCCGCAGGCGCACGAAAGCACGTGCTTTAGTTGCAAAAATTGAAGAGCGGCAGGGCTCGGATTCCGGCTTTGCTGGAACAACGAGCAGGTCGGACTCCCGCGAAAATCGCACCCTCTCCCCAGCCCTCTCCCGCAGGGAGAGGGAGTAAAGAAAAAGGCCGCCGGATGGCGGGCTTTCTCTTCTCAGCAAGGCTACCCGCGCCTCACCCCAGCAACACTCGATTCATCCGCTGCACAAATGCCGCCGGATCCGGCAACTGCGCCCCGGCGGAAATCTCCGCCTGTTCCAGCAGCAGCGTGGCGAGATCGCGTGCCTTGTCTTCGTCAGCCTCAGCCTCCACCCGCTTGACCAGCGCATGCTGCGGATTGATTTCCAGCGTGGGCTTGGACTCGGGCATGTCCTGCCCGGCCTCGCGCAGCAAGCGGGCCAGGTGAGGCGCCATCTCGTAGTCGGACAACGCCAGGCACGATGGCGAGTCGGTCAGGCGCGCGGAGACCTTCACCTCACCTACGCGATCGCCCAGCAACTCCTTGAGCTTCTTCAACAGCGGCTCGGCTTCCTTGGTCGCCTCTTCCTGCTTCTTCTTGTCGGCATCATCCAGTGGCACGTCGCTCTTGGCCACGTTCTTGAGCTTCTTGCCTTCGTATTCGCTCAAGGAGCCGATCATCCACTCGTCGATGCGATCGGACATCAGCAGGACTTCGATGTCCTTCGCCTTGAACGCTTCCAGTTGGGGGCTGCCGATGGCGGCTTTGTAGCTGTCGGCGGTGATGTACCAGATCGCGTCCTGGCCGACGGGCATGCGACCGATGTAGTCGTCCAGCGAGACGTTCTGCGTGGTGCCTTCGCCCTTGGTCGAGGCGAAGCGCAGCAGCTTGGCGATGCGCTCGCGGTGGTTGGCGTCTTCGCTGATGCCTTCCTTGAGCGTGTTGCCGAACGCCTTGTAGAAGGTGGCGAACTTCTCCGGCTCATCCTTGGCCAGCTTTTCGATCAGATCGAGTACGCGCTTGACGCAGGCGCCCTTGATACGCTCGACCTGGCGGTTGTGCTGCAGGATCTCGCGGCTGACGTTGAGCGGCAGATCATCAGCATCCACCACGCCGCGCACGAAGCGCAGGTAGTTCGGCAGCAGTTCCTCGGCGGCATCCATGATGAAGACGCGCTTGATGTAGAGCTTGAGCCCCTTGCGCTCGTCGCGGCCGCCCATCATCAGGTCGAACGGCGGCTGTGAGGGCAGGTACAGCAAGGTGGTGAAGCTCTGGCTGCCTTCAACGCGGTTGTGTGTCCACGCCAGCGCGTCGTTGAAATCGTGGCCGAGCGACTTGTAGAACGCCTGGTAGTCCTCGTCGCTGATTTCGCCCTTGGGCTTGGCCCACAGTGCGGAGGCCGCGTTGGTGGTCTCGAACTCGTCGGTGAGCTTGCCATCCTTCTCCACCGGCATGCGGATCGGGAAGGCCACGTGATCGGAATACTTGCGGATCAGCGATTTCAGCTGCCAGCCCTTGAGGAATTCGTCCTCGTCGGCCTTCAGATGAAGGACTACCGACGTGCCGCGCTCTGGCTGGTTGACCTGCTCCAGCGAATACTCGCCCTTGCCATCACTCTCCCATTTCACGCCTTCGTTTTCGGGCGCACCCGCATGGCGAGTCATCACGGTGACCTTGTCGGCGACCACGAACGCCGAATAAAAGCCCACGCCGAACTGGCCGATCAGGCGCGCGTCAGCCTGCTGGTCACCACTCATCGCCTCCAGGAAACGACGCGTGCCCGAGCTGGCAATGGTGCCGATGTTGGCCACCACCTCGTCCCGGCTCATGCCGATGCCGTTGTCGCGCACGGTGATCGTGCGCGCCTCCGCGTCCCAGCTGACATCGATGTGCAGCTCACTGTCGCCGGTCGACAACTCCGGCTTGGCGATCGATTCGAAGCGCAGCTTGTCGCAGGCGTCGGAGGCGTTGGAAATCAGCTCGCGCAGGAAGATATCCTTGTGCGAGTACAGCGAATGCGTGACCAGGTGCAGGACCTGGGCAACTTCGGCTTCAAACTGACGGGTTTCGGCGACGGGCGCGTTCATGAGCAGGCTCAACTCCATAGGGTGCGGTAGTGGCGGGTCGTCGTCCCCCTCGATCGGCGACCGGCGAGCCGGTACCGCCCGAACGCGCGGCGGCCGGCGGAGCCGCTCGCGGGAACGCGACAACTGGCCACAAGATTCGGGCAGTCTGCCGCGCTTTCAAGAGCAGGCGGCCGATAAAGTGATGCCATGACCTATCGCGGCCGCTTCGCTCCCTCACCCACCGGGCAACTGCATTTTGGCTCGCTGGTGGCCGCGGTGGGCAGTTGGTTGTGCGCCCGTCACGCCGGCGGCCAATGGCTGCTGCGCATGGAAGATATCGACCCACCGCGCGAAGTGCCCGGTGCCGCGGCCGACATCCTCATGGTGCTCCCGGCATTTGGCCTGGTCGCCGACGCGCCGCCGCTATTCCAGTCGCAGCGCACGGCGGCCTACGCCGCGGCGTTCGAGCAACTGCGCGCTGCCGACCTGGTGTTCCCGTGCACCTGCAGCCGCAGCCAGTTGGCCGCCAGCGGCGGCATCCACCGCGACGGTCAATGCCTGACCGTCAGCCAGGCGCGCCGTTCAGGCGTCGTCCGCCCGCCGGCTTGGCGTCTGCGCGTCCCGGATCTCGAGGTGGCCTTCGACGACGCCCTGCTGGGGACCCAGCGCGAAAACCTGCGCGATAGTGTCGGGGACTTCGTGATACGCCGTGCCGACGGCGTTTATTCCTACCAGTTGGCCTGCGTGGTGGACGACGCCTTCGAGGGCATCACTGAAGTGGTGCGGGGGCAGGATCTGCTCGAATCCACCGCACGGCAGATCTGGCTGCAACGCTGCCTGGGCTTGCCGACGCCGGCTTATCGTCATCTGCCATTGGCACTGGATGCGGAGGGCAACAAACTGTCCAAATCCACTCGTGCGTGGCCGATCGACCGCGCCGATCCCAGCGCCGGGTTGCGTCGCGCGCTGGCCTTCCTCGGCCGACCGCTGCCGGACGTGCCTACCGACGTGGGCGGTTTGCTGGCGCATGCGCTGACCGATTTCGAACTGGCGCTTATGCCGCATTGCAGCGGTAGTTCTGTCCGCTGAACCGCTATAACTAGCCGATGAACCGTTCCCGCATTGCCGCCTTCAACTATGGCCGGTGACGATGGCAGGAACCCACCGCTCTGGCTTCAGCACACAGGAGATCGACGACATGATCCAGCGTACGGCACTGGTTACCGGCGGCACCGGCGGTATTGGCACCGCCATTGTTCGCTACCTGGCGAAACAAGGTCACAAGGTCGCCACCAACTATCGCAACGAGGAAAAGACCAAGACCTGGCGCGAGGCCATGGCCAAGGAGGGCATCGAGGTATGCACCGTGCGCGCCGATGTATCCAATCCCGACGAGTGCCTGGCGATGGCGCGCACCATCGAGGAGCAATGCGGGCCGGTGGAGATCCTGGTCAACAACGCCGGGATCACCCGCGACACCACCTTCCACAAGATGAACTACCAGCAGTGGACGGATGTGATCAACACCAACCTGAACTCCTGCTTCAACGTCACCCGCGCGGTGATCGAGGGCATGCGCGCGCGCAAGTGGGGCCGCATCGTGCAGATCAGCTCGATCAACGGCCAGAAGGGCCAGTACGGCCAGGCCAACTACGCTGCCGCCAAGGCGGGCATGCACGGCTTCACGATCTCGCTGGCGCAGGAAAACGCCAAGTTCGGCATCACCGTGAACACCGTCTCGCCCGGCTACGTGGGCACCGACATGGTGATGGCCGTGCCCGCAGAGGTACGCGCCAAGATCGAGGCGCAGATCCCGCTTGGCCGGCTCGGCAAGCCAGAGGAGATCGCCCATGCCGTGTGCTTTCTTACCGACGAGGAAACCGCTTGGATGACCGGCGCCAACCTGGCGATCAATGGTGGGCAATACATGGGTTGGTAATTCTCGCGTTCGCGAGATGCGTGGAAGCGCATCTCGCGGGGAGTTACCAACTGCGGCATGGATGCCGAACGGGCGGCGGCGCCGGGATGCCTGCTTTCCATACCGGCCCGCACGCTATCGTAGAAGCCCGTTCGCGGGCGACGCTTTTGCTCTGATGCCGGCGCTGTAGATCAAAACAGAAGCATCGCCCGCGAGCGCGCTCCTACCGATTCAGGATTTTCTCCAGCACCTTGCCCACCGCGGCGAACGCGAACGCGCCGGTGACGTGCGTGGCCGCACCCAGGCCGCCACCGCAAGCCAGGTTCAGCGCTTCGCCACCCGGCGGGCGGTTGCCGCAAACCGTGCCGTCGGGTTGCGGGTATTGCACGTTTTGCAGTGAGTAGACCGCCGACACGCCGAAGTACCGCTCCGGGTTGCGCGGGAAGTGGAAATCGGCGCGAAGTTTCTTGCGGATCAGGCTGAACATTGCGTCGTGCTCGGTGCGCGACAGGTCGCGTACGCGGATCTGGGTGGCGTCGGTGCGCCCGCCAGCCGAACCGACGCTGACGATCGGCAACTTGCGCCGGCGGCACCAGACGATCGTTTCCAGCTTCACGCGAAACGCATCGCAGGCATCCAACACCGCGTCGTAGCCCCGGTCGAGCAACTCGTCCAGGGTGGACGGCGTCAGGAATCGCTCGATCGCCTCCAGTCGGATCGCCGGATTGATCGCACGCAGGCGCGCCGCCATCACGCCTACCTTGGGCTTGCCGTATTCGCCCTCCAGTGCGGGGAGCTGACGGTTGGTGTTTGATACGCAAACCTCGTCCGCATCGATCAAGGTGAGTCGGCCCACCCCGCTACGCGCCAGCGCCTCGGCAGCCCACGAGCCGACCCCGCCGATCCCGATCACGCAGACGTGCTTGCGCGCGAATGTGTCCACGCTGCCGCGCCCATACAGGCGCTCGACGCCGGCAAAGCGCTCGGATGAAGTTGCGATCTCGCTCATGTTTTCCTGCCCATGCGCTGATGAGCGTGCGGTGCAAGTGTCACGCGTCGTCCGGGTTTCAATCAAACCTCATTTTACCGCGCACCTGGGTGCCGCAAAGGCTCACCGACCATGCTTGCAGCTACCCAACCCTGAATTGGAGTCGTCCCGCTGCGTGTTGCCCTGATGATCCTTCTCGGCCTGGCGATTGGCATCATCGGAACCGTCAACGTGATGAATGCCCTGAGCGAGCGCAACCGGTGCCCAAGGCGCTGCTGCACACGATGGGTTACCACATCGGCGAGGTGAACGGCGCGATCAAGGCGAACCAGTGCAATGCGACGAAGATCCAGCATCACCTGGCCCGCCTCGAGTCCACCGCCACCGATCTCACACCGGTGTTCGGCACTGGCGTGCAGCACTTCACCGACCACGCCAACCCGCTGCAGGAGCATCGGCAGCAGGCCGTGCGGGCTGCACCGAGCACATGTGCTGCGCTGGTCGCGGCGATCAAACCGGTGGGCGAAAGCTGCAAGCGCTGTCACGACAAGTACCGCTGAGACAGCGCGCGGCGGGCTCAGAAGCGGATCTTGCCCGTCAGCATCTGGCCGTACATCTTCCAGTCGCCCATCAAGCTGTACAGCGGATGTTTGAAGGTCGCCGGGCGATTCTTCTCGAACCGGAAGTGGGCGACCCAGGCAAAGCCGTAGCCGAACAGCGGCATCAACCACAGCCAGCGCGCCTGGCCGGTCCACAGTGCCAGCACCAGCGCGGCAATCACCAAGGTGCTGCCAATGAAATGCAGCCGACGGCAGGTACGGTTGCGATGCTCGCCCAGATAAAACGGATAGAACGCGCTGAAGCTGCTGAAACGGGACATGTCGCGCTCCCCCAAGGCCTGATCCGATTCTGCCACGTTCATGCCGGCGCGGCGGCGCGGCCTGAGTCACTCAGTCCGGCAATGGAATGAACTCATCCTCATCGCCGGCCACCTTGCCGAAGGCCCCCGCTTTCCAATCGGCCTTGGCCCGTTCGATGCGATCCTCCGAACTGGCCACGAAGTTCCACCACAGGTGGCGCTCGCCATCCAGTGGTGCGCCGCCAAACAGGATCACCCGACTGGCCGCGCGCGCACGCAGAGATGGAGCCGATGGCCCAGCCTGCACGGCCATCCGCGTCGCCGGGACTTCCAGTTCGCCCCACTCCACGATGCCATCGGTCACGAACACGCCACGCTCGACATGTTGTTCTGGCATGGCCAGTTCCGCGCTCGCCGCCAGAGTTGCCTCCAACAGGAACATCGGCGCAAACACCTTCACCGGCGACTCCTCGCCATAGGCTTTGCCCGCAATCAGCACCGCGTCAACACCCGGCCAGCGCAACCGTGGCAGCGCCGCACGCTGGTGATGATGGAATTCCGGTGCGACCTCGGCATCGGCCTGCGGCAGGGCCACCCAGATTTGCACGCCATGCAGCGTCTGTCCGTCACGACGTGCATCCGGCGGCGTGCGCTCGGAATGCGCGATGCCGTGCCCGGCGGTCATCCAGTTGACCTCGCCGGGGCGAATATCGGCCACGCTGCCGAGACTGTCGCGATGGCGGACGGCGCCGTCGAACAGCCAGGTCACCGTGGCCAGCCCGATATGCGGATGCGGCCGCACATCCATGCCCTGTCCGGCGCCGAAGACAGCCGGCCCGATGTGGTCGAAGAACACCAGCGGGCCGACGTGCCGCGCTCGCAGCGCCGGCAGCAAACGGCGCACGGTGAAGCCGTCGCCAAGGTCGTGCAGCTTGCCTTCGATCAGGCTTGGACGGGTCTCCATCATCTCCTCCGTTGCGACGCCGGCACGATTACCACGCTCGCTGATATTGCAGCGGGGTCTCGATCCGGGCACCCAGCAGCTCGGCGGCGCGGCGCGGAAAGTATGGATCGCGCAGGCTCTCGCGCGCGATCAAAACCACGTCTGCCTCGCCGTTGGCGATGATCGCGGCGGCCTGCCCGGCCTCGGTGATCAAGCCGATTGCGCCGGTGGCGATGCCGGCTTCACGCCTTATCCGTGCCGCGAACGGCACCTGGTAACCCGGCGCCAGCGGAATCTTCACGTGGGGCAACAGGCCGCCACTGGAGACATCGACCAGGTCCACGCCCAGCGCGTTGAGCTCGCGCGCGAGCTGCACGCTCTGCTCGATGTCCCAGCCACGCGGGCCGTCTTGCGGTGCCCAGTCGGTTGCCGAAATACGTAGCCACAATGGCAACGTATCCGGCCACACTTCGCGCACGGCGGCAATGACCTCGCGTGTCAGTCGGCTGCGATTTTCGAAATTGCCACCGTAGCGATCATCGCGCCGGTTACTCAGCGGCGACAGGAACTGGTGCAGCAGGTAACCGTGCGCCGCGTGCACTTCGATCAACTCGAAACCCGCTTCCAGCGCCCGTCGCGCCGCGTCACGAAAGTCCGCGATGACCGCCTGGATGCCTGCTTCGTCGAGTGCCTGCGGCAAGTTCCAGTCGCTATCGTACGGTAGCGCCGAAGGTGCAACCGAAACCCAGCCGCCCTGCCCGGCAGGTATCGGGCCATGCCCATCCCACGGCCGCACCGTGCCGGCCTTGCGCCCGGCATGGGCCAGTTGCACGCCAGCGACCGCGCCATGCTCCTTGATGAAGCCGGCGATCGGGCGCCATGCCGCGACCTGGGTCTGATTCCACAGTCCGGTGTCCTGCGCCGAGATGCGCCCCTGCGGCGATACCGCCGTGGCCTCGGCAATGACTGCGCCCGCGCCGCCGACCGCCCGACTGCCCAGATGCACCAGGTGCCAGTCGTCCGGCACACCGTCGAGGGCCGAGTACTGGCACATGGGGGCCACCAGCAAACGATTGCGCAAAGTGAGGCTGCGCTGGCTGAACGGCTCAAACAGATTCATCGGCAATCCTGTACGAAAGCAAAGCTCCGAGATGCAGGCGCGGCGCGATGCAATCAAGCGTCCGGATTGTCGGGCGGGCCCAAGTCGTCGTGCGAGCGGGACCGCGCGTACAGCCCATCGAGCCAATCGGCAATGCGCGCGGCAAGCGGCGCGGGCGTCTTCATCCAACTGAAGTGGTCGGCCGGTTGATCATCAAGATCCGGCGACGTCAACACCATGCGAGTGCACGGTGCCGGTCCCAGCTTGTCCAGCAGCCAATCCAGCGAAGCGGCAGGCGCCAGCCAGTCGTCGCACAGGCGCACGGCCAGCGTCGGCAAGCGCAACGCAACGAGTTCCTGCTCCGGATCGCGATCCAGGCCCTTGACCTCGTACTTCCCTGATCGCCCGCTGCGTGCCCAGTCGGCGATCACGCCGCGCGCCTCATTGCCGGCGAAACCGAGCCGGCGCCCGGGCAGGTAACCGCACAGGTTCGCCAACACGGGCGCCAGCAACATGCTCAGCCCGATCAGCCAGCCGCGGCGGAACCTGCGCCAGTAGGGTGCGCCGCTGGCCACCAACACGAAGCTGTCGAAGACACCGGGATGCAGGCTCGCAAAGAGCACGCCAAGCTGACCGCCCAAGCTGTGGCCGCCGACGCTGTACGCGGACCGCGGCCAGCGTTGGCGCAGCGCCGCCACGCCGGCAACCAGATCGTCCTGGAGAAGTTCGCGATAACCCCAGTCGTCGTGACGGCCGGCACGCCGGTTGCTGGAACCGACACCGCGCCATTCGTGCAGCACCACACCCAGCCCGCGCGCCGCCAGCGTCTGGGCAAACGGCAGGTAATGCCGCGCCGGCATGCCCATGGCCGGCAACCAGTACAGCAGGCGGCGCGGTGCAGCCGGCAAGACACACAGCAGTTCGAAGCGCGCCCCGTCGGCGGTGGACAGCGCAATCGTCAATGGCTCGCTGACACTGGCGATGATTGGACTGGGCAGGAAGGACGCACACGGGTCAGCCATGCGCAGAGCGTAACCGCGCGCGCGTGCCCACCGCAAAAAGCGCCGGACAAGAAAGGGCCGGCAAATGCCGACCCCTTGCTGATCCCGGAACCGGCGGAATCAAACAGGCGTAACGTCTTCGGCCTGCAGGCCCTTTTGACCGTCCACGACCTTGAAGCTGACCTTCTGTCCTTCTTGCAAGCTCTTGAAACCCGACCCCGTAATCGCGCGGAAATGCACAAACACATCAGGGCCACTTTCCCGGCTGATGAAGCCGAACCCCTTGGCGTCGTTGAACCACTTGACTGTACCTGTTTCACGATCCGACATGACTCACACTCCGATCCAATCCAGACTCTAATAGACAGATCAGCCGCAACGGGCCGACAGTTTACTGAGTATGCCGTGGTCGGGTGCAACGGACGGATTCCAGGGAAATCCACAGAAGACACGCACGTGGCCGAGCAGACGCAGCGGGCCAAGCATAACGGATTTTTCGAAGAATGGTGATTTGTCAAGCGCTCTGTCACAACGATGATTCGAGCGCGGAACGTCGACGCAGAAGCACGGTTCTGCTGCGGCGATATCGCACTCGCCGCACCTTCCCACCGGCAGTCCGCGTGGTGGCATGACCGCCCCAACGTGGCCGGGCATCGCAACAAATTGTCTACGGCAGGCAACAATCGGTTAGATTCAGGTTTTCTTTACATTGCATTGTGTTAAGTGATGTGAAGACACACGACCGCTGGCGCGCACCATTACGCCGGACTACCCGATCTGTTCAGGAGAGTCGATCATGCCCATCTCGCCCCGCATGGCCTTGGCCGTGACGATGTTTGCCGGACTGTTGCTTGCCGGCTGCGCCGAGCATCCGACCACTCGACCTCAAGCTCGCTCGACCACCGCCCCGACTACTGCCGCGCGCCCGTCCACCACGCGCAGTCACACACAACGTACGCCGGAGGTCTCCGACAACAGCGCAACCAGCGACACAAACTTGCCTGACCGTACCGGCATTGCTGCCTGCGATGATTATCTTTCCAGCTATCTCGCCTGCCACCAAGCCGCTCACATCTTCGCGCCGGACCAATTGCAATCGCGCTACGAAGCGATGCGTACCAGTCTTCTGCGCGACTCGAAGAATCCGGATATCCGTCCGCAACTGTCCGAGCGCTGCAATTCGTTGGCACGCAGCCTGCGCCAGGCCCTGCATGGAAAGCCGTGCGCCACCAACCCGGCCCCGGCCACGAGTTCGCCTTGACCTTCAGGCGCGCTGGCGTAATTCGACGCGCAACAGCCGTGCCAGCGACGGCGGCCGCACCCGGGTCAAGCGGACTTCGGGCGTACCGTGCCAGCGCGCCGTGCCCGCGATCGTGCCGGCCAGGGCTTTCACCAGCCGCGGTTCAATCGGCACGCCGGGCTCAAGACACAGCAACTTGATCTCGAACACGCCGTCGGCGCGATGCGCCTTGGCATCCAGTCGGCCCACTAGACGACCACGATGCAGGATCGGCAGCACGAAGTAGCCATAGCGGCGACGTGTGGCCGGCGTGTAACACTCGAGGCTGTAGTCGAAATCGAACATCATCCGCAGCCGGGCTCGATCCCAAACCAGTGGATCAAACGGTGACAACAGCGCGGTATGGGTGGCACGCAGGCGGCCTCCCCGTGCCCGCTCCAGCAGATCGGCGTTGTCGCGGTGAACATAGCCTTGGCCGTCCCAAGTCTGCACCGACACGGTCAGCAGCTCACCGGTGGCCAGCAACGGAGCCAGTTCCTGCTCGATAACCCTCGGCTTCAATCGAAAGTAGTCGGCAATCCACGCCGCCGGCGCCACACCCAGCGCACGGACGCTGTCGAGGATGAAATGCCGGCGCAAGTCGGCCGCGGGCAAAACCGCCACCGCAGGATCGAACGGGGGATCGAGCCGCGCCAACACACGTCCGGACAGGTCATAGACGCGCTGGAACCGCTCGCGTCGCAGCACCATCAGCTCGCCCAGTGCAAACCACGCTTCCAGCCAGCGCTTCTCGGGCTTCCATGCCCACCAGCCTGATTCGCTGCTGCCCGCGGGTCGCGGGAAGTCCGCCGCGCGCACGGGGCCTGACAGGCGAACACGTGCCAGCAGGCCCTCCATGCCCGCGCGCTGCTCGCGATACATGCGCGCCGCATGCCGGTGCGCCCAGTGTTTGCCTCGCTCTGCGCACCACGCCCGGTGCCAGGCGAGATCCGCGGCGCCGACGAAACAGGCTTCGTGAGCCCAGCATTCAGCGACGCGGCCCTCGTTCAGCGCATCGTCCAGCCAAGCCATCGGATAGTCGCCCAGGCGGGCGTGCAGCACCAGGTACGGGCTGCGCGCGACCACGTGGATAGTGTCGATCTGCAACAGCCGCATGCGCTCGATCGCGGCCACCACGTCGCCGCGACGGGCGCGTCGCCGCGGAGGATGCAGCAGACCTTGCGCGGCCAGCTGCAGCAAGCGCGCCTGTTGCATTCGCAACGATGGTCGGCTAGCTGAAGCCCCGTTCAACGACGTGGTGCCTTCACGCGCTTGCAACCTTGATCTTGAGCTGGCCTATACATATGGGCTGCTAGCCTGCCTTGGGTTGAGTTCGGCAACGAGCTTGGACGCAAGCCACCGAGTCGCTGCTGACTTCGGGAAAATCAGACACACATTCTGGCATGGAGTAATCATCATGAAACTACGTACCCCTCTGGTCTCCAGTCTCCTGGCTGGCGCCATGTTGTTCGGCGGCGTCACGCTGGCGCAAGACGCGCCGGCTCCGGCGGCCTCCACTGCCATGAGCGGATCGGGCACCACCTCGGCGACCTATCAGACGCCGCAAGGCCAGCTCGTCGTCAACAGCGCCCCGGCACCGGCGCCGACGATCGGCCCGGCTCCCGATTTCAGCCAGTTGTCCGGCGGCAGCAAGAGCATCACGGCCGAGCAAGCGGCCTCGTATCCCCCGCTGGCGAACGATTTCCTCAATGCCGACAGCAACAAGGACGGCAAGATCAGCAAATCCGAATACGCACGTTGGGTGAAGCAGCTCCGCTAATCGTCACGATGAGTTACCGACCACGCCGGCGACGGCGTGGCCCGAGGGGTGTGGCAGAACTAAGGTGGGCATGAAATATGCCTTAACGCTCGTCAGCGGATAAACTCGCGTGCCTGCTCGAGCAGACTTCGGCTGCCACTGCGAGTCAGCCAACCCACACTCTGGAAGTTTGATGAGATTTCACCTGACCGCCGTCTGTGTGGCACTGGCGTGGTGCGTGACCGCCACGACGGCACGTGCACAGAATCCGGACGCCACCGACATCCGTGGTTGCACCGCGATCGAAAGCGACGCCCAGCGACTGGTCTGCTACGACCACGTGACGGGCCGCGTGAATCTTCCCGTCGCCCAGAAACGTCAGGTGCCAGTCGCACCCGGGGCGAACGTGTTTGGTCATGACAGCCAGAGTGCGTCGACCCACGGCAACGGCGACGTCGCCACTCCGCTGTCTCTGCTGGACAGTCGCTGGGAACTCTCGCCGGAAAGCAAGCTGGGCACCTTCAACATCCGCGGCTACAAGCCGGTCTATGTGCTGCCGGTGTTCGCCAGCAGCAACCAGAACAGACGCCCGCACAGCCCCAACCCCGACAATACGGTCAGTCAAAGCGAGCAACTGCAGAACGTGGAACTGAAGTTCCAGCTCAGCCTCAAGACCAAGGTCTGGCAGGGCGTGTTCGGCGACGCTGGCGATCTGTGGCTGGGCTACACGCAATCGTCCCGCTGGCAGGTCTACGATACCCATCAGTCGCGGCCGTTCCGTGAGACCGACTATGAACCGGAGGCGATGCTGGTTTTCAATACCCACTACACGGTGTTGGGTTGGGAGGGCCGGCTGCTGGGTATCGGCGTGGATCATCAGTCCAACGGGCGCAGCAATCCGCTGTCACGCGGCTGGAACCGGGTCATCGCCAATGTCGGTTTCGAGCGTCCGGGCTGGACGATCAATTTCCGGCCGTGGTGGCGGATCCCCGAATCCAGGGACACCGACGACAATCCCGATATCAGTGACTACGTAGGCCGCGGCGAAATTGAAATCGTGCACGAATGGCAAGGCCAGGAGTTCGGATTGATCCTGCGCGACTCGTTCCGCGGCGGCAGCCGGCAACACGGCTCAGCCCGGTTCAGCTGGAGCTTCCCGATCGCGGGCAATCTGCGCGGCTATGCAGAACTGTTCAAGGGCTATGGCGAAAGCCTGATCGATTACAACCACAACGCCACCTACGTGGGCGTGGGTGTGTCGCTGCTCGACTGGTATTGAGCGCACCATCAAGCAGCCGGCACGGCGAACGCCCTCACCGCGCCTGGGTCATTCGGGGATGGCGCTGATGATCAGTGCTGATGACCACCGGGGCCGTGCACGTGGCCGTGCTCCAGCTCTTGCGCGCTCGCTTCGCGCACCTCGGTGACTTTGATGGCGAAATGCAGAGTCTTGCCGGCCAGCGGATGATTGCCGTCGATGAAAACCTTGCCGCCCTCGACCTTGGTCACGGTGACGTTGATCTCGCCTTGCGGGCCGCGACCCTGGAATTGCATGCCGGGCTGGATGTCTCCGACACTCTGAAACGCTTCGCGCGCAACTTCCTGCATCAACTCGGGATGATGTGCACCATAGCCTTCTTCAGGCGCCACCTCGGCGTTGAACGTGTCTCCCACCGAGCGGCCTTCCATCTGTTTCTCCAGGCCGGGCACGATCTGGCCGCCGCCGTGCAGGTAGGTCAGAGGATCGCGGCCTGCCGAGCTGTCGATGATCTCATTTTGGTCGTCGGTCAACGTGTAATGGAAGGCAGCAACGGAGTTTGGTGCAATCTGCATGTCAGTCCTCATACAAGAAGTTCGTCTCCACCGACGGTGTCTGCGCGAGGGTGCAAGACTATCAGAACGACGCAATGGGCTCTGCACGGGCCCGCATGATTGGGCTGCCATGCCGATGCGGGCGCGCCATCCGCCAACCGTGATGTGGATGCGATCGCGGTGTTGCTGGCGGACCACACGAGCGGCAATTGACCGGGCACTGGCCGTCCCGCAGGAACCCTGCCGAGAACGCCCCGTTCCCGATTTCCCGATCAGGCGCCCAGCCTCTCGAGCGTGTCCTTCGCGATCTTCTGCGGCGTGTCGGTGGAGGCATAGCGCTTCACCACCTGGCCATCGGCGCCGACCAGGAACTTGGTGAAGTTCCACTTGATCGCCTCGCTGCCGAGAACGCCCGTGCCCTCGCTCTTCAGCCACTTGTACAGCGGAGCGGCATCGTCTCCGTTCACCTCGATCTTCGCAAACATAGGGAACGTCACGTCGTATTGCGTCTGGCAGAAGTTCTTGATCTCGATCTCGTCACCCGGTTCCTGGTGACCGAACTGGTCGCACGGAAAACCCAGCACCACCAGACCCCGGTCGTGCTGGTCCTGGTAGAGCGTCTCCAGCCCGCGGTACTGCGGGGTGAAGCCGCATTTCGAGGCCACATTGACGATCAACAGCGTCTTGCCGCGCCATTCGGCCAGCGAACGCGGCTTGCCGTCGATGTCGTTCACGGTGAAATCATAGACGTTGGTCATGCACCTGCCCCTTCTGGAGATATCCGTCAGCCAGCGTACGCTATCCGCGCAAGCTTTGCCCGCCAGCGCCCGCACGCGGCATACCACCGCCATCCTGTTCCTTCGCCGATGGCCGTATGGACGGCTGACTTCGATGGTGATCAACCCTGCGCGGCGGGAATATCGAACACGCGGCGCAGATACGTGAGATAGGCCTGGTCGTCGCACATGTTCTTGCCCGGCGAGTCGCTCAATTTCGCCACGGGCTGACCATTGCAACGGGTCATCTTGATCACGATGTTGAGCGGCTCGGGGCCGACGTCGTTGGTAAGGTTGGTGCCCACGCCGAAGGCCAGCAGGCAGCGCCACCGAAAATGCGCGTACAGCTCCATTACCCGGGGAATGTCCAGTCCATCGCTGAAAACCAGCACCTTGTTGCGCGGATCGACGCGGTTCGCACGGTAATGCTCCAACACCTTCTCGCCCCACTCGAACGGATCGCCGGAATCATGCCGGGCGCCGTCGAACAACTTGCAGAAGTACATGTCGAAATCACGCAGGAATGCATCCAGTCCGTAGACATCGGAAAGCGCAATGCCGAGATCGCCGCGGTACTCGCGCGCCCACGCTTCCAGTGCGGCCACCTGCGAATCGCGCAACCGTGGCCCCAGCGCCTGGTGCGCCTGGAGGTATTCGTGCGCCAGGGTGCCCAACGGTGTCAGGCCGAGCTTGTACGCCAGCCACACATTGCTGGTGCCGGCCAGCTGCGCGCCAAGCCCGTCGCGCAAGCTGGTGACCACCTCCTGCTGCCACGTCCGCGAATAGCGCCGTCGGGTACCGTAGTCGGCGATTCGGCAACCGGAGTAACCGGGCGTGTCGCGCAGCAACGCGATCTTGCCCTGCAGGCGCGCTCGCCCCACGCCCAGGTCCAGCCCCGCGCTGGTGCGCCGGAAGTACACCTCGTTGATGATCGCCAGCAGCGGCACCTCGAACATGATCGTGTGCAGCCAGGGGCCACGGATGTGGATGTCTATCTCGCCGGGTACATCGGATGAAGGCGTGATCCGGACGTATTTCTCGTTGAGCTGGAACAGGCCCAGGAAATCGATGAAATCGCTCTTGATGAAACGCCAGGCGCGCAGGTAGTCCAGCTCGTCCGCACGAAAGCGCAAGCGACACAGCGCGGCCAGCTCGGTTCGGATCTCGTCGAGGCACGGCACCAGATCGATGCCCGGGGTGCGGCATTTGAAGCGGTACTCCACCTGGGCGGCCGGGTACTGGTGCAGCACTACCTGCATCATTGAAAACTTGTACAGGTCGGTGTCGAGTAGCGAGTCAATGATCATCGGTGGCCCAGGCGGGTGGCGAAAGTCCTTGGCTGCCCATTATCCATGCAGCACGACAGGTGTTTGATGGAGACCGGAACGGCACACAAAAAAAACCCCATCAGCCAGGGGAGGACTGATGGGGTTTGTCAGGCGGCCTCCAGGGGAGGTAAGGCCGGCCCCTCAGCAGCGCGATGACTTGCACCACTTCTTGTCGCCGTCACGGCGATACACGGGCTTAGTGTGTGCGTCGCGACGTGAGTTCAACGTGCACGCTGGATCGCGTTCAGCGTGGCGACAGGGAAGCGCGAGGGCCCTCGTCAACCGCAATGATCAGAGGCTTCGCCTCGCCTGCACTTGGATGACTCCTCTGACGTTTCCCTGTCTGGAATACCCGATGACGCGGATCACCGGCTGCTGCCTGATCGCGTTGACCTTGCTTGCGACAGACGCGGGCGCGCCCGTGCTGGCTGCCGAGCTCAGCATCAATCTGGACGCGGTGCCGTCCGCTGGTCGGCGGGTGCGCTGCTGGCACGACCCGATGTGCAATCCAGCAGGGTGCCGGTCGATGGGGCGTTCAAGCATTCGATGCCATACCGGACGGTACCGCTGATCGGCTTGCTCCGCGGCATCACCGCGGCAGACCACCTGCAGTTCATCGGCAGCGGCGGTTTCGCCGCCGAGATCCCCGCCAGCTTCATTCTGAACCGCCGCGGCAGCAAGGTCTGGCTGGCAGTGGAGGAACCAGCCCGGCGCTGGCCCGAACCCCCTTTGGCCAGCATGGCGACGCGGCCCCCTTCTACGTCGTGTGGACCCGGCCCGACGCTGCCCGGGTCGGCCCGGAACAGTGGCCCTGCCTGGTCAAGATCCGCAAGCTGGACAGCGTCGCGACGCGCTTCCGGCGATCCTGCCCGATCCGGCCGTGCCCGCTGGCAGCCCGGTACGACGCGGCCTGGCCGTGCTCCAGCGCACCGGTTTTCGCCTGCCACACGCTGAACGGCGCCGGGGACGCCAAGTTCGGGCCGGACCTGAACATTCCGCACAACCCCACCGGGTACCTGCGCGCCGATCTGCTGTGCACGTATATCGGCGACCCGCAATCACGGCGCCGATGGTCGCAGGCGAAGATGCCTGGCTTCGGCCCGCAAACGCTGTCCGACGCTGATCTCGACGCGTTGCTGCCCTATCGTTGGTACATGACCGTACGCAAGATCGAGTCAGCCACCCTGCACTGACGCCGGGGTCTATTTGGCGGCTGGCAACAGCGCCTGCAGATCGTGGTCGCGCCGTGCCTTCGGTTCCCGTGCCAGAACGCGCACCTCGGCATAGAACGCCGGCCAGCTACGTTCTGCATGCTGGAAGAGCACCGCAAATGCCGGCGTCCACTGGTCGTACAGGCCAAACGGCAGCAGGCGCGCATTGTTGATCGGCCGCGCCACCCAGGCGTCGTAGCGGTGGTCGTCAGGCCAGTGTTGCTGGCGCCAACGTTCGTAGCGCGCACGAAACGCGGCGATCTCGCGCTGCTTGCCGGCCGCCATCGACGCGTTGTCGACCCCGCTGGCGTACAGGATTTTCAGGCGCTCGCGCAGATCCAGCACCAAGCGGGAAAAGCCGTCGGAGATCGCCTTCTGGTGCCCGTTTTGAGGCGGCAGGCCGCGCGCAACACGCCAGGCGCGCAAGCCCTGCTCCTGCACGAAGGTGGCAAAGGACTCATTGAACGCGGTGTCGCTCTTCACGTAGATCAGTTGATGGGCCAGTTCGTGAAAAATGGTGCCGGCCAGTTCGTCGTCGTCCCAGCGCAGCATGCTGGAGAGAATCGGATCGGCGAACCATCCCAGAGTCGAATAGGCCGGCACCCCGCCGATCCACACATCGTCGCCATTCGCGCGCAGTCGCGCCGCATCGGACTGCGCCGCGGTTTCGCTGAACCAGCCGCGGTAGGCCACGCAACCGGCGATCGGAAAGCACTGCGGCACCGCCCGCACCGAGTAGCGCGGCGCCGCGAACACGTTCCACACCACGTAGGGGCGATCCAGTTGCACATAGCCGGTGTAGCTGCGGTTATCCGGCAAGCCCAGTTCCTGCGAGGCAAACGTTCGTGCCTGCAGCGCCAGGCGCAGCCGCGCGGCAAGTTTCGGATTGATGCGCGGATCGCCCAGCAGCTTGCCAATGGGCTGGCGATGGATGATCAACTCGCCCTGGCCGCGCACGGCCTGCGCGTAGTAACCGACGCTTCCGCAGGCTGACAACAAAAGCCCCATCGCAGCGAGGACCATTAGCCTGGGCAAGACGAAACGCCGGTTCGGCAGTCGAGGACGCAACACCCGGTGATCGTGCCC
>CAJDVU010000064.1_pt2 | contig 18597 bp, 21 predicted proteins | sample 7391431 | NCBI WGS metagenome assembly CAJDVU01 (sample SAMEA7055700, study PRJEB34461) | soil metagenome | biome: terrestrial ecosystem; feature: Peninsula; material: soil | place: Antarctica | collected 2016
AGACCGGCGGTGAAGATGGCTTTTCGCTCTCGCGCAAGGAAAAGGTCGAGGTGGAGCGCAAACGACCTCCGCGCGCTGCGGTGCTGCACGAGATCATCCGCAGTGACGGCGAACAGGAGCTCAAGCGAAGTGTCTCGGCGCTGGGCTGGTCGTCGCTGGCGGCCGGCCTGTCGATGGGTTTCTCGCTGCTGGCGCGCGGCGTGTTGCGCCGGTACGTAGGCGACATGCCGGGGGGCTTTCTGATCGAGTCACTCGGTTATCCGCTCGGCTTTTTATTGGTCATCCTGTCGCGCCAGCAGCTGTTCACCGAGAACATCATGACGGCGGTGCTGCCGGTGATGACCGAGCCCACCCTGAAGAACTTCCGCTGCTTCCTGCGCCTGTGGTCCGTCGTGCTGGTGGGGAACCTGATCGGCGTGTCGCTGTTCGCGTTCGGGCTGCTGCACCTGCAACAGTTCGATGCGGTCACGCAGAAGGCGTTCGTCGATGTGAGCGAAGCTTTGATGATCAACACGCCGTGGCAGATGTTCACCAAGGGCATCCTGGCCGGCTGGTTGATCTCGATGATGGTGTGGATGCTGGCCGCCGCGGAGCACTCACGATTCATGGTGATCCTGATGGCTACCTACGTCATCGCCATCGGCGGGTTCACCCACATCATCGTGGGGTCGGTCGAGGCGATGTACCTGGTGTTCGCCGGACGGCTGGACTTTTTCGACTGCGTCGCGCATTTTGCCCTCCCCACACTGGCGGGCAATATTGTCGGCGGCAGCCTGATTTTCGCCTTGATCAGTCACGCGCAGGTGCGCAGCGACGTCGAGTGAGCTCCGCGCGCCATCGCGCGATCCGGAAAAATCGGCACCACGGACTCCTGGCGTCATCGAGCCGGTTGGTCAATCCAGCGACGATCGGCGAACAGCGCCTTGGTCACGCTGTGCGCACGCTCCGCAGGCCTGTTGTGGACATCACCGGCGCTAAGATTGCGCACTCGCCCCACTCCCGAATCAGGATTCCCGATGCCCGACAAGCCCGCTGCAAGTTCCGGCACGTTCACCATGGGTGGTGACTTGACTGTTCATCGTCTGGGCTTTGGCTCCATGCGCGTTACCGGCCGGGGCATCTGGGGCGAGCCGGCTGATCGTGCCGAATGCCTGCGCACCCTCCGGCGGCTGCCGGAGCTGGGCGTCGATTTTATCGATACCGCCGATTCTTATGGTCCCGACGTGGCCGAGCCGCTGCTGCGCGAGGCGCTGCATCCGTACCAGAACATGGTGATCGCGACCAAGGGCGGCCTCACGCGTTCCGGGCCGGACCAGTGGATACCGCTGGGCCGGCCAGAATATCTGATCCAGCAAGCGCACAAGAGCCTGCGGCATCTGGGTGTCGAACGGATCGACTTGTGGCAATTGCACCACATTGACGAGAAGGTGCCACGGGACGAACAATTTTCCGCGATCAAGTCACTGCTGGATGACCGCATCATCGCGCATGCCGGCCTCAGCGGAGTATCGGTGGAGGAGATCATCGCGGCGTCCAACCACTTCAAGGTTGCCACCGTGCAGAACCGCTACAACCTGATCGACCGCAGCAGCGAGGAGGTACTCGAGTATTGCGAGAAGCACGACATCGGCTTCATTCCGTGGTCGCCGCTGGCAGCGGGCGATCTGGCCAAATCCGGCTCCGTGCTGGAGAAACTGGCGAAGGAACACGATGCCGCGCCGAGCCAGCTTGCACTGGCCTGGCTGCTCAGGCGCAGCCCGGTCATGTTGCCGATTCCCGGCACCTCGAAGGTCGCGCACCTGGAACAGAATGTTGCCGCCGCGAGGATTGCGTTGTCGGACGAACAGTTCAGCGCGCTGGATGCTGCAGGCAAGGCGGAGCAATGAGCCGTTCCACACGCCCGCCGCAGCCGAGACGAAAGATCGATTTGGGAACACACTGTTTCCCTGTAGCGCATTCCCCGCAGATGCAACCGACCGCATCGTATGTGCCGGCGCCGTCCCGGCGCGATGACAGCACTGGAGCAGATCATGATCGAACGCAGAACCTTCGACAGCCTGGGCGGCGCAGACCACGGCTGGCTCAACGCCAAACATCACTTTTCGTTTGCCGGTTATCACGACCCGAATCGCATGGGCTGGGGCGCCATGCGCGTCTGGAACGACGACACGATCGCCCCCGGCACCGGCTTTCCGCCGCATCCACACGCCGACATGGAGATCATCACCTACGTGCGTGAGGGTGCGATCACCCATCGCGACGACCAGGGCAACGAAGGCCGCACCGAGGCCGGCGACGTGCAGGTGATGAGTGCGGGCAGCGGTATCACCCACTCCGAATACAACCTGGAGCCGGGCATCACGCGCATTTTCCAGATCTGGATCATGCCCGAGCACCATGGCGAGAAGCCGACGTGGGGTGCGCGGCCTTTCCCCAAGGGCGACCGCTCCGGCCGTTTCGTTACGCTGGCGAGCGGCTCCAGCGAGGACGCCGAGGCCCTGCCCTTGCGCGCGGATGCGCGGGTATCGGGCGCCACCCTGAAAGCGGGCGAGAGTATCGTCTATCCGATGAGCATCGGACGCCTTGCCTATCTGGTGCCATCCACCGGCGTTGTCGAGGTCAACGGCACCCGCATCGAAACGCGCGATGGCGCGGCCATTCGTGATGAGCACGCGTTGCACATCACCGCGATCGAGGATGCCGAGTTGGTGCTTGTGGACGTACCGGCTTGAGCCCTGACCTGACGGAGCCATCATGGCCACCATGCAAGCGATCGAAATCGCCCGGCCCGGGACAGCCGATGTATTGCGACTGACCGAACGCCCGATCCCGCGCCCGGGACCGGGCGAGGTGTTGATCAAGGTGGCGGCATCCGGTGTCAATCGACCCGATGTGTTCCAGCGTCAGGGCAATTACGCGCCACCGCCGGGCGCTTCCGACCTGCCCGGGTTGGAAGTGGCCGGCAAACTGGTCGATGGCGATGTCGGTGGCGACAACCCGTTCAGCCTCAAGCACGGTGACGCTGTGTGTGCGTTGCTTGCTGGCGGTGGCTACGCCGAGTACGCCGCAGCGCCGCTTCTGCAGTGCCTTCCAGTACCTGCGGGCCTCACCCTGGTCGAGGCGGCGGCGCTGCCGGAAAACTACTTCACCGTGTGGAGCAATGTGTTCGACCGTGGTCGGCTCGGCATCGATGCCGACGGCGCGCCGGAATCCTTCCTCGTGCAAGGTGGCTCCAGTGGCATCGGTGTCACCGCGATCCAATTGGCGGTTGCATTCGATCATCGCGTCTTCGCCACTGCCGGCAACGCCGAAAAATGCGCGGCCTGCGCGACGCTGGGTGCTCACGCGATCAACTACCACGAACAGGATTTCGTGGAGGAAGTGAAGAAGCACACTGATGGCCGCGGCGTGGACGTCATTCTCGACATGGTGGCCGGTGGCTATGTGCCGCGCGAACTGGAGCTGCTGGCGGAAGATGGACGCCTGGTGATCATCGCCACGCTGGGCGGAAAGCACGCCGACATCAATGCGTCGCTGATCATGCGACGACGGCTGATCCTCACCGGCTCCACGCTGCGCGCGCGACCCGTCGCGTTCAAGGCGGCTCTGGCGCGGCAACTGCATGAGCACGTATGGCCGCTATTGGAATCGGGCAAGGCCAAGCCCGTGATCTATCGGATTTTCGCCGCCGGCGAGGCGGCAAGTGCGCACGCCCTGATGGAGAGCAGCGAGCATATCGGCAAGATCGTGCTGCAGTGGGAAAAGCCCGGGCCATCTCACGAGTGATTCTCCACTTGACTTCCTCGATTTCCGACGGACCGAGTCACGTCGAGCATGAACGCGACTGACCATTCGGTGCCCTTGAGACATTGTCGTGACAACAATGTCTCCGGTTCTTCACGTGGCGAGGACGGCGAACATGGATGATCGGTCTGGTTGGAATGTAGCCGGCCGGCTTGGGAGGCTGAATAACCGGGCATCAACGAGCGGGTCACAAGTTCCGATTCGACTCGATCTCTACCTGAACGGTATGGCACCGGATATCGTGTGAGAAGGTTTTGAATGGCGGCGGCTTAACCTTTTTATTATAATGCGCGTTGCTTGTCATATTAAGCGTCAACACTGGGCCAAGGGGCACTGAAGCCGGTGACTCCAAGTTGAAGTTCTGGCGCATGACTTCCGGTTTCGGGCCCGACGGACGCGAAATCCAACCATTGAGGTGACACCATATGAAACGTAAGGGCTTGTACTTTCTGATCGCGCTGGCGTTGGGCGGCGTGGGTGCCGTACATGCGCAGGACACAGGCGCGGCGCCAGCTGACGCATCTGATAGCACAACGGCGACCCCGTCCTACGACGGTCGCTGGTACATCGCGCCGACTGTCGGTGGGTATTACAACGACTCCGATCGCAATACCAATAGCCGCCAGTTCTATTATGGTCTGGGTTTTGGTCGTTTCTTCTCGCCAAACATGTCGCTGGACGTGTTTGCGGATCGCACCAAGCGGCGGATCGACAACGCCTTGGTGACCGGCGGCAGCGGTCATAGCAACCGCAAGTGGTCCAACAATTCGGTTGGCATTGCCGCTCGCTTTTATGCCGGAGACTGGAATGCTTGGCGTCCGTACGCGTTGGTCGGCGTCTTGGGCAGCCACCACCAGTCTTTCCTGGACAAGGGTTGGTCGCCTGCCGCCGAGTTGGGCGGTGGTCTGTCCAAGACCGTTGGCGCGAGCTCCGACTTCCGTGTGGAAGCGGGCTACCGTTACGACTGGGACAACAAGAGCCAGCCGGCCAAGGATGGTTACGGTGACTGGTTCCTGGGCTTCAGCGTGGTTTCGCGCTTCGGTGCTCCGCCCACTGCGCCGGCCCCGGTGGAGGCCCCCGCTCCGGCAGCGCCGGATTGCTCGAAGACTATCGTGAACGGCGTGAATCTGTGCGACAACAAGTGCCCGAACCTCGCGGAAGGCACGATCGTCGGTAGGCACGATCGTCGGTCCTGACGGATGCCCGCAGAAGGTCGTGATCGACCTGCGCGGCGTGAACTTCAAGTTCGACCGCCCGAAGGTTGGCGAGACGGATATCTCCAAGTCGCTGGCCGAACCGACCGCCGATTCGATCTCGGTGCTGAACCAGGCCGTTGATACCTTGCAGCGCTATCCGCAGGTGCACGTGACGGTCGCTGGCTACACCGACTCGATCGGTACGGACGCGTACAACCAGAAACTGTCGCAGCGTCGCGCGAAGATCGTGTACGACTACCTGACCAGCCACGGTATCGACGCCAGCCGTCTGGAAGGCCCAATCGGCCACGGTGAGAACGATCCGATCGGTGATAACAAGACCGACGCCGGTCGTGCGCAGAACCGTCGCACGGAACTGCAGGTTCAGCAATAATCGAACCTTGCTGACGTAGTATGAAAAGCCCGGCCTCGGCCGGGCTTTTTTTTAGATGGAAACTTTGCTGTCGCGGACTCATCCGGCCGTGGGCTTGATCACCCGCTTCGGTTCATTCCAACATCAACCGACACGTCGCAATATGTCTCGACAGCCGCCTCGGCATCCTCGTTCGCCTATCGCTTCGGTGCAGACGTCCAGACACGGCCTGGCACGCGTCTTGTCAAAGCTTGGTGTTTGTTCGCGCAGTCACGCCGAGCAATGGGTGAGGGCAGGGCGGGTGAGCGTGGATGGCCGCGTGATACTTGATCCGTACCACCCGACCGTGATCGACCGGCAATCGGTGGCAGTGGATGGCCAGGCAGTGAGACCGGTTGAAGGTGTATACGTCGTTTTCAACAAACCTCGCGGGCTGGTGGTGAGCGCGGCCGACGAAAGCGGTCGCGCCACGGTCTACACTGCGCTCGCAAATGCGGGGCTGCCATGGCTGGGACCCGTGGGTCGGTTGGACAAGGCGAGTGAAGGGTTGCTGCTGCTCAGCAATGACACGAACTGGGCCGCGGGCATCACCAGTCCGGCCAGTCATCTGGAAAAGACCTACCACGTGCAGGTGTCCGGCAAACCGGATGCAACGGTTCTGGCTGCCATGCAATCTGGCGTCGTGGACGCGGGGGACATGCTCAAGGCGCGACGCGCGACATGGCTGCGCGCGGGCGAAAGAAACACATGGATCGAAGTGGTGCTGGACGAGGGTCGCAACCGGCATATTCGCCGACTGCTGGGCACCCTGGGTTTCGACGTGATGCGATTGATTCGGGTCGAGATCGGCCCGCTGTCGCTGGGGGACCTGCCGAAGGGCCATTGGCGGCCCTTGAGCGCCGAGGAAGTGCATTCGCTTGCCCCATCGTCGACGCACCGGTTGTAGGCGCCCGCCAGCGGGTGCCTGCAAGCCACCATCAATGGTGGTCAGGCAGGGATGACACGCAGCTTGCGACCCACCTTGATAAAGGCTGCGATTGCGCGATCAAGATGCTCGCGCGTGTGGGCCGCGCTCATCTGGGTGCGGATACGCGCCTGACCTTGTGGAACCACCGGGAAGAAGAAACCGGTGACATAGATGCCTTCTTCCAGCAGGCCGGTGGCCATCGCCTGGGCCTGTTTCGCGTCGTGGATCATCACCGGCACGATCGGATGTACGCCTGGCTTGATGTCGAAGCCGGCGGCGGTCATCCGTTCGCGGAAGTAGCGCGTGTTGTCTTTCAGTTTCTCACGCAGATCGCCGGCGCTGGCCAGCATGTCGAATACCTTGATCGCGGCGGCAACCACGTGCGGCGGCAGCGAGTTGGAGAACAGATAGGGGCGCGAACGCTGGCGCAGCATTTCGACGATTTCCTTGTGGCCGGTGGTGAAGCCACCCACGGCACCACCCAGCGCCTTGCCCAGGGTGCCAGTGAAAATGTCGATCTTGTCCATCACCCCGTGAACCTCGGCCGCGCCGCGGCCGGTGTCGCCGAGGAAGCCGGTGCAGTGGCATTCGTCGATGTGCACCATCGCGCCGTACTTCTGCGCCAGGGCAGTGATCTCGTCCAGCTTCGCGATGAAGCCGTCCATCGAGAATGTGCCGTCCGTCGTGATCAGTTTCGTGCGCGCTCCAGCCGCGTCGGCTGCCTGCAATTGCTTTTCCAGGTCGGCCATGTCGCTGTTGGCGTAACGGAAGCGCTTCGCCTTGCACATGCGGATGCCGTCGATGATCGAGGCGTGGTTGAGCGCATCGGAGATTACCGCGTCCTGCTCGCCCAGCAGTGGCTCGAACAGACCACCGTTGGCGTCGAAGCAGGCGGCGTAGAGAATGGTGTCCTCGGTGCCGAAGAACGCTGCGATTTTCGCTTCCAGTTGCTTGTGCAGGTCCTGCGTGCCGCAGATGAAACGCACGCTGGCCATGCCGAAGCCGTGTGTGTCCAGTGCTTCCTTGGCGGCCGCAATGACCTCGGGGTGGTCGGCCAGGCCCAGGTAGTTGTTGGCACAAAAATTCAGCACCTTGCGCCCGCCCTCGAGCTCGATCTCGGCCGATTGCGGCGAGGTGATGATGCGTTCGGCCTTGAACAGGCCTTGCTCGCGGATCGATTCGAGTTCGGCGGCGTAACGGCTTTTCGCGGTATAGGTCATGTCAATTCCAGGAGCAGACGACTTTGCCGCAGTTGCCGGCATCCATCAGGTCGAAGCCTTTCTGGAAGTCGTCGATGTGAATCTGGTGGGTCAGCACTTTCTGCAGCGGAAAGCCGGTCAGTACCATCTGGGTCATCTTGTACCAGGTCTCATACATGCGCCGGCCGTAGATGCCTTGCAGGGTGAGGCCCTTGAAGATCACCCGATCCCAGTCGATGCCCGCACCGTTGGGCTGGATGCCGAGCATGGCCACCTTGCCGCCGTGATACATGCAGTCGAGCATGTTGTTGAACGCGCGCGGGTTGCCGCTCATCTCCAGGCCCACGTCGAACCCTTCCATGTGCAGGCTCTTCATCACGTCCTTGATTGATTGATTGGTGACGTTGACCACGCGGGTGGCGCCCATATCGGCGGCCAGCTTCAGGCGGAAATCGTTGACGTCGGTGACCACCACGTTGCGTGCGCCGACATGTTTGGCGATGCCGGCGGCAATGATGCCGATCGGGCCGGCGCCGGTGATCAGCACGTCCTCGCCGATCAGGTTGAATTCCAGCGCACAGTGCGCCGCGTTGCCGTACGGATCGAAGAAGGCGGCCAGTTCGGACGGGATCTGGTCCGGGATCGGCCACAGGTTCGAGGCGGGCATGTTGATGTATTCGGCGAACGCGCCGTTGCGGTTCACGCCGATGCCGATCGTATTCGGACACAGGTGCTGGCGACCCGCGCGGCAGTTGCGGCAATGGCCGCAGACGATATGGCCCTCGGCCGAGACGCGATCGCCGATGTTGTAGCCGGTGACGCCCGGCCCGATCTCGACGATGCGGCCCACGAATTCGTGGCCGATGGTGAGTCCGGGCTTGATCGTGCGCTGGCTCCACGCGTCCCATTTGTAGATATGCAAGTCGGTACCGCAAATCGCGGTTTTCTCCACCTTGATCAGCACCTCGTTCGGGCCGACCTGTGGCAACGGCACTTGTTCCATCCAGATGCCCTGTTCGGGCTTGCGCTTGACCAGGGCTTTCATAGTTTGCGGCATGAGGAGGTTCCATATGAGGGCTGGCCGGGCCGGCGGGCTGAACGCCGATTATAGAACGTGTCCGACAAGCGTGATTCGCGCGTTGAGCGGATGGAGCGTGCTGCGCTGCAAGACATGGGCGCAAGCTCGTGTGATTGTGCGTGAAACGAGTTTGCTGCGATCGAAAAGGACGGTGCCGTCCGCGGCGCTGGCGCTGGCTCTGATGGACGGGCCAGACCTGACCCGCGCCGTGCTCGCTGCAGGAACGGCGTGAGTCGCCGTGCTTGATGTCGCAGGATAAATTCCGGCGTATGCCACCACGACTTGAATCAGGCATAAATCCCAGGTTATTGCACTTCACGCCTGTCGCCGCGCAGCGGGTTTCACCAGGAGATTCCCCTTGCGTCGTTTAGTGCTCGCCGCCGTGTCCGTGGGTCTCAGCATTGTCCGCCCATCGCGTTGAAGGCATGGCAGCCGGCCGAACTTCCGGGCATCGCCACCACCTTGCAGCAGCACGGTCTGAACCTCGATCGGACGATGCTGACTGACCTCACCGCCTGCCCGATGGGTGCGATTATCAGCCTGGACGGTTGCGCCGCCGTCACCTTCGGCAACGCGCAAGGAGTGGCACCGCGCTGGCGTGAGCTATGCACCGTTCACCACAGCACAAGGCATTGTCGAAAGAAACACCGGGGTCGCCGTTCGTCGCGCCGAAGGCCGAGATCGCTGCGATCAAGGCCAACGCCTTGGACGCTTATGCCTCGCCGGTGCTGGGCACGCTGCGAGTCGACTTCCCGGCCGACCTGGACATCACCGGCGGCAACTCCGGCTCACCGGCGAGGGGCGCGGGCAGTCAACTGGTCGGTCTGGCGCCGATGGCAACTGCGAGCCGCTCACTGGCAACGGGTTGTTCAATCCGGCGCTCACTCACCCGCCCCAGGTGGACGCGCGCTACAGGCTGTGCGTGATGCATCATCTTGATCACGCGGACAGCCTGCCCAAGGAGATACGTGTGCCGGCAAAGTAGCGCGTTCGCTCCATCAACGGGCAGGCCCGTGTCGACGACGTGAGGCTGCCTGCTTCTGTCGAGCATGCGCGGTCCGCCGCGACGCGCATGGCGGTGAAACGCCGCGGTCCTGCCTACAATCCACGCATGCCTGTCGATCATCGCCCGCTTGCCATCTTCCTGATGGGTCCCACCGCCTCCGGCAAGACTGCGCTGGCGTGCGAACTGGGCGATCGTTTCACGCTGGACCTGGTCAGCGTCGATTCGGCCCTGGTCTATCGCGGCATGGATATCGGCACGGCCAAGCCCGATGCGGCCACACTGGCCCGCTATCCGCATGCGCTGGTCGATATCCGCGACCCCGCCCAACCGTATTCCGCGGCGGACTTTCGCACCGACGCGCTGGCCGCCATGCAGCATGTCAGCGCGGCAGGCCGGGTGCCGCTGCTGGTGGGAGGGACCGGGCTGTATTTCCGCGCCTTGCAGCATGGCCTGTCGGATCTGCCCGAAGCCGACCCGGGTACGCGTGCGCGGCTGGCGGCCGAAGCGCGACAACTCGGCTGGCCCGCGATGCACGCGCGCCTGGCCCAGGCCGACCCGATCGCGGCGCGCCGTATCGGGGCCAATGACCTGCAGCGGCTGCAGCGGGCACTGGAGGTATTCGAGCTGACCGGTCGGCCATTGTCCGAGCTGCAGCGAGCTGGCATGGGAGCGCATTTCCCCTGGCGGGTGCTCAAGCTGGCACTGCTGCCGACGGACCGACGCCTGCTGCATGAGCGCATTGCGCGGCGCTTCGATGCGATGCTGGTGCAAGGTTTCCTGGACGAAGTGCGCTCGCTGCGGGCGCGTGGCGACCTGGACGGCGACCTGCCGGCGATGCGTGCCGTCGGCTACCGGCAGGCTTGGGAACATCTGAACGGTTTGACCGATGCGGCGCAATTCCGCGACCGTGCCATTTTTGCGACCCGCCAGCTGGCCAAGCGGCAGATCACCTGGCTGCGCGGTGATCACGGTGCCCGGACTTTCGAGCCGGATCAGCGTGGCCTGGCTGATCGTGCTGGCGCGGCGGTGGCGCTGTTTGTCAGCGAGTCGGCAGTTCGGTGCCCGCGTCGTGACCCGAGTACACCGGGGTGATGCAAAAATCTTCTTTCATCAAGCATTTGAAAGCAGTTAACATTCAGTCATGTTGGATCGGGGGCGCCGTCGGCGTCTTTTCTCCGGTCTGGTCGTGGCAAGGGGAGAACAAGAAATGTCCAAGGGACAGTCGTTGCAGGATCCGTTCTTGAATGCGTTGCGACGTGAGCGCGTGCCGGTGGCCATCTATCTGGTCAATGGCATCAAGTTGCAGGGAACTGTCGAGTCGTTCGACCAGTTCGTGGTGCTGCTGCGCAATCAGGTCAGCCAGATGGTCTACAAGCACGCCATCTCCACGGTAGTGCCGAGCCGCAATGTACGCATCGGCAATGGCCACGATGGCCATGAAGATCACGAGCAACCAGCAGGCGCGGCGTCGGCGGCCGATGCAGACGCTTGATTGAAGGACGGCCAGCCCACATGAAGTGGAGTTGTTCCCACAGGAGCACATCCATCTGTGTTTGACCGACAAGAGAAAGGCGATCGCGCCGTGCTGGTCCTGCCGCATTCACGCGGTGAGGGCGACACCACGCGGCGCGCGGAGGAGTTCGCCGAACTGGCGAAATCCGCCGGTGCCGATGTGCGCGGCGTGATCAGCGCGCGCGTTGAAGACCCCAGTCCGCGTTACTACATCGGTAGCGGCAAGGCCGACGAGGTCGGCGAGGCAGTGCGTGCGCTGGAGGCCGATCTGGTGCTGGTCGACCGCCTGCTGAGCCCGGTACAGGAGCGCAACCTCGAGAAGCATCTGGGCGTCCGGGTGGTCGACCGTGCCGGTCTGATCCTGGATATCTTCGCGCAGCGTGCCCGCTCGCACGAGGGCAAGCTGGAAGTGGAGCTGGCCCAGCTCAAGCACCTGGCCACGCGACTGGTGCGCGGCTGGACCCATCTGGACGCACAGCGCGGTGGCGCGATCGGTAACCGCGGGCCGGGCGAAACCCAGCTGGAAACCGACCGCCGCCTGCTCGGCATCCGCGTCAAGGTACTGAGCAAACGCCTGGAAAAAGTCCAGATCCAGCGCGGCCAGCAACGCCGGGCGCGGCTGCGCAACACGGTACCCCGGGTGGCTCTGGTCGGCTACACCAACGCTGGCAAGTCGACACTGTTCAACGCGTTGACCACGGGCGATGTCTATGCCGCCGACCAATTGTTTGCCACACTCGACCCCACCGTGCGCAAGATTGATGACCTGGCTTGCGGCCCAGCGGTGATCGCCGACACGGTCGGCTTCATCCGCGAGCTGCCCCACGACCTGGTCGCAGCCTTCCGAGCCACCTTGGCTGAGGCGCGCGATGCCGACCTGCTGCTGCACGTCAGCGACGCGGCCGACGAAGATCGCGCGCGGCTGAACCGGGTGGTCGATACCGTGCTGGAGGAGATCGAGGCGGGCGACTTGCCTCAATTGCAGGTGATGAACAAGATCGACCTGGCAGGTGCCGAACCTCGGATCGAACGCGACGCCACGGGCAAGCCGGTGCGGGTCTGGTTGTCTGCTGCCACCGGTAGGGGTGTCGACCTGCTGCGCGAGGCGCTCGGTGAGTTGCTCGGTGGCGAGCGGGTAAGTTCGCTGCTGCATTTGCCGTTGTCGGCCGGGCGATTGCATGCTCGGCTGAAGGCCGTCGGGGCAATCAGCGCGGAGCAAGTGGATGAACATGGCTGGCAATTGCAGATCGATGCGCCACGCAACGTGATCGCGCCGCTCAGCGGCGGCGACGCTACCGAGGCGCGATTGTTGCGTGAGCTGCTGAGCGTGACGGATTGAGCCCTTTTGACAGCGGACGGTTTCGGCGCTCTCTGCTAGAATGCACGCTGTTTGCGTGGTCCACCCGGTGCGGACGGGTCGCGCGGCCGTTCCGGGTCAACGCGAGCGGTGAAAAGCATATTCCGGCCGTCGTTGCCGGCCTCCCGACGGCTCCAAGGAGACTGACTCGTGGCGTGGAATGAACCCGGAAAGAACGGGCAAAATGATCCGTGGAACCGCAAACGCTCGACCGGCAAATCACCGCTGGACGACTTGCTGGCGAAACTGAAGAGTCGCGGCGGCAAGCTTGGCCAGGGTCCGGGCAGCATCCTGACCGGGATCCTGGTCTTGATCGCGGTGGGCTTGTTGTTCAGCAGCTACACCATTGTCAGTGCGCGTGAGCAGGGCGTCGTGCTGCGTTTCGGGCAGTATTCGCGAACGTTGCCGCCGGGCTTTCACCTGAAGTTTCCGCAGCCCATCGAATCGGTGACCAAAGTCGAGGCCACGCGGATCCGCTCGGTCAACGACAAGGTGTCCATGCTGACCCGCGACGAAAATATCATCACGGTCGACTTCACCGTGCAGTATCAGGTGGATGATTCGCGCAAGTATCTGTTCTCGCTGACCGATCCGGACAGTACCGTGAGCGCGGCGGCGGAATCGGCCGTGCGCGGCGTGATCGGCAGCAGCGATATGGATCAGGTGTTGTCCGCCGCCGGCGCCAACCTGGTCACCGAGGCGCAGGCCGCGCTGCAGCGCACGCTGGATAGCTACAACTCGGGGCTGCGGGTGACCGAGGTCAGCTTCCAGAACGTGGCACCACCGGACGAGGTGAAGGACGCGTTCGACGACGTCAACAACGCGCGCGAGGACAAGCAGAGCATCGAGAACGCCGCGTTGGCCTATTCCAGCAAGGTGGTTCCGTTGGCACGTGGCGAAGCCGCCCGGATCGCGGCCGAGGCTGCCGGCTACAAGGCCGCGCGAGTCGCCGGTGCGCAAGGCGATACTGCCCGCTTCGACCTGTTGTTGACCCAGTACAAGGCGGCACCGGCGGTTACTCGCGAACGGCTATGGCTGGAAACCATGGAGCAGGTGATGGCCCATAACACCAAGGTCGTTGACGGTTCCGGCGGGCGCAATATCATCAATCTGCCAGCGCTGCAGGGGGCTGCCTCTGGCGCGACATCCACCTCTGACGCGGGGTCCGCCCAGGTGGGTGCGATCGTGTCTTCTCCGGCGTCTTCCAGCAGCGCCAGTGACAAGGGAGCGCAGTGATGAAAAGAATCATTGCCGCCGTCGTTGTCTTCGTGTTGATCATGCTTGGCTTGAGCAGCGTGTTCGTGGTTCGCGAAGGTCACAGTGCGCTGTTGCTGCAATTCGGCCGCATCGTGCAGACCGATTACCAGCCGGGGCTGCATTTCAAGCTGCCGGTGATCCAGCAGGTGATTCACTTCGACAAACGGATCCAGCCGCTGGATGCACCGCCCGAACGCTATTTCACCTCCGAGAAGAAGAGCGTCAATGTCGACTTCTATGTGAAGTGGCGCATCGTCAACAACGCCGAGTACTACCGAGCCACCGGCGGCGACCAACTGCAGGCCGCGCAGCGGCTGACGCCGATCGTCAAGGACGCGCTTCGCTTCGAATTCAACGCGCGCACCTTGCCCGATCTGATCTCGGGCGCGCGCAAGGACATCACCGAACGGGTGCGTGCACAGACCGATGCATCGGCACGCAAGAACCTCGGCATCGCCGTGGTCGACGTGCGGATCAAGCGCATCGACCTGCCCAACGAGGTCAGCGAATCGGTCTACAAACGGATGCGCGCCGAGCGTCTGCAACTGGCCAACGAACTGCGCTATACCGGTCAGGAATCAGCGGCAAAGATCAAGGCCGATGCCGATCGTCAGGCGCAGGTGTTGAAGGCTGATGCGAACCGCGACGCGGACAAGGTGAAGGGCGAAGGTGATGCGACGGCCGCCGGGATCTATGCGCGCGCCTACGGCCAGGATCCGGAGTTTTATGCGTTCTACCGCAGCATGGCCGCTTACCGGACGTCGATGGAGGACGGCAAGGGCGTGCTGGTGCTCAAGCCGGATTCGCCTTTCCTGCGCTACTTCGACGATCCCTTGCCGAAAAAGTAGGTGTTCTCAGCCCAGCCGCGGCTTTGACCGGCGTGGTTGGCAGGCACCGACGTTGCCCCGCGGCGGGGCGCCAACCACGAGACGAGGGTTCACATGGGCAAGTCAGTCGTAATCCTGGGCGCACAATGGGGCGACGAGGGCAAGGGCAAGATTGTCGACTTGCTGACCGAGCGGGTCAGTGCGGTGGCGCGCTTCCAGGGTGGCCACAATGCCGGCCACACCCTGGTGATCAAGGGCAAGAAGACGGTGCTGCACCTGATTCCCTCGGGCATCCTGCGTGACGATGCGCTGTGCCTGATCGGCAACGGCGTGGTGCTCTCCCCGGAAGCGCTGATCAAGGAGATCGCCGAGCTGGAAGGGAACGGTGTCGAAGTGCGTTCCCGGGTCAAGATCAGCCCGGCCACGCCGTTGATCATGCCGTACCACATTGCCGTGGACAAAGCGCGCGAGATCGCCGCCGGTGGCAAAGCGATCGGCACCACCGGCCGCGGCATCGGTCCGGCGTACGAGGACAAGGTCGCTCGCCGATCGATCCGGGTAGCGGACCTCATGTATCCACACGAGCTGCCCATACTGCTGAAGACCGCCGTCGACTATCACAACTTCATCCTCACCCAGTGGCTGAAGGCCGAGCCGGTTGATTACGACACTGTGCTGAAGGACGCGTTGGCCTGGGGCGAATACATCCGTCCGCTGGTCGACGACGTCGCCACCATCCTGCACGACGTGCGCAAGAACGGTGGCAGCATCTTGTATGAGGGCGCGCAAGGCGCGCTGCTGGACATCGATCACGGCACCTATCCCTACGTCACGTCGAGCAACACCACCATTGGTGGCGCGCTGGCCGGCACCGGCGTGGGCGTGCAGGATATCGACTACGTGCTGGGTATCTGCAAGGCCTATGCGACGCGCGTGGGCAGCGGCCCGTTTCCGACCGAGCTCAACGACGACATGGGCGAGCTGCTGCGCAAGAAAGGCGACGAATTCGGCGCCAGCACCGGCCGTCCGCGCCGTTGTGGCTGGATCGACCTGGTCGCGCTCAAGCGCGCGACCCAGATCAATGGCATCAACGGCCTGGCGATCACCAAGCTCGACGTGCTCGACGGGCTGGATACCATCAAGGTCTGCATCGCCTACGAATACCGCGGCAAGCGCCGCGAGCTGGCGCCTCTCGACGCCGATGGCTGGGATGAGTGCAAGCCGGTCTATCTCGAGTTTCCCGGCTGGCAGGAATCCACCGCCGGCATTCGCGAGTGGAACAAGTTGCCACCGGCGGCGCGTGCCTATCTGCGCGCCGTGGAGGAACTCTCCGGTTGCCGCCTGGCGCTGGTGGCCACCGGTGCCGATCGTGAGGACACCATCGTGCTGGATGATCCGTTTGCGTGAGCCAGGTGTGAGTCGTCCGGGGCGGGCGTCTCGCGATGCGTGACGCCTCGCGCCGTGCGACGCTCCCGACTAGGCGCGATTGTGCGAACGCATGGTGCGCTGCTTCTCGATTTGCCAGTCGCGCTGCTTCTCGGCGTCTCGTTTGTCGTGTTCCTGCTTGCCACGGGCCAGGCCGATTTCCACCTTGACCTTGTTGCCCTTCCAGTACATCGCGGTGGGCACCAGGGTGTAACCCTTGCGCTCGACGGCGCCGACCAGCTCGTCGATCTCCTTGCGATGGAGCAGCAGCTTGCGGGTACGACGGTCCTCGGCGATGACGTGGGTGGAGGCGCTGATCAGGGGCGGGATCGAACAGCCGATCAGGAAGATCTCGTTCTTCAGCACCACGGCGTAACTGTCGCCGAAATTGATCCGTCCGGCGCGCAGTGCCTTCAGCTCCCAGCCCTGCAGTGCCACGCCGGTTTCGAAGCGCTGGTCAATGTGATACTCGAAGCGCGCGCGCTTGTTGAGGGCAATCGTGCCGCCGCCTTTGTTGTCCTTGTCCTTCGCTTTTGCCATGTCCGCTAAACTCGGGCGCGTCGCCCTGTGGTTGGCCCTGTCCCGCTGGGGATGGACGTATTGAAAAGTGCAGCCGGGGACGGCTGCTTCTTGATTTTCGCATTCATGGATGAATGCAAAAGCCATCGAGAGTTGCCGTGATCGAAATACGCCGCAGTGCGCTGGTGAAATTCTCGCCCACGCAGATGTTTGACCTGGTCAATGAAATTGAAGCATACCCAAAGCGCTTCGCCTGGTGTGCGGGCGCCGCGATTCTCGAACGCGAAGAGGATGCGCTGGTGGCACGCCTGGATCTCAAATTTGCCGGGTTTCGTCTGAGCTTCACGACGCGCAACGTGGTCGATCCGCCCCGGCAGCTGCAAATGAATCTGGTCGACGGCCCATTCCGCAGCCTCTCTGGCGTGTGGGACTTCATTGCCTTGGGCGACGCCGGCTGCAAGGTGGTGTTTGCGCTCGACTTCGACTATGCCGGCAAGCTCGGCAGCGGCGCATTGAGGCTCGCCTTCCAGGGATTGGCGGGACGCATGGTGGATGACTTTTGTCGCGAAGCCGAGCGCGTCTATGGCTGACCATCCGATCACGGTCGAGGTTGTCTTTGCCGGCTCGGTCGCATGGGTCACGCGACGTCGGGTCGAGGTATCCGCGGGCTGCACGGTCATCCAGGCGGTCGAAGCCAGCGGCATCGCGCAATGTTTGCCAGCGCACGCCGTTGACCCGGCGCGTCTGGGCATCTTCGCGCGCAAGGTCGCGCCCGGTCAGCTGGTGCGCGATGGCGATCGCATCGAGATTTATCGCCCCCTCGTACTGGATCCGATGGAATCGCGCAGGCGGCGCAGTCGCTGACGCTTCATGCACCGCTGGAGAGGCGAATGATCCATGCAGTCAAAGCTGGATGCTTGCGTCCGATCAGTGCCCGTTGTCCGTACCCTGTCCCAAACCGCCATCTCCCTTGTTGTCATTCGGCGACTTGCTCTTGTCGCCCTGGGTCTCGGTGGAGGGATACCCTGCATTGTATTTCTTGCTTTCCTTGATCAACTGCTGGGGATCCTGTGCAAAGAAATCGCCTTCGGTGCGTGTCAGGGTGTCGTTGTTGAAGGTCAGTTCGAATGTACGCACCTTGGGCGCCCCGCCGCGCCGGGATTGCGTGGACACGTAATCCCACCGGCTGCGATCGAACGGCGTGCGTACCGACGGGGTGCCAAGCAGTACCAGCACCTGGTGCTTGGTCATGCCGGGCTTGAGCTGGTCCACCATGTCCTTGTTGAGCAGATTGCCTTGCTGCACGTCGGGTGTGTAGGCGATGTGGCAGCCGGCGATGGAAAACGCCAGCATGGCAACAACCAGCAGGGGGATCAGCTTGTGCATGCGTGTTGCGTCCAGGGTCGTAAAAGTGCTGAATGATACACTACGGGTTCGAGATCGCCGTGTGTGGAGAGTAGCTATGGAACAGGAATCCAGTGAGCTGCGTCGGGTTGGCCTCAAGGTGACCCACCCGCGCATGCGCATCCTGCAGATCTTCGACGAAGAGGGCGAGCGCCACCTCACGGCCGAAGATGTGTACAAGCAACTGCTCGCCCACAAGGAAGATATCGGGCTGGCGACGGTGTATCGGGTTCTGACCCAGTTCGAAGCGGCAGGTATCATCGTCAAGCACAATTTCGAGGGTGGCCAGGCTGTCTATGAGCTGGATCGTGGCAAACACCACGACCACATGATTGATGTGGACAGCGGCAAGGTGATCGAGTTCGTCAGCGAGGAGATCGAGCGGCTTCAGCACGAGATCGCCGCCAAGCATGGCTACGTGATCGAGGATCACAGCCTGGTGCTTTACGTGCGGCCGAAGCATCGCCCGCGCAAGGATTGAACCGGGACCATCCGGGGCAGCGAGCGCGCCGCCAGGGCCACAACAGATCCGCGGGCGAACTCCGGTCCCCCGCGGCGGTTCCTCTACCTGCCGAACGGCACACGTGAAGGCTCGCATGCGCCTGATGTCCATCGCCAGGTAGCGCAAAACGGCATCCTGCCGTTCTTTCAAGGCGACTGTCCCCCCGGTGAC
>CAJDVU010000101.1_pt1 | contig 18378 bp, 12 predicted proteins | sample 7391431 | NCBI WGS metagenome assembly CAJDVU01 (sample SAMEA7055700, study PRJEB34461) | soil metagenome | biome: terrestrial ecosystem; feature: Peninsula; material: soil | place: Antarctica | collected 2016
GCGCCTGCTGGCCGCGATGGCGCGCGTGCAAGGCTGGCGCAGCGGACACAGTTGCACCGACGGCGTGTTCGTCGATGATCGCTTGATCGATGGTGGCGACTATTCCGGCCCAGCCGGTGCGCGGGTCGTGCTGCGTGCGCCCGGCGTGCAGGCGGCCATCCTGGAAACCGCGCGTGGCGGCCTGTTGCGCCGCGGCCTGGCCGTGCAGCGCGCGCAGGTAGCCGTGGTCACCAATATCAGCGACGACCATTTCGGCGAGTACGGCATCCACGACCTGACCGGCCTGGCCGCGGTCAAGCTCATCGTGGCCCAGGCCATCGACGCCAGCGGCCTGCTGGTGCTCAACGCCGACGACGAGATGCTGGTGGCACAGTCAGCGCAACTTGGCTGCCCGATCGGCTGGTTTGCGATGGACCACGCCCAACCGCGACTGCGCGCAGCGCGCGAACAGGGCGGCGTCACCTGCGGTGTGGGCGATGGCCAACTGCGGCTGACCTGGCACGGCGAGCAACACAACCTGGGCGAGGTGGATGGCATGCCGCTGAGCTTCGGTGGCCGTGCCACCTACAACATTGCCAACCTCGCCGCCGCCGCACTCGGCGCCGCCGCGCTGGGGATCCACGCCGACGTCATCGCTGCCACGCTGATGCAGTTCGGCAGCCAGCGCGCCGACAACCCGGGCCGCCTGCAACACTGGCAATTCGGCTCGCTGCAGGTGTACGTCGATTACGCCCACAACCCGCAAGGTCTGCACGGCTTGCTCGAGATTGCCACCACGCCGCGCGCAGGCGGCCGCCTCGGTCTCGTGCTGGGTCAAGCCGGCAATCGCGAGGACGCGGCGATCCGCGAATTGGCCACCGTGGCCGCCGGGTTTCGTCCTGCGCGCGTGTTGCTCAAGGACATCGAAGGTTATCTGCGCGGCCGCGCCGCGGGCGAAGTGGCCGCCATCCTGCGCGCACAATTGCAGCACGACGGGGTCAGCGCGGACGCCATCATCGATTGCCTGGACGAAGTGGCTGCCGTGCGCGATCTGCTGGCTTGGGGACAGTCCGGCGACGTGCTGGTGCTACCCAGTCACGGCGTCGCCGCGCGACGCCAGATCCGCGGTCTGCTCGACACACTGGACGCGCAGCACTGGCAACCTGGCAAACCGCTGCCGTCGGGCTGACCCTGGTCGTCCGGGTCAGCACGCTTCGCGGGGCTGCAGCGCGATCCGCACCAGATACACGATGATCGCCGCATTGCCCACCAGCATCGCCAGCTTGATCCAGCCGAAATGGTAAAGGGCTTCGTACAGCTCCAGCGGGATCAGCGAGCCGGTGGCAATCACCGTGAACCATTCGGCCCAATGCTTGCCCATCCACAACCCGATGCCCTCGATCGCGAACAACACCGCATAACCGAGCGTCACCACTCCCACCGCCACGAACTTGCTGGGTCCGAATGCGACCAACGTATTCACCAGCTTCCAGCGCAGTCCGTTGCTGCCGGTCAGATCCAGATGCTCCAGCCAATGCACCAACCGCTCGAAATTGTCCTGCCGATCCAGGTGAAACGCGGCCAGCGCCAGCAACACCAGACACGCCGTCTTCACAATCTCGTAATAGGCGATGACGAGGAGGCCCGGATGGCGTTGGCGGGGCGAGGCGGGTGAGCGGCTGGCGGTGGAGTCGGAGCTGGACATGGGTGCGGACAGCGCAGGTAATGCGCCTATTGTCGCCGATGAGTGCGCCTTGACCAATGTCGGATGACCTGGTTGGGCGGTTGGCGGGATGTCCTTGCGGGAACGTGTTGGTCTGCGTGCTCGCGGCGCTGGGTGCATTTCGCTGCTGGCCGTGGGCAGCCGCTGCCGTTTGTGAGGAGTGCAATGGATGGCCGCCCGAGGCGAACACGCGGCGGTCGGTGCGCCAAGCACCAGGTTGCATGGCAGGCGTTGGAAGCTCGCCCGGCCCGGGAACTTTTAACCCCGTAGTTTCACCAGGGTGGGCTGGTTCGAGTTGCGGTGATAACGTCCCGTGCCGCAATGCAGCGAGCAGCGGTGCGACGGGCCGGACGTATGAAGCGCAGCCGGGAGAACGTGCACCTGAGTCATCGCTGGAGGCGGGTTGCCGTTCCCGAGCAGCAACGGGATCGCGGGAATTCCGGTCTTTGGGGCCCGGAAAATGACCGGGCGGCGATTTCCCGGTACCGGACCCTTTGTAGCGGCTGAGTGTCCGGACATACCCCCCGACATGAACGGAGAACGCACGCGGTACGTTTGCATCGAGGCACAAACGAGCGCACTCTCGTAGCCCGAGAACCGTAGTACGCCAGCTGGCGGATCGGGAGGGCCGTCATGTCGGAAACCTCATTCGATATTTCGCACGCATCGCGGGTGATGCGCACAGTGCGATCCGGACCCGACGCTCCTGGCATCGCGCCCGAAATCGGCCGATCGTGGAGCCGGTGCGTGACGGAATTCGGCATCCGCCCGCACAGTCGCCGCGACACTGCTGTGCTCTCGGCCAGCCAATTACGCGAGAGCCAGCAACGGCTCGGCGATGTGTTCACGGTCGCACACTGCGAGATAGAAAACCTCTACGAACTGATCGCCGGTACTGGCTACGCGGTGGTTCTGTCGGACGCGAACGGCGCGATCCTCGACGCCATCGCCGATCCGACGTTGAAGCGCGAGTTCCGGCAATCCGGGTTTTGGCTTGGAGCACTGTGGGACGAGCGCCACGAAGGTACGAACGGGATTGGCACCTGTCTCGCGGAACGCAGCCCGACCACGGTGCATCGCGGAGAGCACTTCCGGGACTACAACGTAGCTCTTTCCTGCTCCAGTGCGCCTATCCTGGATGCATACGGCGCGCTGCTCGGCGTACTGGACGCCTCCTCGATCAGCAGCGCCGATACCCGCGAGATCCAGCGGCACACCATGGCGCTGGTCAGCATGTCGGCCAGCCTGATTTCGCGCTATCAATTTCTCGCCGAGTTCCCCGACGCGTGGATCCTGCGCTTCCACAGCCGCCCCGAGTTCGTGGGGCTGCTGCATGAAGCCCTGGTCGCCGTCGACGGCGACGGTCGGGTGCTGGCAGTGAACGAAAATGCGTTGTGTCAACTGGGTTTGAATGCGCGTGCGCGGCTGGTTGAGCGTTCCATTGGTGAAGTCTTCCGCTTCACCCCGGACACGCTTTGCCAGCGCGGCGAGCATGACTCCGCGACGATCTGGCCGATCCGCGACGTCGCCCGCGGACGGCGCTACTTTGCGCTAGTGCAGCCGCCACGCAAACCGCACCCGGTCATGCCAGCGAAGTCACCCGCAATGCGCACGGTCGCCCGCGGCATCGCAGCATCCGATGCCCAGGCCGGCGGCGATCCGCGGATGCGCCGCAACCTGGCCAGCGGCCACCAATTGTTTGCCAAGCAGGTGCCCATCTTGTTGCGCGGTGCAACCGGTACCGGCAAGGACGTGTTCGCACACGCGCTGCACGCCGATAGCCTGTGGTCGGATCGCGCGTTCGTCGCCGTCAACTGCGCCGCAATCCCGGAGAACTTGATCGAAAGCGAGCTGTTTGGCTACCGTTCTGGCGCATTTACCGGCGCCACCCGCGAAGGCCGAGTTGGCCGGATTCTGCAATCCAGCGGTGGCACCCTGTTTCTCGATGAGATCGGCGACATGCCGCTATTGCTGCAAGCGCGTTTGCTGCGCGCGCTCGAGGCACGCGAAATCTTGCCGGTGGGGAGCGATCAGCCCGTCGCAGTCGACCTGCACATCATCAGTGCCACCCACCACGACCTACGCCAGATGGTCGCCCGAAAGGAGTTCCGCGAAGATCTGTATTACCGCCTGGCGGGGATCACTCTGGAGCTACCAGCGCTGCACGAGCGCCAGGACAAGCGGCAACTGATACATGCGATCCTGCGTGCGGAATGCGCGGAAGGTGAGTTGGTCGACATTGCTGAAGACGCCTTCGAGTGCCTGTGGGCCTATCGCTGGCCGGGTAACATTCGTCAATTACGCAATGTGTTGCGCACCGCGGCGGCACTATGCAGCAACAATGTCATTCGCCTATCCAACCTGCCACAGGAAATAGTGGATCCGGAGGAGCCTGCCAGCTCGATGGCGTCTGTCGTTGGTTTCGCTTCCACTACCCAAGAAGACGTGCCCGGGGCAGTGCTGCAGTCCGCCGAACGCTCGGCGCTACTGCAAGCGCTGGCGCAGCAAGGGGGCAACATCACTCATACCGCTCGTGCTCTGGGCGTCAGTCGCAACACGTTGTATCGCAAGATCCACCGACACAACATTACGGTGTCACGCGACCGCTGACCCACGGCGCATGGAACACGTTCTCGTGGCCCGCGTCGCCCCGGTGCTCGGTTGCTACTGGCGCAAGGTCACCTTGACGCCCGCGAAAAAAGTGCGTCCGGGTGCGGGTTCGAAGCTGCCGCCGCTGGATTGGTCAACGATCACCGAACCGATGTACTTGAGATCGAAGAGGTTGTCGATCCGCGCAAACGGCACGATCTGGTAACGCCCCGAATCCAGCACGTAACCCACGTTCACGCCGGCGATCAGGTAGCCCGGCGCGACGATGGTGCCGGCGTCGTCGGCGGAAACTGCACCGGCGGCATCGATCTGCAGCCCCGCGTGCCAGCCGTGCGCGCCACCCCAGCGCAACCCTGCATGGAGTAACTGCCGCGGCACGCCCGGCATCCGCGCATCCGCAGGCACACTGCAGCCGGAGGGCCTGGCACAATTGCCGAAAGCATCCAGGAAGCGCGCGTCGAGATACGTGTAAGCAGCGTCCAGCGCCCAGTCGCCGCCCAGTGGAAGGTACAGGCCCGCTTCGGCGCCACGGCGCCGCGAGCTGCCAACGTTCTGATAGATCGTGCGCCCCCCGAAGCTGCTCAGCACCCCGGTCTCATTGGAGGTGTTGGCCTGGAACAGTGCGATATCCAGGTTGCCGCCATTACCGAACAGCCACTTCGAACCCATCTCGCCATTGCGCGAGCGCGATGGTCTCAGCGCGAAGTTCAAGCCACTGCCATCCGCGCGGTAGCCGAGTTCGCTGAAGGTCGGCGTTGCGAAGCCGCGGCCGTAGGAAGCATACAGATGCCAGTTCGGTCGCGCGTAGAACATCAGGCCGGCCACCGGATTGGTCGAACCGTAGGCCACGCGTCCGCTGTCGTCCGGGTTGGTTGCGGTGATGTAGTGGTCGAGCGAACTGAAACGGACCACGCTGTGGCGTGCGCCCAGCGTCAGTGACCAGCGCGGCGCGAAGTGCCAGCTTCCCTGCGCGTACTCATCGATATTGTAAACGTTGTCCTGTTCATTGCGCCGGAGCGCGCCCACCACGCCCAGCGTATCGCCGACAAAATTTTCGTAGCCGAGGCGAAGCTGGTTCTCGCGGTCGAAGGCAACTCCGGCCGCAAGATCGAGTGGTTGGCCTGCGAGGTCACCCTTCCACGTCCAGCGCAAGTCCGTACCACCGTATTTGGTGTCGAGATCGACTACGCCGCCGGAGCTCAAGGGATTCTTTTGCGCGCTGGCAGGCACCGAAAGGAACTGTTGCACGGTACGGTGGCCGTAATAAACCATTAGCTGAAGTGACTGATGCTCACTCAGCTTTTGGGTATAAACCGCGCCACCCTGAGCTTGATGCACGCTCTTGCGGGTATTAAAGGTCAAGGCCGAAGGTGAGGCCTGACGAGGGTCGGATTCGAACTGTTGCTTCGTCAGGCCCTGCGGATCCAGCGCCTCTGGCATGGAAACCGTGTTCAACAGCAGCGTCAGCTTGCCGCTGTTGCCAACCTTGAAGTCAAGCTTGGCGTTGCCGTTAATGCGCGTTGCACGGCTGTGATCACGGTAGCCCTCGGTATGAAACCTGGACAAGTCCAGGTTGTAGCCGAAGCCGCCATTCGTCCCGCGGGCACCGGCGTCGACACGCCACACGCCGTCGCTGCCGCCCCCGACGCTACCGAGGATTTCAGACGGAACGCTGCCGTCGGCGGTGAAGATCTGGATCACGCCACCCGAAGAGTTTCCGTATAGCGCGGAAAACGGCCCACGTAGCACTTCGATGCGATCGGCGCCATCGAAATCAAAGTTGGACACCTGCCCCTGGCCATCCGGCATGGTCGCGGGAATGCCATCGGTATACAGGCGCACACTGCGCACACCGAAGGTGGAACGCGAACCGAAGCCGCGGATCGAAATCTGTTCGTCCTGGGCATAGTTTTGCCGATCGCGCGCGAGCACACCGGGCACCTGGCGGAGATACTCGGAGGCGTTGATATTGGGCGTATCGGCCTGGGGGTTGCCGATCTGCACCGCGGTAATGGAAGCGGGTATGTCGAAGGCAGGTTCCGGGATGCGGGTCGCCGTCACCACAATCGTGGGCAGCGTTGTCTGCGTGATTGATGTCCGCGCATTCTGTTGCGCGTGGGCTGCAGGCAGGACGAGCAAGGCAACGGTCAGCGCTGCCGGGAGACGACGCCAAGGGTGCATGCGAAGGATATGGCCCCGGGTCGCACCGCTCACCAGATTTTCATCGAGATTTTCAAACTGACCAGACATGACTGTTACTCCTCCATGGAAGCGAAGCCATGGCGCAGACCGACGCAGCAACCGCGCGCTGCAAGGTCGGATCTACACCCGCCGGCTAAGCGTATCGAAAGCGTCGTGGGTTACAACACGGAACGTAGCACCTGCGTTGGCTCGCCATGCAGACCTGAGTCAAGAAGTACAAGCCGACTGGCACTATGTCGAATTCCAGACTGCTTTCGACTCCGACCGCGATGGCTAGCGCAAACACACGCGTTCACCTCACTCGTCCGCGGCGCCGAAGTCGTAGCGCATGCCGACAAAGTAGCCACGAGGCGCGCCTGGCGCCACGAATAATGTGGACGCGCCAGGCCCGCTGATATTGATCAGGCGGTCGGGCGTATTGAATACGTTGCTACTCAACGCGCCACTGATGAAATAGCGACGATCGAACACGTTGCTGATTTCGGCAAAGAACGACAGGGTGCGGGTCGGCCGGTAATGCAGGTCCAGATCGAGAATGGCGTAGCCGGGTACCGCGCCGTGACTATCCTGATTGTTTTCGTCACCGACCGCGTACTGGCTTGAATAGGCGCGCACGTTGCCGCCGAATGACCATGCATCGGAGACGTGGTATTCACCGGCAAACGTCAACACATTGCGTGGTACGCCGGGCAGGCGGTCGCCCTTGCGTACGTGGATCGCGCCATCGTCGTCTGCGCTGGAGTTGTCCTCGGCCAATTCCTCGAAGGCGGCGTCGTAGGTTGCATCGACAAAGCTGTAGTTGGCCTGCCATTCGAACTGGTTGAGTTGACCGCCCAAGCCCAGGTCTACGCCCCTGCGCAAGGTTTTCGGCACGTTGGCGAAGTAGCCCTGCGAGCTGCCGCCAGTGAAAATGGTGAGGATGTCATTGTCGACGCGGCTTTCGTAGGGCGAAGCGTTCCAATGCAACTTGCCGCCGGCGAAAGTGCCGCGTAGTCCTCCGCTTAGGGTGTGCACGACCACCGGCTTCAGCGGCGGATCGCCGGTAAAGTCGTTGGGCAGCGCGCAGGGTGCGTCGGGGTTGGCGCACTCGATCTCGATCGGCGTCGGCGTGCGCATGCCCTCGTCGTAGTTGATGTAGGCGCCGAGCTGCTTGCTGACCGCCCAGGTGAAGCCGAGGCTGGGATTGAAGCGACTGAAACTCTGTTGACCATTGATGTCCGGCGCGCTGCCGGACAGATCGCTGATGCTCAGGCGGCTGTAGTTGTAACGGCCGCCGGCGCTGATGTGCACGGTGTCGGTCAGCGCCAGCACGTTCATGAAATAAACACCGTAGTCGCGCGTATTCGAGCCGGCATCGGTCATCGGGTCCAGCGCGAACGGCTGCAGACCCACGGCGTCGCCGCGCACGGCAACCTCGTAGGGGAAAAACGCCGGCTGCCCGGACTGATTGAATACGCTGGCACCTACGTCCAGGCTCACACCCATGGTGAACTGGTTGGCGTGGCCCGCCAGGCTACCGTTGCCAACTGCCTGAAACGAGCCGCCTGCGGCCGGGTTCCGCGGATCGTAAGCCGGCGTGAGTCCGGAGTAGTGATACTGACCCAGCGAATCCGGATTGAACGGGCCGTCTGCCGTGTAGCCCAGGGGGCCATCCGCGTCAGGGTCATAATCGTTGTAATCGTTGGTGTTGCTATTGAAGCTGCGGCTCTGGGAGATGCGCAGATAGGCATTGGCCTGCAGCGCCCAGTCGGCGTCGAGTTCGTGCGAGCCGTGCAGGTTGAACTGACTGAGATTGTTGACGAAAAAGTCGGGCCAGGTGAAGGCGGCTTCAGGCCTGTTCGCCCATTCGATTGGCAGCGCCTGAGTGCCGTGCAGCTTGGCATGCGCGCCGGTGTAGCTCAGCGCGATGTTGGTGGCGTCATCGGGTCGCCAGTCCGCACGCAGGAACGTCTGCTGTACACGACTGGACGAGTAATCGCGCCATCCCGTCTCATAGCTGCTGCCGACACCTGCATAAAATCCAAGGGTTTTGCCGTGCACACCGAAATCCGCATCGGTCTGGAAGCGTCCCCATGATCCGGCCGAAACGTCGAGCGAACCACCCGGATCCGTAAAGCCGCTCTTGGTGGTGAGCAGTAGCGCGCCGCCCAGCGTGTTCAGGCCGAACAGCGGACTGGAACCGGGGATCAGCTCGACGTTATCTACGGCAAAATCGGGGATCGCCTCCCAGTTGATGGTCCCGGCAAAGGATTCGTTTTGGCGTACCCCGTCCACGTAAACGGATATGCCCGAGGGTGAGCCGAGCAGCGGCGACAACGTGAAGCCATGGAATAACAAGTTGCCTTGCCAGGGATTGCCCTGCGACTGGGTGACATTCACCCCCTGAAAGTTGCGTTGCAGCAGATCGGTCAGGGACTGACCGTGTATCTGCTCGATGTCGTCGGCCTGTGCGCTTTGCACGTTCAACGGCACCTGTTGCTGAGGTACGTTCAAGCCGGGCAACGGAGTGATCCCGATCACCACAACCTCACCAAGCTGCTGTACCGGTGGTGCGGCCGACGCCATACTCGACAGCGCAAGGCCGATCACGCACAAGCTCATGAAACCCACAGCGCGCCAGCGGGGCAGGTGCACGTCGCTACTCACGGCAGCGACACTGCACCGTCTGCACCATATTCTGCGCCTACGCACACACACAGAACATCGCTTCGCTTGAACCGCATCACGGCGGGAGCGCTGGGACGGCGAGATCAAGCGCGCGTGTTGGCCGAAAGGGTTTGGAGCGGGGAGGATTGTCGCGCGCGCTCGTCACGCCGCGAGCACCCCCGACGCTTTCGCCGCGTGGGTGGCCACGATGTCCATCAATTCCGGCGAGTAGCAGTCGTATGGCTGGATGCCGAGTTCACGCAGACGACTGCGCACGGCGCCCATCTGCGCGGGTGGTACGCCACCCTCGATCACCGACGACACGAACGCCGCAAACGTCGGCGGCGCGTATCCGGCTTGCCGGGACAGATCCGGGTGAATGAACGCGAAGCCGTGAAATACGTGGCTCGGGTCCGGGACCGTGTCGTACATGTGCGCGCCGCAACCGGTGCAGGCGAAGCGGTGCAACACCGCATCCTTGTTCACCACCTTGAGCTTTTCCTCGTGCTTGGTGACCTTGACCTTGTCGCGCGGCACGGCCGCGAGCATCGAGAAGTCTGCGCCTTCCGGCTTCCAGCACTTGGTGCAACCACACAGGTGGTTGAACAGAAACTCGTTGTCCACCGTGACCTCAACCTGATCGGTTGCACACTTGCACACCAAGGTGCCGCCGGCGAATTCCGGCTTCCCCTGCTTGACGCCGTCGTCAACGGCGGGATGGATCTTTGTCTTGGCCATGTAGGCTCTCCAGTTGAAAGGTGGGCTATGGGCGCTATGCGGCGGCGCCGTGGTAATGGATGACGGAACGGATAACCTTGCCTTCGTGCATCAACGCGAAGGCGTCGTTGATCTTTTCGAGTGGCAGCACTTTCGAGATGAACTCGTCCACTTTGAGCTTGCCCTGCATGTACGAATCCACATAGCCTGGTAATTGCGAGCGCCCCTTGACGCCGCCGAATGCAGCGCCCCGCCAGACGCGCCCGGTGACCAGCTGGAACGGCCGCGTACTGATCTCCTGACCTGCCGCGGCGACACCGATGATGGTCGCCTCGCCCCAGCCCTTGTGGCAGCACTCGAGTGCCGAACGCATCACGTTGACATTGCCGATGCACTCGAAGGAGTAATCGACGCCTCCATTCGTCAGGTCGATGATCACCTGCTGGATCGGTCCGTCGTATTCCTTGGGGTTGACGAAGTCGGTCGCGCCCATCGCCTCGGCCATCAGCCACTTGTCCGGGTTGACATCGATCCCGATGATGCGTCCGGCCTTCGCCATCACCGCACCCTGCACCACTGCAAGGCCAATGGCGCCCAGACCAAACACCGCAACGGTGGAACCCGGGCGCACCTTGGCGACGTTCAACACCGCACCGACACCGGTCGTGATCCCGCAGCCGAGCAGGCAAACCTTTTCGAGCGGAGCCTTCGGGTCGATTTTCGCGATCGAGATTTCCGGCAACACCGTGTACTCGGAAAAAGTACTGGTACCCATGTAGTGGTATAGCGTCTTGCCCTTGAACGAAAATCGGGATGTACCGTCCGGCATCACGCCCTTTCCCTGCGTCGCGCGGATCTTCTGGCACAGATTGGTGCGGCCGGACAGGCAGTACTCACACTCACCGCACTCGGGCGTGTAAAGAGGAATCACGTGGTCACCGGATTTCACCGATTTCACGCCCTCGCCGACCTCCTCGACGATCGCACCACCTTCGTGGCCGAGGATCACGGGGAACAAACCTTCGGGGTCGGCGCCAGATAACGTATACGCGTCCGTGTGGCAGACTCCAGTCGCGACGATGCGCAGCAACACCTCGCCCGCTTTGGGTCCTTCCAAGTCCACTTCTTCGATGTGGAGCGGCTGCCCCGCCTCCCACGCAACCGCTGCGCGTGTTTTCATGATCAATCGTTCCTCATAACCGTCAACCCTGCGCCGAGGCGGCCGCCCGGAAGGTACCATGCACATCAGATGCCAGTTTCCGAAGGAGTCTGCAAGCCGTGATTCAGTAACTTGGAGCTATCACATGGCCGCCTGTCACGCGTGCTGTATCAGATTCGTGACAGATGAGTGTGCCGCATGCGGTACGGCCGCCACAATTGGATTCCCTGCACGACTTTCACGATAGGCGCCGTGTAAATTCCTGTCTCCACCACTGCTGGGTGGGAGCGACTGCGTAACAGAGAAATCGGTGGCCGAATTACGAAACATGGACGCCCCGCCACAGCGCGTCTTTGCCAGCTTCGGATACGCGCGGCCACCGCGACGCGGGTGCGGAGGGCTGTCGCTCACGACCGCCTTTCAGGAGTTGCTCAGCCGCCTTGGCGCTTGTGCCGCACCACGCCGCGCTGCGGATCGTACCCCCATATCGCCAGCCCCAGAAAGACGATGAGCGCGCCGACAACCACGCCACACGCAAGCCAGTTCATCTGCCCGTACATCGCGTAGCGGATCAGATCGATGCCGTAGGTAAACGGATTGATGCGGGCCAACTGGTAGACGATTTCGGCTCCGGATTCCTGCAATTTCCACAGTGGATACAAGGCCGGCGACAGGAAAAACATCGGAAAAATCACGAAGTTCATCGCTCCGGCGAAATTCTCGATCTGCTTGATGTAAACGGACACCAGCAACCCCATCGCGCCCAGCATCAGCCCGGTCAGAAACATGGCCGGCAACGCCAGTAGCAGGCCGGGCCACCATGGAAGATCGAGTCTGAATATCGCGCAGATCGCAAAAAATGCATACGCCTGCAGAATCGACAGGAAGGTACCCGCGAGCAGCTTGCACGTCAGCAACACCGAGCGCGGCAGCGGTGCCGTCAGCAGCAGCCGCATCAATCCCATTTCACGGTCGTAGACCATCGCCAGCGAAGATTGCATGCCATTGAACAGCAGGACCATGCCCACCAGTCCTGGCACGACGTAGACCGGGTACTCGATATAGGTTGAGTACGGCGGAATCACGGAGACGCCGAAGACGTCCCGGAAACCGGCCGCAAAAATGAGCAGCCACAGGCTCGGTCGTACCACCGCGGAGAGCAATCGCCCGCGCTGGTGCATGAACTTGACCGTTTCTCGCGAGGAAAGCGCCGCCAGCGCCTGCAGGACGTGGCTCACAGTCGACATGGGAGAACCTTTGCGTGGTTACCGGACGCGAGCTTGCCACGGGCCGTCACGCCACTGGTGTTGCAGCCACACGCGCCTGCGGTCAACGGCAGCAAGGCGAAGCCATGCGGCGATCGACGCTGCGGCAGCATCAGACGGTCTCCTGTTTTTCTGCCGGCGCTTCACCGGTCAATTCAAGGAAGGCGTCGCGCAGCGAATGACAACCGGTTTGTTCACGCAACGCGGCCGGCGTGCCAGCAGCGACCCAGTGGCCATTATGCAAGATGATGACCCGGTCGGCAGATTCGGCCTCATCGACGAGGTGAGTTGCCCACAGGACGCCCACGCCACGATGCGCACACAGCGCGTGAACATACTCCACCAAATGTGCGCGCGAGGCGGGATCGAGCCCTACCGTAGGTTCGTCCATCAGCAGCACCACTGGCTCGTGCAGCAGCGCCCGAGCCAGTTCGACCCTGCGGCGGTTGCCGCCCGAAAGCGTCCGGGCCCTGTCCTTCGCCCGCGCAGTCAGATCGATACGGTCCAGTTCCGCTGCGATGCGGGTGCGGGCTGCGCCCCCCATGCCGTGCAAACGTGCATGGAAACGCAGGTTCGCCACGACGCTCAGATCCAGATCAAGCGTCGGTTGCTGGAACACCACACCGAGACGCGCGAGGGCCAGCCGGGCATGGTGGCGCATGTCAAAACCAGCAACCTCAATATCCCCGGCATCGGGCACGAATAACCCGGTGAGCAACTGGAACAACGTACTTTTTCCGGCGCCGTTCGGTCCGAGCAGGGCCACGAATTCGCCGCGCGCAACGCTGAGGGACAATCCGTCCAGCGCCTTGATCGAGCCATAGGATTTGCTTACGCCGTGAACCGCGAGGGCGAGCGCGGGCACGGAATCTCCCTGCACCGGGTGCGCGAAAGCGGGCATATATGTCTGACTGGATGCGTTCATCGCAGCACAACGGATATCGCCAGAAAAGCTTGGGGCTTCACAGACCCTCCTTGCCGTACAAGGCCTCGTCCGCGCGCGCGTCGGGCGCCCCGGAAAGCAACCGTGGATGGCGTGCCAGCAGCCGGCGGCTGAGTGCAGCCACCTCAGGACTGTTCAGATCGTGACTACCAGTTTGCGCGACACGATAGTCCAGTACAACGCGTGCCGGCGTATCACCCAGAAACAATATGCGATCGGCGAGCACCAGTGCCTCATTTACATCGTGGGTAACGAACAATACCAGTGGTCGCACCCGCGCGCACAGCCGCCGCAGCAACCCGCGCAGCTGGTTGGCTGCCGGCAGGTCGAGCGACACAAACGGCTCATCCATCAGCAGCAACCAAGGCTCGACCACGAACGCCCGCGCCAGCGCGGTGCGACGCTGCATGCCGCCGGAAAGCTGGCCCGGCCAGGCATCTCCGGAGGTGCCCAGTCCGACCTCGTCGAGCAAGCTGTCCGCACGCGAAACATAGCTGCGATCGCGCGCCAGACGCTCGGCTTCCGCCAGCCGCACGTTGTCGCCGACCGTGAGCCACGGCATCAGCCGTGGCTCCTGGAATACCATGCCCAAGTCGGGGGGCGACTGGCCGGATTCGGCCAAGGGCACTCCGTCGTAGAGGATCGCACCCGTATAGTCGGCGTCCAGACCGGCAACCATGTTCAGCAGTGTGGTCTTGCCCACACCGGACGGCCCGACGATGGCGACAAATTCACCCACAGGGATGGTGACGTCGATATCGGCCAGCACCACCACACTGTCGAAACGCTTTTCGATGACATGGATGTTCAACCCTTTCAACCGCGCCACCGCATCACGTGTTTTTCGAGAGGCCGCATCACACCGGCTTCGATGGCCATGACGACAGCAGCAAATGCCAGCGTATACGCCAGAATACTGGTGATGTCGAAAAACTGGAAAAATACCGACAGTTCAAAACCGACTCCATTGCTTTGTCCAAGCAGTTCGGCAACCAGCACGATCTTCCAGATCAGCGCCAGGCCGTTGCGGGCAGAGGCTATGAGGTAAGGGTAAAGCTGCGGCAGGATCACCCGATACAACGTCACTGTACGCGGGACGTGATACACCTGCGCAACCGCCAGCAAGCGCGCGTCGACCGCCCGGGTACCTTCGCGCGTTGTCACGACGACGACCGGGATCTTGTTGAGGGCCACGGCCACGATCACGGCGACTTCCGTGAGCCCGAGCCACAGGTAGCACAAGATGATGATGACCAGCGCCGGGATGTTGAGCGCAAGCACCAGCGGGCCATCCAGCAACAGGTTGAGCTTGCGCGAACGGCCCATCATGAAGCCGATCACGGTACCCACGGTCATGGCCACGACGAACGCAGCGACCACGCGCGCCAGCGTGATCCCCAACTCCAGCGGAAGCTGGCCGCTGCGGGTGAAGCGATACACCGCGGCCAGCACCGCGACCGGCGTCGGCAGCATGTTGCTGCCCGCGAGTCGTGCCGCAATTTCCCAAACCGCCACCAGGCCGATCAGCGACGCGCTCCGCCACAACCAGTTGCGCCCCAACCGTGATCGAAGCCCGCGCCACCACGGCCACGCCATCGCGCGTGGCTCCCTCCTGCCGATGGTTCGGGACACGTCGCCCGGGCCAAGGCGCCGACGGATAAACCTCATGGCCGACGAAATCCGCTCCAAAACACATCCGGTGGCAACTCACTCATCCCACCGGTGAGTTGGCCGTGGCTTTCCGTGGCAACCAGATGGAACAGTTGTTCGGCGGCGCGGATTTGAGGCGCGCCGAACTGGTCGACGATGCCGTCCCGATAGCCCTGTCGGATCGCGGCGAACACGGCTGCGTTTTCCGGTTTGACCTTGCTCCGCAGCGGCTGCCAAGCCGCATCCGAGCGGGCCAGCGCCTGCTTGGCGTCATACGTGGCGGCGATGAAGGCTCGCAAGGCGTCACTGTGGGTTTCCGCCCAACGCTGCGAAAATACCCAGCCCAGCAGCGGCGGCACGGTCTTCATACCCAAACCCTTCAACATCTGCTCCACCGTGATCACCGGCTGCATCCCGTGGGCGAGGAGGCGGGCACTGTATTGCCAGAAGTTGATTGCGGCCGGAAGCTCGCCGGCCAACATCATATGATTGATCAACGGCGCTGCGGCAAACTGTGGTTTCGCGGCCGACATCAGCTCGATCCCGTACTCCTTGCGCGCATACGCGCGCGCGATCAACCAGCTCTTGTCCACCGGACCGCCGGCGACGCCGACTCGTTTGCCTTTGAGGTCGGCGAGCGACTTGATCCCGGCCGTCGGATTGGCGATGACGGCGCCGACTGCCTTCGAATACGGGACAAACTGGTAGTCCTGGTCGTGGGAGCGCAGCGTCGCGACCCAGAACCAATCCGAGACGATCAGGTCGACCTTGCCGCTCAGCAGCGCCACCTTCATGGCGTTTTCAGACGCCAGCGGCACCACCTGCAGCCGGATGCCGTGTTTGCGTGCGAGACCCAGCCTCTGGACAGTATCGATTTCCCAATCGACCGTGCCGAACGCGAGTACTCCGACCCGCAGTTCGGGGACGTCGTGCGCAACCTCTGCGCGCGCGGCGGCACTTGGCATCATCGTGAGGAGCGCGGCAAAAATCAGCGCAAAAAAAACCCGTGTGATGAAACCAGTCGACGCCATGTTCACTCCCGCCCGCCAGCCCTTCATGTAACCACCGTCCCTACCCATCCCGACGAATCATCCTGGATACCCTCGATCCGGGTAGACCTGCTCTTCTCGAAGCGTAGCTGACCGCGCGGGCCGGAGCGAGAGAGAGGGTCGTCTCGACCAGGTTCCGGGGCAGACACTCCGTGTCCGGCTGCATTGGTGGATATCAAGCCGACGAAAATTCGAATCAAGTTCAACGTGGGCCGCTGAGCCGTCATGCGAAAGTCGGGCAGGGGGTCTGATCGCAGCGAGGCGCTGAAGCGGTCCATTGCGGAGACACGCGTTTTCGCCCTGGCCAGCAATACCCCGCAGACTGAGGAGAGCAACAACGTCGAGCGCATGCGGACGCGGCTAGAAGGTAGTCGATGGGCGCCACGGCAACTACAACGCCCCGTCAAATCCGGATCCGGTATCAGATTCACGACAGAAACGGGACTTCACCAACCGCAGGCTCGGGCGCTCCTTGTTCCGCGGTGCCGGCAACGCGCACCCGCCGCCAGCGACCAGTACCGCGTCTATTGCGGAGCCGAGACTGCCGAGCCATCCCGTGCATCGCAGGTTACCGCGCGTTCGCAGCATCCCACGGTGCAGAAGTGCTGGTTCCACATACCTTCGTCAATGCGTGGTTCTCGGCGACCCACACTTCGCCGTTTGCCCGAGACTTTTGCAGTGGTAGCGGTGCACCTCCCATACTTGTCTGGTTCTTCATGTTGATCGACTTGATCCATGTGATGATTTTCCAGAGTTGACCCGCCTTTTTTACGGTTATGCCGCCCTGCTGCGGCATAAAGGCGGGAGTCTCCTGGCTGACTCTCGAGTACCCCGCTTCCTGCAGTTTCTCGCTTCCCAGTGCTACAAGCCGGAACAAGGTGTCATCGCTCGCGCCGTAAATCCATACGCCGTTATTGAGTGGCGGACACATGCCGCCGCCGCCATTGCCACCATGGCAGGAACTGCAACCGTGATTCTGAAATTGCTGGTGACCCTCAGCAACTACGGTGCTGTTTGCTGGATCGTACGGATCCTTCAGCGAACCCTTCGGGGCATTCTTGACCACGTCCACCGGATTTTCATCGTATCCTTTTATTTGCTTTACGACTTCCTTTTTGGGAACCATGTTTGTCCAGGTCCCGTTCGCAACTTTTTCCTGCAAATCCAGATATTCGACGCGATCCAGCAGACCGTCACCGTTCGTATCGGCGGCTTTGAAGTTCAGGTTCGGCATGGCGGCCATGGCTTCCTTTTCTGTCACCATTCCGTCGTGGGCTGCGTCCATCGCGGCATACGTCGCCGGCACGTGGACGCTTTGGGCGTTGGCCGGAGCAGCCGCCGAACTGGCCGGGCTATTATTGGCGAGCGCCAAGCCGATACCGCCCACCGCCACGGCAACAGCAACGGCGACAGCAGCGGTGAAGCCATACACGGTCTTGTTGAACATTCGAGCCTCCTTCGTATACCAATGAGTATCAACCATCTTCTGGTGGTGCTTCCGCACCTCCGTAGCGCTACATCGCGAGGCAACCGCTCAGGGCACGACCGCGATGCCCCATGGCAAGCGACCGACGTGTACCGAAACCTCGGGTTTGCGCGATTTGACATCGACGACCGTCACATCGTTGGTGAAGCCATTGACGGTGTAGAGCTTCGAGCCGTCGGGAGATAGCGCCATGTGCCAAGGCCGTTGTCCCACGATGATGTAGTCGCTCACTTTGTATGTCTTGGTGTTGACGACCGCGACGTGGTTTGCGGGTCCGAGCGCGACGAACGCTTCCGAGCCGTCCTTCGACATCGTGATACCGACCGGCTGGATGAACTCGGCGCGCATCCCGGGGATCGCAAAGCTGATCGTATGCACGACCTGGTGGGTACTCACATCGATCACCGATACCGTGCCGCCGACCTCCGAGGACGCCCAGACATAACGGCCATCGGGCGTGAACGTGACCACCCGCGGACGCGTCCCCACCAGTACGCTGGCGACCAATTTCAGCGTCTTGTTGTCGATGAAATGCACAAGGCTGCTGCCTTCGGCGGTCGCCACCGTGATCTGGTTGTTCGGGCTGACGCGCATGCCCTCGGGTTCCGAGCCAACCGGAATCTCCGCAAGCAGTTTGCCGGTCTCCGCGTTCAGCACGGTGACCTCCGCGTTGTCCTCGTTGGCGATGTAGATCCGGTTGCCGTTGTTGCCCAGCGCCATCAATTCCGGGTCTGCCCCCGATGGCAGATGACGCGTCACGGCGAGCTTGGCCACATCGATGACATCGATCCGGTTGCTGTCGCCCACGGCCACGTACACCCATTTGCCATGTGGTCCTGCCACGATACCCCGCGGCCGCTGGCCCGTGGGTATGGTCTTGATCGTCTTCAGCGTGCTGCTGTCCAGCACGGTCACGGTGTTGCCGCGCTCGTTGCTGACGAACAGCATC
>CAJDVU010000058.1_pt1 | contig 18284 bp, 15 predicted proteins | sample 7391431 | NCBI WGS metagenome assembly CAJDVU01 (sample SAMEA7055700, study PRJEB34461) | soil metagenome | biome: terrestrial ecosystem; feature: Peninsula; material: soil | place: Antarctica | collected 2016
TCCGTAATTTGTCGCGCGCGCTTGGCAACCCAGCGCGCGAACACGCTCGCCGCACCTGCTACGCCGCTCTGATCGCCTCCAGCAAGTGCAGATTCAGCGCATGCTGCTGCGCCTGCCAGCCTTCCAGTTCGGCGGGGTCGATCGCGGGCTGCTGGTCCATCGCCGACAAGCGGCGTTTCCACCAACTGCGGTAGCGGTAGTGCGAGACCTCGCCGTTGATGTCGCTGCCGACCAAGCCATGGCGCAGGCTGTCGATCAGCGCCAGCGCATGCGGCAGCAGCAAACGCCCCTGATCCCAGTTGGTTCGCGCCACTTCGGGCGCGAAGGCATCCTTGTCGATCGACAGGTAACTGGGCGAGGTTTGGGTGCGCTGGAACTCGGCGAACGCATCGACCAGTGCATCGGGCGAATCGAAACCGCGGAACGCATGATCAAGGCTGAGCCGGCTCGCCCAGCGGGTGTCCACGCCGATACTCCAATACGTGAGTTTTCGGCGTCGCAGCGGGGTCAGGTAGTTCTCCCACGCATGGCTGCTGCCGATGTCGCTGGAGGTGATGCCGAGCACGTGCACGTGGCTGACCTGGGGCAGCAGCGCCACCTTGCGCACCCATGAACCGCAGTGCACGCCAAATGGAAAGCGCATGTTGTCCGGGTGGTTGTCCAGCACCACGACCTGGAAGGGTTTGTGCTGGTCGAGTCGCCGGCGCGCGATCAGCGGCCAGCTCAGGTGATGGAAGTCGCCGCTGCCCATGAACACGGTGCCATGATCGACCGGCAGCACCTCGTCGAGCACGGTGCCAAAACGTCGCATGGTGGCCAGCGAGCAGCCGAAGCGAAGCGCTTCCTGCCAGTGCTGCAACGGCAGTACGAGCCCGTCCGGCAGCGGACCGACCGAATGGTCGATGTCGAGCACCACGGGACGCTTCGGCCGGTCATTCATCGCCCTGCTCCGATGCCAGTACCTGTCGATCACTCTCGAAATGGCCGCCGATCCGGCGCAACAAGGCGCGCAGCAAAGGGTTGCGCGCATACACGGCGTGGCGGGTAAAGGTCATGCGGGCGCCCAGAAAGGATTTGACTTGTGGATCGGTCCAGCCGGCCACGTAGTGGGTCAAGCCGCGCTGGCGCGCGTACTCGAGATTGTGCATCCAGCTGACGAAGTACAGATTGTGCTCGCGCGCCTGCGGGTAGGCGAAGCCGACATACTTGTCGATCAGCTTGCCACCATGCTCATAACAGAGGTTCCAGCCGATCATCGCGCCGGCATGGCGGTAGACGAACACCACGCCGCCGCTCCTTGCATCCTGCAGCAGCACCCGGAAGAACGCCGCCCCCAGTCGATCGAAGTGGATCTCACTCTGTTCGTAGACGTTGTCGAACAGTGTCTGGAACGCCGCCAGCGTCGATCCATCGTGAAACCGCGGATCACCCGTGGCGACCGTCTCGATGTCCAGATCGGTGCGCGAACGCAGCTTGCGCCGGATGTTCTTCCGGCGGCCCGACGACAGCCGCGCCAGATATTCGTCGTCCGAGGCAAAATCGATCGGCACCCAGGCCAGCGCCTGGCCTTCGAGCAACACAAAGCCCTGCGCCTCGCACGCCGCGGCAAACGCCCTGGCGTAGTCATTGGCGGCAGCATCGAGCAGGGGCGAATCCTGCGCGATGTCCTTGACGATCAGCAAGCGGCACTCGCGCCCGTAATCGCGTTTCAACCCCTGCGCCAGTTCCATCGGCCCCGCCGACGACGGCAGCGGCGCGTATTCGGACACCGTGGTACCGGCAAACCGCGTGCGCCAGCACAGCAGGCGGCCCCACCAGCGGTAGCCGGGCAGGCCCACAATCCGCCGGCGCAGCATCTCGTCGGCCGTGGTCAGCAGGTCGAATGGCGCTGCGAAGCAGGGCATGCCCTGTGGCGAGCATTCCACCGTGAACCCCAGCGGCGGGTACCGCATGAATGAGTCGAGCAGGACGTCCGGCTCAAGTTGTGCGATGAAAGGCATGAGTAAGCGAACCTGCCTAGACTGTGCAGTGGATATCATTGTCGCCCGCCACCAAGGACCTCGCCATGACCGATTCCATCCAACAATCGATCTTCGAAATCATTGCCAAACAAGCCAAGGTCGACATCGCCACGATCAAGCCCGAGTCCACCCTGAAGGATCTGGGCATTGCCTCGCTGGACGCCATCGAGCTGATCTTCGACATCGAGGAACACTTTGACATCAACTTCCCCGACCAGCAGGGCGCCAACTTCGACAGCGATACCGCGCAGAGCCTGGTCGACGCCGTGCACAAGGCGCTGGAGCAAAAAGCTGCCGGCGGCGAAGGAAACGCATAATGGCCGGTGAGTCGCAACGCCGGGTGGTGATCACCGGCATGGGCGCGATCAGCCCGTTGGGCATCGGCGCCGAAGCGTTGTGGCAGGGCCTGCGCGAGGGTCGCAGTGGCATCGGTCCGTTGCGCCATCCGGATGCCGCGCGTCTGAAGCTGAAGATCGCCGCCCAGGTGCCGGCAAATTTCGACCCGACGGCGAACATCGACGCCCACACCCTGCCGCTGCTCGACCGCACTTCGGCGTTCGCGCTGCAGGCGGCGCACGAGGCAATCCGCCAATCCGGCATTGATTTCAGCCGTGGCGAGCTCGGCCTGCGCACCGCCGTTATTGTCGGCACGGGCGTCGGTGGCGAAACCACCCAGGACGAGCAGAGCCGGCGTATCTATGCGGAGAATGCCCAGCGTGCGCATCCGCTGACCATCGTGCGATTGATGACGAACGCCTCGGCCAGCCACATCACGATCGCCTATGGCTTGCGCGGGCCGACGTTCGCCGTGGCCAGCGCCTGCGCCTCGGCCAATCACGCCATCATCCAGGCGGCGCAGATGATCCGTTACGGGATGGTCGACGCGGCCATTACCGGCGGCACCGAGGCTTGTCTCACCTACGGTGCCATACGTGCGTGGGAAGCCATGCGCGTGCTGGCGGGCGATACCTGCCGTCCGTTCAGCGCCAACCGAAGTGGCCTGGTGCTGGGCGAAGGCGCTGCCATTTTCGTACTGGAATCGCTGGAACATGCGCAGGCACGCAGCGCGGTGATCCTGGCCGAACTGGCTGGCAGCGGCATGACCGCCGACGCCACCGACATCGTGATGCCCAGCGCCGAAGGTGGCGCCCGGGCGATGAGCCAGGCGCTGACGGACGCCGGACTGGCGCCACAGGATGTGGACTACATCAACGCCCACGGCACCGGCACGCTGGCCAACGATGCCACCGAGACAAAGGCAATCCGCCTCGCCTTCGACGCGCACGCCGACCGCCTCGCGGTCTCCTCCACCAAATCGATGCACGGTCATGCGCTTGGCGCCTCCGGCGCACTGGAACTGGTGGCGGTGGTCGGTGCGCTGCGGGACAGCGTGGTGCCACCCACGGCCAATCTGGACCAGGCTGACCCGGCCTGCGATCTGGACTATGTGCCGAACACCGCGCGTGAGATGCCAGTGCGCGCCGCACTGAGCAACTCGTTTGCATTCGGTGGACTCAATGCGGTGCTGGCGCTCAAGCGCGCGCCATAAGAACGCTCTTTGCGTTGGACTCCTCTCCCCTTTGGCGACCGCAGGGAGTCCCCTTGCGGGTGGAGGAGGATTGAGGTGAGGGGTGGGTGCTCGCGGGGAACTCATATCGGAGCGTGCTTCGATCTGACTGCCGTGCGAGAGCATCCCCCCTCATCCCAACCCTTCCCCGCTGCGGAGAGGGATCAAGGTCGAAGAGCGCGTTGCTTCATTGAAGCGGCCCTCACCCAACCCTCTCCCCGCAGGGGAGAGGGAGGAAATCCGCACGCAACCGAGACTCAGCCCTTCTTGGCCTTGGTCAGCAACTGATCCAGCAAGCTGATCGCCAGATCGATCTCCTCATGAGTGATCTCCAGCGACGGCGCCAGGGTGATCACGTTCTTGTACCAGCCGCCCACGTCGAGCACCAGACCGATCTTCTTGCCGTTGTGCTCCAGATCGCCGGCCAGGCCGATGTCGACCATCTTGTCGAGCAGCGCCTTGTTCGGGGTGAAGCCGTCGTCGGTGCAGATCTCGGCGCGCAGCGCCAGGCCCAGGCCATCGACGTCGCCGATTTCCTTGTGCCGCTTCTGCAGGTCGCGCAGGCCTTCGAGGAAATGCGCGCCCTTCTTCGGCACGCTGGTTTCGTAGTCCAACTCGTAGCCCATCTTGATCACTTCCAGCCCCAGCGCGGTACCCAGCGGGTTGGAGTTGAACGTCGAATGGGTGGAGCCGGGTGGGAAGATCGTCGGGTTGATCAGCTCCTCGCGCGCCCACAACCCGGACAGCGGATTGAGGCCGTTGGTCAGCGCCTTGCCGAACACCACGATGTCCGGAGTCACCCCGAAGTTCTCGATCGACCACAGCTTGCCGGTGCGCCAGAAACCCATCTGGATTTCATCGGACACCAGCAAAATGCCGTACTGGTCGAGCACCTTCTTCAAGCCCTTGAAGAAGCCGGCCGGGGGAATCACGTAGCCGCCGGTGCCCTGGATCGGCTCGATGTAGAACGCGGCGTACTCGCACTGGTTCGTCTTGGGATCCCACACGCCGTTGTATTCGGTCTCGAACAGACGCGCGAACTGATGCACGCAACTGTCCGAATACTCTTCGGGGGTCATGCCCTTGGGGCGGCGGAATGGATACGGGAACGGCAGGAACATCGCGCGCTCACCAAAGTGGCCGAAGCGGCGCCGATAGCGATAGCTCGACGTGATCGACGAGGCGCCCAGCGTGCGGCCGTGATAGCCGCCCTCGAACGCAAACATCAGGCTCTTGCCGTTGCAGGCATTGCGCACGATCTTCAGCGAATCCTCGATCGCCTGCGCGCCGCCCACGTTGAAGTGCACGCGACCGTCGAGGCCGAACTTCTTCTTCGCATCCAGCGCCACCGCCTTGGCCAGCTCGATGCGGGTCTGGTGCAGGTATTGGCTGGCCACCTGCGGCAGCCGGTCGATCTGCTCCTTCAGCACGTTGTTGAGGCGCGGGTTGCCGTAGCCGAAATTGACCGCCGAGTACCACATCTGCAGGTCGAGGAACGGCGTGCCGGCGGTGTCGAACATGTAGCTGCCTTGGCAGCCGCGGAAGATCTTCGGCGGGTCCACGTAGTGGACGGTGTCGCCGAAGGAGCTGTACTTCGCCTCGTCGGCGAGCAACTGCGCATCGTCGATCAGCACGGAAGTATTTTTGTCGAAAGCATTCATCGGAAGTCCGCAATCAAGTCAGGGATGTGGGAGGCGAAGGCGAAGAACCGAGCGGCGCGACGCCCGTCAGGCCATCGACGGAACTGCCGGCGCGGGTTCGCTGGCGGAATCGCCGATCAGGCTGCCATCGAGCAGCCGCGGCAACAGTTCCAGCGCATCCTCGAAGCCGGTGATCGGCACGTAGTCAATGCCGGTGGCGCGGCAATGCTCGATCAACCGATGCTTGGCGAATACGAAATCGACCCGGTCGGCCGCGCAGAAATCCGAGGCACCATCACCGATCAGCAAGGTCTTTGCCCCGCCGGTGCCGGCCTGCGCCACACAGGCGCACTTGCAGGTGCCGCTGCGGCAACCCTCGGCCTGGAACGGCGAGGTCAGCCGCCATTGCTGCGGCGGCACGCCCGGCGCCAGATGGTTCGCCGTCAGCGGCAGATCGTCCAGCCCGTAGCGGCCAAGAATCTGCTTGATCGCGTAATCAAGGCCGTCGCTGACCACCCGGATCGGTACCTTCAGTTCGCGCGCCTTCGCCACGAAATCCGGGAACGCGTGATCGATCCACATGCCGGCCAGATGCTCGTCAAGCTCGGCGCGGCTCATCTGCAGCAAGGCGACCTGGCCGGCCATGCATTCGCGCGAACCGATGCGCCCCGCACGCCAGTCCCGCTCCAGCACTTCCCAGCCCGGGCGGCCGAAACGATCGAGCAGCGAGTCGATCACGTCCTCGACGGCAATCGTGCCGTCGAAGTCACACAGGATGGTCCAGCCGGGCATGCGCATCGGGAACTCACGTTTGATAACGATACCCGGCAGGATAGAAACGCTGCCTTTCGGTGCCCTTTCCTGCGCTCGCAACGCGCTGGGCCGCAGCAGAAAGCCGGAACTTCCAAGGAAACGCAAAGTTGCCCGGCGTAGCTTCCGAAGTCCACAGACCGGCCCGCCTCGGCCGATCGGGAGGAAGACATGCGCGCCCTGCGACCCTGGCTGTTCGCCGCCATCCTGCTGTCCCCGGCTGTTGTATTCGCGTCCGACGGCCCGCTCGGCATCGACCACCGGATCCACTATGACAACAGCGGCATCTGGAAGCGCTCGAATCAGACCGCGCTGATGTATGGCACCGTCGTCACGGTCGTCGGAGGTGCGCTGGCCTTCGGCGATCAGGACAAGCTCGGCGATACCTTGTGGCGCTCGGTGGACGCGCTTGCAGAGACTGCCGTCGGTGCGGAGCGACTGACGCTGGCGTTCCAGCGCGAACGTTGCTCGCAGACCAGCGACCCCAATCGCTTCTTTGCCGAAACGCATTCCCAAAGCTTTCCCAGCGGCAAGGTCGCGGGAATTCCGCCGCGGTCACCGCGTTCATGGTGAACTATGGTCCTGATCATCCCGCGGTCTACGCGCTGGCCTTGTTGCCGGTCTACGCTGCCGTGGCCAGGGTAAAAGCCCGCGGTCACTGGCAAAGCGATGTCCTGGTGGGCGCGGCGATCGGCACCGGAGTGGGCTTGTGGTCGACACATCGACAGTCTCCCCCTGATCATCGGATGGTTGCCGGGAAGCTTCCAGGTCCGCTTTATCCATCATTTCAAATGATTTCTGCGAGCGATCCATCCAGTCAAACGCGTAACGACCCGGCACAGCCCATAAGCAGGTTCTTGCAGGCTGCCTACCCAATCACAATTTTGCTTTGTCCACCAACTGTTCCAATCAGAGGACGATTGGCCTGAAGGTTCCCTCCAGCTGATGAGGGCTGAGCCAAGGCATGAGCGCCTTGCTGACGCACCCCGACGACACCTGGTGACAGGCTGTCAGCCCAGCCGCGCAATCAGACCCCAAAGGACTCAGACGCCGAACGTTGCGCAGGCACGACTCTTTTCGATCACGTGTTGAATCGGTCGCGCGACCGTTCTGGCTCGAACACGGGCGCAAGCTACACTGATTCAGTGGCAGGAATCTCGAACGCGACACGCAGACCCCTTCCATCCGTGCCTGCTTCCGCGTAAATGCGACCGTTGTGCATCTGGATGATGCTGCGGCAGATGGCGAGACCCAGTCCGCTGCCACGATCCTCGATAGCGGCCTGGTTGAAGCGCACGAAGCGATCGAAGGCACGCTCGCACTGTTCCCTGCTGAGGCCCGGGCCTTCGTCTTCGATGCTGACCCGCCAGTAACGTGGCACAAACTCCGATCGCAGCATGATCTGCCCTCCGGGCGGCGAGGCCCGCAGCGCATTGGTGAGGATGTTCAGCACCACCTGTCGCAGCGCAGCTTCCTCAAACGCCACATGGCCCTGGCCGTGATACGTACATTGCAGGTGACGGCCTTGGTACTCAGCAAGCGCGCAGGCGTCCTGCTCGATGTTCTGCATGAACGGTTGTGGGTCCTGCATCATCAAACTCATGCGGATGCCCTGCGCCTCGGCACGCGACAGAAACAGCAATTCATCCACCATGTGATTGACCCGGGCCAGCTCCTCCAACTGAATCAGCACGGACTCCTGCTGCGCCGGACTCAAGCTGCCATCGATGAGCAGCTTTTCAGCATGGAGCCGTACCAGCGACAACGGCGTTTTCAGTTCGTGGGAAACCTCGGCGCTGAACTGACGCACCTGGTCGAACGAGGATTCGAGACGATCGAACATCTGGTTCAGCAATCGGGCGAGTTCGGACATCTCGTCATCGATCCCGATGACCCGGATGCGCTCCTTCAGATTGTCCGAGCGAATACGGTTGGCCGTTTCGCCGATCATGCGTACCGGCCGCAGCATCAACCGCGAAAGACCAAGCCCGATCGCGATGCTGGGCAGCATCATGCCCAGCAGCAGCGCCAGGCTGACCTCGGTATAAGCCACCATGGTACGACGTACCTGGCCCATGGACGTACCGATGCTGACGTCGAAAGGCGGCAGCGTGAACTCCGCGACACGCACCTCGCCAATGCCGGGGACGGTACCGCTGAAGAGCCGCTTGCCCCGCACGTCGGGAAGTGGGTTTCCGGCCAGGTTCCTCGAACGGAACAGGTTGCCATGCTCGCGCGAGTCGATGCTGATGTAGAAAAGCACGGACGCGCTTTCCGTGGTCTGACGGATCCGTTCATTGATGATCGCGCGATTCAGAGACGGGTAGTCCGAGCCGAGACGCGCCTTGATCTGCTCAAATTCCGTGACATTGAGCAAATCCAGGTCATGGATCACGTAATTCTGCAGAAGCTGATAACCGGCGACGAGAAGGCAGGCGAGAGTAACCGTGACGCTCAGCAGAAACCAGAACGTGATTCGCGCACCAATCGACTTCATATCAGCTGATATCCAATCCCTCGCATGGTCTTGAACATCGGTTCGCCCGGGTTTGTCTCCAGCTTGGTGCGCAGGCGACTCATGTAGACATCAAGCAAATTGGTGTCGGTCAACCCGGGCCAGATCCGCTCGGAGATGTACGATCGCGTAAGCGTGCGGCCTGCGTTCTGCATGAAGATTTCCAGCAGGGCGAATTCCCGACTGGTCAGATCCACATTTTCGTTCTTCAGCTTGACCGAGTGACCGAGCAGATCCAGCCGCACGTGGCGGTGGGTGATCACCGTCTGCTTCACTGACGACTGCCGCCGCAGCAGCGAGCGGATGTGCGCCAGAAGCTCTTCAAAGCTGAAAGGCTTCGGCAGGTAGTCGTCCGCACCGAGGTCGAGCCCCTTGATGCGGTCATCCACCGTGTCCCGTGCGCTGAGGATCAATACCGGTTCGTTGAAGCCCGCACGACGCCACTCCGCCAGCAGGTGAAGGCCGTCACCGTCGGGCAGGCTGAGATCAAGAACAATCACGTCGTAGTGGTTTTCCGCCAGCTCGTCGCGCGCCTCCTGGCAAGTGCCGACCAGCGAAACGATATAGGCACGCTCGCTGAGCCCCTGCCTGAGGAATTCACCCAGCCGTTGCTCATCTTCCACAATCATGACCCGCATGCTTCACCCCGCAACAACGCCTGCTGGCCAAGCCATCTTAGGTCAGTAAAGCGTCGAACCGGTGACGCACCGCACAAGCTATTGGATCAGGCGCTGCACGCTCCGATACGACGCCTGCAGGCTTCATGCAAGCGGAAGGTTCAACCTGAATCTTTCTTAAGAATAGCTACAGGTAGCTGCAAGGTACGCCACGTAGGTTGAGGAAGGGCTCCGCTCGGGCGACCGATTCATGTCACTGCCACGAATACTTTGCAAGGCGCAGCGGGCTCGTTTGCTGCTCTGCTAGCAGGTACGCGCTAGCTCCGCAAAGCCGCCCCCGGGAAAACATTCATGTCTGAAGTCGCATCTGCCAGGATCGCTGCCCGACTCGACCGGCTGCCACCGTCACGCACGATATGGAAGATCATCGTGCTGATTTCGCTGGGTGGCGTGTTCGAATATTACGATTTGTTTTCCACCGGCTACGTCGCGCCGGGCATGATGAAGTCGGGGCTGTTTACCCCGCAATCGCTGGGCTTTTTTGCAAGCCTGAACGCGATCAAGGTCGCCGGCTTCGGCACCTTCGTTTTCAGCACCTTTGCCGGCTTGTGGGTGGGAGTGGTGCTTTTCAGCCAGTTGGCCGATCGCCTTGGCCGACGGACAGTGTTTACGTGGTCGCTGGTCTGGTATGTGGCCTGCACGACCGTCATGGCGTTTCAGCGTAGCGGCGAAATGCTCAACGTCTGGCGTTTCATCGCCGGGGTGGGCTTCGCGGTACAGCTGGTCACGATTGACACCTACATTTCGGAACTGATCCCTGGCGTGGAACGCGGACGCGCCTTCTCCGTGAATCAGTTCATCGCTTTTGGCATCGTGCCGGTAGTGGCGCTGCTGGCTTGGCTCTTGGTGCCTCTCAGCCCGCTCGGCATCGACGGTTGGCGTTGGGTGGTGCTGACCGGTTCGGCTGGCGCGGTGCTGGTGTGGCTGATCGTGCAGGGGATTCCGGAGAGTCCACGCTGGCTGGCCCTGCAGGGCCGCGCCGACGAAGCGGATGCGATCATGCTGGCGATCGAGGAGCGGGTGGTCGCGGAGACCGGCAAACCGCTGCCGCTCCCCGCACTCGTGCATCCGGAGGAGACCGGTCGCGGGCGCTTCGTGGAAATCTTCTCGCCGCAGTACCGCAAGCGCACGCTGATACTTTCGGTATTCAACATGGCACAAGTCATCGGCTTCTACGGCTTCGCGGCGTGGGTACCGACCTTGCTCATCACACGTGGCATCACCGTCACGGACAGCCTCGAATACTCCTTCATCATCGCCATTGCCAACCCGATCGGTCCGCTGCTGGGTACCCTCTTCGCCGATCGAGTGGAACGCAAGCGGCAGATCATCTGGGGTCTGGTGATCATGGGTTTGTCCTTGCTGGTGTTCTCGCAGACCAGCAGCACGGCGCTGCTGATCGTGCTGGGCGTCCTTTTCACGCTGGCCGCCAACGTGATGTCCTATGCCTACCATAACTATCAGTCCGAGCTTTATCCCACCCGGATCCGCGCCCGCGCCATTGGTTTCGTCTATTCGTGGAGCCGTATTGCCGCTGCCTTCGCGGGTCTGGCTATCGGCTACTTCCTGAGTGTTGGAGGCGTGCTCGCCGTGGCAGTCTTCATCGCCATTGCGATGGTGGTCGGCATTGTTGTCATCGGCGTCTTCGGACCAACGACCAAGGGAATTTCGCTCGAAAGGATCAATCGCTGAGGGCGGCGTGACGGGCGCTGGGCGTCCCACAACCTCAGCTGACATTGCTGGGGTAGCGAGTGCAAGAATTTTCCTGAACGATAATTTATTTCATTTTCAGGCTGCTTTTAGGTTGAGCGGTTATAGATTTCGTGTAGTCGAAGTTTCCGGTGGACCAGATTGTCGTTGCTGGACGACCAGAATCTTTGATCGCAACGTCCCGTTCAGAACAATTCTGACATACCGTGAAAGGGGTTAAATCATGAAGAACGAACATACCGTCGCATCTGCCATGCTGCCGGTTGTGACAGCATTTTCGTCACGGTCTGTCTTGGCACAGAAGTTTATGGAGGATCCAGCATCGCCATCAGGTGTTGGCACCCACGCCCGGTCATTATCAAAATCCAAAGCAGTGGAGCAACCGCGGCGACTCAAGAAAAGCGTAGTAGCAGTAAAGGCCAGAAAATATACCGTCACCGGCATTCAAAACGCCACAAAGGCGGTGGTGCCCGCTGTCGCGGTTGCCGCACGTCGTCCCGCCAATGCACACCGGCCGCTCGCGCGCGCCATCTTCATGATCGTTTCGGGGCTTCTGGCCACCACAGTCGTTGCGCACGCCGCGGATTCCACCAGCGATCCCCTGGCCACCGCGGCCACGGGCGGGACGATCACTGCCACTGGCAATGCCGCGCCGCAGTCCGCTGCCGCGGACTCGGTCGCGCCCCCCAGCAAGCCGCTGAAAGTCAAGCGGCTAGAGGCCGTCGTGGTCACCGGTAGCCTGATCCAGGTGCGCAGCCGCAGTGAAATTTCTTCCAGCCCGCTGGCGACGATCGGCATCGACCAGATCGCCGCCGCCGGCCAGGTCTCCCTCGACTCGGCAATCGGCCGGATGCCGCAGTTCGCGGCTGCACAGGGCCAGAGCGAGGTCGGCGACGTGCAGGGTGCCACCGGCTTTCAGGGCGGCCAGTCCTACGCCGACCTGCGCGGTCTCGGCCCCCAGCGCACCTTGGTACTGCTCGACGGGCAGCGTCTGGTGCCGACCAACCCGAACGGCGCAGTTGACCTGAACTTGATTCCGATGGCGTTGCTCAAGGACGTCGATGTCATCACTGGCGGCGCCTCGGCCACGTACGGCTCGGACGCCGTAGCGGGCGTCGTCAACTTCCGCCTGCGTGAGCACTTCCAGGGCATCCAGCTCTCCGAGCAGATTGGCGGGGCCACCCAAGGGGGTGGCCGGGAAAACAGCGCCAGTGTCCTCATGGGCAACAACTTTGATAACAACAAAGGCAACGCGGTCATCGACATCGAGTACAACACGCGCGATGCGATCACCGGTGCGGATCGCACCTTCTTTTCCGACCCTGCGATCTTCAATCGTGCCGTGTCGCGCGCACCGGAAGGTGTATTCAAAGCCGCCGAGCTTGGTGGAAACTTTCCAATTTCCGCGGTCAACGACGTCCTGGCTGGCTACCCGGGCACAACGCCGATCTCCGGCACTGGCGACTACCGGGGCTTGATCGGTCTGAACAGTGACGGCACCCTGTTCACTTCGCAAGCCGGCGCGGGCAACTGCGTGCAGAACTACAAAGGGGAGGTGGGCAAGATTCCGGGTCTCGCGATTTCCCCGGACTGCACGACGATCAAGAACTATCTCGGTAAGTACTTCTTTGTGCAGGTTCCGTCGCATCGCCTCAATCTGTTCTCGAAGGTCACCTACAGTATCAACGACAACCTTGAGGCCTATGCGCAAGTCAACTTCATGCACTCGACGGCTACGGATACCAATGGCCCCGCGTTCGCCGGTCCGGGCAAGTACCTCTACGTGCCGCAGAACAATCCATTCGTGACGGGCAATGCGGCGCTGATGTCCCTGCTCAATGCCCGCACCAACCCGAGCACCGGGCCACTCGAGGAGCAAGCATGGTTGACCGAGTTCGGGCCCCGCATCGAGAGCTTCAGATACAATAACTACCAACTGACCGCCGGACTTAACGGTTATTTCGGCGATTCAAGCTGGCAGTGGAACGCGTACGGATCTTACGGGCAGACCAACTACAACAACGATCAGCAGGACAACATCAATCTGCCGGCGCTGGAGACGATCTTGTACGGCACCGCGAACTACGCCGGTTCCAATGGCAACAACTGCGTCGGTTACGCGTGGAATCCGCTCGGTGCCCACCCATTGAGTCCCGGCTGTCGGGCGTACGCCACGAGCACCGCGCATAACAGCATGGTGCTCTCGCAGAATTACTTCCAGGCAACCGCCAGCGGGGATCTCGGAAGCCTGTGGGCGGGGCCTCTCCAGGCCGCATTCGGCGTCGATTACCGCTCCGATTGGTTCAACTATCAGGCCGATGCGGGCCTGAATCCGGCGTTCAACGTGATGCCCTCGCCGATCCCGCCGGACATCATCTCCCCGTCGTACGACCTGATTGGTTCGACGGCCGGCTCGATGAATGTGGGCGAGGCGTTCGGCGAGCTGCGGGTGCCGCTGCTGATCAACCAGCCGTTCGTCAAGGATCTGTCGCTCGACCTGGGCGAACGTTATTCACACTACAACCTGTTCGGCGGTGAGAACACCTGGAAGGCGGGACTGCGCTGGCAGGTCAACGACACGTTGATGTTCCGTGCCGGGTACAACCGCGCGATTCGCGCGCCGAGTCTGCAGGAGTTGTACAACCCGACCGTGCAGGCGCAAGACAGCATCAATGGAGATCCGTGCGAAGTGGGCAGTTCGCAGCGCAGCGGTGCGAACGCTGCCCAGGTGGCAGCGCTATGCCAGGCGCAGGGCGTGCCCGCGTCGGTGTATCCGTCGTTCGTCTACGGTCTCAGTTCGGCGAACGGCATCATCACCGGCAACCCGAATCTGCAGCCGGAGAGGTCCGATACCTACACGTTAGGCTGGGTACTGACGCCGCATTTCGATGAGCCAATGGCGCGTGACCTCGGCATGTCCCTCGACTACTACCACACCAACATCAAGGGCGCGATCGCGGGTGTGACCCTCAATTCGGTCCTGCAGAACTGTTACAACGCCAACAACGCAAATCCGGGCTACTCGGCGAGCAACGCCTACTGCCAGCAGATCACGCGGGATCCGAACACCGGCGACATCACGCTGGGCCGGGAGTCCTCGGAGAATATCGGTTCGTATCTCACGACAGGCGTGGACATGGAGGCGCACTGGGGGTTCCCGCTGCTGGCTGGCCGGGTGAAGCTGCAGACGTTCATCTCATACATGCACTCGCTGACGATCTCCGGCGTCGTTCAGCTATGCCGTTGGGCCGGTGTCGGCGGCACTGCACTGGCGCTACATCTCCGGGATGATCGATCTGATGGACGGCGCCGGCAGCGGCGATCCGGGCGTGCCGGCCTACAACTACTTCGACCTCGATGCTCATTGGCAGGCGACGCACAACATCATGCTCACGGCGGGCGTTACCAACCTGACCGACAAGGCCCCACCGCGGATCGCGGGCGCATCACTGCGTACGGATGCGGCGACCTACGATGTCGTGGGACGCACGTACTTCGTCGGCATCAAGGCCAAAATATAAAGCAAGGCGCATTGTCCGGTTCCGGTTGCGTGGCTACTCACGCAGTCGGAACCGAGCAAAAGCCGCTTTATGGCAACGCCGAAAACTCTCACACACCTGCAAAATGGTCCCGTATTGACAATCAACGGGATAGACACGATGAAACAGCAGACATTGAGGATGGCGACGGATCAAGGCGAAGGTTTCGAGCAACATCGCCGAGCGACACGTCGTGATGTGTTGCTGCAGATCGTGCCGTGGTCTGGGTTATGCGTTGTGCTCGAGCCGCACTGTCCGAAGACAGGCAGAGATCGTCCGCCGGTGGGACTGGAATGGGTGTTGCGCATGTCTTTTGCGCGACACCGATTAAAACTGGCCGACGAAGCGTGCGAGGAAACTCTACTGGACAGCACGGCGCTACGCCGATCAGGCAAACAGGGATCAATGATGCGCATAAGCCGCAAGCAAAAAGATAGGCACTCGTGCTTCCGGATGGCAGCACCCGTCGCCGCGCTCTGTCTCTGCCTGCTGCCCATGCCGGGCCATGCGACGCGCTTCTACCAGCTGAGCTCGGCGGTGACCCTGCCGGGCAAGGCGCCGGCATGGGACTACCTGACCTATGACGTCGCACGCTCGTACCTGTTCATCGGTCGTCGGCACGAGGGTGTCAGCGTGTTCAACGTGGTCACCCACAAACTCGTGACCACGATTGCCAACTCGCAAGACGCGAACAAGGCGATTTTGGTGCCGCAGATCAACCGTGGCTTTAGCGTCAATGGCGACGGTTCGACCACCGTCTTCAATCTCGCTTCACTGAAAACGATTCAACGTATCCAGTTTGGCAAGGACGCCGATGCCGGCAGTTACGATCCGGTGACCGGGCAGATCATGTTCACCATGGGCGATAGCGGCCAGGTCACCTTCATGAACGCCCGCAGTGGCACGGTGACCGCCAACCTGCCGTTGTCCAGCAGCAAGATCGAGGCCTCCGCGCCCGATGGCCACGGCAACATCTTCGTGGCCGAGCGTGATCGCGACATGGTGTTGCGCATCAATGCGCGTACGCACACGATTGCCGCGAGCTGGCCGACAGCGCCGTGCCACCAACCGACCGGCTTGGACTACGACGCCGAGCACCAGCGCATCTTCATCGGCTGCCGCGGCGATCATCCCGTACTGACCATCATGGATGCGCATACCGGCGCGGTGGTCGCCAGCCTGCCGATCGGTCGCGGCAATGACGGGGTCGCCTTCGACCCGGTCACCCATCGTATCTACGCCGCCAACGGGTTGGACGCCAATCTGGTCGTGATCGACCAGCAAAGCCCCGATCGCTATCGGCTCGAACAAGCCATCACCACCCGGCCGATGGCACGGACCCTGGCGCTCGATGTGAAACGTGATCGCGTGTATCTGGTTGCCGCCGAAGGTGGCGTCGACCCGGCCAGGAAAGTGGATACCGCCGTAGCACCGTTTTATCCGAACTTCTATTTCGACAACACCTTCAGCGTGCTTACCTACCAAAAATAGCAAGGCGTCCAACGCGCCACGAGTGTGCGCCACCCGGGGACATCGCCCGATTCGACGGAAAGATGTTTTCGGAGCAGATGTCTGACCATCTGATGAGGCCTGGCACAACCGTCGTCGACGCGGCGGATTTCATCGTCTGCTCTCGCCTTCATCGAGAATCGCGCAGACCATCCATGGAGATACAACGTGTCTGAAATTGCCTCTGCCCAGATCGCTGCCAGGCTGGACCGCCTGCCGCCCTCCCGCACGGTCTGGACTATCGTCATCCTGATCTCACTGGGTGGCGTGTTTGAATACTACGACCTGTTTTTCACCGGTTACGTCGCGCCAGGCATGATCAAGTCGGGGCTGTTCAGCCCACAATCGCTGGGTTTCTTCGCCAGCCTCGACAGCATCAAGGTCGCTGGATTCGGCACCTTCGTGTTCAGCACGTTTGCCGGCCTGTGGTTCGGCGTGGTGCTGCTGGGACATCTGCCAGACCGCTTCGGGCGCCGGCCGATATTCACCTGGTCATTGGTCTGGTACGTCGTGTGCACGGTCATCATGGCGTTCCAGCAAACCGGTGAGATGCTCAACGTGTGGCGCTTCATCGCTGGCGTCGGCTTTGCCGTGCAGCTGGTCACCATCGACACCTACATCTCGGAGCTGATTCCCAGCGCCGAGCGCGGCCGCGCCTTCATGGCTGGCGCTGGGTCGTGCTGATCGGCTCGGTGGGCGCCGGGGTGGTGTGGCTGTTGATTCGACGGATTCCGGAAAGCCCGCGTTGGCTTGCCCAGAGGGGCCGCATCGACGAGGCCGAGGCCATCGTCACGATGATCGAGCTCAAGGTGCGCGCGGAAACCGGGCGGGCGTTGCCGCAACCCCGGCAAGAGTCGACCGAGGAAAGCGGCCGGGGTGGGTTTCGGGAGCTATTCGCCGCGCCGTACGCTCGCCGCACCGTGATGCTGTCGGTATTCAACATGGCGCAGGTGATCGGCTTCTACGGCTTCGCTGCCTGGGTGCCAAGCCTGCTGATCTCCCGCGGTATCACCTTGACCCACAGTCTCGAATTCTCGTTCATCATCGCGATCGCCAATCCGATCGGGCCGCTGCTGGGTACGCTGTTTGCCGACCGCGTGGAGCGCAAGCGGCAGATCATGCTGGGACTGGTGATCATGGGCGCGGCCATGCTGGCGTTTTCGCAAGCCAGCAGTCCGGCCATCCTGATTGCGCTGGGCGTGCTGTTTACACTGGCCGCCAACGTGATGTCCTATGCCTACCATAACTATCAGGCCGAACTCTATCCAACCCGCATCCGCGCACGCGCGGTCGGCTTTGTGTATTCGTGGAGCCGCATCGCCGCCGCCTTTGCCGGCTTGGCGATCGGCTACCTGCTGGGTGCGGGAGGCGTTCCGGCCGTGGCCGTCTTCATCGCCATTGCCATGGTGGTCGGCATCGTGGTGATCGGGGTATTCGGGCCGGCAACCAGGGGCATTTCCTTGGAGAGAATCAATCAGTAAGGTCGCAGCAGTGCAACCGCCAAGATCTCAACTGAGAGCTACCTGCCTCCAAGCCGCGACGAGCTTGCGACCGAACAGCGGCGCCCGGAACAGACCCACTGTAAATTCTGATGAAGAGATCACGTACCGGCAAAAATCGCTTCCCTTCTTTCGCTGCTGCGCGGTGCCTGCTTGTGTGGTCGTGCAGCCGGCACTTCCCATTCGCACGGAAAGCAGCGGTCAGCCCCGCCAGCGTACGACCACCGGAGCCAGGGCAGCAAAGGCTTGGCTTCAAGCAACAAGCCTTTTCTGTCAATCAAGACCACGCAAATCCAGAAGTTCGTCAGCAGAATGTTCTTGTCAGCCTACCCGTCGCCACGCTCGGTCAGTCACACTCCTTGATTCGGACGACCTCCGCCGGCTTGGCGCCACGAGCAACATCTCAATCTCTTGCACTATCAGGTTTGCATATGGAGCCCAAGCCAATGTCGAGTCTCGTTTTGGGATCGGAAATCCATTCTCCTCATGGGGACAGTGCAGGGCATCCATAAGCAAAGCCAAAGCTGGCCCGGGTAGTGTCAGCGATCAATCGGCTGGCGTCACTGACAGCGGAGAACCACAACGGAGTTGGTTTTGTGCCCAAGTTGCCCATGATCTGCCTGGATAACGGGAAGACCATGACTATGACGAATTGCTGTCGCCCCCAACGGTTCGCGAGCGTGATACTTGCCGTAGCCTCGCTCTGCGGCTGCGCCAGTTACACAAGATTGCCACTGGGTGATGCTCATGGCGCATCCAGCGTCGCGCAACTCACCGCGCCGACATCGGCGATGCCA
>CAJDVU010000029.1_pt1 | contig 18274 bp, 15 predicted proteins | sample 7391431 | NCBI WGS metagenome assembly CAJDVU01 (sample SAMEA7055700, study PRJEB34461) | soil metagenome | biome: terrestrial ecosystem; feature: Peninsula; material: soil | place: Antarctica | collected 2016
CAACCCGAAGCTGGAGATCGAGGGCCTGCTGCGCACCATGTACGACGTGCGCAACAATCTCGGCAACGAGGTCTCGGCCCAGCTCACCCAGCATTTCGGCGACAAGGTGCTGCGCTCGATCATCCCGCGTAACGTGCGCCTGGCGGAGGCTCCCAGCCACGGCCTGCCGATCCAACTTTACGATCGCAGCTCGCGCGGCGCGATCGCCTACACCAGCCTGGCCGGAGAGATCATCCGGCGCGAGCGCCGGCTGACCGTGGTGGCCGGGCCAAGTCACAGCGTCGAATCGCCGGCGCACGGCGACCCTCCCGTGTCACTCAAGGCGCCGCCCGCCCATCATCAGGACTGAGAGCCTGTGCATGGTTTCCAAACACTCCACGTTGTCATCAAGTGGCCGTCAGGTGGCAGGGTCTGGTGCCGGCCTGGCTGGCAGGCCAAGCCGCGCGCTGTCGCCTGCGACCACTTGCTGGCAACTCCTGCACTTATCCATTCCGGGGCCGGGTCTGTTTGCCCACATGCCGGCGTCATCCTTCGGTCGTGGACGGCCGTCCACTCCCTCACTCTTCCTTGGCCTGCGCGCAAACAGCTTCCGGCGCGCGGTACCTGGAGATCATGAACAGGCTCTAGACATGGCTGCTGCGAAGAAACGGGGATTGGGACGCGGGCTGGATGCGCTGCTCGGTGGCGACGGCGATTCGCCGCCAGCGTCTGCCCAGGAGGGCGAGCTGCGCATGCTGCCGATCCAGCAGATCCAGTCCGGCAGGTACCAGCCGCGGCGACACTGGAACGAGGAGGCGCTGGACGAGCTGGCCGCCTCGATCAAGGTGCAGGGCCTGATCCAGCCGGTGGTGGTGCGTGAGCTGGGCAAGCACCGCTACGAGCTGATTGCCGGCGAGCGTCGCTGGCGTGCGGCGCAGCGTGCCCAACTGGACGCGATCCCGGCGCTGGTCAAGAACGTCGCCGAGGCCGCCGTGCCGGCGATGGCGCTGATCGAGAACATCCAGCGCCAGGACCTCACCCCGCTGGAAGAAGCCGACGCGCTGAAGCGGCTGATCGATGAGTTCGATCTGACCCACCAGCAGGCTGCCGACGCGGTCGGTCGCTCGCGCGCCGCGGTATCGAACCTGCTGCGCCTCACCGAGCTGCCGGAGTCGATCAAGAAACTGCTCGACGACGGCAAGCTGGAGATGGGCCATGCGCGTTGTCTGCTGACCCTGGACGAGGCGATTGCCGTGCCGCTGGCGCGCCAGGCAGTCACCCTGGGCTGGTCGGTGCGCGAACTGGAAGAAGCCGCGCGGCGCGCACAGACGACGGGGCCGGGCAAGGCACAGCCGGCGTCCGCGCGCGACCCCAATATCGCCGATCTCGAGCGCGAACTGGCCGAACGGTTTGCCACCCGGGTCGAGCTGGCCCAGAGCCGGGGTGGTCGCGGCAAACTGGTGATCCATTACCACAGCGCCGACGAGCTGGAAGGTATTCTCGACAAGATCCGCTGAGTGACCGGGCGAGAGACGACGGCGAGTTGCGTGGGTGCAAGCCTGATGCTCATCGCGTTCCGCCGCCACGATGTTGCAGGTATTGGCCGCGTGACGGGGCGAGCGGCGAGCGGCGAGCTGCGCGGGCCCCTTCGGCGTTCGCCCCACCGCCTTCGCCCACCGCCTTCGCCGCATCCCCTCGTCCCTCCCCCCGCCACCCACTAGAATCACCCTTGGCGCGCGCGCGCCATGATTCCGCACGAAGGCCGCCCATGCCGCAACTTGCCGTCGTCGTTCCCGTGTTCAACGAGCGCGACAACATCCCGCCATTGCTGGCCGAGATCGCCGCGGCACTGCGCGGCCGGATCGACTATGAGGTGATTTATGTCGACGACGACTCCAGCGACGACAGTCGCGCCGTACTCGCCGCCCAGAAATTGAGTCATCCGGAATTGCGCGTGCTGCACCATCTTGCCCGCAGTGGGCAGAGCACGGCGGTGTGGAACGGCGTGCGCGCCGCGCAGTCGCCATGGATCGCCACGCTGGATGGTGACGGCCAGAACGATCCGGCCGACATTCCGAAGCTGCTCGCTGCGCGCGAGGCCGCCGCGGTCGACGTACGCCTGTTTGCCGGCTGGCGCACTACCCGCCGCGACAGTTTCAACAAGCGCCTCTCCTCGAAGGTCGCCAATGCGGTGCGCTCGCGCATGTTGAAGGACGCCACGCCCGACACCGGCTGCGGCTTGAAGCTGTTCGAGCGCGAAGTGTTCCTGCGCCTGCCTTATTTCGACCACATGCATCGCTACCTGCCGGCGCTGGTCAAACGTGCCGGGTTCCAGAGCATCAGTGTGCCGGTCGGCCATCGCCCGCGTACCGCCGGAGTTTCCAAGTACGGCATGCTGGATCGGCTGTGGGTCGGTCTGGCCGACCTGCGCGGGGTAGCTTGGCTGATGCGCCGTGGCAAAGTTACCCGGGTCGAGGAGCTTTGATCAGCCGGCTTTGGTCAAGCGGTTCTGATCTGCGTCAGTTTGCGCTGGTCTGGTCGTCGTATGCTGGTTCGGTTTCCCTGACAGGAGAACGTCATGAGCATCGCGATCAAGCGCGCGTACGACGAGCCGGCGGAGGATGACGGCTATCGCGTCCTGGTAGAACGATTGTGGCCGCGCGGCATGAAGAAGGAAGCCGTGCCGCTGGATCAGTGGGCGAAGGAGCTGGCGCCTTCGACGGCCTTGCGCAAATGGTTTGGTCACGATCCAGCCCTGTGGGACGGCTTTCGCCATCGTTATGCGAGCGAGCTGGACGAACTGGCCGAGCATTGGCAGCCGCTGGCCGAGCGGTCGACGCGGCACAAGGTTACCCTGATCTACAGTGCGCACGACGAGGAGCACAACGGCGCGCTCGTGCTGCGCGACTACCTGCAGAACTGGTTGCGTACGCACGGGCCGCGTTGAGGCGGCCGCCAGCGGCATATGCGGAGCGGCTTATTCGGAGCGTACCGGCGCGGTCGATCGTGGCCACTCGGCGATTGCCTTGCGCGCCTGCGCGCGCCCGCGCTCGATCAACTCGCGGGCGCGGTAGAACTCGTAGACGCTGGCGATGTTGCGTGGCAATTCGATCAGCAGGTCCGGCTCGTAGGCGGCCAGCCGCAGTCGCGACAGATTCGCCTGCATCAGGTCCATCGCCTGGTTCAGCGTATGCAGCGTACCTGGGGCATGCGGCTGGCTTTCGCCATGCGGGATCAGCCGACCGATGAACTCGCTGATCCGGTGCCGGTAGCTGCCTTCGTCCTCCGGCACACTTTCGGCTGGCGCCGGTGCGGCGATCGTCTCGGCCGGGCCGTCCACGCTGACCGCCAGCAGGTAATCGGCATCGATGCCGATCAGCGGCGTGACCGGCACGGGATTGAGCAAGGCGCCATCCACCAGGCGGCGGCCGTTCAACCGATGCGGGCGAAACACCGTAGGCACGGCGATCGAGGCGCGGATTGCGTCGAACAGGCTGCCGCGCGCGAGCCAGACCTCGCGTCCGCGATCAATGTCGGTGGCCACGGCGGTAAATGCCATCGGCAGCTCTTCGATCAGGGTGTCGCCGATCAGGCCGCGCAGGGTGCCGATGATCCGTTCGCCCTTGATCAGGCCGCCGCCGGAAAATGTCCAGTCGAGCAAGCGCAGCACATCGAGTCGTGCCAGCGCGCAGACCCAGTCGCGGTACACATCGAGCTTGCCCATGGCGTGGATGCCGCCAATCAGCGCGCCCATCGAGCTGCCGGCGATCGCCACGATCCGAAAACCCTGCGCCTCGATCTCCTCGATCACGCCGATGTACGCCAGCCCCTTGGCGCCGCCAGCGCCCAGCGCCAGCGCCACGGTAAGTTTGTCGGCACCGTCAGCGTCGAGGACGGCGGCAGGCGTGGTGTTTCCTTCGTCACTCATGCGTGCGCTCCGATCATTGGCGCGAAGCTGCCGGGCGGGCCAGAAACCGACCCGTCCCGACACGAATTAATACAGGCCGCGCGCTGCCGGTTAGGATGGGACCCAGCCAGACCCACGGCAAGCCCCGGAGCATGCATGCCCCCCACCGATGAGCCAATGACCGAGCGTGGCGGCATGACCGTGCGGCGGGTGCGCGCGTGACCTGGCAGGCCTGGGCCACGGTGGCGGTGATCGTGGTCGCGATGGCGCTGTTCGTCAGCGAAAAGGTGCGCATCGACCTGGTCGCGCTGATGACCCTGGGTGCGCTGGTGGTCCTGGGCATCATCAGCCCGGTCGAAGCCTTGTCCGGCTTCAGCAACGAGGCCACGGTGGCGGTGGCGGCCATGTTGGTGCTGAGCATGGGCATTGACCGCTCCGGCGCGCTGGAACCGCTGATCCGTCTGCTCTCGCGCGTCCGTCATCCCTGGCTGCTGACGTTGGCGATGATGCTGGTGATCGCGCCGCTGAGCGCGTTCGTCACGAACATCGCATTGGTGGCCACGTTCCTGCCGCTGGCGCTGCGCGTGTGCCAGAGCAACGGAACGTCGCCGGCACGGGTGCTGATGCCGATGGCGTTTGCCGCGCAAATGGGCGGTGTGTGCACGCTGATCGGCACCTCGTCCAACCTGTTGGTCGATTCCATTTCGCGCGGGCATGGGCTGGCCGGGTTTGGCCTGTTCGAGTTCACCGGCATGGGCGCGGTGCTGGCCGTGGTCGGCATTTCGTACATGATGCTGGTGGGGCGCTGGTTGTTGCCCAAGGAGGTCGATGTGGACCTGCCGCAGCAGACCGATATCGGCAAGTATGTGACCGAACTGCGGGTAGGCGAGGAATCCAGCCTGATCGGCAAAAGTATCGCCGACGCCAGCCTGGGTGAGCGTTACGGTGTGTATCCGCTGGAGCTGCTGCGCGGCGAGCGCCGCATGTGGTCGCCGCGGTCGCAGGAACTCGCCGTCGGCGACGTGCTGCTGGTGCGGGGCGACTGGGCCAAGATCGAGGAGTTCCAGCGCCGCGCCGGCCTGAGCAGCGCACCGGAGCTGCGCTATGCGCAGGACAAGGATCACCCGCGGGTGCTGGCCGAGATCATGGTGGCGCCAGCCAGCTCGATCGAGGGTCAGCAACTGGCCGAGACCGAGCTCAACTGGCGCTACGACGCCACCGTGCTGGCCATCCATCGTCGCGGGCAGATCCTGCGTGACAAGCTCAGCCAGGTCAGTCTGGCCGTGGGCGATGTGTTGCTGGTGCTGGTGGGCGAGACGGTCTTGCCGCAGTTGCGCGGCGATGAAGATCTGGTGGTGCTCAGCGAACGCGAGGAGCGCCCGCGCGCACCAAGCCGGGCGATTCTGGCCGTGCTGATCATGGTCGGCGTGGTGGCGACGGCGGGCCTGCATCTGCTGTCCATTCCGATTGCCGCCATCCTGGGCGTGCTGGCCATGGCGCTGTCTGGCTGCTTCGGCCGCAAGGACGTCTACGCCGGCATCGACTGGAAGGTCATCATCCTGTTGGGCGCCATCCTGCCGCTGGGCATCGCCATCGACAAAACCGGCCTGTCGCAAGTGGTGGTGGCAGGCGGCATGCGGCTGGTCGGCGATCACGGCCCGATCGCCGCGTTGCTGCTGGTCTACCTGCTGACCGCGTTGATGACCGAACTGATGGGGCACAATCCATCGGTGGTGCTGATGATGGGCATCGCGGTGTCGGTGGCGCACGCCATGGACGCCGATGCGCGGCCATTCATCGTGGCGGTGGCGTTTGCTGCGTCGACGTCGTTTGCCACTCCGGTCGGTTACCCCACCAACACCATGGTCTATTACGCCGGCGGCTATCGCTTCATGGATTTCATGAAGATCGGCATCCCGTTGATCGCGATCTTCTGCGCATTGTCGATGTGGCTGATTCCGCAGTTCTGGCCGTTTCATCCGATTCAATAAGGCAACGCGCTCTTGCGTTTGTTGCCTCTCCCCTGAGGGGAGAGGGTGGGGGTGAGGGGAGAATCTCGCCTCCTCGACAGTTCGAAGCGCGCCCCGATGCCGCCTACCCGCCAGCCCCAGCCCCGCATCTCAATCCTCTCCCCTAAGGGGAGAGGAGGCGATCTTGCCGCGTACGTTCGCTTTCTTTTTCAAGTGGTGTGAGTGGGCGTTGTTGGCGCGGAAGGGACTTCTTTTCATGATTGGGCGTAGCCGCCCCATGCCAGCTGCAACAGGATCTTCATCTCCTCGCGCAACGGGAGCGGTGCCATCACTTCGGCGTCGGGGCCGTACTTGAGCACGTCCATCAGCAGCTCTTTCGAGTTGGAGTACGGCACTTTCAATTCGTAGCGGCCGTCGGACAACCACGTGCCCTGTTGCTGCGAATGCCAGTGTTCGTCGGAGACCCAGCGTGCGGCGTGGGCGGAAAAGCGGATCGTGGCCCACGCTTTGGGCTTGCCGGCGAAGATGCCGTAGCTGGAGGCAAGCAGCTCGTTGAGGTCGGTGTCGGCAACATCCAGCGCGGCGGTGTCCAGCGCCTGCGCCTCGGCGATCCGGTCGACCGCGAAACTGCGCAGCGCCTCGCGGTTGTGGTCCCACACGTCGAGGTACCAGTTATCCCGATAATGGGTCAGCCGCTGTGGCGAAACGATGCGACGGCTGTCGGCATTGGTGGTGCGCGCGCGGTAGCGGAAGCGCAGCTGGCGGCGCTCCAGCACCGCGCCGGCGACGATGCGGAACACCTGCTGGTCAAGCTTGCGCTCGCCCCACGGAATCACCCGGATGCGCTCCAGTGGCAACGCCTTGCCACTGGTCTGGTGTGACAACAGGCCTTCGATGCGCGCCTTGAACGGCGCCAGCGCACCGGCCAGCACGCCGGGGCCGGAGCGGCTGATCAGTTCGTTGAGCGCCAGCAGCGAAGCGAGCTCGTCCGAGGTCAACCACAAACCGGGCAGCTCGAACTTGTCGCCTTCACCGGCCTCATAGCGGAACGCCGCCTGATCGGTACCGGCGCTCTCGATCGGTGCCCCCAGCGCGTCGCGCAGAAACGCTACATCGCGGTACAACGTGGCGCGCGAGCACTCCAGCTCCCCCAGCAGGCGCGACAACGGCACCGGATAGTGCGCGGCCTTCAGCACGCGATGCAGGCTCAGTATCCGTTCGTAGCGATCCATCGAGTTGGCAACCTGGAGGAAGAAAGGGCGTTACGTAGCATGCTGGCGGCCTGAGCCGCCGGCAAGTCGACCAGGTGGTGAGGCGCCATTCATTGCGAGTTCAAGCCTTCCGGTTAAGGTAACTGGTTACCAATCTTTAACAAGTGGATGCCCCGCAATGAACAAAACCTTGATTGCCGGCCTGCTGCTGGCCGGCCTCGCCAGTTTCGCTGTCCAGGCCCAGGATGCCGCGACCGACGCTTCGCACACCGGCAACACCGGCGGCTGGAGCGGTTCAGGCGAATTCGGTTTCGCCTCGGCCACTGGCAACACGCGCTCGCAGAATATCGACGCCAAACTCGGCCTGAAGCAGGAAAACGACCACTGGAAGAACGTGTTCTTCGTCGACGTGTTGCGCACCAAGGCCCAACAGAAGGTGGTCGATGCCAGTGGCAATACCGTCGAGCAATTCAACACCACGGCGAACCGCTATGACGGTGGCGCCTCGATCGGCCTGAAGCTGGACACGCGCAGCTACATCGTCGGCGCGGCCCGCTACGAGCACGACCAGTTTGGCGCCAACCTGTGGCAAGGGACGGTCTCGCTCGGTTACGGCTACATCGCGTTGAAGGATGAGCGCAACGAACTGTCGTTTGAAATCGGCCCCGGCTACAAGCGCTATCGTCCGGCAGACGACCATCTGCTGGTGGACGGCGTGCTGGTGCCGCAACAGCATGCGACCGAGGGCGAAGTGGTGGCTCGCGGCCTGATCAACTACAAGTACAAGATCAGCGACAACACCGCATTCGAAGACACGTTCCTGACGGAAGCTGGCTCGAAGAACAGCTATCTGCAGAACGATGCGGGCCTGGCGGTGAGCATGACCAAGAAGCTGGCGCTGAAGGTCGGCTTCCAGGTGCGCCACAACAGCAGCGTGCAGCCGGGCATCAGGAAGACGGACACGCTGACGACGACGAATCTGGTTTACAGCTTCTGAGTTGAAAGCGGGGAACAGGGAACAGGGAACAGGGAACGTCGTCGGGCGCACAGTGAGGGGGGCTGCGCACTTTGACGCCGCTTCTTGCATGGTCGCCAGTCCATGCTGGCGGCTGCATGTCCCAAGCGAACTTCACGTTCCCCCGATCCCCGTTCCCCGGCTTGCTCGTCGTTTCCTGTTTTATCCGAGAAACTCCCGCGCACCTTGCTCCAGCAGCGCGGCCGCGACCCGTTCACCCAGCGCCACCGCCTGGTCAGCCGGGCCGCTGGCTTGCGCGCGCAGCAGCCGGCCGCCGCGGACGTCGCCGACCAGGCCGCGCAGGTGCAGGCCGTGCTCGCCCAGCACGCACCAGGCCCCGATCGGCACGGTGCAGCTGCCGCCAAGCGCCTGGTTCATCGCGCGCTCGGCGCTTACCGTCAGCCGGGTGTCGGCGTCATCCAGCGCAGCGAGCAGGGCCAGCACCGCCGGATGCTCACTGCGCGCTTCGATCGCGATCGCCGCCTGGCCCGGCGCTGGCAGCCAGTCCGGTGCGGTCAACCGCGACACGATGCGTGCCGCCAGTCCCAGCCGTTCCAGTCCGGCACAGGCCAGCACGATGGCGTCGTAGTTGCCGGCATCGAGTTTGCCCAGGCGGGTGCCGACGTTGCCGCGCAGGTTGAGCAATTCAAGGTCTGGACGCAGCGCGCGCAACTGGGCCTGGCGGCGCAGCGACGAGGTACCCACCCGCGCCCGCTGCGGCAGCGAGGTCAGATCGGTGTAGTGATTGCTGACGAAGGCATCGGCGGCATCGGCACGCGGCAGGATCGCCGGCAGCGTGAAACCGGACTCCAGGGTGGCGGGCACATCCTTCAGCGAGTGCACCGCCAGCTCGGCGCGGCCCTCCAGCATCGCCACTTCGAGTTCCTTCAGGAACACTCCCTTGCCGCCGATCGTGGCCAGCGGTTGGTCGAGCACCTCGTCGCCACGAGTGCTCAGCGGAACGAGGCTCACGTTCAAGCCGGGGTGCGCCGAGCGCAGCAGCGTGGCGACGTGCTCGGCCTGCCACAGCGCCAGCGCGCTTTTGCGGGTGGCGATGCGCAAGGTGGAAGGGCTCATTGGAACTCCATGGCAATCGACAAGGTCTCATTGTCGCGCAGTTGACCAGTTCGCCGCAGCGCGGCGCAAACGCGCGGTGGCTGTCCCCGCCAGCGCGCTCCGGCTACGATGTCGACAAACCTTTCGGAGTTCATCATGCAAAGCGGCAACCCGGCACTCAACAAGAACACTTTCCTCGACGCCGCCAGCGGTGCGGTGGTGTCGCATGGCGACCAGGTGATGACGCTCAATGGCACGGTCAACAAGACCGGCCTGCTGCTGGCGCTGGTCGTGGTCGGCGCGATCTTCAGCTGGGACCAGTTCCACGGCCCGGCCAGCCTGCCGGCGATGGCCCCGCTGATGATCGGGGGCGCCATCGGCGGCCTGATCCTGGCCTTCGTCACGATCTTCAAGAAGACCTGGGCGCCAGTCACCGCGCCGCTGTATGCGCTGGTCGAGGGGGTCTTCATCGGTGCGTTGTCGGCGATCTTCGAGATGCGCTACCCGGGCATCGTGATGCAGGCGGTCGGCCTCACCTTCGGGGTCATGGCGGCGATGCTGCTGGCGTATCGCAGCGGACTGATCCGCGCCACCGAGAAATTCAAGCTCGGCGTGGTGGCTGCCACCGGTGGCGTGCTGCTGCTGTACCTGGCCAACTTCGTGATGGGTTTCTTCGGCCATTCGATGGGCTTCGTCAACGGCAGCAGCGGCATCGGCATCGCCTTCAGCGCGGTGGTGGTGGTGATCGCTGCGCTCAACCTGATCCTCGACTTCGACATGATCGAGCAGGGCGTCAGCGCCCGCGCGCCGAAATACATGGAATGGTACGGCGCCTTCGCGCTGGTGGTCACCCTGGTCTGGCTGTACCTGGAGTTGCTGCGCCTGCTGTCGAAGCTGCAATCGCGCAACTGACGCAGCACACGCAGCGTTCGCGGGTCTGATTGGTGACAGCAACAGGCGCGGTTGTCCGCGCCTGTTGCTGTCCGGCTGCCGTCAGAGCATGCCCAATTGGCGACCCTGCGAGGAGAAACGCATCGGCAAGTCGCCACTCATGCCGTCGGGGTGATCCGCCGGCACGGCGAAGCGCCAGCCGCGCACACTGCGCAAGGCATGCCGGTCGAGGATCGGGTCGCCGCTGGAGGCGATCACGCTGGCGCCCGCCACGCGTCCGGCGCCGTCGATCCGTACCCGCACGATCACCCGACCATCCAGATGACCGCGCAGCTGGTCCCAGCTCTGGCTGGTGTCGTCGGGCGTCGCCAGTGGCTGCAACGTGGTGAGCGGTGCGGACACTTCGGCGCGGACCGCCGTGTCGCTGCTTGCGTCATGCCGCCAGGCACGGCGTGGTTGCGCCACCGTGACCGGGCCATGCGAGCGGTGCGCTTTTGGCGTGGTGCGTGGCGCGGCATGCATGCGCCCGACCAAGGCCACGCGGTCGGACGGCTCGCGCCCCTGTTGGGTCGGGCGGCTGAGCCAGCCGGTGCCGGCGACGCCGATCAGCAACGCCAGCGTACTCAGCCTCGTGGTGGTGCGCAGGCGCAGCATGGTCGGGTACTACGGCCGCTCGAGGATGGCGGTGACGCCCATGCCGCCGGCGGTGCAGATCGAAATCAGGCCGCGGCCGGAACCTTTTTGTTCCAGCAGCTTGGCCAACGTGGCGACCAGGCGCGCGCCGGTGGCGGCGAACGGGTGGCCCACCGCGAGGCTGGAGCCGTGCACGTTGATCCTGGCCGGGTCGATCGCGCCCAGCGCCACGTCCAGGCCGAGCCGGTCCTTGCAGTAATCGGCCGATTCCCACGCGCGCAGGGTGCACAACACCTGCGCGGCGAACGCCTCGTGGATCTCGTAGTAATCGAAATCCTGCAAGCGGAAGCCGTTGCGCGCGAGCAGCCGCGGTACCGCGATGGTGGGCGCCATCAGCAGCCCCTCGCCGTGCACGAAGTCCACCGCGGCCACTTCGGCATCGCGCAGATAGGCTTGCACCTTCAAACCGCGCTGCGCCGCCCACTCGTCGGTGGCCAGCAACACCGCGGCGGCGCCGTCGGACAGCCCGGTGGAATTGCCCGCGGTGAGCGTGCCATGGCCGGAGCGCCGGTCGAAGGCCGGCTTCAGCGCGGCGAGTTTTTCCATGCTGCTGTCCGGGCGCAGGAAGCCGTCGCGCCGCAGGCCGCGGAACGGCACCACCAAATCGTCGAAAAAACCCGCGTCATAAGCGGCGGCCAGTTTGTGGTGGCTTTCCAGCGCCAGTTGATCCTGTGCCTCGCGGCTGATGTGCCACTTCCTGGCCATCTGCTCGCAGTGGTCGCCCATCGACTTGCCGGTGCGCGGCTCGGCCACGCCGGGAAAGGACGGTTTCAACTCATTGAAGGAGAAACCGTGTACGGCAGCCTTGAGCTTGTCCGTCGTCGTCTTGGCCCGATTCATCGCCAGCAGGCGCTTGCGCAATCGGCGACCGTAGACGATCGGCACGTCGCTGGTGGTGTCCGAGCCGGCGGCAATGCCGGCCTCGATCTGGCCCACGGCAATCTTGTTGGCGACGATGATCGCGTTGTCCAGCGAGGTACCGCAGGCGCGCGCCGTGGTGATGCCCGGCGTGGTGGGTGCCAGCCCGGAACTGAGCAGGGTCTCGCGCGCGAGGTTCCAGTCCGCGGCATGCTTGATGACGGCACCGAGCGCCACTTCGCCCAATTCCACGCCGTGCAGGCCGAACCGCTCGACCAGCGCGCCGAGCACTTTCACCGACATGCCGAAGTTGCCCACGTCCGCGTAGGTCGTGTTGTTGCGACAGAACGGAATGCGTACGCCGCCAATGACCCCGACGCGCCTGTGCGTGTTTTCCATGCCCGGAACAATCCCTCACTCGATTGCTTCAAGGCTAACCTGCCGTGCGGCCGCGCGAAAGCCCAAAGGCCCGCGGTTGTGCCGATTCGTTCAGCACGGCGCGCAGGCGCGGCAGCGCCCGCTGGTAGAATGAGTGCTCTCTATAACTGTGGAGCGTCGATGGTGGAAGTGCAGACGTTGCTTGGGCTGCCCGTGCTGCTGGCACTGGAAACGGTTGCCGGTGAGTCACCGATGCCGATGACGCTCGGCCGCGACGAAGCAGCCGAACTGGCACAGCTGGTGGCAGCGGATCTGCTTGGCCTGGTGCCGCAGGTGGCCAGCGCGCGGCTGGTGCTCGCCGGCGCCTTGTTCGACCAGGCCGAGTTGCTGCGACCGGGCTTTCCGGTGTGGGCGACGCTGGCGGAGCTGGCCCGTCGCCTGCCGCGTGGTCAGCCGGGAAACGTGGTCGCCTTTGGTCATCACGCCGGACGCATGCCGGTTCCCGAACTGGAGCCGTCGGCGATCTACGCCGACGGACCCATGCGGTTGCTGCCGGCAAGCCTGCTGGCCCCGGCGACCCTGGCCGACGATCTCTCCACCCAGCTGGAGATCCAGTTGGTCGGCCGCGGCGAGGCTGGCGTGAACACCGCCGACTGGCTGATGCGCACACTCGGCGTGCGCCTCGAACACGTGCGCTATCTCAGTCGCAACGACCTGCTCGCGCTCACCTGCGTGCAGTACGAACACGTCAATCTGGCGCCGCTGTGGGCACTGCTGGAAACCGCGCTGCTGACCCCGGAGCGGGAAGAATCGACGGTGAGCGCGCGCGGCTTGTCGCTGCGTTATGCGCACGGTTCGGTGCTGGTGCAGTCGCCCGCGCAATGGCTGTCCCGGCACCGCGGTGACCCGGCGCAACGTGCCCATGATTTCGCCGGGATCGTGTTCGAACTGCGCCAGTACGCCGCCTTGCTCGAAGCGCACCGGGTTCCGCTGCAGTTGGAGTCCGCGGATGCCACGACCGAGACGAGGGACGGCTATCTGCTGGAAACGCGTGCTGCGGCCGACGTGGATCTCGGCTCCCCGCACGTGTTCGCGCACGAAGCGCCCGGCCTGGGCGTGGTTGCAGTCACCGTGGCGCAACCCAGCGGTGCCGAGCGTGCCCGCGTGCTGGCGCACGGCTTCCCCTTGCAGCCGCAGGCGTTGGGACCGCTGCTGGAACGGCTCACCGACGAGTACGGCATTGCCAGTGAGCTGGATGCGCTGGGCCGGGTCGTGCTGGACGAAGCGGGCGAACTGGGGGCGCCTGCCACCGTCCTGCACTAAAAGAGTCAGCACCAACGGCGAACGCGGCCGAGCGCCGCTGTCGGCGGCGTACGACGATCGAATCCACGCCGCGCGCTCACCGCGAGTGCGGCGAGGCGACGCGAGAACTCAGCTCACCTTCGCGTTGTGCGAATCTTGCGACCACTACGGGTCGCCGTATGCGCTTTCTTCGCCACGCGGCGACAGGAAAGCGACTGTCATCCAGACATCCGGCGATGCCTTCACGGCGGTGCCAAGCATTCTTCACGAGCTCCGGGGACCGGTGGGATCCTCCGCTGGCCATGATTCCCGCCGAGCGCCCGCGCGGCACTCGGTTGTGCCACGGCGAAGAGTGGGCGCATGATGAGCCGGTGCGCCGTGCGCCGGCGCTCGCAAGCTGACCGGATGACCATGCGGCCGCACAAGCCAGCCGAGGGATTGCCGACACCGCCAAACGCCGCCGATTGGCCGGCCAGGGTTTTGCATGGCGCGCCAGCCCTGCTCACCTATCTCGATAGCGAACAGCGTTTCAGTTACGTCAACGACACCCATCGCCGCTGGCTCGGCATCGAGCCGTCGACGATGATCGGTCGGCGTTTGATCGACGTGGTCGGTGCGGACAACTACGAGCGCGCGCGGGCGGCGCTGGAGCAGGCCTATGCCGGCCAGCCGGCCAGCTACGAAGGCGCGCTCCACAACCACGGCGAACGCCGCTACGCGCACGGCAATTTCCAACCCGACTTCGACGCCGACGGTCGGGTCTGCGGCGTGTTCACCGCCCTCGTCGATATCACCGAGCGACGCACGCTGGAGCTGCAACTGCACGAAAGCATCCGGCGTTGGTTCAGTGCATTCCAGCATGCGGCCGTCGGTATGGCGGTGACCCGCCCGGATGGTCGCTTCATGCGCGTCAATGCGGCGGTATGCCAGATGCTCGGCTATACCGAGGACGAGCTGCTGCACCGGGGCGTCCGCGATATCACCCACCCGGACGACCTGGCCGCCGATGCGGAGCAGAGAACGCAACTGCTCGTCGGCACGCGCGAAAACTACCAGCTGGAGAAGCGCGACCTGCACCAGGATGGCCACGTCGTGCACGTCCAGTTGAGTGTGTCGCTGGTGCGCGATGATCACGGCGCGCCGGTGTACTTCGTGTCCCAGGCGCAGGACATCAGCGAGCGCAAGGCGTTCGAGGATGCGCTGCACCGCGAGCGCGAGCTGGCCGAGGTCACCCTGCGCTCGATCGGCGACGCGGTGATCACCACCGACCCGCAGTTGTGCATCAGTTCGCTCAACCCGATCGCCGAGGCGATGACCGGCTGGAGCCACGCGGAGGCGCAGGGCCGGCCGATCGAAGCGGTGTTTCAGTTGTTCGACGCCGCCGATGGGAGACCCGTCGCCAACCCGCTGCGCGCGGCGGTCGAACACAACATCATCACGGATCTCGCGGGTCGGACCCTGCTGCGCCATCGGCATGGCTTCGACACCCCGGTGAAGGATTCCTCCGCGCCGATCCACGATCATGCCGGCAACGTGATCGGTGGCGTGCTGGTGTTCCATGACGTCAGCGAGACCCGCGCGCTGGCGCTGAAGTTGATCCACCTGACCCGGCACGACACCCTGACCGGCCTGCCCAATCGCAGCCAGTTGCACGACCACGTTGCCCAGGCGCTGGTCAGCGCCCGTCGCCGCCAGCAGCGCGCCGCACTGCTGTACATCGACATCCACCAGTTCAAGCGGATCAACGACCAGCACGGCCATGCCGGTGGCGATCGCGTGCTGCGCGCGTTCGTGGCCCGGCTGCAGCGCTGCCTGCCCGCCGACGCCGTGCTCAGCCGTCATGGTGCGGACGAGTTCGTGGTGGTGTTGCCGCACTTCGACAGCGTGGGCGACGTAGCCAGCCTGGCGCAGATGCTGCTCAATCAGGGCGAACAGACTGTGGTCGAAGGGATGGCGGAGTTGGGTCTGCATCTGGGCATCGGCATCAGTGTCTATCCCGATGACGCGGACGAGCCGGAACGCCTGCTGCAGCATGCCGAAACCGCGCTCGTCGCGCTTCGTGGCGAGGGTGTTCACGGTTACCGTTTCTTCACCACCTCGATGGATCAGCGCAGGCGCGCGCGGCGCAGCATCGAGACCGCCCTGCGTCAGGCGCTGCCACGCGGGCAGCTCAGCTTGTATTACCAGCCCAGGATCGATGTCGGCAGCGGGCAGATCGTCGGCGCCGAAGCGTTGCTGCGCTGGCATGTCGCGGGCCAGGAGCTGTACCAACCCGACCAGTTCATCCCGATCGCCGAGGACACCCGCTTGATCGTGCCGATCGGCGCCTGGGCGCTGCGCCAGGCTTGTCGCCAGGCGCGATTGTGGCAGCAGCAGGGCCATCGCATCGCGATTTCCGTGAACGTCTCGCCGGTGCAATTCCTGCACGCCGGTTTCCATGACTGGCTGGACGAGGTGCTGGACGACAGTGGGCTCGATGCCAGTCTGCTCGAACTGGAGCTGACCGAGCGCATGGTGATGTCCGGCGGGGACGCAACGAGCAGCCTGTTGCGGCGCATCCGGCAACGTGGCGTGCGCCTGTCGCTGGATGATTTCGGCACCGGTTACTGCAGCTTTTCGTATCTGAAACACTTTCCGATCGATACGCTGAAGATCGACCGCGTCTTTGTGCGCGATGTGATCGGTGACGCGGATACCGCCACGATCACCCAAGCGATTGTGGCGATGGCGCGCCGGCTGGACAAACTGGTGGTGGCGGAGGGCGTGGAAACCCCGGAGCAGGCCGAGTTCCTGCGTCAGGCCGGCTGCACCGAGCTGCAAGGCTTCCTGTTCGCCGCGCCGGTGCCGGTGGCAGAATTCGAGCAACTGCTGGGCGCGTCCGGCTGAGCGTTGGTGAAGAATCACCCCGCTGCCGTGACCGCCACCGAACGTCGGTGATGGCGCGGTGCGTAGCAGGAAAACCGGGGCACCCGCTGGCACTACGCTGCGCCGTGACCGCGACGCCTCACTGCATGACTCCCCGGCGGCGTTTTGCGAAGTCGCCCGTCGTTGCCCCGCGCTGCTCTTCAGTGACCGGCGTCGCCCGCCAGCAGCGCCTCGTACATCTGGTAATGACACGGCCGCATGCCCAGTTTTTCATAGGTCTGCTGGGCGCGCTGGTTCTCCGTTTCCACGTACAGGCGCAATCCGACGGCGCCGGCGGACGTGGCACGCTGCTCCACTGCCGCGTACAGCGCGCGGAACACGCCGCCGCGTCGCGCGATCGGAGCCACGTACACACTCTGGATCCACCAGAAGTCGCCGCAACGCCAGTCGCTCCACTCGAACGTCACCAGCAAACTGCCTACCGCCGCATCGTCGTGTTCGGCCATCAGATAGAATCCCCGACGCGGCTGTTCCAGCACGCCGGTCACGCCGCGACGCACGACCCCGCCGTCCAGCCGCTTGTGTTCGGTTTCCCATGCCATCGCCTGGTTCCAGTGCGCCAGGTCGTCTACGTCGGCGGGAGTGGCGCTTCGGATCAGCACGGACATGGCATCACTCGACAGGGAAAAGACAGGTCCTGATGATGTGGCCCAATGATGTCTGGAAGCAACTCACCAGGGTTTTCGGAGGTCGCGCGGCCGCGGTGAGACGTTGCATTCGCTTCCCCCGCGAAGCGGGGACGGTGCCACACTCGGAACGGGCGCTCTTTACGCTTTGCCAGGGGCCTCATGCGCCCAAGCAGCCGCCCCGAGATATCGCATTCGGTTCCTCCGCGCAGCGGGGGAACCTGTCGCAGGCGGCAGGGGGCGCCGCTTGCGCTCTTTACGCTCTCGTTCCTCGCCGGGCAGGGCTAAAGCTCCGATCAGCCTCCCGGGCAGCTGGTGCTTGCCTCTTCTCGGTGGCTCGCCGTTCGGGGAGCCTCCGCTGCAAACATCGGCCGTCCTGTCGATGTTTCCCCGCGCGGCGGGAGAAGCCAACCGGGGGTTTGACCAAATCCGCAGCGTGCGCGATCTTCACATGCCTTCGCGTAAGGTGGGCGGGCAGCCCGTGACTGTGCCCGCCCACGCACGCCACCGGGGCATCCCATGGTCGGCGCGCTACGCGGCCGCATCGCCATCCACTTGCAAGGAACGTCGCGCTTGAATATCGGTAGCCTTTTCGATCGGCTCAAGCTGCGCCGCTTGCACGCCTTTCGCCGTCGCCGTGTCGCTGCGCGCACGCGCCCGGAGCAGGAGCCGGCGCTGCGCGCGGACCTGTTCAGCGCCGAACAGATGGAGCGGCACGGCCGGCTGCTGGCGGCCCAGCACCGGCTGCGCGAGCACTCGCAGTCCGACCTGTTGCTGGGCCGCCTGGCCGACAACGAGGCGGTGATCACCGACAGCTGCGAGCGGATGACCAACGCGACCCGGCGCAAGCGCCGGATCACCCCGGCCGGCGAATGGCTGCTGGATAACTTCTACCTGATCGAGGAACAGATCCGCATCGCCCGCCGGCATCTGCCCAAGGGCTACAGCCGCGAGCTGCCGCGACTGGACAACGGTGCCTCGGCCGGCCTGCCGCGGGTCTACGACATCGCGCTGGAGATCATCTCCCACGGCGATGGCCGGGTCGACACCGCCAGCCTGCACCGCTTCATCCACGCCTACCAGGAAGTGACCCCGCTGAAGCTGGGCGAGCTGTGGGCGATCCCGATCATGTTGCGGCTGGCCCTGATCGAAAACCTGCGCCGGGTCGCGGCGCGGGTGATCGCGGACTGGCGCCATCGCGGTCTCGCCGTGCGCTGGGCCGACAGCATGACCGCGACCGCCGAGCGCGACCCGAACTCGGTGGTACTGGTGGTCGCCGACATGGCGCGCTCGGATCCACCGATGAACAGTCCGTTCGTGGCCGAGATGGCGCGCCGGCTGCAAGGCCAGAGCCCGACCCTGGCGCTGCCGCTGAGCTGGATCGAACAACGTCTGGCCGAATCGGGACAGAGCATCGAGCACCTGGTCCAGCTGGAGGCGCAACAACAGGCGGCCGCGCAGGT
>CAJDVU010000030.1_pt1 | contig 18138 bp, 15 predicted proteins | sample 7391431 | NCBI WGS metagenome assembly CAJDVU01 (sample SAMEA7055700, study PRJEB34461) | soil metagenome | biome: terrestrial ecosystem; feature: Peninsula; material: soil | place: Antarctica | collected 2016
CACCTTGAACTACCCGTTTCGTGTTGTGATCACCTCGTCTCCTCGCACAGACGCGTCTCTTTCAACAGCAGCGTGGCTCGGTGCCTTGCCCAGAAGAACGTTCAGCGTCTGGCTCGAAAGAATTCGCGCAGCAAGCTCGCGGACTCATCGGACAGCAGGCCTGCACCCACTTCGATGCGATGGTTGTGGCGCACGTCGACGAGCGTGTCGAATACGCTGCCGGCGGCGCCTGTCTTGGGGTCCGCCGCACCGTAGACGACGCGTGCCAAGCGAGCGTGGACCATCGCCATCGCGCACATCGAGCACGGTTCCAAGGTGACGTAAAGCGTGGCGCCCGGCAGCCGGTGATTGGCCAGCTTCTCGCCGGCAGCGCGCATGGCCATGACTTCGGCGTGGGCACTGGGATCATGCAAGGTGATGTTGCGATTCCAGCCCAGGCCGACGATCTCGCCGTCCTTCACCAGCACGGCCCCCACTGGAACCTCGCCCTCGACGTCACCCGCGTGGGCCGCCAATTGCAGCGCCCGCTGCATGTACTGCACATCCGCGTCGGAGAATTCACTCGAACTCTGTCGAACTTCTTCCGTCATTTCAATTGATTGCAGTAACACCATGAGAAAGTCAACAAACTGCCGTCATCCAGATGATGTACGCAAGTGCTTGATTTGATTACTCCCACTCGATCGTGGCCGGTGGTTTGCCGCTGATGTCATACACGACACGAGAAACGTTACGTACTTCATTGATGATTCTATTGGAAACCTTGCCCAGAAACTCGTAAGGCAAGTGCGCCCATTGAGCTGTCATGAAGTCGACGGTCTCCACTGCACGCAGCGCGATCACCCATTCGTAGGCTCGGGCGTCGCCGACCACGCCGACCGATTTCACCGGCAGAAATACCGCGAACGCCTGGCTGGTCCGCTCGTACAGATCGGCCTTGCGCAATTCGTCGATGAAGATCGCGTCGGCTCGCGCCAGCAGCTCGGCGTACTCACGCTTCACTTCGCCGAGGATACGCACGCCCAGGCCCGGCCCCGGGAATGGATGGCGGTAGACCATCGCGCGCGGCAAGCCGAGCTCCACGCCGATCCGGCGTACCTCGTCCTTGAACAGCTCGCGCAGCGGCTCGACCAACCTCAGCTTCATGTGCGCCGGGAGGCCGCCGACATTGTGATGACTCTTGATGACGTGGGCCTTGCCGGTCTTGCTGCCGGCTGACTCGATCACGTCGGGATAAATCGTGCCCTGCGCCAGCCACTTCACCCTGTTCCCCGCGGCAATCAGCTTCTCGGACTCCTCATCGAAGATCTCCACGAACAGGCCACCGATGATCTTCCGCTTGGCTTCCGGGTCGGCCACGCCTTCGAGTGCCTGGAAATAGCGGTCAGCGGCATCGACACGGATCACCTTGACGCCCATGCCATGCGCGTCCGATGCGGTGGCCATCGTCGCCATGACCTGGTCACCTTCCTGCCAGCGCAGCAGGCCGGTATCGACGAACACGCAAGTCAGCCGGTCGCCAATCGCCTTGTGCAGCAAGGCAGCGACGACGGAGGAATCGACGCCGCCGGAGAGACCCAGCAACACATGGTCGTCGTCGACCTGCTCGCGGACGCGGGCGATCTGATCGTCGATGATGTTGGATGCAGTCCAAAGCGTGGCGCAATCGCAGATCTCGGTGACAAAGCGCTTCAAGAGCGCGCCGCCCTGCTTCGTATGCGTCACTTCCGGATGGAACTGCACGCCGTACCAGCGCTTGTCCGGGTTTTCCATCACCGCGACCGGGATACGCTCGGTCGCGCCGGTGACCACAAAACCGGGTGGCGCGACTGCCACGTGATCGCCGTGGCTCATCCAGACATCGAGCCGATGCGCATCAACGTGATCGCTGAGGCCGTCGAACAGGCGACTGGGCGCAACGATGTCCACGCAGGCATGCCCGAACTCACGGGCCTCGGCTGCCTCGGTGGCGCCGCCGAGCTGCGCGGCCAGTGTCTGCATGCCGTAGCAAATGCCAAGGATCGGCACGCCCGCGTTGAACACTTGCTGGGGCGCTGCAGGTGCGTTGGCCAGCGTGGTGGATTCCGGACCACCAGACAGGATGATGCCCTTCGCGCCGAAGCCGGCAATGTCGGCCGGCTCGTGATCCCAGGCCCAGATTTCGCAATACACCCCGAGTTCGCGAATGCGGCGCGCGATCAGCTGGGTGTATTGCGCGCCGAAATCGAGGATCAGGATCTTGTCGTTGTGCAGGCTGGTCATGGGGACTCAGGGCCGGGAACGGGGAACGGGGAACGGAAAACAAGTGGTGCAACGAATGCGTGGTGCATATTGCCCAGGGCGGCGCGCTGATACCGAGCTTGCCGAGAGTTACACATTCCCCGTTCCCTGGTCCCCGTTCCCCGCTTCACTCAGGCATTCAGCCGGTAATTCGGCGCTTCCTTGGTGATCTGGATATCGTGCGGGTGCGCTTCGGTAATGCCGGCCGAGGTCACCTTCACGAACTGCGCCTTGTGGCGCACGTCTTCGATGTTCGCCGCGCCGAGATAACCCATGGACGCGCGCAGGCCGCCGATCAGCTGGTGGATGATGTTGTGCACCGGGCCACGGTACGGCACACGGCCTTCGATGCCCTCGGGCACCAATTTGTCGGCGTCGGCTTCGTCCTGGAAATAACGATCCTTCGAGCCGAGCTGCATTGCGCCGATCGAGCCCATGCCGCGGTAGCTCTTGTACGAACGGCCCTGGAACAACTCGACCTCACCCGGCGACTCCTCGGTACCAGCGAACATCGAACCGAGCATGATCGTGGAGGCGCCGGCGGCCAGTGCCTTGGGAAGGTCGCCGGAATAGCGGACGCCCCCATCGGCGATCAGCGGAATCTCGTCCTTGAGCGCGGTGGCGACCATGTCGATTGCGGTGATCTGCGGCACGCCGACACCGGCGACCACCCGCGTGGTGCAGATCGAACCCGGGCCGACGCCGACCTTGACTGCGTCCACGCCGACGTCGAGCAGCGCGCGTGCCGCTTCGCCAGTGACGATATTGCCGGCGACCACCTGCACCTGCGGAAAGTGCTTCTTGACCCACCCCACGCGGTCGATCACCCCCTGCGAATGCCCATGCGCGGTGTCCACCACCAGCACGTCGACTCCGGCATCGACCAGCGCGGCGATGCGCTGTTCGGTATCCCCACCCACGCCCACCGCCGCGCCGACCAGCAGCGCTTCGTGGTGATCCTTGGCCGCATGCGGGTTGTCGCGCGCTTTCTGGATGTCCTTGACGGTAATCAACCCACGCAACTGGAACTCGTCGTTGACCACCAGCACCTTCTCGATGCGGTGCTTGTGCAGCAACAACATCACGTCGTCCTGGTTGGTGCCCTCTTTCACCGTCACCAGCTTTTCCTGGCGCGTCATGATGTTGCGGACCGGGTCGTCGTGCTTGCGCTCGAAACGCAGATCACGGCTGGTGACGATGCCGACCAGCCGGTTGCCTTCCACCACCGGCACGCCAGAGATGTTGTGCGCATGGGTCAGCCGCAGTACTTCACTGATCGAGGTGTCCGGCCCCACCGTGATCGGGCTGCGGATCACGCCGGCCTCGAACTTCTTGACCAGTCTTACTTCCGCGGCCTGCTGTTCAGCGGTCATGTTCTTGTGGATGATGCCGATGCCGCCGTTCTGCGCCATGGCGATGGCAAGCCGCGCTTCGGTCACCGTGTCCATTGCCGCGGACACCAGCGGGATGCTCAGGCGCAGCCCGCGGGTGAAGCGTGCCGACGTATCCACGTCACGCGGCAGCACGATGGAGTGGCCCGGAACGAGGTAGACGTCGTCGTAGGTCAGAGCCTCGGCGAGGATGCGCATGCAAAATGTCCCGCTGCAAAGCGGGAATTATACGTTCCTGTCACGGTACTCGCCAGCGATCGAGCCGGACTGAGGTCGCTCCGGACGTCCCGCGTCGGCCGCTGATCGGCGCTGGCAAATCTCGCTACGCCCACGCGGGAGCGTTGTTCCACCTCGCTTGCCCAGCATCGGGATGTGATGACATAGCATGGCGGTCGCCGTGTATAAGGTATTCGCTTTACAGGAGCGCCCGTGCACACCCGTTCGTCCCACAGCCACGCCCACGATCACAACCACGCCCATGGCGTGGCTCGCGACGCCGATCGGCGCTATCTGACCATCGCCTTGCTGTTGTTGCTGGGTTTCATGGTGGTCGAGGTTGTGGTCGGCGTCATGGCCAAGTCGCTGGCGCTCATTTCCGACGCCGGCCACATGCTGACGGACGTGGGTTCCATCAGCCTGTCGCTGGTGGCGATGCGCCTGGCCAGTCGACCGGCCAGCGGCAGTTACACGTTCGGGCTCAAACGCGTCGAAATTCTCAGTGCCCAGGCCAATGGCCTCACCTTGTTGTTGCTGTCGGTGTGGTTTGCCATTGAGGCCATCCGCCGACTGATCCATCCGCCGGTGGTCCTCGGGCTGCTGGTCACCGTAGTGGCGGTGACCGGCATCGGCGTGAATCTGCTGGCGGTATGGGCCATGGGCAAGGCGAATCGCCAGAGCCTCAACGTCGAAGGCAGTTATCAGCACATCCTCACCGATCTTTATGCTTTCATCGCCACTGCGATTGCCGGCGGGCTGATCTGGTGGACAGGCTGGAGTCGCTTCGATGCCATCGCGGCACTGGTGGTGGCGGGACTGATGCTCAAGGCCGGCATCGGCCTGGTGCGCGACTCGGGCCGGATCTTTCTTGAGGCCGCGCCGCGCGGGCTCGAGCCAGCAACGATCGCCGAGGCCATGCGTGGCACGCCCGCCGTGACCTGCGTGGACGACCTGCATGTGTGGGAAGTGACATCGGGCTTGCCGGCGCTGTCGGCGCATGTGTCTGTTGACTACGAGACCGACTGTCACGAGGTCCGGCGCGAGCTGGAAACCATGCTGCACGAGCGCTTCGCGATTGCGCATACGACCATACAGACCGATCATGCGGCGGCCGGCCAGAGCGTATCTTTTCCTTGCTCACTCGACTTCCACGACGAGCACCATCCGAGCTAGCAACTACTATGTCATGAAGCTTGTCTCGCTGTTTCGTGGCCGCAACAAGCGCACTGCGGTAGCGTTCTGGCGATCGCGCTTGCCAGACGAGAGCGGCAGGTCGCGATAGGGGTGGGCGCATCGCGCTGCATGGGCGCCAGTTCCGCGCGGCTGGAAGCTGGCGGGCAGGCGGCGTGTTTTGGACCGGGTAGTGCTTTTTTACTGCGGGACAGGCGCTGCGCCATCAAGAATCCGCAGGCGGCCAGAGACCGACTGGCGTGATGATGGAAGCCGCTGCCATTGCGGCTCTCGTCGTGGCGCCACCCAAGTGCCTGCTTGAGTTCCTGGTAGTCGCGTTCGATCCGTCAGCGTCCCATGACCGCGTCGATCATGGTTTGCCAGGGCAGTGTCTTGGCCGGGTTGCTGAACCAGCAGTGCGCCGGCTCCTCGGCCCTTCGGCGCACTCGATGATCAACCATTCCTCTTCCCGGCGCTGATCGCGGTGGGCGGCGCTGACATGCACCCGGGCGAAGCGCTGCCTTCTACGCGATACCGAAGTGCGCCGCGCGTCGCCTCGCTTGCATCTCCGCCGCCTCCAGCGTGTTTTCCATCAAGGTCGCGACGGTCATCGGCCCGACTCCGCCGGGGACCGGGGTGATCCAGCTGGCGCGTTCGGCTGCCGGCGCGAACTCCACGTCGCCCACCAGCCGACCGTCATCCAGCCGATTGATGCCGACATCGATTACCACCGCGCCCGGCTTGATCCAGTCGCCCTTGACCAGGCCCGGTTTGCCAACCGCGACGATCACGATGTCGGCCTGGCGCACGAAACCTTCCAGACTCCGCGTAAAGCGGTGGCACGAGGTGGTCGTGCAACCGGCAATCATCAGTTCCAGCACCAGAGGACGGCCCACGTGGTTGGATACGCCCACGACCACCGCGTGCTGTCCGCGGACCGGGCGGTCGGTGTGCCCCAGCAAAGTCATTACGCCGCGCGGCGTACACGGCCGCAGGCCGAAGCGGCGCAGTGCCAGCCGCCCCACGTTGATCGCCTGGAACCCGTCCACGTCCTTGTCCGGGTCGATGCGGTCGACCAGCGCCTCTTCATCGATGTGTTTCGGCACAGGCGACTGCACCAGGATGCCGTGCACATCCGGATCGGCATTCAGGCGATCGATCAGCGCGAACAACTCGGCTTGGGAGGTATGGGCAGGAAGGTCGTGATCGAACGAACGAAAGCCGACCTGGTGACAGGCTTTGCGTTTGTTGCGGACATAGACGGCCGATGCGGCGTCGCTGCCCACCAGCACCACCGCCAGTCCGGGCGCGGGCAGCCCGCTCGCGACCCTGGCGGCAACTCGCAGGCTCAGCTGTCGCAGCAGGTCCTGTGCAATGCGTTTACCGTCGAGTATGCGTGCGCTCATGCTGATGCCTGACTGTTAAGAATGCTTTGGTCGATTCAACGCAGGCGTCACCGGTCATGCCTGGCCGCAGCGGAGTGCCGCGCCGACGCACGCGGGCTGGGGCTGCCTGTCGAGGCGGCGCCGCCCAGATATGGGTAAACATGACCGGACCCAACCGATTGAATACAAATTAATGACCGGTGACGTCCAGAACATCATCTCGCCTGTGCTGAAGGGATCAGGGCAGCCTCAACTCGTGCATTATCCGGGCTGGACGACACGCGCACAAACGGCACTCAGACATGCTGGCGAACGAGACACCGGATATTGCGATCGAACTTTCAGACGGACGGCTGCGACTGCGGCCATGGCGTGATGACGACGCGGAGCCACTGGCCGCCGCGGTACAGGAATCCGTAGACAGCGTTGGTCAGTGGCTGCCATGGTGCCATGCAGGCTATGGACGCGACGATGCCATGGCGTGGGTCGCCCGCTGCCGATCCGGTTGGCACGCTGGCGAGCATTTCGCGTTTGCGCTGTTCGACACCGGTTCCGCGCAGCTTTTGGGCAGCGCAGGACTCAGTCAAGTCGATCCGGTGCATCGTCGCGCCAACCTCGGTTACTGGGTTCACCAGTCGCACCAGCGACAAGGGATCGGCGTGGCCGCGGCACGATTGGTCGCTCGCTTCGGCTTCGAGCGGCTGGGGCTGTTCCGCATCGAGATCGTCGTACTGCCGGGCAACCAGGGGAGCCGGGCCGTGGCAGAAAAGACCGGGGCGACGTTCGAGGCGATCGCCCGCAACCGGTTGTGGTTCCGCAACAGCGCACATGATGCGGCGGTATACGGACTGATTGCGCAAGATCTCGCGCGAACGCCGTCGTGACCGTGCTCAGCGCGTGCGCTTGATCAACTCGCTGAGCCGTCGGCGTGCCTTGTGCTGCTCCTCTTTGGTCAACACCTTCTTCCGGCCCGCGTAGGGGTTTTCGCCCTCACGGAACGCGATGCGGATCGGCGTGCCTTCCAGCCTGTAGCGCTTGCGGAAGAAATTCTCCAGATAGCGCTGGTAGGCCGGTGCGATGTGCTTGGTGCGGGTGCCGTGGACCACGATGGTCGGCGGGTTGGTGCCGCCGGGATGCGCGAAGCGCAACTTCGGCGCGTGGCCGTTGACCAGTGGCGGCTGATAGCCCTCGTAAGCTTTTTCCAGCGTTTTGGTGAGATCAGAGGAAACCAGCACCTTGGTCGCCGAGGCGTGCGCGCGCACCACGGCACGCATCAACTCACGCAGGCCCGACCCGTGCAGCGCGGAGATTTGCACCCGCGTGGCCCAGCTGACGAAAACCAGTCGGCGATCCAACTCGCTCAGGCACTGCTCGCGTTGATACGCATCCAGCCCGTCCCATTTGTTGAGCGCAATCACCAGCGCCCTGCCCTCGTCGATGGCGTAGCCGATCAGGGTGAGATCCTGGTCGGCCAGGTTCTCGCGGGCGTCGACCATCATCACTACCACCTGGGCGGCGGCGATCGACTGCAGCGTCTTGATCACGCTGAACTTCTCCACCGCTTCCTCGACCCGCGCCTTGCGTCGGATGCCAGCTGTGTCGATCAACGTGTAACGCTTGCCATCACGCTCCAGCGGGACCCGGATCGGGTCACGCGTGGTGCCGGCAACTTCGGAAACGATCAGCCGTTCCTCGCCCAGCAGGCGGTTGATCAGGGTGGACTTGCCCGCGTTCGGCCGTCCGACAATGGCCACGCGAATGCTGCCATCTTCGTTCGCCGCCTCGCCCGCCGTATCCTCATCGGGTGGCAGCAACGGCAGCAAGGCCTCGATCAGCTCATCCGTACCACGGCCATGCGAGGCGGCAATCGGCAAGGTGGAGGCCATGCCGAACGCGGCAAACTCGGCCAGAGCCGCCTGTTCATCCAGGCCGTCGGTCTTGTTGACTGCCGCGATGATCGGCTTGCCGCTGCGACGCAGCTCACTCAGGATCACGTGATCCTGCGGCAACAGCCCGTCGCGGGCGTCGACCACGAAAACCAGCACCTGGGCCTCGGCGATCGCCAGGCGAACCTGCTTCGCGGTGAGCGCGTCCATGGTCTCTTCGACGCCGGACAAGCCTCCTGTGTCTACCGCCAGGAACGGGCGCTCGCCGAGGTGGCAGGCGCCGTAATGGCGGTCACGGGTGACCCCGGGAATATCCGCCACGAGGGCGTCGCGGCTGCGCGTGAGCACGTTGAACAGGGTCGATTTGCCGACATTCGGGCGACCGACCAGTGCGACGACGGGCAGCATGCTGGGTTCGTTCCGGCGATCAGGGCGAGGACAGGCGATAGGCGCCGATATGGCCCTTCACGTCCTCGACGTAGACGGTGTCACCCACCACCAGCGGCTGTGCACGGATTGCCTTCTTCGACAACCGCTGGCGTGCGGCGAGCGCGCCGTCGCCGGTCTGCAGCCAGTGCACCCAACCTTCGGCGTCACCGACCACCACGTAATTGCCCTGTACGGCCGGCCCGGTCAGCCAACGGTACTGGAGCGATGCGTTCTTCCATGCGTCGGCACCGCCGGACTTGTCGAAGGCCCATACCCGCGACTGGTCATCGACCCCGAAAATACTGTTGCCCTTGATCGCCAGCGAGGTAAACGTCGAGAACGGGTGCGACCACAACGGTCGGCCGCTGGGACCATCCACGGCAACCAGGTTGCCATGATAGGCCGCGGCATACAGCGTGCTGCCATCGAGCAGGATGCCGCCATCAGCATCACCCAGACGATCGATCTCGGTGCGGCCTTCGCCGCTGGACAGGCGCTGTTCCCACAGCTTGGTGCCGTTGTCCAGGCGCAGCGCGACCAGCAGGCCATCGTCGCTGCCGAAGAACACCACGCCATTGGCCGCCAGCAGCGGGCCATTGCCGCGCACGCTGAGCAGGGGCACGCTGCCCTGGTCGTATACCCAGCGGCGCTTGCCGGTAGCCGCGTCCAGCGCGTAGACCCGACCGTTGCTGCCACGCACCACCACGTCGGTGCCGACAATCAGCGGCGAGGTCAGCACTTGGGTATCGAGCTCCGCTTCCCAGCGCGGGCTGCCGTCCTTGGCATTGACGCCGTAGACGTGACCCTCCAGCGTGCCGACGGCGAGCAGGTCGCCGCTGACTACCGGACCGCCGGCATACATCGCGTCCTTGCGGTTTTTGTCGCCCCAGCCGAACCAGCCGTGCGTACGCGAACTCTTCGACCACAGGGTCTTGCCGCTACTGGCGTCGATTGCCGCCAGCTTGCCGTCGGTGCTGTCGGCATAGAGCACACCGTCGACCACGGTCGGACGCAAACGCACGCCACTCCTGCCGGTGCCGTCGCCGACCCGGGTGTGCCACACGCGCGTCACCTGGACGGTCGGCGTGAAGTCCTTGGCCAGCGGCGTCGGCGGCTGGACGTTTTCCTTCTTGAACGAATGGCAACCCGCAAGGGCGACCAGCGAAGCCAGCGTGATCAACAAAAATCTTTTCATGCACCCTGCTTCCCGGCCACGGCCAGATCATCAAGTTTCATCTGCAAGGCTCCGCGTTGCGGCGCATCCTCGCTCAGTGCGGACATCGCCGCCTGGTAGGCCTTGCGCGCGTCGTCCCTGCGTCCAACCTTGACCAGCGCGTCGCCGCGGAGTTCCTGCGTGATGCCCTGGAAACTCCCGGCCGGCACGCGATCCAGCGTGGCCAATGCATCTTTCGCCTGATCGCGAACCAAGTCCAAGCGGGCGATCCGCACCAGGGTCAAGGCCTTCAGCGGTGCCTGCGCGGCATGGCTTTCTGCCCACTGCAGCGACGCGGCCGCCTGGTCCAGTTGCTTGTCTTGTACCTGCTGTCGGGCGAGGTCGCTGACGGCGAACAAGGCATACGGCGACTTGGCGTAGTCCTTCTGCAACTGCTCGGTCAGCTGCATGGCTACATCGGGTTTGCCCGTAAGCTGGGCCACCTTGGCCTGCTCATAAAGCTGCGACGCCACGTTCTCGTTGCGCGCCTGATGGCTGCGCCATTGCTGCCACCCGAAGATACCAACCAGCCCGATGAGAACGCCAACGATGATCGACACACCGTTCTCGCGCAACCATTTCTGTACCAACTCGCTCTGTTCGTAATCGTCGTACTCTTCAAATGCCATACAGTCACCGTTCAATCGGACGCGCACCAAGGTGGCGCAGTCCAGCGCGTAAACACAAAGTAGTGGTGGATCAGACCCGCCTGACGGCAGGCGGGCAAGTGCGCAAGCATAACCGAATTGGACGGTGCGCAGCGGTCGCCGCGTCGATCAGAGGTTGGCGGCGGAGGCCTTGCCATCCTGCATTTGCATGCGAAAATGCGCCACGTTGGCGCGGCGGAAATCACTCAGGCCGACAGACTGGCCGTCGATTTCCACCTGGGCGCCACTGGCGTTGCCAATCCTTACCTCCAGCGGCTGGTCGCTGCTGTAGACCTTGTGGCTGCCGGCTGGCAACAAGCCGTATTCGAGCCGCGTACCGTCAGCCCCGGTTACCTCGATCCAACTGGGCGCGCTGAGTGTGAGCTCCAGATGGTGCGCGCCGTGCCCGGCGTCGAGTGCGGTTGCCGACTGCTTCGGAGACGCCAGACTGTTGCTGTCGGTGGACAGGCTCGGAAACGGCGCCATCGATGCCAGCAACGGTTGCTCCGTGTCGGCGTTGATCGATGCGGTCAGCGATGGCGCGGGCGACTGGTCGGCGTGATTTTCAACAGCCGCTGTGTCGGGGTTTGCTTTCGACACCTCGCGCTGAGCTACCGGGGTAGCATCCAGTGGCGCCAGGTGGATGATGTCGCGATCCAGCGTGCTGCGCACGCCGAACCACAAGGTAGGCACGGCAATCACCAGGGTCAGCACGACGTAGGTCGCTGCGGTGGCATAGCGATCGAGCAGGAAGCGCGAGTGCGAGATCCCGCCGGTGGCCACCAGCGGCGCCTCGACCTGCCGGATGCGATCCACTTCCGCCTGGATGGACGCGTCATTGATGCCGAGATAGCGCCCGTAGGTGGCGATGTAACTGCTCAGGTAAACCTTGGAGTCGGTACCGTCGTACTGATCCAACTCGAGCTTTCGCAATACCCGCGCTGGCAGCTTCAACGTGGTTGCACAGGCTGCGAGATCGACCCCCCGGGCTTCACGCGCGGCGCGCAGGCGGCCGCCGAAACTTGGTTGATGCGACTCAATGGACGCGCCCGCCCCGTCGCCAGACAGGTGGGAAGTGGCGAACCCGGCGTCGCTTGGCGTCGGTTCGGGAAGTCGGGACTGGATCGGTGTCATGGGCTGTTGTTGGTGGATTCAAGGGCGTGCGCCTGTTCCGAATCCGGGAACTGGCTGTGCAAGCGCCTGCTGTAGTTGCGGGCCCCGTCCGGGTTGCCCATGCTGGATTCGATATCGTGACCGAGCTTGAGCGATGCGGCAGTCGGCTTGCCCAGCGCGTCGAAACGCTGCAGGAAAGCCCTTGCACGAAACGCATCCTTTTTCTGATAGAGCAGGTTGGCGAGCTGGAAGAGTGCCTCGCCATCTCTGGGATTTCGCGCGATCGCGTCACGAAAATCCGCTTCGGCCCGGGCATTGTCGCCGGCGCGAAGCTGGCACACACCGGCGTTGGTCAGCGCAACACCGGGGGTCGAATAGAACGGATCGGTAACCGCTTTGCGGAAATAAGTCTCGCCCTCGGCATACTTGCCGGTGGAACACAGGAACTGACCGAGGTTGTTGGCCCACGCGCCCTTGGCAGGATCCAGCTCCACCGCCTTGCGGTAGTGCTTCTCTGCCTCGGCAAGCTTGCCGATACGCTCGTAGATCACCGCGATGACCGTATGTGCCGGGGCGTAGTTCGGGTCGAACTGAAGCGCTGTCTGCAGCTTGGCCAACGCGGTCTCCACGTCGCCTTGGGCAAGGTAATGCTGACCCAGTTCGGTATGGACCCGCGCGGCATCCTTGGCCTGGTCGGCCTTGGTCTCTTGCGGCAACGGTTTGCCCAACGTGCCGCTGTTGGTGTGTGTGGTGATGCAACCCGCCAACGGCAACAACAAACACAGGATCAAGACTCGGTCAAATCGCATGCATGGTCCCTTGATTCTGCTGTTTGCGGATATCGGCGCTGCGCCGGGTGCGGTCGGTGACCTGCCCGGCCAGCTGGCCGCAGGCCGCGTCGATGTCGTCGCCACGGGTGCGCCGCAGCATGGTCAGCACGCCGGCATTGAGCAACAGCGTCTGGAAATCGTGGATGGTGCTCGCGTCTGAACGTTCATAGCGTGTGCCGGGGAAAGGATTGAACGGAATCAGGTTGACCTTGCATGTGGGGAGCTTGCGCATCAGCTTGATCAGTTGACGCGCGTGCTCCGGCTGATCGTTGATACCCTTCATCAAGGTGTATTCAAAGGTGATCGAGGTGCGCGGCTTGCGTGCGATCCAGCGTTGGCACGCTGCCAGCAGTTCGGCGATCGGGTAGCGCTTGTTGATCGGCATCAGCTCGGTACGCAGGTCGTCATTGGCCGCGTGCAACGATACCGCCAACGACACGTCGATGGCATCCGACAGCTGGTCGATCAAGGGAACCATACCGGCCGTGGAGAGCGTCACCCGCTTGGCGGCCAGGCCGAAACCGAGATCGTCACGCATCAACTTCATCGCGCGAACCACGTTGTCGAAATTGGCCAGCGGTTCGCCCATGCCCATCATCACCACATTGGTGATGCGACGGTTCTGGTGAGTGACATTGCCCAGGTACTTCGCCGCCACCCAGACCTGGCCGATGATCTCCGCGGCGGACAGGTTGCGGTTGAAGCCCTGTGCGCCGGTGGAGCAGAAGCTGCAGTTCAGCGCACAGCCGATCTGCGAGGATACGCACAGCGTGCCGCGGGTCGGCTCGGGAATGTACACGGTTTCGATCGCATTGCCGCTGTCCATGCCCAGCAGCCACTTGTGGGTACCATCCGTGGCCACCCGGTCCAGCATGGTCCGGGGGACACCCACGGTACAAACCTCGGTGAGCTTGGCGCGCAGCGCCTTGCCTACGTCGGTCATGTTCTGGAAGTTGTCTTCCAGGTCATGGTAAATCCACTTCATCACCTGCTCGGCACGATACGGCTTCTCGCCGATTTGCGCGAAGAAATCACGCAAACCCTGCCGATCGAAATCGAGCAGGTTGACCTGGGTGGAACTGGCGACAACTTGGTTCAAGGGATGGGCTCTTGGTGAACAGTGCGACCCTGGATGGCCGCTTCTTGATCTTCGCGTTCATGCATGAACGCACTTGTTTAAGCAGTGCGGCCATAGACAGCCGCTTTTTGATCTTGGCGTTCAAGGAGGAACGCACTGGTTTGAACGTGCGGTCATGGAGCGCCGCTTCTTGATCCCTGCGTTCATGGATGAGCGCAAAAGTTACCTGGAAACCATATCGGTCGCGGCGAAGAAGTAGGCAATCTCCCCCTTCGCCGTGTCGACCGCATCGGACCCATGCACCGCGTTGGCGTCGATCGACTCGGCGAAATCCGCGCGAATGGTCCCCGGCGCAGCTTCCTTCGGGTTGGTGGCGCCCATCAAGTCGCGATGGGCCAGCACGGCATTCTTGCCTTCCAGCACGGTGATCATCACCGGGCCGGAGATCATGAACTCGACCAGTGCCTTGAAGAACGGACGCTCGCGATGCACAGCATAAAAGCCTTCGGCGTCCTGACGCGACAACTGTTTCATGCGCGCAGCGACGATTTTCAGGCCGGCTTTTTCAAAACGTGCATAGATCTCGCCGATGACGTTCTTGCCGACGGCATCGGGCTTGATAATGGAAAGAGTGCGCTCCAGCGCCATGGGAACTGCTCCGGCAAACGGATTTCGAGGGGGAGGACAGGGTCGGTTTGGACCGGAAACGCGGCTAAACCTGACAAGGATTGCGGATTTAGCGCAGTAAAGTCTGACAGATTCTAGCTCATGTGCAAGGTTCGTGCAGAGGACGCGAAACGATCGTTTGACGTGCGCGAAGTGCTTCACGTATGCTCAAACGATCGTTTGAATCGTGCTGACCTACGCAGGACGTCCCCCTTCCGTGAACGCCACCTCTTCCACGCGGGACCGAATCCTCGGCGCTGCCGAAACGCTGTTCGCCCAACGCGGGTTTGACGGTGCCTCGTTGCGTCAGCTGACCGCGGCCGCTGGCGTCAACCTGGCTGCCGTGAATTACCACTTCGGCTCCAAGGAAAAGTTGGTCGAGGAAGTGTTCCGCCGCCGTCTGGATGCGCTGAACGCCGACCGCCTGACCGCGTTGGCGCAGCTTGGCGGCAACCACCCTGCCACGCTGGAGGAAGTTCTCGCTGCCTACATCCGTCCCGCCCTGGAGTTGTCTCACGACTGCAACGGCGCGCTGTTCATGCGTGTGCTGGCGCGCGCTTTCGCCGAGCACGACGGCACCCTGCGTCAATTCCTGTCCGACAACTATGGCCATGTGATGCGCCAGTTCACCGCCGAGTTCGCCCGCCTGCTGCCGCATCTGAGCAAGCCGGAGCTTTACTGGCGTATTGATTTGGTCACCGGCGCACTGACCCACGCGATGTCCGGGTTCGGCATGATTCAGCGCAAGGGCGACGTCAGCGAACAGGCCCACCGCGAGCAGACCGTGCAGCACCTGATCCGCTTCGCAGCGGCAGGCCTCAGCCACCCGTAGATTTCTTGTAACTGGCTGGTAACGGCCGACTTGCCACGATTCATCGAGTTATCACCATCGCACCATCGGAGAAGCCAATGACTGCTGCATCCTCCCCCACCTCCGGCCTGCGCATCCGCAAGGCCGCCGTGCTGGGCGCCGGTGTCATGGGCGCGCAGATTGCCGCGCACCTGACCAACGCCGGCGTCGAGACCGTGTTGTTCGACCTGCCCGCGAAGGAAGGCCCCAAGAGCGGCATCGCGCTGAAGGCCATCGCCAACCTGGCCAAGCTGTCGCCGGCCCCGTTGGCGGACAAGGCGCTCGCGGCCTCGATCATTCCAGCCAATTACGACGATGACCTCGATCATCTCAAGAATGTCGACCTGGTGATCGAGGCGATCGCCGAGCGGATGGACTGGAAGCTGGACCTGTACAAGAAGATTGCCGGTCACCTGTCGAAGAGCGCGATCATCGCCTCCAACACGTCCGGTCTGTCGATCACCAAGCTGGCCGAGGCGCTACCGGAGGAAATGCGTCACCGCTTCTGCGGCGTGCACTTCTTCAATCCGCCGCGCTACATGCACTTGGTCGAGCTGATCCCGACCAAACTCACCGACAAGAACGTGCTGGAAGGTCTCGAGGCTTTCCTGGTCACCAGCGTTGGCAAGGGCGTGGTGATCGCCAAGGACACCCCGAATTTCATCGGCAACCGCATCGGCGTGTTCTCGATGCTGTCGGCGATGTACCACACCGATCAATTCAAACTTGGCTTCGACACCGTCGACGCGCTGACTGGTCCGGCGCTGGGTCGCCCCAAGAGTGCCACCTACCGCACTGCCGACGTGGTCGGCCTGGACACCATGGCCCACGTCATCAAGACCATGGCTGACACGCTGCCCGACGATCCGTGGCACCAGTACTTCAAGGCACCGGTGTGGTTGCAGGGCCTGATCGACAAGGGCGCGCTGGGCCAGAAGACCGGCGGCGGATTCTACAAGAAGGTCGGCAAGGACATCCAGGTGCTGGACACGAATTTGCGGATCCCTCCGCAAGAGCCCGGCCATCCTGGGCCGGACTCCTCGAAAGAGCTGGAGTTTCGTCCGTCCGAGCAGAAGCCGTCGGATGAAGTCGCCGCGATCCTGGCGATCAAGGACCCTGCCGAGAAGTTCGGCAAGCTGCGTGCTTCCAGCGATCCACAGTCGCAGTTCCTGTGGTCCAGCTTCCGCGACCTGTTCCATTACAGCGCCTACCATCTGGCCGCCATCGCCGACACCGCGCGCGACGTCGATTTCGCGATCCGCTGGGGTTACGGCTGGAAACTCGGCCCATTCGAGACCTGGCAGGCCGCCGGCTGGCAGCAGATCGCCGCGTGGATCAACGAGGATATCAAGGCCGGCAAGGCAATGAGCAACGCGCCCCTGCCCGCCTGGGTCACCGACGGTCGCAAGGGTGTGCATGGCAAGGAGGGTTCCTACTCGGCCAGCGCCAACGCCGACAAGCCGCGTTCGCAGCATCCGGTGTACCAGCGCCAACTGTTCCCCGATCCGCTTCTGGGCGAAAAGTTCGACACTGGCGCGACGGTGTGGGAGAACGAGGGCGTGCGCCTGTGGACGCTGGGCGAGGACGGTGTCGGCATCCTCTCGTTCAAGACCAAGATGAACACAGTCAACGACCACGTGCTGGACGGCGTGCAGCACGCGATCAAGCTGGCCGAGGAAAAGCTCAAGGCCATGGTGATCTGGCAGACCGGCGAACCGTTCTCCGCTGGCGCCGATCTGAAGGGCGCGCTGGGCCTGCTCAAGGAAGGCAAGTTCGACGACTTCGAAAAGATGGTCGCCAACTTCCAGCGCACCAGCATGGCGATCAAGCACTCATTGGTGCCGGTCGTTTCGGCCGTGCGCGGCATGGCCTTCGGCGGCGGCTGCGAGTTTCAGATGCACTCCGCCCGCACCGTCGCAGCGCTGGAAAGCTACATCGGCCTGGTCGAGGCCGGCGTCGGCCTGCTGCCTGCCGGCGGTGGTCTGCATGAACTGGCTCTCCGCGCGGGTAAAGCCAACCCTACCGACCCGTTCGAGGAACTGAAGAAGGTATTCGAGACCGTGGCGATGGCCAAGGTTTCCGCCAACGCGCTCGATGCGAAGAATCTCGGCTTGCTGCGCGACAGCGACGTGGTCGTCTTCAACGCCTACGAGCTGCTCTACGTCGCCAGGCAAGTGGCGCTGTCGCTGGCCGAAGCCAGCTATCGCCCACCGCTGCCGGCACACGTCACCGTCGCCGGCGACGTCGGTACCGCCACGTTCAAGGCGCAACTGGCCAATCTGCAGGCCGGCTACTTCGTCTCCGGGCACGACGTCGAGATCGCCTCGCGCATCGCCGACACCCTGTGCGGCGGCGTGATCGAGCGCGGTTCGACTGTCGACGAGGCATGGCTGCTGGCGCTGGAGCGCAAGCACTTCGTGGAGCTGGCCAGAACCGAGAAGACCCAGGCGCGCATTGCGCACACGATGACCACTGGAAAGCCGCTGAGGAATTAAGCAGAGAACTGCGGAACGTGAAGGATGCCACCAGCATGATCTTCTCGCCCTGCCCCGGACCTGATCCCAACCACCTTTGATTGGAGGCTACGAGAACGTCACGTCAGCACCGGCAGCGACAAGTAAAGCGCCATCTGCACGTTCCCCGTTCCCTGTTGCCCGTTCCCACTTCATTGAGATCCGAACCATGACCAAGCAAATCCAGGACGCCTACATCGTCGCCACCACCCGCACCCCGGTGGGCAAGGCGCCGCGCGGCGTGTTCCGCCACACCCGCCCGGACGACATGCTCGCCCATGTGATCCGCAGCGTGATGTCGCTCTATCCCGGCATCGATCCGCATCGCATCGGTGACGTCATCATCGGCTGCGCCATGCCTGAAGCCGAGCAAGGCATGAATGTGGCGCGCATCGGCCTGCTGCTGGCCGGCCTGCCAAACACCGTGCCCGGCGTCACCGTCAACCGCTTCTGCTCCTCCGGCCTGCAGGC
>CAJDVU010000068.1_pt1 | contig 17818 bp, 16 predicted proteins | sample 7391431 | NCBI WGS metagenome assembly CAJDVU01 (sample SAMEA7055700, study PRJEB34461) | soil metagenome | biome: terrestrial ecosystem; feature: Peninsula; material: soil | place: Antarctica | collected 2016
ATGGTTGGCCACGCTGCCTGGGATCTGGTCGACATCGATCGTTATCGGGCGATGTGGCACGAAAGACACGGCTATTTCAGTCTCAACATGGCGGCGTCCCGAGGCTGTCCCTTTCGCTGCAACTGGTGCGCGAAACCAATCTGGGGCAACCACTACAAGCAGCGCAGCGCGCTGGACGTGGCAGCGGAGATGGCCTACCTGAAGCAGGCATTCAAGCCCGATCACATCTGGATGGCGGACGACATCTTCGGCTTTCGTGTCGACTGGGTGATCGAATTTTCCGAGCACTTGCGGCGTGTCGACGGGTCGGTTCCGTTTACCATTCAGGCCCGCGCCGACCTGCTGAGTGAACGCATGGCAGACGCGCTCGAGAAGGCGGGCTGCCGAGAAGCATGGATCGGCGCGGAAAGCGGCAGCCAGCGCATATTGGACAGCATGACCAAGGGCACCAAGGTGGCCGACCTGATCGCGGCTCGGGTGCGGCTGGGCCGGCTTGGCATCCGTGTAGGCTTCTTCATCCAGCTTGGCTATCTGGGCGAGCAGCTGGTCGATCTGCTGGCGACTCGCGAGCTGATCACGCAAGCCGCCCCGGATGACATCGGCGTTAGCGTCTCCTATCCGCTACCCGGAACCGCGTTTTACGAAAAGGTGAAGGCCCAGTTGGGAGAAAAGACGCACTGGCAGGACAGCAACGACCTGGCCATGATGTTTCGCGGTGCATACGACTCGGACTTCTATCGTCGCGTGCGTGATCTACTGCATGATCAGGTCACCCTCCAGCAATCGAAGGCGTCCGATCGCCTCGAGCGTCATCGCCAGGCCAGCGCCGCTCTCAATGCGCAATGGGATACGCTGATCGAGTGCGAACAAGTGCATCGAAATGATTGCGCTACGCTGCCGATGCCCATAGTGACTCAACACTGATGTCCAGCCGCTCTGCCAGGCTCCCACCGCTCGGCATCGTCAGGGCTGGCTTGCGCCTCACCACCGAAGCACTGGCTACCGAGCTGGCGTCCGCGCAACCGGGGAGCCCCACACCAGATTGGAATGATCTCGAATGGCGACTGGCAACGGCCGCCGCCGCAGCGCACGGTGTGTCGCCACTGCTGAGTCGGTGTTGCACCTGGCATAACGCCGACTGGCAGTCGTTTATCGCCAGGCAGCGCGGGCACGTCGAGCTGCGTCATCGACGCATTGCCATACTGCTGAATCACATCGATGCGCTCGCCCGCGGCGCCGGGTTACCAATCGTTCCGCTCAAGGGCTCCGCGCTGCATGCGATCGGGATCTACGGGCCGGGCGAGCGGCCCATGGCCGACATCGACCTGCTGGTTCGCGCGGATGATGTCGGGTCGGCGGCCAGTCTGCTTCGGGATCTCGGCTATATGGAATCGTTCGTCGCATGGAAGCATCGGGTATTCAAGCCGGCGAAAGGCCAGCCGATCGCCGGGCTGGGCGAGCACCGCGACACCCCAATCAACATCGAGCTACACACACGCATTCAAGAACGGCTGCCGGTTACCGCTGTCGAGATCACCGAACGGATCTATCCGTGCAATCCCCGCCCGGGCCTGAATCCCTATCCGACGACCGGTGCCTTGATGAGCCACCTGTTACTGCACGCGGCGGGCAACATCTGCGGCCGCAGCGCGCGGCTGCTGCACTTGAACGACATCTCCTTGCTGGCGACGCGCATGGTCGCCAGCGACTGGAGCGAGTTGTGGGACGGGCACGATGCCGACCCTCCCTGGTGGGCGCTGCCGCCGCTGTGCCTGGTCTCGCGGTACTACCACAACGCAATCCCACAAGCCGTGCTCGCGCGACTCGAGCCCGACTGTCCTCGTTTGTTGCGAAACATCGCACAGCGTCAGACCCTGACCCAGGTTTCGTGCTCGGAACTGTGGCTGCACGCGTTCGCCGGGCTCGAATGGTCTCGCTCTATCCGCGACATCGGGCGTTACCTCGGAAAACGCATCAGGCCTACGCAAGAAGCCGTCCAAGAGCGGGCCGACATGCTGCGGACACAACTCTGGCTGCAGGGGCCTTCCTGGGTTGGCCTGAGCCATCTTCGACGCATCCTGACCTGGCTGACACGGCCGGTACCGCGGATGGATACCCTGCACGTGGTACGGGCCGCGCTGGAGACTGCGGCTCCTGCAGCTTAGTGCCGCCTCCAGCTCGCCCCAGCGAAGGGGCGCGGCAACTGCAGGTACAGGGACTCGAACGCCTGTAGTGTGTTGTCGGCGTCTTCCAGTATCGCCCGATGCTGCGCATTCCACGCCAGCCGCAACCGCAATTCCTCGTCGTCAAGCGTACGTTTGATCACATGCGCAAGCGCCGCCCAATCATCGACGGGGACCGCCAACGCCCCCGAGGGCACCCACTCCGTCAGGTGTCCGACTGCGGTGCCGACGGCAGGCACGCCCGCGACTGCCGCTTCGAGGAGGACCAGCGGTCCGGCCTCATGCAAGGACGACATTACCAGCAGGTCGGCCGATTCCATCAGTGGACGCAGTTCGCGCTGCGTCTTGAATCCGTGGAATCGGACCTGTCGTTCCAGTCCAAGCTGGCGGGTCAGCCGCTCCATCTCGCCGTGCAGCGTGTCCACGCCGATGATGTCCATCCGGAATGCCTGCCCGGACGCGGCGACGGCCGCCAGCGCCCGCAACAAGGTCCGCTGATCCTTGACGCGATTGAGGCTGGCGACGTGGATGAGCCGGGCCTGTTCTGCGCAGCGCGAGCGAGGTGCCAGCGGCGGCCAGCGGCGCAAGTCGACGCCGAGTGGCACGCGCCGGCCGTGCAGGCCCAGCGCGTGCAAGGAATCGATGATGGGTGTGCTGGCCGCCGTGATGGCGTCGGTGCTGCGTAATACGATAGCCTCGCGCAACCGCCCTTTCCACTTCCGTCGGCCGCCGTAGTCGATGTCGTGCAAGGCAACGAGCTCGCCGCCAGCGATATGCACCAAGCTCGGCAGGCGCAGCAGCTTCGCCGCCACGACCGCGACCAGGCTGCAGGAACCGGAGAAGATCGCATGGATCAGATCAAACGGCGCGCAGCGATGCTCGGTGCGGATCGCCGCGATCGCGCGCAGCCGGGTCCACCCGTCGCCGATGTTGTGGATGCTCGCGCCGACCAGCTCCCAGCGACCGGCAACCGCTTCCTGCCCCAACGCGAAAACGTGGACTTCGTGGCATCGCGCCAGCCGCTCGATCAAGGCCAGCAGCGCCGGGATCACGCGGAACTCACCGCTCCGGTCGACGCCGCCGGGCACCACCAGCGCGATCTTCACTGAGCGGCCCGCCTATCGAGCATCTGCGCATAGACCTGCGCCCATCGATTGCCGACCGCGGCGAACGACAGCGCGGCGTCGAAGTGGGCACGTACGCGCGCAGGCGGCGTCGGGTCGGTCGCAGCACTCACCAGTACGTCAGCCAGCCGCGCCGAGTCACCACGTGGCCAAAGTCGGCCGACAACGCCACCGCCGGTCAGCGCGCGGAACGAAGGGATATCCGTGACCACCGGAGCCAAGCCGCAGGCCAACGCCTCAAGCAATGCATAGCCACTACCTTCGGCGAGGCTGCCCGAAACAAACAGGTCGGCTGCCTGCATCAAGCGCTCGACTTGTGCGTGCGCAACCTTGCCCAGCAGGTGCACGCAACTAGCAAGCTGCGGATCGCGCGCGATGCGCCGGTTCACCTCGACCATCAATGGCGAGCTGCCGAAGGCACACCACAGCTGCAACTCGGGAAGGCGTGAGAGCGCCCGGGCGACGCCGTCAAGCACGGTCAGCGGGTCTTTGCCGTCACTCAGATGTCCAACCCACAGTACGCAGGGATCGCCGTAGAGACCCGTCTCGGCGCGGGCCCGGACCCGGTCGCCGGGCATGAAGCGGCTGCTGGATTCCGGGATTTCAAACAGCGACGTAGGCGCGCCGAACAGACCAAAGCTGTTGAACGGCTGCGCCAGCTCGCGCGCAGTGAAGGCGATACCCGAGGCAGCGGCGTACCAGCGCCGCCACTGTGGTCTTCGCCACCAGCGCGGTGGTCGGTTGGCGTGATCCTGAAGGATCATGGGTACCCGCGGCAGGCATCGTGACAAGCTGGCCGCAGCCGAAGCGAAATCGAGGCCATGCACGTGCAGGATGTCAACCTGGATGTCATCGAGCGCACTGGCCAAGCGACGGCCCAGGCTTGCCGCCGAATCCATTGAGGCAATATCGATGAAGTGGTAATCAACGCCGTTGCGTGTCAATCGTCCGGCACGCGTCGCCGCCTGGATCACCGAAACCCGGATGGCACAAGCGGCCACCATTTCGGCAATGTCCACCAGCGAGGGCCATTGTTCGAGAATCTCGGACGGGGTGAGGCCCTCTGGCGCAGGTACGAAATTGATCTGCGCGACGTGCATGCCAGACACCGCCTCAGAGCCCCGAAACCTGTGGCATGCGCAGACGCACCAGTCGGTTGACCAGCTCCAGTTCCCGCGGCTGGTCGTACTTGCGGTGTTGGTAGCGATACCAGGCCATGGCGCTCAGACTGCTCTTGACCCACGGCGGCGAACGCAGATCCTGTACGGTGGGGAAGCGACAGCGCAACACGGTGACGAAATCGCGAATCCGACGGCGCAGTCTGTCGGTCAGCCAGGGCGCGTCGGCATGGCACGCATAGTCGACCCAGCGTGGCCGGGTCCATTCTTCTGGCGTCGTTGGGAAGACGATCGGTTCTCCATTGATGTAAATGTAGACGATGATCTCGGATTCGGGATTGATTCGCTTCAGCTCACGGATGAACTCGAAGGTCTGCTCGGTCGCCTCTTCCGTGTTCTCCGGCGGCGCGACCATGAAGGACATCTCGGGGATCACGCCGTTTCGTCGGCACAAATCGGCGACCGCCAGGGTCTGGTCCGGCCGCGTACCTTTGCGGATCTCCTTGAGCATCTGGCCGCTGGCCGACTCCGCACCGATATACGCCATCCGCAGCTTGCTCTGGCGCACCAGTTCCCACGAACGTTCCGACAGGTTCAATAGCGCATCCGAGCGGGCGTAGCACCACCACGGCAGCTCCAGCCTGGCCATGACTTCGAGCAGCGGGACCATGTCCTGTTCGCGGTCAAAAAAATTGTGGTCGAAAAACTGGATCGAATCCGCGCCGAGCTCATACTTGAGATAGTTCAAGTCGCGTTCGAGCCGCTCGACGGCTGGCAACGCGGTGGTGCCGCCGAACATCGCCGCCACGCCGCAGAAGGTGCAGCGAAAACGGCACCCAATCGCAGCCTGGTGTGCAGCCGTGCGCTGGCCGAGAAAAGTGCGCGCAAGATACTGCCGTGGATCGCCGAGCTTGTCGTAGGGCAGGACCAGCCCGTCGTCGACGAGCGAGAAGCGTCGGTCAGGGTTGTGCATCATCTTGTGACCGCGTCTCCATGACAGTCCGTTGATTGTCGCCAGCTTCGATTCTCCCGGTCGGGTCAACGCGGCAATCAGTTCTGGCAGGCTCTCCTCAGCCTGGCCGCGAATCGCATAATCGACATAGGGTGCCCCCAGCGCCGTGTCCGGGTAAAGTGTGGGGAAATAGCCTCCCCAGATGATCGGAACCGCCGGAAATCGCTCACGGATCGCTTCAGACACCGAGATCGCCGGTGCTACCTGGGGCCCTCCCATCACGCTGATGCCGACGGCGTCGAAGCTGCTTTGTTCCATGCTGAACAGGGTCTTCTCGACCACATTGCGGTCCACGTTGCCGTCAACGATCCGGCTGGTGCCGGTCCGATCCAATGCCGCGGAAAGGTGCAGGAGCGACAGCGGGAACCGCGCGCTGGACCGCGAAGTGATGGTCGGGTTGATCAACAGCGTGTGGGGCGCGTGGGACATGGGAATCGGTTGGAAAGGTGGGAGATCAAGGCTTCCGACGCAGCTGCAACACCAGCGCGACGGGAACCTTCAGGGCCAGACGATCAAAGTGCGCGCCAGCGGGAATGTCGCCCGGATCAAGCATGGGCTCCAGCACGCGCTCGATCGTCAGCCCAAGTGCCGCGCAAGCGGCATGCCAATGGCTGTATAGATGCGGCGTATGTCGCACGGCAAAGCGTTGACCATCGCGCTTGAAATCTCGCAGCCAGCCGAGCGCCTGACCGAACGGATGCACATCGCTGCACAACATCATGCCGCCCGGGCGCATCACCCGACGCAGTCCGACCAACGCCCGTTCCAGGTTGTCGAGATGCCCGATGACGAGCCCACAGACCGTCAAATCCGCCCATTCGTCCGCTATGGGCAGGGACGTCAGCGTGCCTTGCATCAGTCTTACTTCAGCGTCGTACGAGCAGACAGCAAGCTCTTCGTCAGCGCGTTGCAGCATCTGCGGCGAGAGATCCACGCCAGCAACATGCGCCGCACCGCGCTGCAGTACATGCCGCATGTAGCGTCCGCTGCCGCAGCCGGCATCAAGCACGGTGCACCCCTGCAGCCCGGTCGGCATCAGTTCGAGCATCGCGCGCTCCTCGGCCAGCATGACCGGGTTGTGCGCATGAGCCGGATAAGCCGATGCCCATAACGCGTAGGCTTCGGCGGGCTCCAGGATGGGCGGGCGCGACATCATCCGTGAGCCCCGACGGCGCGATCGTGCGCGCACTCGTATCGCCCGGCGACGAGTTCCAGCCCGGGCTCGAGGGCCACCAATGCCAGATCGGCCAGCGGCCTGGCCAGCAGCTTCGGCTTGCCGTCCAGCGTCGCCGGCACGGTGTCCATGCCGGCGGCAGCGAACCATTCGGCGAAGTCGGGATCGGCAATGCGTGGTACGCCGTCGCGCACCACGGCGCGGATGTCGCTGCGCGAGATGCCGACCAGGCTTTCATATGCGTCGCCGCCGCGGTCTTCAACTACCACCAGGTCCGCTCGGTCGCCCGGAGCGAGACTGCCTCGTGCCCCCAGACGCAGGATGCGGGCAGCGTCGGCCGTGACCAGTCCCAGCAATTGCCGGGGACTGAGCTTGCCGCGCGCGCAGGTCGCGCTCATTTCCTCGAGCAGGTCGCGCGCGCCGCTGAGGCGGGAGTCGCTGCCAAGCGCCAACCGACCGGCCGCGCACAAACGTCGCGGATCCAGCGAGCGCCCGAGCAAGCGGTGATTGCTGGTCGGACACCAGACTACCGCCGCGCCACGAGCGATCACGCGATCAACATCCCGCTCACGCAGGCCCACTCCGTGGATCAACACGGTGTTCGGCGCCAGGCATCCCAATTGCTCCAGCAGGTCGAGCTCGCTCTGGGCCGTCACGTCGGTACCCTCGGCCAGGTGAATCATCCAAGGGCAATCCTCTGACGTCGCAGCGAAACTCGACCGCACCGGTGGTCCATATCCGGGCCATCCCAAGGAATAGCTCCAGCCGTAATCGCGCAGCACGGCAATCGGAAAATCAGTCGCGTCCAGGGTGAAATGCCATGGGTCGTGATGTGCCACGCAGGTCGTTCCGGCGAGCAGGTTCTTGAGGGCGCCGTGCCGTAGCCGCAGTTCTTTCGCCACGCTCAACGCGGCGGCCACGGCGGGATTCCTGAAATGCGCTTGGAACGCGGCGATCCAGGCATAGCTGTTGGGAAATGGCACACTGGTTGGCAGCGGCGGCACCGCATTGATGTGCAAGTGCTCGTGAGCGTTGATCAGGCCGGGAAAGATCAGATGATCGCGCAGGTCGACGCGCCAGGCCCTCGCGGCCAGCGAGGCCCCAATCCGTCCGCCCCTGATCGGCAACGGCATACGCGACGTACCACAGGCAGTGACCGAAGGCGCGCGACACAGGGTGAAATCCAGCGATGCTTGGAGAATGCTCATCGGATCAGCGCCGACGCATCACGATCAGGAAATGATCGCCCATGTCGCGCAACAGTGGCAGCCTGCCGAGGCGGTCGTCGAGCCAGCCCAGGCATTCATACCAGCGAGGGTGACGTCGGTAGTAGTCGACCAGGAAGGGCGGTGGCACGAACAGGCTCAGCGCACGGTATTCAAGCATCGAAAAATGTGCGGTGAAGGCGCGGTAGAACTCGCGCGGAAAATAGTATTGAGTCCAGATCGTGTGGTGGTTCATGCCGACGGCCGTCGCGCTGCGAGCGGCTCGCACACCAGCCCGCTTGAGGCGGCCCCGCAATGCATAGTGCCCGAGCTCCCACGGACAGAGCCTGCCCATCACCGAGAAAATCAGCCGACCACCGGGCCGCAACAGGCGAGCGCATTCGACCGCCACGGCGCCAAGATCCGGCACGCAGTTCATCGGGCCAAAATTTGAATAGATGCCATCGAACCCGTCGCCGAGTCGATCGAGTTGATGAATTCCGAGATGGGTAACGGTGACGCGGTGCCGCAGACTCTCAGCGACAATGCGAGCCTGCGTGCGTTCCACCATCTGCCGAGACCAGTCGGTGGCAACGACGTGGTGTCCGCACCGCGCAAACTCAACCGCGTCGATGCCGGTGCCGCACCCGAGATCGAGCAGTCGAGAGGCGTTCGAAAATTCGCCGTGCACAGTGTCCCACAAGATACGCCGCATACGCTGGATCAACTCGTTGTTGCCACGTGGGCCGTCATAGTCGACGGCTACGCTGTCGAAAGCGCGCTGCGTATCGAGCAGTTGGGCTTCGTCCAGCGACGCGGTCGCGTGGGGCCGGCAAACTTCGGGGGCGGATCCGTCCGAGTGGCCGGTTTCACGTTTGTGCTGCTCGTTCATGTCGGTCTGCGCCCCGCCCGAATGCCGTCCGCGTCTCTTCATCACGCCCTGGCCTGGTCGTCGGCCGACAGCGCCAACTCCGCCATCTTGATCGTCTGTGAGTGCCGACCACGACCGCTTTGGTTGAATACCGTCGTTCGGCGCGCCTGCTTTTCCGCACTACCGAAAACAGTGCACTCTGGTCGGCCGGTCAGACAAGGCCGGGCAAGCTGCGCACACGTCGGCGCGCGACGCTTCTCGCCAGGGTTGCGGATGTCCCCAGGAAGAATCCCAGCAGCAAGCCGATTCCCCAGGTCAACGCGGGGTTCGGGAACACCTGCCTGTCTGGCACGTAAGCTGGCCATATCATCGAGGTTCCATAGGTGTAGGTTGGGCTGAGGCGATCGAGGAGATCGCCTCGGGCCTGTTGCAGGTTGCGGACTTCTTCTTCCTTGTTGGCGAAGAGCAGGCTGCCGAGCATGGAGCGCTGCGTGTCATTGCCGCCGGCGTTGCCCTTGACTTCCCGCGCAGCTGCCTGCTCATACCGTGCCTGGTCGACCTGGGCAGATTGCAGGTTGGTCTCGATTCGAACGAGGCTCGCGCGAGCCGAATGCTGCGACGCCGCCAGCAGATTCTTGTGCACGGCAGCCAGTCGGTCGACCGTGGCGGTGGCGAGGGTGAGGGCCTGCTGCCGAGAGTAGGCACGAACCTTCATCCGGATGAGCGGGCCGGCATAGGGCATGGGCTCCAGCTTCATGCTGTTACGGTAGAGCTGGGCCGTGGGCGACTCAGGGGAATAGCCGGCGTCGTTCAGGATCTGGTTCTCGAACGAAACGAGCTGCAGTCGTTCAATCACCCGCAGGAGCGGCTCCGCCTTCGGATCCTGGCCTGCGGGCACGGAGCCGACCTGGCCGATCTGGATCCATGCAGTAGCCTCCCATTGACGCTTCGCCAGATGGGCGAACGCATAGGTGCAGACCAAAGTCAGCGTGAGGACCGCAGCGAACCATTTCCACTCGCGCGAAAGGGTCCGCCAGAGATCGATTAGATAGATTTCGTCTTGTTCCATGCTGCTCTACTCACTTATGAGATGGTGTGGACACAATTGTCCGTGGCGGTCGTCGTCACTCCCTTTCGGCCGAAGCCTTCTGTCACGGGGGCCTTTCGGCTCGGCAACCATGCCGCCAACAACTGCAGGACCAAACAGATGACGATGAAACCTGCGTTGGTCCAGGTGAAGGCTTGCGGCGCGAAGGGCGACATGACGCACACGTAGGACATGCGCAGGAAAATGAGCAGGGAAAACAGCGGAACGGTTCTGCGCAGGCGCCGCACGCTCCAGAGCAGCAGCGCATATAGCGCGAACACCGCGAGCGTTGCGCCGAACGGACCGAACGCCATCAGGAACGGGAAGAACTCCGTGCCGACATTGATGGTCGCTGCATCCAGCGGAATATCCGTACCGGCCGTCACGATCGATCCATGTAGCGGCACCACTTGGTTGATGAGGAAGTCAACGTTGGTGTAGTCCTTGGCCAGTATCGAGCTGAAGTTGTAGGGGCCTGCGCTGACGTAGAGGAGCAACCACTTGATGCCCTGGGACGCGGCCTGATACAGATCACTGAAAGGCAATGTGATGTGATCCAGCGGCCCCGATCGCAGCATCCCGAGCAAGGAGAACATGCTGCCCCCGACGAGCGCCAGACCAAGCAGAGTCTTCCACGGTAACGGCTTTGTCTCGTCTCTTCGCAGCAACAGAACAAGCGCGAACGAAAAGAAAGTGGCGAACAACCTGTTCCGGTCGATCACCAGTACGGGGAAGACGAAGCCGATGGCCACCAGTATGTTGCGAAGCTGCCGGCTCTTGGTGCAGAGCAGCCCGATCGGAGGCAGCGTCCAGCACATCAGCGAAATGTGCCGGACATGTTCGCGACCGCCAGTCATCAGGGCATATGACGATGGCTTGTCGAATAGCGGAATCGGAAACAGCGTCAGGTCCAGCAGGCAAAACAGCACAATCACGCCGGCCAGGCTCAGTGCCACAAACGCGTCGCGGGTACCGGTGTAGTGGCGCGAGCGGAATTGCGCGGGCGCCGGAAGCCTGACACCGGTAAGCAGGTCGAACAGGAAGACCGCCGCTGCGACCGAGGCCAGCAGCAACAGACCCTGCAGGTAATCGGCAGGCAGATCGTAGGTAAGCAGGGTGACTCCACAGGCAAAGAGGATCGGCGGTCCGAGCCAGATGGAAGGGAAACTCAGCAGTCGTTTCATACCCGCTCCGCCCCGCGCCTCGCCAGTCGCGACGTTGCCCTCGCCGATTCAAGCGACCAGAGATAGGCGGAAAAATTCCGCAGCAACGGCCATGGTCGCCGCTGAAGAAACGAAATCTTGGCACCGATATAATGCGACTGCGCCAGAAGCAGGGTTCTATACGGCTCGTCGAACATGCCTGCCCTTCTGAGTGCAATCTGCTTCGACTCGATGAGATTTGCGACGCGCGTCTCGACGTGACGCGTCCTGCTCAGATTCGTCTCATGCAGGCGATACGCGCAAACTTTGAAGTCGATGAAACCGAGCGCATCGCGGGCAACCAATCGAAGGAACATATCCCAGTCTTCAATGCGCAGCCCCTCACTCCAGCGGTCGACGGTGTCAAGTGAGGCCTTGCGGATCAAGGCGACTGGCCCGCCAACGGCCCACTGCCTGATCACTGCGCGGCGGATGCCGTCGTCGGAGCAATAGAGACGCTTGTCCGCTCCGTGAAGGTCGCACATGCCGCTGTCATGGATCTTGTTCCCGGCTCGATCGACCACGATCGAGTCGCCGATCACCGCGCCCTTGTGGGGGTGCTCCAGCAGGTAGCTGACCTGGGCCGAAATGCCTCCAGGCAACAGATAATCGTCGCTGGCACCCAAACGGAGGAACTCACCGTTCGCTCGCGCCGCCAGTTCGTTCAGGGTCGCCGCAACACCCTTGTGGTCCCGGCGCACGTACTCGATGGGAATATCCATGCAGTGCGTCGCCACCCAGTCGGCAATCCTGACGCCAGTCAGGTCGGTCGAGCCGTCATCGATAACGACGAGCTCCTTTGCCGGATAGGGGTCCTCCAATACGCTGTCCAAGCATTGCTGCACAAAGCGTTCGTGGTTGAATGCCGGTATGAGTACGGACACCAGCGGCATCGCCGGCGAGCCTGCAGGCGCCTCCAAGATCATCTTCACAGCGCGCCCAGGTAGCGCCGAACAACCACCACATTGAAAACGAGATACAAGAGGTAGTTGACCGCGAAGGCATACATGGCGCCAACGAGACCGAACTGCGCGGTGAACACATAAACCAGCACCATATAGCTGGCCGCAAACACGCACTCAGACAGTACAAACAGCCCTGTCATGGCTTTGGCGAGCATGACGTATGAAAGAATGAAAGAGGCGATCTTGATGACGTCTCCCACCAGCTGCGCTCCGTACAACGCGTTGGCTGGCGCGAAGTCCGCGCTGAACAACAGCAGGGTCACCCAGTGTCTCAAGACATAGACCGCCACCGCCAAACCGATGACTACGGGCAGGATGTAGTGATACGCATTGCGCAGCTCGAGCGCCAACGAAGGGCGCTCATGAATCGACGCCAGCTTGGGTAGATAGTAGATGTTGATGGCTGCCGTGATGAACAGCAGATAGGCTTCCGACACTTTGCTTGTCGCTTGCCAGTACCCCACCTGCTTCCAGCCAAACTGCAGCGCCAAGTGGTCACGTACCGCGATATTGACCAGCGGCGCCAGCAGCGCGGACGTGAGAGTCATCACCGAAAAAGCCGCGAGGCGCATGGTCATTTCGCGGTCGAAGCGAAGTCGCAACATGCTGCGCTGGAAGTACGAGCTGCACCTCCACGCCGGCAGACAAACGACGAGCCACGACAACTGGCCCACGATCAAGGCCAGCAAGGCACCATACAGGTGCAGCCAACGCGCCAGCCACACCACCATGGCAATGCTGAACAATGAGCCGAGCACCTGGATGAACGCCAACCGGCGCACGTCCATGAAGCCGTTGATCACCGCCAGCACGTAATTGACCAGTGCAATGCCGAGTTGAGCCACCGCCAGAATACGGATCAGGCCAGCGTAAGCGGGATCACCCAGCAGCCAGACGGCCAGGGGCCGGCTAAACAGCCACACCAGGCATCCGATCAGCAGGGATGCGCACATCGCGTACCAGAGTGCGGCGGGCAGCAGCCTCGACAATCGTTGCGCATCACCGCGGTACTGGGCGACATATTTCACGATGCCGGCACTGATGCCACCTCCTGCCAGGACAGCAAGCAACGACATCAGGCTCATGAACTGGCCAAGCTTGCCGACGCCGTCCGGCCCGGCAAGGCGGGCCACCAGCTTGATAACAACCAGTCCGGCCAGCAGACGCGCGGCGGTGGCGACAGCGGAATAGAAGCCGGCGCGGACGATATTCATGCTGGGCACTCGAATGACCGGCATGCCCGGATGACGTGATTGACAGCGTCCTCGCTGAGGGTGGAGGTCAGCGGCAGGCTGAGCACCTCGTCATGCAACCGTTCGGTCAGCGGCAGACGCGTTTCGCTCAACGTCGGGCAGGCCGGCTGCCGATGCGGTGGTACCGGGTAGTGCACCTGGCTGTGAATGCCGTGCTCCAGAAGGTGACGCTGTAGCGCGTCACGGCGTCGGCAGCGGACCACGAACAGATGCCACGCGTGCCGCTCCTCGCTGGCCACAGAGGGCAACAGGATGTGCGCATGGCGGATACCATCGCGATAGCGGCGCGCCACCAAACGGCGCCGTGCGATCTCCTCGTCGAGATGGCGCAGCTTCACGCGCAGCATGGCTGCCTGGATCTCGTCGAGCCGTGAATTGACGCCCTGGCACAGGTGGTGATACTTCACGTCCGACCCGTAGTTGCGCAGCGCCTTGACCCGCTGGGCCAGCAGAGGGTTGTTGGTGACGATCGCTCCACCGTCGCCGAGTGCACCGAGGTTCTTGGTCGGGAAGAAGCTGAAGGCCGCCGCGTCGCCAAAGGCTCCGGCCTTGCGGCCGCCACAGGTTGCCCCATGTGCTTGCGCTGCATCCTCGATCAGCAGCAGACCATAGTCGCGGGCCAATGCAGCAAGTGCCCGCATGTCCGCCAGTTGGCCATAGAGATGCACAGCCATGATGGCGCGTGTGCGCGGTCCGATGGCGGCTTCCACGCGGGCCGGGTCCAGATTGAAACTCACCGGGTCTGGTTCCACCGGAACCGGTACGAGGCGATTTTCGGTGACGGAGAGAAAGCCGGCAATGAACGTATTGCCGGGCACGATCACTTCGTCTCCCTCGGCGATCAGGCCCAGTTGCCGGTAACCGCGCAGGATCAACGACAAGGCGTCCAAACCGCTCCCCGTGCCGACAGCGTGGCTGACGCCGCAGTAGGCGGCGAACTCGCCCTCGAAGGCAGCAAGTTCATCGCCGAGCACGTACCAGCCCGAATCGATCACGCGCGCGGCCGCGGCCTTCAGTTCGTCTGCATAGCGTGCATTGACTGCCCGGACGTCGAGGAATGGGACGTCCATCAAAGCACCCACTCGTAAACGTCGTGGACGACAGCACGAGCGCCGAAATACTCTTTCTGCGTGACCAGACCCCCGTTGAGTACGCGCCCTTCATGATCGGTGGAGATCCCGAAGCTGAAGTAGGTACGATCCGCGTAAAGATCCTCGATCAGCTCCGCCAGCACGAAACTGAGCGCGTTCAGGCGCCGCCCTTCCTCCGAGGCAGCCATGTACTGGGTATGCACGGTTCTTCCGAAATCGTAAACGAGGACGCCCGCCAGCAGGACCCCCTCCCGGCGCGCCTCGTGCAGCACGATCTGCTGCGGAAAGCGCCCTTGCAGCAGGCGCAGTTCGTGCAGACTGTGCGTGGGCAGCGCGTCGTGCTTGCGCAGCACCTCGCAAAGCAGTGCGTGAAAGGCGCTCGCATCCAGGCCAACCTCCAGCCGCACCCCCGACTTGCGGGCTATCTTCACCCCACGCCGACGCTCGTGCGTGAAGCGAAACATCTCTTGCAACGGAATGACTGAGGACAGGTCGCGGCGCTTCAGACACGCCCCGAAGCAATGCATGGCGTATAGGTCTTCTTCGGCCGGATACGCGTGAAACACGTGCGGCACGGCCTTGTAAAAGATGCGCTCGACGCCCATGACACGGTAGTGGTCTGCGATCGCGGCGAACACGGCAAGGGTCCCCTCGGCACGCAATGCGTGTGTCGTGATGAGCCCTGCATAGGTGAGGCCGCCGTGACTCGTCACCGCCTTGCCAACGACATTGGCGGGGAAGACCGCCACCGCCTCGCCACCCCGCTCGACGACCAGCGACTGGTCGACAAAGCGGTCGGCGTGATAGTCCATGTAGCCTCGCCGATGCAGCAGATTCCCGTTCCTTGATCGATCGACCAACGCATCCCAGGCACCCGCATCGGCCTGAACGTAGGGCCTAACGCTGAACACCGGAGCCACCGCCGACATGGATGGCAGCGATCTCGGCCACCCCGAATCCATCCACGCCCATGTCATTGCCGTTGTAGAACATCAGCAGCTTGTCGCCGCTCCGGATCAGGGCGGGATAGCACAGGGTTCGCGAATCCCATCCGCTCGCAGATAGTGCGATGCCCAGGTCTTGGTCGCGCCGGTGCCAGGTGACGCCATCATCGCTGAAGGCAACGCCGGGGAAATACTCGCCCGCAACGTTTCCCCACGTGTAGTACATGACGTATCCGCCATCGAGGCGGTGTACGCGAGGGCGGCCGATCCGGTATTCACCACCCCGCGGCCGCAGGCAGACCTGGTCCTGGCACGATATCGTCAGCGGGTCTTCCGCCTCCACATGGCGAATGTGGTAGCGCGGGAAGGGGCGGCCACCGATGATCTCCCAGTCGTCGCCAACCGCGTACCACAGATGCCAGCGGCCGTTCTCTCGCATGACCGAATGCACGGCGCCGATGGTGCTGCGTCCCGGCGCGCGATCCAGGATGGGAGTTTCTCGCACACGGCGAAAATGATTGCCGCTGTCGTCGGAAACGGCCAGACCGGTGAAGGCCAGGAACTTGGCCTTGGCCACGCGCTGAAAGCCCACATAGAACATGTGCAGGCCGCCCGGCGCATCGATCACGTCGCCCAGGATGACGCCGTTGTCATCGAAACAGCCGTCCCGACCGATATCGAGCACCGGCTCCGCACTGACGCGCACGATGCTTGCCGGATTGTCGGCCTTCACGTCGACGTAGCCGATGCGGCTGATTCCATCGTCGTCGCGAAATCCCGCATAGACGCGGATGACCTCGCCGTCGAGCCGATACGGAGTGGGCGTGAGGGCCGAATGGCGCATCCAGCCGCCTACCCCCTGCCGTGCGGTCTCGAACACCAGTCCCTTCTTGGTCCACTCGAACATGCGTACTTCAAAGCCTCACGTCGAGACTGGATTTGCCAGGCACGGCACGCGCCGGCGAGCCGACGTAGATCCGGCCGCCTTCCGTATCGCGGGTGACCAGCGCGCCAGCGCCGATCACGTTGTCTGGCGCGACCTTCACGTGGTCGTTGAAGGTGGCGTTCACACCCACGAAGCTGTTCTCGCCGATCTCGCAATAGCCTGAAATGACCGCATGCGAGGCAATGAAGACGTTGTCGCATACGACCGTACGATGTCCGACGTGATTGCCGCTCCAAAGGATGCAGTTGTTGCCGACGCGAACGAACGGCTGGATGACGTTGCCTTCGAAGATGAAGCTGTTCTCGCCCAACTCCGCGTTGCGCCACACGAACGCCCGCGTGCTGACGTACGTGGCGAAGCAGTAGCCGCGGCGTTTTGCATCCAGGTAGAGACGCGTGCGCAGCCGGTTGAGCTGGCTGGCGGGCACCGCGACAAATACCTCGACCTCGGTCGGTGGGTAACGTGTCTCCAGCGTCTCATAGGCCACCACTGGCCGGCCGGCCAGCACTGGCTGCGCGAGATAATCGCTCTCGACGCTGAAGGCGACCACATCGTAATCGCTGTCGTGCTCGAAATATTCGCAGGCGATCTGCGCGAACTCGCCCGCTCCGACCAGGACTAGCGGCCTTGACATGCTGTCGCCCCCTCCAGTTGCATGGCGCCACGGACTTCGCGCAGGAAGTTGGCGTAGTCGGCGATGTAGTCGCTCGGGTCGTACAGATGATCGGCCAGCACCATCAAGACGCAATCGGCGCTGAAGTCGTAAAGCTCGCGCCAAACCATGCTGCCGAGCAGCAGACCCTGTGAAGGATCATTGAGGACGACCTCCGCGGCGCCGCTGCCGTCATCCAGAAGAAAGGTGACCGAACCGCGCACCGCCACCGCCAGTTGCTTGAGATGACGGTGTGCGTGCTGACCCCGGTGCACGCCGTGCGTCGTGGCAAACAGGTAATACACGCGCCGGATGGCGAACGGCACCTCACGATCCTGCTCCAAGGCAACGAGCATGCCGCGCTGATCGCCGTGCTTGTTCAACCCGATACGTTCGATTTCCATGTTCATCCCAGGTGGGAAAGGCTGCATATGACCTTCACTCTGAGTGCCACCGATGTGGTGAAAGGTTGTGCGGGCAGTGGCCAGCGCCGCCGGCGTGGATCCGCCTTCGTGGACAAACCTGATCCGGCGCGCACCACATGCCTCCGCACCGATCGGCAGACCGTATCCGCGCCGGACGCAACCTTTCTTCAACCGGCCGACACTTATCTTCACCAAACCTCTTGCGGATGCACCTGACCCTCACCTAGGCGCGACGCAGGCCATCAGCGGGCATAGAAATCGACGAATGACGGCGACGTGCCAAGCCATCTTGGACAAGATCATGCGGAGCACGCGACTAGCCGGCGAAGACGCGGCGTTGGCACGCCCCGGGAGACTGGTGCGCCAGCACTGGCTCACCGCGCTCTGCGGAGCTATGCGGGTGGCGTTGCTCCCGGCCCGGGATCAGGTCTGCGACGCGCCTTGCGCCAGTGATTGCTCGACGGACGCCGCCATGTCGGCTTGCCGGCACGCGATCTCTGATTCGTTCGCGTGGCGCTTCGCGGTCGACCGCGGCGACTTCAAACCAATAACCATTGGTGGCGCCA
>CAJDVU010000033.1_pt1 | contig 17739 bp, 16 predicted proteins | sample 7391431 | NCBI WGS metagenome assembly CAJDVU01 (sample SAMEA7055700, study PRJEB34461) | soil metagenome | biome: terrestrial ecosystem; feature: Peninsula; material: soil | place: Antarctica | collected 2016
AGCAGGGCGGTGATGTGTTTGGCCAGTGCCCGATAGCGCAGCGGCAAGGCGCTGGCGATGGACTTGTCTGGCTTGCGCCGGTGCAGTTCGACCACGGCCGCCAGCAGTTCCTGTTCCTGCCGCGAAAAGCCGGCCAGATCGGCATGACGCAGGATGTACGCACCGTGGTGATGGTGCTGGCTGTGCGCAATCGTCAGGCCGATTTCGTGCACGCGAGAGGCCCAGGACAGCCACTCGCGAGCGTCGGCGTCCAGTTTCCAACTGCGCGCCACCTGGTCGAACAGCATCAGCGCGGTGGCCTCGACGCGACGCGCCTGGGCACGATCGACGCCGTAACGGGTGGCCAGCGCATCGATGCTGTCGGTGCGCGGATCGCTGCCGCCGGCACGCCCGATCAGGTCCCACAACAGGCCTTCGCGCATCGAGCTTTCGCATACGCGCAGGCGTTCGATGCCGAGCGCGGCGAATGCCGCTTCCATGATCAGCACTCCACCCGGGAATACTGGCGCGCGTTCTGCGGCCAGGCCCGGCAATTTCAGCGTACCGATCCGGCCACGATCGAGCAGTACGTTGCGCAGGGCCGCGAGCGACGCCGCGGTGATGCCGTCGTCAGAAAGCTTCATGGCCTCGACGACGGAACCGATCGACTTGGTGGTGCCGGACGAGCCGTAGGCGTCGTGCCATCCCGACTCGCGGAAGTCCTCGGCGAACTGCTGCAGCAGCACGCCGATCTCGCTGAGTGCTCGCTGCCAGCGCGTGCGGGTGATCTTGCCGCCGGGGAAAAAGCGCAAGGTCGAGGCGATGCAGCCGGCCTGTACGCTCTCCGTATGGAGCGGTGCGAGACCGCGGCCGATGATGAATTCCGTGCTGCCACCGCCGACGTCGATCACCAGGCGCGGGTCGCGCGACACCGGCAGGTCGTGCGCGGTGCCCAGGAAGATCAGGCGCCCTTCCTCGCGGCCGGAGACGACTTCGACCGGATGGCCGAGCGCGGCTTCGGCGGCGGTCAGGAACGTCTGCGGCGAAGCCAACTGGCGTACCGTGTTGGTGGCAACCGCACGCACCCGCATCGAGGGCACGCCGGCGATGCGCTGACCGAAGCGCGCCAGGCAGGCCAGCGCGCGGGCGCGGTGCTCGGCATCGAGACTGCCGTCGGCGCGCAGGCCGGCGGCCATGCGTACGGTATCGCGCAGGCGATCGATCACCCGCGGCTCGCCGTGTTCCATCCGTGCCACCACCATGTGAAAGCTGTTGGAGCCCATGTCCACGGCTGCCATCAGCTCGCCGTCGCGGATCGGGGTTTGTTCGGTTGGGCTCACACCGGGGCTCCGGCAGCGGCAAAGCGTCGATTCTCGCATGCATGGAAGGTGCGCGTGCGCGCATCAGGGTTCACGGGCAAACCTTTCCAGGAGGCCCTGCTGCGCGCTGTACGGCGCATTGTCGCCGGGCTCGGCGCGTACGTAGCGGCCGTCGCTGTCGAGCAACCACGCTTGCGTATTGTCGGCCAGGCCGTTGGCAAGCGTTTCTTCGAATACCCGCGCGGCCAGCTCGGGGTCGAGAATCGGGAAGGCGACCTCGATGCGGCGCATCAGGTTGCGTTCCATCCAGTCGGCGCTGGCGCAATAGATCTCGGCCGCGCCGTCGTTGGCGAACCAGTACACCCGGCTGTGTTCGAGGAAGCGCCCCACGATCGAGCGTACCCGGATGCGTTCGGAGATCCCGGGCAGGCCGGGGCGCAGGGTGCAGGCGCCGCGGACGATCAGATCAATCTCGACGCCAGCCTGCGAGGCGCGATACAAGGCGGTGATCACGTTTGCCTCGTTCAGCGCGTTGAGCTTGGCGACGATGCGCGCGGGGCGCCCGGCAAGCGCATGCGCGGTCTCACGCTCGATCTTGTCCAGCACGGCTCGATACAGTGTGAATGGTGAATGCAGCAGGCGCTTCAGTTCGATGATCGGACCCAGTCCAGAGAGCTGCTGAAACACCTTGTGCAGGTCTTCGCCGATCTCCGGATCGGCCGTCATCAGGCCGACGTCGGTGTACACCCGGCTGTTGGCCTGATGGTAGTTGCCGGTGGACAGATGGGCGTAGCGGCGCAGCGTGCCGCCTTCACGACGCACGATCAGCATCATCTTGGCATGGGTCTTGTAGCCGACCACGCCGTAGACCACCTGCACCCCGGCCTCCTGCAACCGCGTGGCGAGGCGGATGTTGGCTGCCTCGTCGAAGCGCGCGCGCAACTCGATCACCACGGTGACGTCCTTGCCCTGGCGCGCGGCCTCCACCAGCAGGTCGACCAGCGGCGTGTCCTCGCCGGCGCGGTACAGGGTCTGCTTGATCGCCAGCACCTGTGGGTCGGCGGTGGCCTGGCGCAGCAGGTCGATGACGGCCGCAAAACTCTGGTAGGGATGGTGCAGCAGCACGTCATGCCTGGCGATCAGCTCGAACTTGTTGTGGCTCGGGTCCAGGGCGAGCGGTAATTGCGGCGTGAAGCGCGGGAACTTCAGCTCCGGACGGTCCAGCCAGTCGTAGATCAATCCGGCGCGGATGATGTTGACCGGCCCATCGCAGCGGTAGACGTCGGCGTCCCCGAGCTGGAAGTTCTCCACCAGCATCGTGGTGATCGCCTGCGGACAATCGTTGGCGATCTCCAGCCGTACCGGACGCGCATAACCGCGCCCCAGCAGCTCCTCGCTTAGCGCGAGGGCGAGGTTCTCCACTTCCGCTTCCTCGATGGTGAGCTCGCTGTTGCGGGTGACTCGGAACTGGTACGAACCGACCACCTTGATGCCGGGAAACATCAGGTCGACGAAGGCCTGCAACAGTTCGGCAAGAAACACGAAATGATCGCCGCGGCCGCTGACCTCGGCGGGTACCCGGATGATCCGCGGCAGCGAGCGTGGCGCCCGCACCAGGGCAAGGTGACCTTCGTGTCCGAACGCGTCGCGGCCCTTCAGCACCACCGCGATATTGAGGGTCTTGTTGAGGATGCGCGGAAACGGATGCGCCGGGTCCAGCCCCAGCGGCGACAGCACCGGCAGCACCTCATGTTCGAAATAGCCTTGCAACCAGCGGCGCTGGCGCGAGGTCCAGCGGCTGCGGGGAAGGACGTGGATCTGCTCGGCGTCGAGCTGTGGGCCGATCTGTTCGCGCCAGGCGGCGTAGACCTCGGCGACCAGGTCCAGTACGCGGCTGCGGATCCGTGCCAGCAATTCGCCGGACGGGACACCGTCCGGCCCCGGCGCGGCCGAGCCGTAGGCATGATGGTGTTTGAGCATCGCCACCCGCACTTCGAAGAATTCGTCGAGGTTGTTCGCCACGATGCTCAGGTAGCGCACGCGCTCGAGCAGCGGCACGCGGGTGTCGCGAGCCATCGCCAGCACGCGAAAATTGAATTCCAGCGCGGCCAGTTCGCGACTGAGGTACAGCTGCGGGGCGCCGAGATCGACGGCGGGCGGCAGGCGGGTGGACGGTCTGGACATGTTCTCATTCTGGCCCATGGCGCCCGCCAAATACATGGCGCGCCGCGGCCGGTTCAGTCGTTGTCACCGTCGTCGCGCGGAGAGCTGCGCGGTCGCCATGCTTCCACGGGTGTTGTACCGGCGCCGAAGCACAGCGATCGGCCACACGGTCCACCCGGCCCCAGTTGCTGGCGCCCGTCGGGGTTGTCCTCGGTCTGGATCTTGCGCTTGCGCAATTCCAGCAGCAGCGGCGTCAGTTCGGTGATGCGCGCCTGGATGCGTGCTCGCGCGTAGTAATCGAGATTGTCGCGCTTGAGCAGGCGTTTGAGTTGCTCCATCGCGTCGAACGGCCGGCCCGAGTAATAACTGGCGTCGGCGAACGCTTCGTCGGCGCGCACGCTGTCGCCGGCCGCCTCGCTGGCCCGCGCGTAGGCACTGTAGATCTCCGGTTCGCTGGCATCGTTCAGCAGCGGACTCAGCAGATTCGCGGCGAGGCCGGCCTGGGCCTTGCCGCCGCCGGCTGTCAGCGCCTTGGCGTAGGCGAGCGCCACCGCGCGGTTGTGCGGTGATTGCGCATTGAGCGCCTGGTAAATGGCCAGGGCAGGCGCACGTTGGCCGGCCTGCAGTTCGGCGTCAGCCAGCGCCAGCTTCAGCACCAGGTTGTCCGGCGCCTCGCGCAACAGCGGCTGCAACTGGCTGATCGCCTGCGCGCCGCGACCGCTACGGGTAAGCGCCAGCGCGTATCCGTAGTGGTTCGCTGGTGTGTTGAACTCGCGCCGGTCATGCAGGTTGGAGCTGTAATAGCTGCTCTCACGGGTGGCATCACCGGCGAGTACCCGTACCCGTTCACGCATCAATGCGTACATGTCCAGCGGGCCGCTCTCGGGCGCCTCGTCCAGCGTGGTCGGGTTCTTCACGAAGGCAATGGGTGCCGTGCGATTTTTCCACTGTTGCAGATCGATCGTGCTGGAAGGACGTAGTTTCTGTGCGGCAATCAGCGCGCCGGCGCGGGCCTTGGCGTCGCTGATCCGCAAGGCAGTTACCGGGTGGGTCTGCAGCAGCGCGGGGACGTCCTCGCCGCCCGCTCCGGTGCTCATCGCGTCCTGCATGCGCTGAAAAAAGTCCGCCATCGCGTTCGGATCGAAGCCGGCCCTGGCCAAGGTCTGGATACCGACGCGGTCCGCCTCGATTTCGTCCTTGCGGGTGAAGTTGATCGATTTTTGTGCGATCAAGCCCTGGCCGCCGGCGAGCACGGCCATCGGTGCATCGCCGCTGTGGCTGGTGGCCCCGGCCAGCACCGCGCCCAGCAACACCAGGGCCATCAATGGTGCGTCCTTCTTCGAGGCTTCGAATGCCCGCTGCAGGTGATTCTGGGTGATGTGACCGATTTCGTGCGCGATCACCCCGGCCAGCTCACTCTCGTTGCGGGTAATCGTGATCAGGCCGGAATTGACCGCGATGTAGCCGCCGGGCGCAGCGAACGCATTGATTTCGGGGTCCTTTACAATGAAAAAGGCGAAGTGGTCCTTCGGTTTGTCGGAACTGGCCGCCAGGCGGTGCCCCAGATCATTGATGTAGTCGTCCAGCAGCGGGTCGTCCACCACCATGTCCAGCGCGCGCATCTGGCGCAACATGGAGGCGCCGTAATCCCGTGCCTCCTGCGGCGAGATCAGCGCGTTGGCCGAGCTGCCCAGATCAGGCAGACGCGTGTCGTCCTGCGCCGCAGCGGCACAGGTCAAGGCGACGCAGATCAGCGCCGTCAGGGCGCGCGGGAAAAGTGTTCTTGGTGTCATGGCCATGGTCGGGGGTTTGTCGGGCCGTGGGTGGTCAAATCGAGAATTCGGCTGTGGGAGGACAGATTTCTGCCGATTTGCGGTCCTCATGGTTCTAGGGACCAAGGATAGGCAGGCAATGGACCGCACAGGCGGATTCGCAGACCGGCCGACCAATAAACCCGACAGACTCCTGGACGACAATAGCATTGTGACCGTCCACGGCGGTGTCGGTTCCTTCGCTTGCGTTGCGGCCGGATGGGCCCCATTTAAGCAGCAGGTTTTGTTGTCTGGAGTTTTCGTGATGCCCAAGATCGAGGTCTATTCCACCGCCGTATGTCCATACTGCGTGGCCGCCAAGAACCTGCTCAAGGCCCGCGGGCTGGAATGGACCGAGATGCGCGTGGACACCGACCTGGCGCAACGCGAGGCGATGCTGAAGCGCAGTGGTGGCGCCCGCACGGTGCCGCAAATTTTCATCAACGACCAGCATGTCGGTGGTTTCGATGAGCTGGCGGCAGCCGATCGCAGTGGCCAGTTGAAGGAGTTGCTGGAGTCGGCCGCATGAGCGACAAGCTGGCCGAGTTCAGCGCCTTTCGGCAACGCATGAACGAACGTATCCTGGCCGAAAACAACCAGGTCGTGCGCCGCTTCTTCGCGTTGGATACGCAGACCTACAAGGACGGCGCGCTCGACACCAAGACCAAGGAAATGCTTGGTCTGGTCGCGTCGATGGTGCTGCGCTGCGATGACTGCATCAGCTATCACGTGGCGCAGTGCAAGCGGGCCGGTGTGCAGCGCGACGAGTTCTTCGAGGTGTTCAGTGTCGGTCTGGTGGTTGGCGGATCGATCGTGATCCCGCACCTGCGCCGCGCGGTGGATCTGCTCGACCAGCTCGAATCGGGGGGTGACGGCGAGCCGACGCATTGCGGTGAGCACGCCTGAGCGCAGCACCCCCGTCGCGTCCCGTTTGTTGCCACGCGCCGTGCGAGTGTTTCCAACGTCCTGGACCGGGCGTGCGCTGTTCGCGTAGACACGTATCGGCGATAATCGACAAGTTTCGGCGCACGCGCGTTCCCGATTGACGCATGCCGCTGGCCGTTTCGCTACAAGGAGTTCCCCCCAATGAGCAAGACCATAGCCGTGATCCCGGGCGATGGTATCGGCCCGGAGATCATGACGGCGACGCTGCGTGCGCTCGACGCGCTCGATTGTGACCTGAGCTACGACTTCATCGACGCCGGCATGGTCGCCCTGGAAAAGTACGGCGACTTGCTGCCCAAGGCCACGCTGGACAAGATCGCCGAGCACAAGATCGCCCTCAAAGGCCCGCTGACCACGCCGATCGGCGACGGCTTCACCTCGGTCAACGTCACGCTGCGGCGGCATTTCGACCTGTACGCGAACGTACGCCCGGCCATGAGTTTCCCCGGCACCAAATCGCGCTACGAGAACATCGACATCATCACCGTGCGGGAGAACACCGAGGGCGCCTACCGCTCCGAGGGGCAGACCTTGTCTGCGGACGGCCAGATCGCCGAGTCGGTCACCCGCAACACGCGCAAAGGCAGCAGCCGGATCGTGCGTTACGCGTTCGAGCTGGCCGTGAAGAAGGGTCGCAAGAAAATCACCGCCGTGCACAAGGCGAATATCCTGAAGACCAGCTCGGGCCTGTTCCTCCACGTGGCGCGTGACATCGCCAAGGAGTACCCGCAGATCGAGTTCAACGAGATGATCGTGGACAACACCTGCATGCAGCTGGTGATGAAGCCCGAGCAGTTCGACGTGATCGTCACCACCAATCTGTTTGGTGACATCCTGTCGGACCTGTGCGCGGGCCTGGTCGGCGGTCTTGGCCTGGCGCCGGGAGACAACATCGGCGAGCACGCGGCGATCTTCGAGGCCGTACACGGGTCGGCGCCGGATATCGCCGGCCGCGGCATTGCCAACCCGTGCGCGCTGTTGCTGGCCGCCGCCGACATGCTCGATTACCTGGATATGGTCGCCAAGGGTGATCAGTTGCGCCAGGCCATCCGCGACAGCATGACTGACGACCGCGACAGCGTGACGCCGGATCTAGGCGGCAAGGGCAGTACGGACAGTTTTGCCGCTGCGATCGTGAAGCGGATCAAGGGCTGAGTTCGATTTCGCGCGTATCAAATAAGCCGCGGCTTGCAGCCGCGGCTTATTTCGGGATACCGGCGGCGTTTGGCACGTGCCGCGATGGTCACTACGCGATTGGCCACGGTGCCAGGAAAATCACCCACACCAGTAGCAGGATGCCGACGTACTTGCCGGCCTTGTACAACTTCCTGTTGCGACGCTTGAGGCCGGCTTTCCACTCGTGCATGGCGCCCTTGCGTTGACTCAGCGCATACATCCGGTTCACGAACCCGGTCTTGTCGGTGCCGCTATCGCTGTTCGGCGAGGCGGTGATCTTGCCCATGAACGCGCCCACGCGATGGTTGACCGCGCTCATCCAGCGCGTGCGCAGCGGTCGCTCGACGTCGGCGAACAGGATCACCCGGGTCTGGTCGGTCTTGTTTTCCACCCAGTGCACGAAGGTTTCGTCGAACACCACGTCCTTGCCGTCGCCCCAGGCGTGTTCCTCGCCGTCGACGAAGATGCGGCAGTCGCGCGAGTTCGGTGTGACCAGACCCAGGTGGTAGCGCAGCGAGCCGGCGAACGGGTCGCGATGAGGGTTGAGCTTGCTGTTCGGCGCCAGCGTGGCGAACATCGCCGCCTTGATGCCGGGGATGGCATTGAGCAGCTCCACCGTCTTCGGGCACAGCGCCTGGGCCGAGGCCAACGGCTCGCCATACCATTTCAGGTAGAAGCGCTTCCAACCCTGTTTGATGAAACTGTTGAAACTGGCGTCGTTGTTCTTTGTCGTGCCGCGAATGTGACCTGCGTCGGTCAGGTGCAGCGCCTCGTCGCGGATGGCCTGCCAGTTCGCCTGCAGGAGATCCAGTTGCGGGAAGCCGCGACGGTCCAGGATGGGCTTGGCCGGCACCGACGAGAATGCGTACATCAGCAGGTTGTATGGCGCAAAGATCGCCGAGTGATCCACCAGCTGGCGATCGAACCGCAGTCGCACCCGTCCGCGCAGGTGCACCAGCAGCACGCACAGCGCGAAGAACGCGAACAGGGCCAGCAGGATCAGACGCGGGGCGAGCAGCATGGGGCGGTACGGCATCGGGTGATCAGGCTGTCATTGTACCTGCATGCCGGTGAAGCGGTGTTCGGAGATCGGCTTCAAGTCACCCGAACACCGAACCCCGAAAACTCGTCGTTACATCATCTCCGCCGCAAAATCCGCCAGCCGCGAACGCTCGCCCCGGCGCAGCGTGATATGCGCCGAGTGTTCCCAGCTCTTGAACCGATCCACTGCATAGGTGAGGCCAGAGGTCGTTTCGGTGAGGTAGGGCGTGTCGATCTGCTCGACATTGCCGAGGCAGATGATCTTGGTGCCGGGCCCGGCGCGGGTGATCAGGGTTTTCATCTGTTTCGGGGTGAGGTTCTGCGCTTCGTCGATGATCAGGTAACGCGACAGGAAGGTGCGCCCGCGCATGAAGTTCAGCGAGCGGATCTTGATGCGCGAGGCGAGCAAGTCGTTGGTGGCCTGGCGTCCCCAGCTGCCGCCGTCCTCGGGATTGGCCAGCACTTCGAGATTGTCGGTCAACGCCCCCATCCACGGTGTCATTTTTTCTTCCTCGGTGCCAGGCAGGAAGCCGATGTCCTCACCGACCGACACGGTGGCGCGGGTCATGATGATCTCGCGGTAGCGCTGTTGGTCCATGACCTGGGCCAGGCCGGCGGCCAGCGCCAGCAGTGTCTTGCCGGTACCGGCATTGCCGAGCAACGTGACGAAGTCGATCTCAGGGTCCATCAGCGCATTCAGCGCAAAGTTCTGCTCGCGGTTGCGCGCGCCGATGCCCCAGACGTGGTGATTCGCGTGTGAGTGGTCATCCAGCAGCACCATCGTGGCGTGCTCGTCATCCAGCCGCAGCACGCGCAGCTCGATCTCGTTCTCGCCGGGCAGGTACAGGCATTCGTTGGGATGCCAGAGTTCGTCTTCGCGACGATCCAACTCGTAATAGGTGCGCCCGTGATCAGTCCACGAGCGGATTTCCGGATGGCGGTCCCAGAAGTCGATCGGAAGCTCGGTCGAGCCGGTGTAGAGCAACGCGAAATCGTCCAGCGCGCGGTCGTTCTCGTAATCCTCGGCGACCAGACCGTTGATGCCGGCCTTGATCCTCAGGTTGATGTCCTTGGTGACCAGGATTACCGCGCGATCGGGGTGCTGCTCGCGCAGTTCGATCACGGCCGCGAGGATCTGGTTGTCGGCCTTGGCGTGACCGTTGCTGCTGGTGCGGTGCTGGAAATACAGCCGACCGGCGGATCCGCCGCGCTTGAGCCTGATGCCGTGTGGATTGGCCAATTCCAGGCCTTCGCTGAGGTCGTGCTGCTTGCCCGCTTCGATCAGTTCGTTGAGGAAGCGGCTGACCTGGCGGCCGTTGCGCGCGACTTCCGAAGCCCCTTTCTTCTTTTCGTCGAGTTCCTCCAGAACGGTCATCGGGATGAAGACGTCGTGTTCCTCGAAACGGAACAGCGAAGTCGGGTCGTGCAGCAGGACGTTGGTGTCGAGAGCGTAGATGCGCTTGCTTCCGGTCATGCGGAAGTGTCCTCGCTGGTGGGTGGAAGGGGTCGGTGCAAGTGGTTCATGGCGCTGACGCGCTCAGGCGGCAGGAATCGCGTCGAGCACCTCCTGCGCATGGCCCGGGACTTTGACCCCGCGCCATTCGCGCGCCAGCTTGCCGCCGGGATCGATCAGGAAGGTACTGCGCACGATGCCCTGGTGGCGCTTGCCGTAAAGCATTTTCTCGTGAATCACGTCGAACGCCTGGCACCAGGCTTCAGCGGGATCGGAGACCAGTGGAAACGGCAACTCCTGCTTCGCGGCGAAGTTGGCGTGCGACTTCTGCGAATCGCGCGACACCCCGATGACCTGCGCATTGCGCTTGCGAAATGCCGGGTACAGGTCGCGAAAGTCCTTCGCCTCGTTGGTGCAGCCGGGCGTCGAATCCTTCGGGTAGAAGTACAGCGCCAGCCACTGACCCTTGAAGCTGGCCAGCTTCAATTCATTGCCATCGCTGGTGGCGCCTTTCAGCGCGGGTGCTCTCTTGCCAATTTCAAGCATGACGGATCCTGCGCGGCGGTGCACTGCCGTGCCAGCGGGCGGAAGGATGGATGACGCGACATGGACGGCGGTACCGCGGCGACGCAGGCCGGCACTCCGGGGTCGGCGAAACGGCTGACATGAATCGACTCGCGGCTTGCAATGCGACGTCCCTCGGGCAAGGTCACGCGCACAGCCTAGCGCGGGCGGGGCAGCAGATGACAGGGCTTGTCTGAACGGCGTGTTCGCGCGATGCTCGGCGGACCAGGCGGGTCTCAGAATTTCACCGGATCCATGATCGCGTCAAGATTCAAGCCGTCGCACAGTTCGAGAAAGTCGTCGCGCAGCGCGGCAATGTGGATGTCCGCCGGAATGCCGATCGTGAACTGTGCCTGGAACATTTCCGCGCCGGTCTGCATGGCGTGATAGCGGGTGGAGTTCAGTTGCTCCACGCTGATGTCGTGCTGGCTGAAGAATTCCACCACGCGCGCCACGATGCCGGCGCGATCAGCGGCCACCACTTCCACCAGGTAGGGCAGCAGATGCGCGCTGTTTTCGCGCGGGCCGGTGCGGTAGTGCACCAGGCGCAGGCTTTCGTCGCGGGCGAGCTTGGTCAGCGCGGTCTCCAGCTTGGCCAGCGCATCCCACGCCCCGCTGGCCAGCAGCATCAGGGAAATTTCCGTGCCGATCGTCGAGACGCGTGACTCGGAGAGGTTGCAGCCGGCGTCGGCAATGCGCCGTGCCAGCGCCAGCAGCGGCGATTGACTGGACGGCGCCAGGGCCTGAATCAGCAACTGGTTGTCGGCAGTCGTGCGGTTGGCCGCCGGAGAGGCCGTGGAGGAAGGTTTCAAGGGAATCCACCTGTGGGCAACGTGGCGCCCGATGCGGAAACATCAGACTACTCCGGCCGAGCTTACTTGCCCCTCGTGCGAGGCGGCAAGTAACATGCACGGCTTGCCTTGAAAGCAGGATCGGTTTGTGGACATTCGTGGAAGCATCTGTGCGCTGGCGACTCCGTTTGCGGCCGATGGCGCCCTCGACCTGGCCGCGTTCGGTCGGCTGATCGATTACCAGATCGACGGCGGCACCCAGGCGTTGGTGGTGGCAGGCTCGACCGGCGAAGCGCACATGCTCGAGCATGACGAATTCGATCACCTGCTGGCTTTCGCACTCGAGCATGTGGCCGGACGCGTTCCGGTGATTGCAGGAACCGGCGAGGCAGGTACCGCCAAGACCGTCGCGGCCACCCGTCGCTCCCACGCGCTGGGCGCCGACGCGGCGCTGGTGGTGACGCCGTATTACGTACGCCCGACGCAGGAAGGGCTGTTCCGGCACTTCACCGCGGTGGCCGACGAAGGTGGCTTGCCGGTCCTGATGTACAACGTGCCCAGCCGGACCGGCTGTGATCTGCTGCCGGACACGGTGGAGCGCTTGCGCGAGCACCCCGCGATCATTGGCATCAAGGAGGCACGTGGCGACCGCGAGCGGATTTCGGCGCTGGCGGAACTTGTGCGTCCGGATTTCGTCTATCTGTCCGGCGACGACGGCAGTGCCGGCGAGGCGATGCTGACCGGCGCGTTGGGTACCATTTCGGTTGTGGCCAATCTGGCGCCCAAGCCATTTCGGGCACTGTGCGATGCGGCAACCAGCGGCGATCAGAGAGCCACGGCACGGTGTCATGCGGCGCTGGAGCCCTTGCTGCAGGCACTGAACTGCGCGCCCAACCCGATCCCGGTCAAGGCCGGCCTGTCGCTCTTGGGGCTGGGCCTGGCGCGACCAAGGTTGCCGCTGGTGGAATTGAACGAGGGCCCGGACCGCGCCCGATTGCACCAGGCATTGTCCAGTCTGTCATCCTAAGCGCTTGGGCTGGTTGAATCTGGCCCGACTTACCTACGGAATCTGAATTCAATGAAGAAAACTTCACTCCTCGTAGCCTTGCCGGCCGTGGTGCTCTGCGGCCTGCTGCTCTCCGGTTGCGGCCTGTTCCGATCGCACGGCGCCTGGCAGAAGGCCCAGCAGGAGGCGCCACTGGAGATTCCGCCCGACCTCGATCGTCCATCCACCAGCGATGCGCTGGTGATACCGCCGCCCGGCGCCAACCGTCCTACCGCGAGCGGTGCGACGGCAGCTGTGGCTGGGGTTCCGGGTGAGGCCGGCCAGATTTCCGATGGCTTCGTGCATCCCGGCAGTGTCGAGGGCGTCTACCAGCGGGTTGGCCAGGTGCTGGCGGGCAACAGCCTCGGCCAACTGGTCAGCCACGACGATGCCTCACACACCTACCTGGTCAGCGTGACCGCCGCCGCGGCGAAAAAGAAGCGCGGCTTCTTCGGGCGGATTTTCGGCGGACACAAGGACGAAGCCGCCAGCGCATCCGGCAGTAGCGTTCACCAAGTGCAGATCCACATCGAGAGTAGCGGTGCCGATGCCAGCGAAATTCGCGCGCAAAGCGACTCGCTGGGCGCGGTGGCGAGCGTGATCGACAGTCTGAAATCGAAGCTGGGCAAGAAGTAGTCGCCTGGCGCCGCGCACGCTCCGAACGCAACATGCCGCCTTCAAGGCGGCATGTTTCTTTACTGACGAGTTGCGTCGACTCAGCGTTGCAGCAGATCAAGCTTGCCAGGTTTGCCTTCCCAGTCTTTCGCATCGGCCGGAGCGTCCTTGCGCGCGGTGATGACCGGCCAGTCCTTGGCCAGTTCGGCGTTCAGCGCCACCAGCGCCTCCTGTCCGGCCGGCACGTCGTCCTCCGGATAGATCGCGTTGATCGGGCACTCCGGCTCGCACAGAGTGCAGTCGATGCATTCGTCCGGGTCGATCACCAGAAAGTTGGCGCCCTCGTGGAACGCATCGACCGGGCACACCTCGACACAATCGGTGTACTTGCACTTGATGCAGTTGTCGATGACAACAAAAGTCATGGGATAATCAGCTCATGTGATGAGTGCGGCCATGGATGGCCGCCTCTAATCTCTATGCGTGGCGTAGACCGCAGGTCGCCGTCTTCCTGCCGGACTACAGCGATCATGGACGATCGCACAGGCAAAGCATGATCGCACAAGTGATGCTAAGTGCGGCCATGGATGGCCGCCTTTGATCTCTGCCCGGAGTGTGGTCGGCACGTTAGTCGTCCGCTTGCGGAAAGCGGCGATCATGGATGATCGCACAAGTAACTGGTGCTCCCTACGAGACTCGAACTCGTGTTCCCGCCGTGAGAGGGCGGTGTCCTGGGCCACTAGACGAAGGGAGCGTTGCGCCGCGAAGCGCGGTAGTATAGCGGAATTGCTTCGTGCGGCAATGTCCGAGGGACGACCCGAGCATCGAACCGGAGCAAGCCCGGCGGACGCGCCTGTTGCCGTCATGCTGGGCGATCGTCGATGCTTGGCATCTTGACTTACGGCAACTACGGGGCGGGTTCGCCCCGCAAGGATTCCGACCGCTTGAATCTCCAACCACGCACCAACCTCGCGCCCGCGTTACGGATCATTCCGCGCGATCAGCACGTCATTTCGCGCAAGAACATCTCCAAGGCAGCGTTGCGGGTGTTGTATCGGCTGCATGACGCCGGCTACGCCGCCTACCTTGTCGGCGGTGCGGTGCGCGACTTGCTGCTGGACGTGCCGCCGAAGGATTTCGACGTCGCGACCGACGCCACGCCGGAGGAGGTGAAGAAGCTGTTTCGCAACTGCCGTCTGATTGGCCGCCGGTTCCGCCTCGCGCACGTGGTGTTCGGGCCCGAGATCATCGAGGTGGCGACGTTTCGCGGTACCGGCGAGGAAGGCGGCGACGGTGACCGGCGCATCGTCGACGGCCGCATCGTGCGCGACAATATCTGGGGCACGATCGAGGAAGATGCGCTGCGCCGCGATTTCCGCGTCAACGCCATGTACTACGACATCGGCGATTTCTCCGTGCGCGATTATGTCGGTGGCATGCAGGATCTTGAGGATCGCGTGCTGCGACTGATCGGCGACCCGGAGGTGCGTTACCACGAAGATCCAGTGCGCATGCTGCGGGCGGCGCGGCTGGCGGCCAAGCTCGGCATGCATATCGATGCCGCGGCGACGGCACCGTTCGAGTCGCTGGGCCCGCTGCTGGCCGATGCCGCCTCGGCGCGCCTGTTCGATGAATCCATGAAGATGTTCCTGACCGGCAACGGTCTGAAGAGCTTCCGCATGCTGGAGCAGTGCGGTCTGTTGAAGTTCCTGTTTCCGGCCACGGCGCGCGCGCTCAAGCGCGGCGACGCTGGTCTGCGTTCGCTGGTTGAGCAGGGTCTGACCAATACCGACGCGCGCATTGGCGAAGGCAAGTCGGTCACTCCGGCGTTCCTGTTTGCCGTGCTGCTGTGGGGTGAGGTACGGGATGAAGCCCGCCACGCCATCGAACGCGGTCAGGATGGCAACGACGCGTGGGCGCATGCCGCGAGCAAGGTGGTGGGCGAGCAGTGCCAGCGGGTGGCGATCCCGCGGCGGTTCACCTTCACCATGGAGGAGATCTGGTCGCTGCAGCCGCGCTTCGAACAGGTCCAGCGCAAACGCGTGTTCCGCCTGATGGCCCACCCGCGCTTTCGCGCCGCCTTCGATTTTCTGCTGCTGCGTGCCGATGAATCGGCGGCGACCCGCGAGCTGGGCCAATGGTGGGAACACGCGCAGCGGCTGCCGCAAGATGTACTGGCGGCCGCGTTGCCGGTGGTCAGTGGCCAGGCCGTTGCCGAGTCCGACCCAGCGCCGGCTGCGCGCAAGCCACCGCGGCCGCGCCGGCGCCGGCGCAAACGCAGCGACACGCCGGATTCTGAGTGACCCTGGCCTACGTCGGGTTGGGCAGCAATCTCGGTGATCCGCGGCAACAGGTGCTCGACGCCGTGGCGGCGCTGGCCGACTTGCCCGGTACGCGCGTACTGCAACGTTCGGCGCTCTATCGAACGCCGCCGTGGGGGGTGCTGCAGCAACCACCGTTCGTGAACGCCGTCGTCGAGCTGGATAGCGCGCTGTCACCCCAGGCATTGTTGCAGGGCTTGCTGGAGATCGAGCAGCGGGCGGGTCGGGTTCGCGCCGAGCGCAATGGGCCGCGTACGCTGGACCTGGACTTGCTGCATGTCGAGGGTGCGCGAATGGACCAACCACAGCTGACCCTGCCGCACCCGCGCATGGCCGAGCGCGCTTTTGTGTTGTTGCCGCTCAACGATGTGGCGCCGACTTTGTGCCTGCCCGGGCTGGGCCGCGTGGCTGAATTGCTGGTCCGGGTCGATGCCAGCGGCTGCGAGCGACTGCTTGCGCCATAATCGGCAATCATCCAGCCGATCAGGAAGTGCTGTGTACGTGCAAAAAGCCGACGTTCCCGATCGCAAGCCGGTGACCGTGCCGAGTCTGCGCGCGATGAAGGCGCAGGGGCGACGGATTGTCATGTTGACCGCCTATGACGCCAGTTTCGCCTGGCAACTGGAGGCGGCGGGAATCGACGTGGCCCTGGTCGGTGATTCGCTCGGCATGGTGGTGCAGGGTCACTCCAGCACCTTGCCGGTGACGCTGGACCAGATGGTCTATCACACCTCCGCCGTGGCGCGGGGACTGTCGGCCACCCTGCTGCTGGCGGACGTGCCATTCATGGCCGATCGCGATGTGGCGCACGTGCTGGAAGCCGGCGCCCGGTTGGTGGGCGAGGCCGGCGCGGCGATGGTGAAGATCGAGGGCGCCGCCGCGCATGTCCTCGACGGGATTGCAGCACTGACGGTTCACGCCATTCCGGTCTGTGCACATCTGGGCCTGACCCCGCAATCGGTACATCGGTTCGGTGGTTTCCGCATCCAGGGACGCGAGCAGGCGGCGGCTGATCGTCTGCTGGCGGATGCACTGGCGGTGCAGGCGGCCGGTGCGGAATTGCTGGTGATGGAAGGCGTGCCGGTGGAGTTGGGCCGGCGCGTGACCGAGGCGCTGGTGATTCCCGTGATCGGCATCGGCGCGGGCCCTCATTGCGATGGCCAGGTGCTGGTCATTCACGACATGCTGGGCATCACGCCGGGCAAGCGCCCGAAATTCAGCAAGGATTTCCTGGCCGGCCGCGACTCCGTGGCAGCGGCGATTGGCGCCTATGCCGAGGATGTGCGCAGCGGTGCGTTCCCGGCACCGGAACACTGTTTCAACTGAGTCACGAGTCATCACCCGATGCAAACCATACAAGATGCTCCCGCGCTGCGCGCCGCGATTCGCAGCTGGCGTGGCAAGGGCCAGTCGGTCGGCTTCGTGCCGACCATGGGCAACTTGCACGCTGGCCACCAATCATTGATCAGGCTGACCAGGGCGCGTACGGATCGGGTGGTGGCCAGCGTATTTGTCAATCCCACCCAATTCGGGCCGAACGAGGATTTTGAGCGTTATCCGCGCACCCTGGTACAGGATCAGGCGGCCTTGGCCGATGAGGAGTGCGACCTGCTGTTTGCCCCCGACGTGGCCACGATCTATCCGTACGGCGCCGAACACAGCGTGAGCCTGCGCGTGCCGCAGATCACCGAGATCCTGGAGGGGGCGCACCGGCCGGGCCATTTTGACGGCGTGGCCACGGTGGTGTGCAAGCTGTTCAATCTGGTGCAGCCGGATCTGGCCGTCTTTGGCCAGAAGGATTTCCAGCAACTGAAGGTGATCGAGCGCATGGTGCGCGACCTGTCGTTGCCCGTGAAGGTGATGACCGCGCCGATCCTGCGCGCCGAGGATGGCCTGGCGCTGAGCTCGCGCAATCAGTATCTGTCCGGCGCCGAGCGGGCGCGGGCGCCGGTCATGTACGACACCTTGCTGAAGATGGGTGGGTTGCTGGGTGAAGGGCACCGCTGGCGCGCCGTGGAACAAGTCGCCGTGGCGCGCCTGGTTCGAGCCGGCTTTGTCCCCGACTACGCCGTCATCCGCCGCGCCGAGGACCTGGCCGAGCCAGCCGAGGGTCAGGACAACGGCCTGATCGCACTGATTGCCGCCCGCCTGGGCAACACCCGCCTGATCGACAACTTGCTGATCGACTGAGGCGTGTGCAGGTGCCGCCTGCAGGCTGCTGATGTTGCAGTGCAGCGTCGGCGGCCCGATAATCAACGCTATTGCAGCGTCACGCAGGAACCAACGTCATGCACCTGAACATGCTCAAGGCCAAGATCCACCGCGCCACGGTGACCCATGCCGAACTCCACTACGAAGGTTCGATCGCGATCGATGGATTGCTGCTGGATGCGTCCGGGATTCGCGAGTACGAGCAGATCCATGCGTGGAACGTCAACAACGGCAAGCGCTTCGTCACCTACGCGCTGCGTGCCGAGGAAGGCTCAGGCATCATCTCGGTGAACGGCAGCGCCGCA
>CAJDVU010000062.1_pt1 | contig 17666 bp, 14 predicted proteins | sample 7391431 | NCBI WGS metagenome assembly CAJDVU01 (sample SAMEA7055700, study PRJEB34461) | soil metagenome | biome: terrestrial ecosystem; feature: Peninsula; material: soil | place: Antarctica | collected 2016
GGCGCGGTGATGATTCATTCTTTCGCCGACTTCGCGCCCGCGCCGCTCATCGGCACCAGCCGCAGGTCCTGGAAGTCGAAGCTGAAATCGGTCAGCGGCGAAATCGGCTGCATGCGCATCTCGCGGATATGGCCGTCCATGTCCAGCGCGAAGTCGACGAACGCGTCGGCATCCAGCGAGCGGTCGTCCCAGCGCACGGTGAAGCTGTCGTGCTGCCACGGCGTCATCGTCCCGATCAGCTGTTTCGTCTTGCTGAAGCGCAGACGCAGCTTGCCGTGTTCCCGGGTGATGATCACGTCGCCGTACCAGGGGTCACGATAGGTGCCGGCATAAGCGGCCAGCGGCAGCGAGGGCTTGCTGTTCTTGTCGCGCGCCTGCTCATGCTTGGCCACGCTGTCGTCGGCCTTGGCTTCGCCATGCTGCACGGCTTTCTGGTACACCGCGACCCAGTCGGTCTTGTGTGCCGGATCGAGATACGCATCCAGCACGCGATAAGTCACCGCGTTGAACGCGGCGCCGGATTGCTGGTTGGTCAGCACTACCACGCCCAGATTGAGCTTGGGCACCATCGTCACTCGCGATACGAAGCCGGGCCAGCCACCAGTGTGCCAGGCCAGTTTCTGGCCCATGTAATCGCTGAGGAACCAGCCCTCGCCGTAGCCATAAAAATCCGGCGTCAGCTGGGCCATTTCGGGAATCGATGGCTTCCTGATCGGGATCGGCGTCAGCACCGACCACATCTCGTGATGACTCTTGGCGGAGAACACGCGCTGCGGCTTGCCGTCGGCCTCTTTCGCAGGCAGCGCACCGCCAGCCAGCTGCACATTCATCCACTTGGCCAGGTCGTGCACGCTGGCATAGATGCCGCCAGCGCCCGGATCGTTGAGCCAGGCCATCGGCGGCACCGGCTTGATGTCCTTGAAGTCATACGGCGCATGGCCGGTGGCCACGTCCATGCCGGGCTTGAGATACGTCATGTCGATCAGCGACTCATCCATGCCGACCGGTTTGAACAGGTGCTCGCGCACGTAGTCGGCATAGCGCTGGCCAGAGGCTTCCTCGATCACCAGGGTGGCCACCGCGAACAGGATGTTGTCGTAGGCGTAGTGACTGCGGAAGCCGTTCTTCAGCGGTACCTTGGCCAGCCGTTCGACCACGTCTTTGGTGGTGTACGAGGTCGGCGGCCAGTACAGCAAGTCGCCCGCGCCCAAGCTCAGGCCGCTGCGGTGCGCCAGCAGGTCGCGGATGCGCATTTCATGCGTCACGTACGGGTCGGACATGCGAAACCACGGCAGGTGGTCGATCACCCGGTCGTCCATCTTCAACTTGCCCGCATCGGCCAGTTGCTGCAGCGCCGCGGCGGTGAACGCCTTGGTATTGGAGGCGATCGCGAACAGGGTGTGCGCATCGACCTTGGCCGGCTGGCCCAGCTCGCGCACGCCGTAGCCGCGCTCCATCACCACCTTGCCGTTCTTGACGATGGCCACGGCGATGCCGGGCACCTTGAACGTCTTCAGGGTGTCGGCCATGTAGGCATCGAAATCATTCAGCTGCGCTGGCGGCAGCGGCCGCACGATGTCGCCGGTCGATACCGGCGGCGGCAGAAGCGGTGGCGCGGGCGCCTGTGCCAGCGTGGCGGTGGCGACCAGCAGCAGCGCGCAGCAGCCTGCCAGCCTCACGGAAAACGGACGCACGGAAAGGAATCGCTGGGACATCGGAGGCTCCCCGGGTGGCAATCGGTCAACTATCGCGGCAAACCGCGTGCAAGACCAGCGCTGGAAGTCATGCGCGTGACCCGCTCGACGCCACGCGTCGCAACGCCGATCATCCGCTCACGACGACAACGCGGAAACCTGGATGAACCCGATGGTCGAATGGATTGCTGCCCACGCCCTGCTGCTGTGGGCCATGCTGCTCGTGCTGGCCATGCTGGGCGGCGACCTCGCCTGGCAGCACAACGCACGCTGGCAGCGCCGCGCGGCCCAGCGCGGCCATGCGCCGACGGTGTTGCGCTGGCAGGTCGGCGTGATCCTGCTGCTGGCGCTCGCCTTGTTCTTCAGCGCGGTCGCGCTGGCGATATTCGGCAGACATGCCGCTGCCATGGCTGGCTTCGATGCCGGCCTGGCCGCAAGCCTGCGCGACCAGTTGCCGCTGCCAGTGCTGCGCGCGATCGCCCTGATCACCCACCTGGGCGACAAGCTGTGGGTGACTCTGATTGCGTCCCTGGTGCTGCTTGCTTTGCTGCTGCGTCGGCACTGGCAGCTGGCGCTGGCCTGGGCGGTGGCGTTGCTGGGCAGCGTGCCGGTCAATGGTGGTCTCAAGACGCTATTCCATCGGGCGCGTCCGCTGCACGACCACGGCTTCATCATCGAGCCGGGTTGGAGTTTTCCCAGCGGTCATGCGTTTGGCGCCGTGGTGTTCTACGGCATGCTCGCCTACGTACTGCTGCGCCTGTCGCCACGCTTCCACCGCGCCATCATCGCCGCGGCGATATTGTTGATCGGCGTGGTCGGCATCAGCCGCATCCTGCTGCAAGTGCACTATTTCAGCGACGTGCTGGCCGGTTACGCGGCCGGCGCAGCCTGGCTGGTGCTATGCATCGGTGCCACCGAAACGCTACGCGCACCGACCAGGAGATCCCGGCCATGAATGACTCTGATGCTTCCCCCCACCGCGCCGCGAACCGGGTTCGCGTCGGCATCGGCGGCTGGACCTACGCCCCGTGGCGCGACAACTTCTACCCGGAAAACCTGGTGCAGCGACGCGAACTGGAATACGCCAGCCGTCAGCTGCGCGCGATCGAGATCAACGGCACGTTCTACCGCGCGCAGACACCGGCGATCTACGCCAAATGGGCAGCGGAGACGCCGGCCGGCTTTGTTTCGCCTTCATCCACGGTGGGCTCGCCGAGCTGGGCGACCGGCTGGGACCGATCCTGTGGCAGCTGCCGCCGTCGCGGCCGTTCGACTCCGATGATCTGGCCGCCTTCCTGGACGCGCTGCCAAAGCAGTTGAACGGCCAGCCATTGCGTCATGTGCTGGAGGTACGCGATGCCAGTTTTCTCGAAGAACGCTACGTGGCGCTGGCGCGCTCGCATGGCGCGGCGACCGTGTTCACCGATTCGCCCGACTTTCCTTCGCTGGCCGATCTCACCGGCAAGTTCGTCTACGCACGGTTGAAGCACAGCGTCGACGACGTCCCGACCGGCTACGCCTCCGGCGCGCTGGACCGCTGGGCACGCCAAGCTCGCGACTGGGCAGCAGGCAAGGACATCGCGTCGTTGCCGCATGTCGGCGCCGTGCAGGCGCCAACCGCACCGCGCGACGTGTTCGTGTTCTTCATCGGTGCCGCCAAGCACCGCAACCCGGCGGCGGCGATGGCGTTGCAGGCGCGTATCGATGCCGCCGGTTGATCAGCCCGGGCGGTAGTAATCCATTTCGCGATAGCGCCGCGCATACAGCCCGAACGCCAGTGCTGCAAGCAGCGCGAACGCGGCGAAGAAGAACATCTGGAAGGCCGTGACGCTCAAGCCTGTGGTGGCGATCGAGCCGGTTACCGCCGGGTTGCGCACCGCCGCGTTGGCCAGCAGCACCCACAGGTTGCCGACCGTGGTGGTGAGGTTCCAGAAACTCATCACCACGCCTTTCATCGAGGCCGGCGCCTGGCTGTAGGCAAACTCCAACCCGGTCGCCGACACCAGCACTTCGCCGAACGTCAACAGCGCATAGGGAAGTACCTGCCACACGATCGACAGCGGGTCGCCGCCATCGAGCACCACCTGCAAGCCGCCCACCACGATCCAGGCCAGTCCGCTGAACGCTATGCCCCCGGTCATCCGGCGCAGCGCGGTCGGCTCGTAACCGGATTTGCGCAGCAGCGGGTACAGCACCAGGTTGTTGAACGGGATCAGCAGCATCACCAGCAGCGGATTCAGCGCCTGCATCTGCGCGGGCTCGAACCATGCGGGCATGGTCATCTCGCCGCCCTGCACGATCCAGGTCGAGGCCTTCTGATCGAACAGCGAGAAGAACGGCGTGGTCAGCGCGAAGATCACCAGCACGCGCAGCACGTTGCGCGCGCCGTCGACCGCGTGATCCGGATGCCGTCCGCGCGCCCGCTCCATCTGCAGCCACGCGCCGCCGCCGACGCCGCCGATCAGCAGCACCAGCGCAATGCACGCCGAGATCACGAAGCCGAGCACCGGCACCAGCCCGAACGACGCCAGCGCCATCACCACGCCCGTCACCGCGATCCCCAAACCCGGGCGCGCCTGGCCTGGCCGGTGGGTAAGCAAAGCGGTACGGATCACCCGCGAGAACGCATGCTCATCCGGTGGACCGGGCGGCACCATCACGTACTGCTTGCGGCCCAGCCAGAACACCACGGTGGCAGTGAACATCAAGCCGCCGGGAATGCCGAACGCGACCGCGGCGCCGTAATGGCGCAGGAACAGCGGCATCAAGAGCGAGGCGAAGAACGAGCCGAAATTGATGATCCAGTAGAACGCATCGAACACCATCTTCGCCAGGTGCTTGTTCGTCTGGTCGAACTGATCGCCCACGAACGACGCCACCAGCGGTTTGATGCCGCCCGCGCCCAGCGCGATCAAGCCCAGCCCGGCGAAGAAACCGAGCCGGTTGTCCTCGAAGATCGCCAGGCAGGCATGACCGGCCACGTAGATCAGGCTCATCCACAGCACCGTGTGGTACTTGCCGAAGAAACGGTCGCTGATCCAGCCGCCGAGCAACGGGAAGAAATACACGCCGATCACGAACGTGTGAAACACATCCTTCGCCGCCAGGATGCGCTGCCCTTCGGGCAGATACAGCAGCAGCGTGGTAATCAGGAACGGGGTGAGGATGTTGCGCATCCCGTAGAACGAGAAGCGCTCGCAACCTTCGTTGCCGATGATGTAGCCAATTTGCCGCGGCAGACGGCCCTCGGCGTGCTCGGGGGTGGCGCTCATCTCGACTCCGGGATCGGTGGCAGCGCGCACGGCGCGGGCACGGGACGGCGGAGTGTGCGCAATTTCCTGCGATTGCGAAACCCCAAGCGACGGCACCACCACGTCACTTTGCTAAGCTCGCGGCGCCCCCTTCGACACACGAGCCCGCATGCGTCTGCTCAAGCCACTGATCGTGCTGGCCTTCATCGCTCTTGCCGTGGTGATGTGGCAACGCCACACCGGCACCTCGCCACCCGTGGTCGCACCCACCACCACGGCGCAAGGTCAGCTATCCGATACGAGCTCCGCGCAGGACGACCTGCCGCCTGAAGCGCATGCGACGCTGCGCCAGATCGCCCGCGGCGGTCCGTTCGAGCGCAGCCAGGATGGCGTCGTCTTCGGCAACTACGAAGGCCTGCTGCCGCAACGACCGCGCGGCTACTACCACGAATACACGGTGGAGACGCCGGGTGTACGCTCTCGCGGCGCGCGCCGCATCATCACTGGCGGCACGCCGCCGGTGGTCTGGTACTACACCGGCGACCATTACCGCAGCTTCCGCCGCATCGAGGCGAGCCCATGAGCCGGCGCGACGCCGAGCTGGACCTGACCCGGCCCGCGCAGAATGGCGTGTACTTCGTCGGCACCGACGATCTGGGCCGGATGGCGCGCGACGCCGTACGCCAGGAACTGCACGTGTGCCGCATCGACCTGGCTGGCTGCCACGACAAGGGCGATCTGCTGCACCGACTGGCCACCTCGCTGCAACTGCCAGCGAGCTTCGGTCACAATTGGGACGCGCTGGCCGACTGCCTGCGCGACCTGGACTGGCTGCCCGGCTGGGGTCACGTGTTGCTGTTCGAGCACGTCGACGAACTGCGTCAGGCGGCGCCAGCGGACTACGATATTCTGCTCGGCATCCTCGACGATGCCGCCACCTTTGGTGGCAACCACGACATGCCCTGGTTTGCCTTCCTCGCCATGCCCGACGCGGCATTCGATGACGAGCAGCAGGCCATCGGGCGCGGTCCACCGCCTCCACACGGAACCACCATGCAAACCATCGAATTCGAACTGGAAGGTGACTACGTCGAGCTGAACATGCTGCTGAAACTGGTTGGCTTGTGCGACAGCGGCGGCGCGGGCAAGGCAATCGTGGCGAGCGGCGCGGTCAAGGTCGATGGCGTGATCGAATTGCGCAAGACGTGCAAGATCCATGCGGGCCAGGTTGCGGTCATGGACGCCACCGAAATTCACGTCGTGGCCGGCCCGGAAGGCCTGAAGGATGGTCGTTCCGGGGGTCATCGACCGCATTGATCGGGTGCTACGGCAGCCGTTCCAGCCGCCGGTCGACGTCAGCTCCGGCCGGAATGCGCAGCAGGAACTCACTCTCGACCACCTGCCGCAGCTCCGCCACGTCACGCAACACGCGATGTTCCGGTTCGCAACCCATCCGACGCACGGTGAACTCACGATTGAACAGACTGAGCCGACGATCGGACGGCGTACGCCCCAGCATGAGGTTGCTGACGAAGCGCGATGCAGGATGGGTCGATACATAGTGATTGGCCACCACGTAATCGACCAGCGGCGTCGGCCGCAGCTCGAAACGGTACAAGGTGCGCCACTGCCGGTGCTCCAGCGATTGCATGCGCCACTCGACGTCGCGCCGGAGCAGCCGGAACGGCTCACGGCCGGTGGCCTGTTCGATATCCGGCTGAAGCCGCAGCGCGCCGGTCAGCACATGGCCGCCGAAACCGACATCGGCCAGCCAGCTTTCGCGGTCCAACTTGACGTGCAGCAACATGTGGGTCTGCGGCGTGATCGCATCCTCCGGTTGCCCCCACAGGACGCGCGCGATCAAACCCGTGACTTCGAAGCCGACCGCCCGCAGCACCGCCTCGAACAGCAGGTTCTGCTCGAAGCAATAGCCACCGCGCCGCTCGTGCACCAGCTTCTGCTGCAACGCGGCCAGGTCCAGCTTCACCGGCAGGCCCAACAACGGGTTGAGGTTGGCGAACGGGATGGCCGCGACATGCGCTACCGCGAGGCCACCCAAGGTCGCCAGGTCAGCCGTCACCGCACCATTCCAGCCAATACGGCGCAGGTAGGCGTCCAGATCGATTGCGTCAGACATGCACGGCTCCAGGAAATTCCGGCCCATGGTAGCCACCATGAAGCCAGCCCGCAGGTAACTGCAGGACGCACCGCGGCGAATGACCCGATGAACGCATTCCGGCACGCATGCATCCATTCCGGTCGCGTCAACGTAGTCTTTGCAGGCGTGCCGCCGTTTCGCGCATGCCCATCGCCCGCGAGGTTGCTCATGATTCGCTACCGTACATTTCAAGTGTTTTCCCTGCTCGGCGCGCTGCTGCTGGCCGGCTTGGCCGCGTGCCAACCGGCGGCGCCAAGGGACATCGTGCGATTACCTGTGCCCACCGTGGATGCGGCAACGCCCGCCGCCGAACACCGCCAGATCGCCGTGCTCGCGGGCGGCTGCTTCTGGGGAATCGAGGCGGTGTTCGAGCACGTCAAGGGCGTGCACCAGGTCACCGCCGGCTACGCCGGTGGCAGCGCGGACACCGCACACTACGGGATGGTCGGCACCGGCAGCACCGGTCACGCCGAGTCGGTGAAGATCGAGTTCGACCCCACGCAGGTCAGCTACGGCACCTTGCTGCAAGTGTTTTTCTCGGTGGCACTGGATCCCACCGAACTGAACCGGCAGGGCCCGGACGGCGGCACGCAATACCGCTCGGTGATCTTCTACGGCAATGCCACGCAGAAGAAAATCGCCAGCGACTACGTCGCCCAGCTCAGCCGCGCGAAAGTTTTTGCGGCGCCGATCGTGACCCAGCTTGTGTCGCTCAAGGCGTTCTATCCGGCCGAGGACTACCACCAGCATTACTACGACCTGCATCCGGACAGTCCGTACATCGTGATCAACGATGCGCCAAAGGTGGCGCACTTGCGCAAACTGTTTCCGACGCTCTATCAACCACCCGAACACGCACAATCATTCGTCGAGGTAGAGCTGCACTGAAGCGTTTCGCCTTGCTTGGCGCAGCGCGGCCCCCATGTCGGGAACTTCGCGCACTTTCGCACGCCGGCTGACAGCATCCCCACGTGCCACCTCACGCCACCATTCCCGCCGCTGGATCGGCGGAGACCAAGCGCGGTTTCCTGGGCGTATTCCGTTACAGCGGACGCGCGCTGCTGCTGGTCTGGAGTACCAGCCACGCGCTGACCGTCGCACTTGCCCTGGTCACGCTGATTGCGGGTCTGCTGCCAGCGGGCATCGCCTACGTCGGCGCGCAGATCGTCGACGCGGTGGTGGCGGCAGGCCGCCTCTGGGCCGCCGATGGGCAAGCGCCGCTGCGTCAGATTTTCGAATGGGTCGCGCTGGAAGGCGCGTTGGTGGCGGCGCTCGCCGGCGCGCAACGTGGCTTGTCATTGTGCCAGTCGTTGTTGCGGGCCCAGCTCGGACAACGCGTCAACGTGATGATCCTGGAGAAGGCGCTGACCCTGGAACTGGCGCAGTTCGAGGATTCGGAGTTCTACGACAAGCTTACCCGCGCCCGCCGCGAAGCCTCGACCCGCCCGCTGTCGCTGGTCACGCGCACGTTTGGACTGGGCCAGAACGCGATCTCGCTGATCAGCTACGGCAGTCTGCTGTTCCAGTTCTCGCCATGGGCGGTGGCCGTGCTGCTGCTCGCCGGCCTGCCGTCATTCTTCGCCGAAACGAAGTTTTCCGGCGATGCGTTCCGGCTGTTCCGCTGGCGCTCGCCGGAAACGCGCATGCAGCTCTACCTGGAAACCGTGCTGGCGCGCGAGGACCATGCCAAGGAAGTGAAGCTGTTCGGTCTGGGCCCGCTGCTGCTGCAACGCTATCGCGACATCTTCCACACCTTGTACAGCGCCGATCGCGAACTGGCGGTGCGCCGCGACAGTTGGGGCTTCGCACTGGGCCTGCTGGGCACGTTCGCGTTGTACGGCGCCTACGCCTGGATCGCCGCCAGCACCGTGGTCGCGCGCATCACCCTGGGCCAGATGACGATGTACCTGGCGCTGTTCCGCCAGGGTCAGTCGGCGGTATCGGCCATGCTGTCCGCGATCGGCGGCATGTACGAGGACAACCTGTATCTGTCGACCTTGTACGAATACCTGGAAACGCCGGTACCGGGATCAAGCGGAACGACGCAGCGTGGCGCCAAACCCGACGACGGTATCCGTTTTGAACAAGTCAGCTTCACCTACCCCGGCGCCAACGCGCCGGCGTTGCGCGACATCGACCTGCACATCCGCCCCGGCGAATCGCTGGCTCTGGTCGGCCAGAACGGCTCGGGCAAGACCACCCTGATCAAGCTGCTCACGCGCCTGTACGCACCCGACAGCGGCCGCATCCTGCTCGACGGCACCGACCTGCGCGAATGGGACGAAGGCGTGCTGCTGCAACGCATCGGCGTGATCTTCCAGGACTTCGCCCGCTACCAGATGCGCGTGGGTGAAAACGTCGGCGCCGGCGACGTCACCTACTTCGACGACGAGGCACGTTGGCGCGAAGCCAGCGACAAGGGCATGGCCAGCGACTTCATCGACAGCCTGCCGGCCGGTTTCGAGACGCAGCTCGGCAAGTGGTTCAACGACGGCCGCGAACTGTCCGGCGGCCAATGGCAGAAGATCGCCCTGGCCCGCGCTTTCATGCGCTCGCGCGCCGACATCCTGGTACTGGACGAACCCACCGCCGCGATGGATGCGCAAGCCGAAGCCAGCATCTTCGAACACTTCCGCGAACTCTCCGGCGGGCGCATCGCGATCCTGATCTCGCACCGCTTCTCCACCGTGCGGGTGGCCGACCAGATCATCGTGATCCAGGACGGTCGCATCATCGAACGCGGCAATCACCAGCAGCTGATGGCCGAGCAAGGGCACTATGCGCATCTGTTCTCGTTGCAGGCGCAAGGCTATCGCTGAGCATTCATCGCCACTCGAGAGCTTGCCGGTGGCTCCATCCACGATCCGATCCCGACAATCCTGGCGATTTATTCCGGCTTGTCGCCTGTCGCCGCCGCACTCAGGTCGATTTCCACTTTGACCGAGCTGCCGTCATCCAGCCGGTGGACTCCGAAGCCCAGCTGCTCGGCCATCCGCAGCATCGCGCTGTTTTCGGAGAGAACCTCACTGAACACCCGGCCTACGCCGCGCTGGCGTGCGTAGTCGAGGATGCTCCGCATCAGGCAATAACCGAGGCCGACGTCTTGCATGTCCGAGCGCACCATGATCGCGAACTCGGCGGCCTCGCCATCGGGATCGGAGAGCAGGCGGACCACACCAAGCACATCCGCTCCGCCAGGTTCGAGCGCCACCAGCGCCATCTCGCGGTCGTAGTCGATCTGCGTCAGCCGTGCCGAGAAACCATGGCCGAACTGCCGCCTTGGCGCAAAGAAGCGCAACCGTATGTCGTCCTGTGAGGATTGTTCGAGCATGGCGGTGAGCGCGTGCTCGTCCTCGGGGCGGATCGGGCGCAGGAGGAAGTGCCGACCGCTTTGCGTTTCGACCTCCTGTTCCAGCTTGCGCGGATACGGCCGGATCGCAAGCGCTCGCCTGACCGTTCCCCGCGGCCTCACCACCACGCGCGCATCCAGCGCGATCACGCCGTCGGCATCGGCCAGCAGGGGATTGATGTCGAGCTCGGCCACGCGATCGAGATCCACCACCAGCTGCGAGAGTTTGACCATGGTCAGCGCAATCGCCTCGAGGTCGGCCGCCGGCCGGTCGCGATAGCCGCGCAGCAGGCGCGAGATCCGGGTCCGCTCGATCATGTCGTGCGCCAGCACCAGGTTGAGCGGCGGCAAGCCGACCGCACGGTCGCCGATCACCTCGACCGCCGTGCCACCCTGCCCGAACAGCATCACCGGACCGAACGTCGCGTCCTCGGCAACGCCGAGGATCAGCTCGTGTGCGCCGGGCCGGCGGATCATCGGCTGCACGTTGAAACCATCGATTCGCGCATTCGGCGCCTTCTGCCGGATCGTTTCGAGCATGTCCGTCGCCGCCTGCGCCACGGCGGCCGGAGAAGCGAGGTTGAGCACGACCCCGCCGACGTCGGATTTGTGCGTGATGTCGCGCGACACGATCTTCAGCGCCGCCGGACCGTCCAGGCGCTGCGAAAACAGCGCGGCTTCGGCCGGATCCCTGGCCACGAACGATTCCACCGTGGGTATGCCGAACGCCGAGAGCAACTGCTTGGCTTCGGGCTCGGTCAGGATCGTGCGCTCGTCCGCGAGCACGGCGTCGATGATCGCCTCTGCCTTGGCCTGGTCGATGGAGATCAGGTCCGATACGGACGGCGGCGTCTGTACCAGCAGCAGCTGGTTGCGACGGTAGCGCAGCAGATGGCCGAAGGCCTGGACCGCCTGCTCCGGACTCTCGAACGAAGGAAGTTTCCGGTCCGCGAACAGCCGTCGCGCCCGCGCCGCCGCACCCTCGCCCAGCCAGCAGGTCAGCACGGCGGGGCGGCGATCCCCCAGCGTCTTCACCACGGCTTGTGCAGCGTCGAAGCTGTCGGCTACGGCGGTCGGACAATTCAGCACGAAAGTGGCGTCAGCTTCGTCCGCCTCAAGCAGGATCTCCAGCGCACCGGCGTAGCGCTCGCCCGACGCGTCGCCGAGGATGTCCACCGGGTTCGCGTGCGACCAGGGCGCCGGCAGGATCTTGTTCAGGCGCGCGATTGTTTCCTCGGAAAGAACCGCCAGGCGGCCATCCACTTCGGCCAGCTCATCGACGGCGAGCACGCCCAGTCCGCCGCCATTGGTCAGGATCGCCAGCCGGTCACCCCTGACCCGGATGCCGGTGTCGAGGGTGCCGACCGCCTGAAACAATTCGTTCGACGTCTGCACCCGCAGCATGCCCGCGCGGCGGAATGCGGCGTCGTAAACGGCATCGGAACCGGCCAGCGCACCGGTGTGCGAAAGCGCGGCCTTGGCGCCGGCCGCGCTGCGGCCGGCCTTCACCACCACGACCGGTTTGGTGCGCGAAGCCATTCTCGCCGCGGACATGAACTTGCGCGCGTGGGTGATGGCTTCGACGTAAAGCAGGATCGCGCGGGTCCTGCCATCCAGCGCCAGGTAGTCGAGCAAATCGCCGAAATCGACATCGCTCATCGAGCCCAGCGACACGATGTGTGAAAAGCCGATGTGGCGCGCCGAGGCCCAGTCGAGCACGGAGGTGGCCATCGCGCCCGATTGGGTGATGAAAGCGATGTTTCCCTTACCCGGCGTCAGGTGCGCAAAGCTCGCGTTGACGCCGAGGTGGGGCGACATGAAGCCCAGGCAGTTCGGCCCGACGATGCGCAGCAGGTGCGGGCGCGCCGCATCCAGTATCGCCTGCATCAATTCCTGCCCGTCCGCCCGGTCGCCCTCGCCGAAACCGGCCGTGATCACCACCGCGGCGCGGCAGCCGCGGGCGCCCAGTTCGCCGATGATCCCCGGCACGGCCTGCGGTGGCGTGCTGATGACGGCAAGATCGGGAGCCAGCGGCAGCTCGGCCACGGAGCGATAGTTCAACGTCGAGCGGATCGCTCGCTCGTGCGGGTTCACCGCCAGGATCGGTCCCTTGAAGCCGCCCTCGAACAGGTTGCGGGCGAGCACGGCACCGACCGACCCGGGCCGGTTGCTGGCCCCGACCAGGGCGATCGTGGTCGGTTCGAAAAGGGCGTCGAGATTGCGAATGGACAAGAGTGTCGCCCTCCAGCGGCGCAGCGCAGACGGTTGCCGGTCGAGCAGCCAGCCTCAGTGGACAGCAATCAACGCACCCACGCAACCTCTCGCGGCCGGGGTGCGACGCGGGGCGTGCAGTAACCGTAGCACTCTGCCTGCACCAAGCCACGGCGCCGACCGTTGACATGACTTTCGCCGCCGGGTTGCCATCTTCCCGGTTGAGTATCATTTTGGCTGACCAGAACGCTGCCAGGAGTCGCAACCATGACACGACGAGCCCGCTTGGTGATTCTCGGTGCCGGCACGGCCGGATTGACTGCGCTCAAGGAAGCACAGCGCCATACCGAAGACGTGTTGCTGATCAGCGACGGCCCGTACGGCACGACCTGCGCACGCGTCGGTTGCATGCCGTCCAAGGCGCTGCTCGAGGTCGCGCATGCGTATGCCCGGCGCAAGTGGCTCGCCACGGTTGGCATCGGCGGCACCGGGGCTCTCGACGTCGACCTCGCCGCGGTGATGGCGCACGTGCGGAAACTGCGGGATCGCTTCATCGCCGGGCCGATCCGGCTTGCCGCATCCCTCGGCGAGCGCAGCATCGCGGGACGGCCACGCTTTCTCGACGCGCAGACGCTCGAGGTCAACGGCGAGCGCATCCATGCCGAGGCCGTGATCATCGCCACCGGCAGCCACCCGATCGTGCCCGAGGCCTGGCGGGCGGTGGGCGATCGCCTGGTCACCTCGGATGAGGTCTTCGAGCTGGCGGCGCCAGGCCGGCGCGTGGGCGTGGTTGGTCTCGGGCCGGTCGGGATCGAGCTCGGCCAGGCCTTCGCCCAGCTCGGCTGCGAGGTTCACGCTTTCACGCAACGCAGCACCGTCGCCGCGCTCAGCGATCCGGCGGTCAGCGACAGCCTGCTCGACGTGCTCCGCCGCCAGATGTCGGTCACCACGAACGCGCCGGTAACGGTGCGGCCGGGCGACGGCGGTGCGGTGCTGGATGACGGCGACCAACGGGTGACGGTCGACTGGGTGCTGACCTCGCTCGGGCGGCGCCCCAACCTCGACGGACTCGGCCTCGACACCATCGGCGTCGAACTCGACCAGCACGGCATGCCGGCATTCGATCCGCACACACTGCGCCTGGGCAACTTGCCGATCTATATCGCGGGCGACGTCAACGCGCAGCGGCCGCTGTTGCACGAGGCCGCGGACGAGGGACGGATTGCGGCCCACCATGCGCTGCATCCAGAGGCCGCAGGCCCCACGCGGCGCGCACCGCTGGGCATCGTGTTCACCGAGCCCGGGGCTGGTCGAGCCGGTCTGTCCTACCGCGAGCTGCCGGCGTTCGGGGTGGTTACCGGCACCGGCGATTTTTCGCGCCAGGGGCGCGCCGTGATGGCGGGGCGCAACGCGGGCTTGTTGCATTTGTATGCCAACAGCACCGACTGCCGCGTAATCGGGGCCGAGCTGGTGGCCCCGGATGCGGAACATCTGGCGCACCTGCTCGCCTGGTCGATCCAGCAGGGCCTGACGGTCGACGCAATGCTGCAGATGCCGTTCTATCACCCCACCGTCGAAGAGGGTCTGCGCAGCGCGCTGCAAGCAGCCCGTCGCGCGCTCGGCGAACGACGCCCACAGCCCGATCTGCCGCTCTGCCGCAAGCCGATCGACTGGGCGCTCGGCTGACCGTTCCCGCCGCCAGCCGATCGACGATGCGAGTTCGCCGCAGCCGAAACCGCTTGCAGTCAACAAACCCGAGCCGACACGACCCGAAGCCGCCACCCGCCCGGAAACCGGAGTGGTGTCAAGGTCAGTGCTCTCACTCATCGCTGCGATCCCTCGCTTCGCTGGTGCCTTCATCCGGAGCGTAGCGCCGCGTTCTCCGGTGCAGAGGGACCATCGCAGCGGGGGTTCGATGCCAATCAAATGCGAAAATGCGGACCAACGAATAATTACCAGCACGATGTTACGTTGGTTCGCCGCGCTTACCACGGAGAGCGTCATGTCGCAGATCAATGTGCACCCGATCACTGGCCGAAAATCGCCGACGAACACGCCGCCACGTACCGGCTGGCCCACCACCCTGGTCGACGGCGCATCGGCGTGGATTCGGCCGATCAGCGAGCAGGACGCCGAACTCGAACTGGAATTCCTCAACAGCCTCTCGCCTGAGTTCCGCAGCTTGCGGTTTCTCGGCCTGATTCGCGAGCCGAGCCTCGACGTGGCGCGCGAACTCACCGATCTCGATCCAGCCAGAGCGGCCGGTTTCATCGCGCTGACCGACCAGCACGGCCGCGATTGCCAGATCGGCGCCGCGCACTTTCACATCAATGCTAAGGGCGATGGTTGCGATTGCTCGGTCACCGTGAGCGAGGCATGGCAGAAACGCGGCGTCGGATCGTCGCTGATGCTGCGCCTGGTCGACGCGGCGAGGGCGCGCGGCGTCAAACACATGCGCGCTCACGCCCCGGCGCGTTCCGACGGCAGCCATCACCTGGCGGCACGCATCGGCTTTCGACGTCGCCTCGATCGCCGCGACCCGGCTACGGTCGTCTACCATCTGAAGTTGAGATAGGACGCCACAAGGCGTACCGCGGCGCTTCTTTCGGCAACCCGTCGCCTTTCCGGACAGTGGCTCGCAGACCCGCCAGCCGCCGCGAAGGCCGAAGCGATTCGCGCGGCTTTTGCGTGTCCCAGAATGCCTTGCGAACTGCCACCAAGCCGCTGAGCCAGCCTTGACCGGACCCGCCCCTGCGCTGCATGCTTCGCCGTCTTTGTCCACCTGATCCACACGCATGAGCAGTCGCTACAACGCCGTCGATATCGAAGTCCTCTCTGGCCTGGACCCGGTCAAACGCCGTCCGGGCATGTATACCGACACGAGCCGCCCGAACCACCTGGTGCAGGAGGTGGTGGACAACTCGGTGGACGAGGCGCTGGCCGGCTATGCGACCACCATCGAAGTGGTGCTGCATCCGGACGGGTCGGTCTCGGTCAGCGATGACGGCCGCGGCATGCCGGTGGACATTCATCCCGGGGAAGGCGTCTCCGGCGTCGAGCTGATCATGACCCGCTTGCATGCGGGCGGAAAGTTCAGCGGCAAGAGCTACAGCTTCTCCGGCGGCCTGCATGGCGTCGGCGTGTCAGTGGTCAATGCGCTGTGCGATCGGGTCGAGGTCAGCATTCGCCGCGACGGCTCCGAATACGCGATGGCGTTCGAGCACGGCGACATGGTCAGTCCGCTGGAAGTGATCGGCACGGTGGCAAAAAAACGCAGCGGTACCACGCTGCGTTTCTGGCCCGAGGCAAAGTATTTCGATTCGCCGAAAATCTCGCTGGGCAAGCTCAAGCACCTGCTGCGGGCCAAGGCGGTGTTGTGTGCCGGTCTCAACATGAAGCTCACCGACGAGGTCAGCGGCGAAGTCATCGAGTGGCATTACGAGGACGGCCTGCGCGACTACCTGCGCAGCGAACTCGATGGCAACGAGGTGTTGCCGAACGAGTTGTTCGTGCACCAGATGGCGCGCGACGCCGAAGGGGTCGAAGTCGCGCTGGCCTGGTTGCCTGAAGGCGATCTGGTGCAGGAGAGCTACGTCAACCTGATTCCCACGCTGCAGGGCGGTACTCACGTCAATGGGCTGCGCAGCGGCCTGACCGCCGCGATCCGCGAGTTTTGCGATATCCGCAATCTGTTGCCGCGCGGCGTGAAGCTGGCGCCGGAAGACGTATGGGAGCGCATCTCCTTCGTGCTTTCCGCCCGCCTGCAGGATCCGCAGTTTGCCGGCCAGACCAAGGAGCGGCTGTCCTCGCGCCACGCCGCCGGCCTGATCGAGAACGTCAGCCACGACGCCTTCAGCCTGTGGCTGAACCAGCACGTGGACACCGGCGAACGCATCGCCCAGCTCGCGATCGAGCGCGCCAGCGCACGCCTGAAGGCGGCCAAGCACATCGTGCGCAAGAAGATCACCCAGGGCCCGGCGCTGCCCGGCAAGCTGGCCGATCGCCAAGCAGGCGCGCGACAAGGAGTTCCAGGCAATCCTGCCGCTGCGCGGCAAGATCCTCAACACCTGGGAAGTGGAGTCGAACGCGGTACTGGCCTCCGAGGAAGTCAACAACCTCTCCATCGCGATCGGCTGTGATCCGGGCAAGGACGACCTGTCCGGATTGCGCTACGGCAAGATCATCGTGCTGGCCGATGCCGACTCGGACGGCCTGCACATTGCCACCCTGCTCGCGGCGCTGTTCCTGAAGCACTTCCCGCGGCTGGTCCGCGAGGGTCACGTGTTTGTCGCGATGCCGCCGCTGTTTCGCGTCGACGTGGGCAAGCAGGTTTTCTATTGCCTCGACGAAGGCGAGAAGGAAGCGATGCTGCAGCGGATCGAGCGAGAAAAAATGAAGGGTGCCGTCAGCACCACGCGCTTCAAGGGCTTGGGCGAGATGAATCCGCCGCAGCTGCGCGAATCGACCATCCATCCAGATACCCGTCGCCTGGTCCAGCTCACCGTCGATGACGACGAGGGCACCAGCAAGCTGATGGACATGCTGCTGGCGAAAAAGCGCGCGGGTGATCGCAAGGCGTGGCTGGAAGAGAAAGGCGACCTGGCCACGCTCGAGGTCTGATGGGCGTCCGCCTTCGCGCGGAATTCACTTCGCTGAACTCGACCCGGTGGTGTTGCATCCATCTTCGTGCGGACCGCGTATCTGCAGAGGCTTCCAATCCGCGAAGCGGAAAACTCTGGAGAAGGTTGATGCATACTCATTCCCGCATGCGCGCCCTTACTATTGGTTTGTCGATGGCGCTGGCCGCGGCGGCCGTCGCCCCGATGGCCATGGCTGGCCAGATGGGCTCGATGAATATGCAGAAGACCGTGATGGTCGGTGGCGCGGCGATGTCTCCGTCGAAGAACATCATTCAGAACGCGATGGACTCGAAGGACCACACCACGCTGGTCGCCGCCGTGAAGGCCGCCGGCCTGGTCGAGACGCGCGAAGGCCCGGGCCCG
>CAJDVU010000087.1_pt1 | contig 17618 bp, 17 predicted proteins | sample 7391431 | NCBI WGS metagenome assembly CAJDVU01 (sample SAMEA7055700, study PRJEB34461) | soil metagenome | biome: terrestrial ecosystem; feature: Peninsula; material: soil | place: Antarctica | collected 2016
GATCAGGGCGGAGTCGATACTTGTACCGGAACGCTGACCATGCAGCCCGGTGGCGATGCGCAGATTTTCGTACGGACTGAGATCCGCCTTGAGCCCGAGCTGATGGCCCAGCAGCAGGATCTCACCGGCACACTGGTCACGCCGGAGCGGCGCGCCGCGCCAGCGAAGTTCACCGGTCCCGACGTGCAACAGGCCAGCCAGCATGCGCAACAAGGTCGTCTTGCCGCTGCCGTTGTCGCCTTCCACCAGCGCCAGTTCGCCGCCACGCATGTCAAAGTCCAATGGTGTGAACACGGGCTCGTCCCGGCGAAAGAAGCTCACGGAGCGCGCTTCCAGCAGCGGCACGTTGGATATCGAGGCGGTCATCATTTCTGATTGTCCGCAATGCGAGTAGGGCTTGTCCATGTGGCGCGCTGCCGCTGCCCCGCGCAACCGGCCCGCCCGATCCGCGCCGCGGTTGCGCCTGGCATCGCGCACCTCCAGGCGTGAACGGCGACAGACAGGCCTGACCCGCGCCAGCGCACGCGAACGACGACCGATCGGTGATGTCGGAACCCTCTGCCTGGCATTTGCATCCAACGAGGCATGCAAGAGCCCAGCCTTCCGCAGGCGACAGCGGTATCGCTCGATTACACGGTGCTGGACGACGAGGCGCTGGTGGCCATGGTGAGACGCGGCGACGGTGAGGCCTTTCGTCAAGTCGTGCAGCGCTTCGGGCGGCACTTGTACCGGATGGCTCGCGCCGTGGTCAACGACGACATGGAGGCGGAAGATGTCGTGCAGGACGCATTCATGCGCGCCTGGCGGCGGTTCGATACGTTCCGTGGCGAGGCGTCGTTGCGCGCGTGGCTGACCAGCATTTTGCTCAACGAGGCCCGCAGCCGGTTGCGCAAAAGACGCGTCATCGTGGGTCTTGAGCAGATCAGCCCCTCCTCGGTGGACCCGTACTGGGAGGCTCACTTGCGGCCCCAGTCCGGCGGTGGCATCGATCCGGCGTCGCTCGCCGCCGACGCCCAGATCCGCCAGTTGCTCAAGCTCGCGATCGATGAAATGCCGGATCTGTATCGCATGGTGTTCGTGCTGCGCGAAATCGAGGAATGCAGCGTGGGAGAAACGGCGGCGCGACTGGAGATCAATCCGCAAACGGTGAAGACCCGGCTGTACCGGGCGCGGCGCTTGCTGCGCAAGTCGCTGGGCAACGCGCTTGGCCACATACTGGCCGAAACCTTTCCGTTCCTGGGGGCGCGCTGCGCGTCGCTGACGGCTGCCACGATGGCCCGGCTCGCGGCCGAAGCCGCCGGCGAACGCGGCCCTGATGCACGCGTGGTTTGCCCGTCGCCACGAGCGCTCCCGACGCAGCGTGCCTCTCGCGAGCGGAGCCACGCGGTCATCGGCTCGCCGGCGGAATTTTGAGGCGCAAGCCCGGCGGGGGAGTCGTCTGGCCGGCCAAGCACGCAAACCGCCCCATCGCCGCCGCAGGCGCTGGTGCAAAGTCCGGGCAAGCGCCTGCGTCAGACAGGCGTCGCCGCCCCACCGCCGCATCGTCATCCAGGCCGGCCCTGCCGTCACCTTGTGCCGGTGACGCCTGTCCATGCGGCGTGCTGCGGGCGGGTTTTATCCCAGCTCGCGCAGCACCGCGGCGGCGCCAGCCACACCGCATACATAAGCCAGTTGGCGATGGGTTCTGGCCAGCACGTCCATCGCGGCGGTGTCGACGCCGACCACGAACAGGCTCGGTTCGATCCAGCCGCCGCTGCCCACGCCGATCGCCGGGTAGACGCTGACACCCGCATGGTCTTGCAGCGCAGCGAGCAAGGCCTTTTGGTCAGCCAGGTTGTCTGCCGCCGAGCGCCGGCGGGCCTGTGGATTCCAGGCGGTGATGAAGGCCCATGGGCGCGTGCCGACCACGATCGCGAGCTCGGCCGGCAGCGACAGGTCGACGCGAATGGTGGACCAGCTCAGCGTGTCCAGGTTGACGTGGTAGGCCGTGGCCCGAAAGGCCTCACGCAGCGCATCATCCATGACGTAGCGCCGGCAGCGGCGGCAGGCGGGACTGGAACAGCTGCACCGCCGCGTCGAGATCGACAGCGGCCACTTGCGGCGCGGCGCTCAGCAACTGTTCCAGCAATGCGTCCTGGGCGTGCCCGCGTTCCAGCGCGTACGCATACGGCAGGTGGGTGAAGGTGACCAGGCGGTAGCGCGCCATGTAGTGGCCCGGTATCCGTGCCGCCAGGATGGCGCCGAGCTCGCGCTTGGCCAGGTAGTGCGGGTCGGCGACCGAGTCACGCATCTCGATGTAGTTCTCCAGCGCCATCTGCGCGATTGCATCGGCATCGGGCTGGCGCTGGCGCTGGAACTCGGTGAACACGGCGGCGGTATCGTCCGGCGTGGCCGTCAGCAGGTCGGCGAGCACCACGGTGTCCTCGAAGCCGCAATTCATGCCCTGGCCGTGGAATGGCACGATCGCGTGTGCTGCATCGCCGACCAGCAGCGCGCGACCGTCCAGGTGCCAACGATCGAGATACAGGGTGGACAAGCTGCCGACCGGGTTGTCGTCGAAGTCCTCGGCGAAACGCGGAAGCAGCGAGAGCAGCCCCGGGAACTGCTCGCTGAAGAATGCTGCCGCCGCGTTCGCGTCGGGCAGGGTGGCAAAACTGGGCGCCGCGCCGCTTGCCGGCAGAAACAGGGTCACCGTAAAGCTGCCTGCGGTGTTCGGCAGGGCAATGCACATGTAGCCGCCGCGCGGCCAGATGTGCAGCGCATGCGGTTCCAGCGCGTACTGGTCGCGCCCGCCGCCGAGCTGCTGCAGGGCGGGCGGCAGTTCATCGGCGGGCGGAATCTCCAGTTCCTTGTAACCGTGCCCGAGAGATTCGATCCGCTCGCCCAATGGCGCATGCCGGCTCATCGCGGCGCGCAACGCGGAGCCTGCACCGTCGGCGCCGATCAGCAGGCCTGCCGCTACTTCGCGTTCGGTGCCGCCGGTGTCGACGAGGCGAATGCGTTGCTGGTCGAAATCCGCGTCGATCAGTGACTGCCCGAAATGCAGCTGCACACCGGCTGATTCGGCCGCGTCCAGCAGCAGGATGTTCAGTGCGCCACGGGAGACCGACCAGATCACCTCGCTGTCGTCGACGCCATAGCGCTGCAGGCCGCTGTTGCCCTCGCGATCGTGCACCATGCGCCCGCGCATCATCACGGCGTGTTGCAGTACCTCGTCGGCCAGCCCCGCCATGCGCAGCGCCTGCAAACCGCGTTCGGCCAGGGCCAGGTTGATCGAGCGGCCACCCAGGAAGCCGGCACGTCGCGGATCAGGCCGCTTCTCGTATAGCTCAATGGCGAAACCGCGCCGAGCCAACTGCAGAGCCAGTAGCGCACCGACCAGGCCGCCGCCGATGAGGGTGATGGGTTGCTGCGTCATATCCGGAACCATGTGGAAAACCCGTCCACTGTTCCGCAAGCGAGGTCAGACTGCAATCCCGGCCCGGACGCTTGCGGTGCCGGTGCGGCGGTACGGCTGGGATGTCGGCCGGCGCGTGCCAGTTCCCACGGAGCGACGCGACGTTACCTGTCAATCGATTTCCAGCGCACGCTTGAGCGGTCGCCGCAGTCCGAACGCCAGCAGGCCGCCAATGGCTGCAATACCTGCGTGCATGGCCCAGAACGCTGCTGGCGTCATGTGTTCATACAGGCCGCCGAGTCGACCGATGATCGTGTTGCTGACGAAAAGGGTCAGGAATACCGCGCCCATCAGGGTTGCCTTGATCTGCGCCGGTGCCGCGCGCGAGACCAGCGCCAGCAGGGTCGGCCAGTAATACAGGAAGGCGATGCCCAGAATGATGTCGTACAGCAACGGCGCCAGCGCCGAGACGTGGGTGCCTGACAGGCACGCGACCACCAGCACCAGGTTGGCGCCGGCGGCCAGCCACGCGCCAGTGCCGATCTTGCCCAGGTCGTCCGGCTCGCTGCCGCGAGTCGCCTGGAAGCGCCACAACGCCAGCAGCAGCGGCACGCCAACGATACTGGCCAGCGGGTCGATCGAGTTGAACCAGGCCACCGGCACGTGGAAGCCGAGCAGGTTCAAGTCGACACTGCGATTGATCCAGACCAGCGCCATGTTGGTGTTCTGGAAATAGCCGATGCTCTGGAAAATGGTGATTGCCGAGACCACCGCCAGCGCTCCGACGATGCGCCATTGGCGTCGGTCCAGCGGGGGCTTCGCTCGCGCGGATTCTCGTCGCGGGCGATCGCGCGGGAGGTAGCGGAACCCGGCGATATAGGTCACCAATCCGATCAGCATCAGTGCGCCGGCCAGGCCAAAACCCACGTGCCAGCCATACAGCTGCGCCAGCAGGCCGACCACCAGGGGGCCAAGCACGGCGCCGACGTTGATGCCGACCGAGAAAATCGCAAACGCACGGGTGCGCGCCTCACCGTCGGATTCCGGGTAAAGCTCGCCAACCTGGGTGGAAATATTCCCCTTGAGCAGGCCGCTGCCGGTGATCAGCAGCAGCAAGGCAAGCAGGAACGAAGCATCGAACGCCATCGCGAGATGACCCGCGCTCATCAATACCGCTCCGAGCATTACCGCCGCGCGTCGGCCGGTCCAGCGGTCGGCGACCCAGCCACCCAGTACCGGAGTGAAATACACCAGGCCGGTGTACAGGCCCATGATCTGCGAGGCCAGTGCCAGCGTGCTCATCGGTCCGAACACCGATTCCAGCGCGGCACGGAAACCGGCAAAACCGGCGATGCCTTCGACATGCCCCGGCAGCAGCAGCGCCTGGGTCATGTACAGCACCAGGATCGAGGTCATGCCGTAGTAGGAGAAGCGCTCCCACGCCTCGGTGAAACTGAGGTAGGCCAGTGCCATCGGCTGGCCGAAAAACGTGCGCGGTCGATCGTTTGCGTTCGTATGCATACACCCCCGATCCGGGGAGCCTAGCCCGAATCGGTGCGAGCGCGCACCGTGGCCAACGTCCCGCTGCGGCCCGAGTGTCAGAAGCTCATGAAATAGCCGCCATTCACCGGCAGGTTGGCGCCGGTGATGTAGCCGGCGTCGTCGGCGGCGAGAAAGGCCACCGCACGGGCGATGTCGGCGGGTGAGCCGAGTCGGCCGACCGGGATGCCGGCGATGATCTGCGCGCGGATGTTCGCGGGCACGGCGGCGACCAGCGGCGTGTCGCAATAACCGGGCGAGACGGTGTTGACGGTGATGCCCTTGCGCGCGGTTTCACGTGCCAGCGCCATGCTGAAGCCATGCACACCGGCCTTGGCCGCGGAGTAGTTGGTCTGGCCGAACTGGCCGGTCTGGCCGTTCACCGAGCTGATGTTGACGATCCGGCCGAAGCCGCGCGCGGTCATGCCCTCGATCACGTTGCGACACAGGTTGAACACGCCGTCAAGATTGACGTGCATCAGCTCGTGCCATTGCCGCGGCGTCATCTTGCGCAGGCTGGCGTCGCGGGTGATGCCGGCGGCATTGACCACGATGTCGATGCTGCCGAATTGCTGCTCGACGCGCGCACCGAGTTGCTGGCAGCTGTCAAAGTCGCTGATGTCGGCCGGCTCGAAGGCAATGGCGCCGTCGAGATCGGCCAGCTCGTGGCGGAACGCCTGGAGTCGTTCGGCGCGCGCGGCGAGGTCCACGGCGATGACCTGGCGTCCGGCCCGGGCCAGTTGACGGCAGATTTCCGTACCCAGCCCACCGATGCCGCCGGTGACGATGGCAACGCGCTTTCGAGTATCTGTGTGGTTCATCGAGTTCGTCGCACCGGCCAGTTCATGCCGCAGGGCAGCAAATGTTGTGCTGCAGCGGTCGCGGAGTGGAATGTCGGTGGCGCCAGGCAGGCATCACCGACCGGGCAAGGTTCAGCCGGATTTCTTGTTGTCACGCTTGCCAGCGGGAGCTGGCGTCGGCGTGACCTTGGCGGCGGTGTCGATCAGGCCACGTTGCATCGCCTGGAACGCGGCCATGTTGCGTTCGGTCAGGTCGTTCAGCGTATTCCAGGGAGTTTGACCCATGAGGTTGTTGAGCTGGCTGCGGAACTGGGTCTGCTGGTCCAGGAACACCTGCAGGCTGCGCTCCAGGTAGGGCCCCATGAAGCCCTGCAGCGAATCGCCGTAGAAGCGGATGATCTGGCTGAGCAACTGCGGCGACAGCATCGGCTGGCCCTTTTCCTCGTGCTCGGAGATGATCTGCAACAGCACCGAACGGGTCAGGTCGTCGCCGCTCTTGGCGTCGCGAACCTCGAAGTTCTCGTTGTCCAGTACCAGCTGGCGAACTTCCTCCAGGGTGATGTAGCTGGAGATTTCCGTGTCGTGCGCGGGCATGCAGCAATTCGCGATGGTCAATGGCCGGCGGCGCCACCGACATTGCCGAACGGTGGCCGCGCCAGCCACAGCATCGGGATCATCACGATGAACAGTACGGCGCATACCAGATAGACATCGTTCACCGACAGGGTCAGCGCCTCGCGCGTGATCAACTGATCGACGATGCCCAGGCTTTGCTGCGAAGAGAACCCGCCGTGGTGCAATTGCTGCAGGAAGCGGGTACTGGCCGGAGCGGCCGCGGTGACGTGTTCGGTGAGCAGCGCGTGGTGGTACTCGCCGCGATGCTGCCACAGTGTCACCGTCGCCGCGGTGGAAATGCTCGAGGCCAGCGTGCGGCAGAAATTGGCCAGACCCGAGGCGCTGGCCACCTGGTCCGGATTCAGCCCGGACAGGTACATCTGGTTCAACGGAATGAAGAAGCAGGCGATGCCGATGCCCATCACGAAACGCGGCACGATCAGGGTGCCGAACGAGGCCGAACTGTCGAAGGTGGCAAACCAGTACGACGTGATGGCGAACACGATGAAGGCGAAGGTCACCACCGCGCGCAATTCCAGCCGCTGGATGTTGGCGCCGATGATGGGCGCCATCACGAAGGCCAGCACGCCGACCGGGGCGCTGGCCAGACCCGCCCAGGTGGCGGTATAGCCCAGGTCGAGCTGCAGCCATAGCGGGAACACCACGTTGATGCCGAAGAACGCCATCATGCCCAGCGAAAGCGCCACCACCGCCACGGTGAAGTTGCGTCGCTTGAACAGCGCCAGTTCAATCACCGGGTGTTTGGCGTGCAGTTCCCACACGATCAGGAAAGTCAGACAGACCAGCGCGATCAGCCCCAGGGTCAGGATCATCGGTGAGGAAAACCAGTCGTTGTCGTTGCCGTTGTCCAGCATGAATTGCAGCGCGCCCACGCCGACCACCAGCAGGATCAGGCCGATCACGTCGATCGGCGACTTGTAGGTCCTGGTTTCCCGCTTGCGCAGCAGTACCCACGTGATCGCTGCCGCCAGCGCGCCGACGGGCACATTGATGTAGAAAATCCACGGCCAGGAAAGGTTGTCAGTCAGCCAGCCGCCAAGGATGGGTCCGAAGATCGGCGCCACCACCACGGTCATCGCCCACAGCGCCAGCGCCATGCCTTGTTTCGTTTTCGGGTAGCTGGACAACAGCAACGCCAGCGACAGCGCCACCATCGGGCCGGAACCCGCGCCCTGCAGCAGGCGGAAGACCACCAGGGCGGGCATGCTGGTGGCCATGCCGCACAGCATCGAGAACAGCACGAACAGCGAGACTGAGGTGATGAAGGTGCGCACCTCGCCGAAGCGCCGGGCGAGCCAGCCGGTCAGCGGTTGCATGATCGCGCTGGCCAGCGCGTACGAGCTGATCGTCCAGGTACCTTCGTTGGGGCTCACGCCGAGGCTGCCGGCGATGTGCGGCACCGAGACGTTGACGACGGTCATGTCCAGCACTTCCATGAAAGTGCTGAATGCGACCGCGATGGTCAGCAGGACCAGCGCACCGCCTTGCAGCGGTTTCAGCGCATGGGCGTCGTCGGGTGTGGCGACCATCGGCTCTTCGACTCAGCGGGCTGGTGGCGGAAGGTTGGCGCGAATGATCTGCGCAGCTTGCGCGTCGGCCTTGCTGGTCACCTGCTGATAAACGTCGGTCAGTGCCACCGGCTGCTGTGCCGGCGCCGTAGCGAGCACCGGGCCGTTGTCGTGGGTGATGTCGACGGTGACTTCGGTGGAAAGGCCGATCCGCAGCGGGTGCCGGTCCAGCTCCTGGTTGTCCAGCGAGATGCGCACCGGCACGCGCTGCACGACCTTGATCCAGTTGCCGGTGGCGTTTTGCGCCGGCAACAGCGAGAACACGCTGCCGGTGCCGGCGCCCAGCCCGGTCACCTTGCCGTGGAACTCCGCGTCATCGCCATAGACGTCGGACACGATCTTCGCCGGCTGACCGATGCGGATATGCCGCAACTGGCTCTCCTTGAAGTTCGCGTTGATCCACAGGTTGTGCAGCGGCACCACGGTCATCAGTTGCTGTCCGGGTTGCACGCTGTTGCCCAGTTGCACGCTGCGCTCGGCCACGTAACCGGAAACCGGCGCGTAGATCGCGTTGCGCTGCGCGGCAACCCAGGCGGCGCTGAAGTTGGCGCGTGCCTGCATCACGATGGGGTTGTGTGCCACATCGGTACCTTCGGTCGCCGCATGCGCCGCCGTCGACTGGGCTTGGGCGGCGGTCAGCGCCGCGCGCGCCTGGGCGACGCCGTCACGCAGGTGCTGCACGATCTCGGGCGATTCGGCGTGCGCGGCCAGCAGCGGCAGGTGACGCCTGAGATCGGTTTCGGCTTTCTGCAGGCCGAGCCGGGCCGTGGCCACCTGTGCGTCGGCGCCGCTGGCGGAGCTGGTCTCCCGGCGCACGCTGCGCACCGCCTGAGCCAGCGCGCTGCGGGCTTGCGCCAGGCGCACGTTGGCATCGGTAGGGTCCAGTAGCACCAGCACCTGGCCGGACAGGACACGCTGGGTGTCGTCGGCCAGGATCGCCACCACCGTGCCGGGCACCTGCGAGGAAATCGCCACCTGGTTGCCGCCGACGTAGGCGTTGTCCGTTTTCACCCGGGTGGAGAACACGAACAACCACAGCAGGACCCAGGCCAGACCGCCAAGGATGAACACGCTGGCCACGATCAGCAGCGCGCGTCGGCGCTTGACCGGATCATTCGCTGCCATGCCACTGTCGTCGGCGGAAGGCTGGTCGGTTTCAGTGACGCTCATGGTCGGCAGCTCCGGCGCTGGCAGAAGAAACAGGATGGAGGTCGCGTGGGCGGCCGGCCTGGTAGCCGCCACCCAGGGCCTTGATCAGGGACAAGTCCGTAGCCACGGCCTGTGCCTGCAGTTGGGTTGCCGCATCGCGCTGTTGCAGCAACTGCGCCTGCGCGACCAGGCTCTCGCGGGTATCGCGCACACCTTGCTTCACACGCGCTTGCGCACTCGCCAGCAGTTGCCTGTCCGCGTCCAGTTGCGCCTGCTGCTCATGGCGGCGGGCCGCGATCTGCTGCGCGCCCAGCGCCTGCGTGGCCACGTCGCGCGCGGCGGTCAGCACGGTGCTGTTGTATTGCGCTACCGCCGAATCGAGCTGGGCCTTGCTCACCCCGTAGTTCGCCTCGAGCAAGCCGCCGGTGAAGATCGGCAGGTGCAGCGCCGGAGTCAGCGAAAACGTACGGCTGCCGGCGCTGAGCAGCTTGCCCAGGTCGATGCTGGACAAGCCGGCCATCGCGCTGATGCTGAAGTCCGGAAAGAACTCGGCGCGAGCGGCGTCGGTCCTGCGCAGTGCGGCCTCGACTTGCCAGCGGCTGGCGGCGATATCGGGCCGGCGCGCGATCAGATCCAGGCGAGCGTTGGCGGGAATGCCGCCATTCACCGCGGGCAGTGCATGTGGCGTCAGTTCGGGTAGCTGGTTCGGCGAAAGTCCCAGCAGTGCCGCGAGTGAGACGCGGCGGATTTTTGCCGAACCGTCCAGCGCCACACGCATTTCACGTACGCCAGCGAGTTGCGCGCGCGCCTGGTGTACCTCATCGGGTACGTCGACGCCTTGTTTGACGCGCAACTCGGCGATGTGAGCGAGCTGTTGCTGGGTGGCGAGCAACGCGTCCGCCAGTTGCAGGCGGGCCTGGTCAGCCTGCCAATCGAAATAGGTGTTGGCCACGGCGTACTGCAGCGCCAGCGCGGCGGCGCTGCGCTGGGCTTCGGCGGCGTGGGCCTGGTCCAGCGCGGCTTCCATCGTGGCGCGCTTCTTGCCCCACCAGTCGAAGTCATATTGCAGCTGGGCGCCGAGGTCGCCCTGGTTGTACCAGCTGAAACCAAGGAACCGGCTGGGGATCAGCCCATAGTCGCTCAGGCGTTGGCGGGCGACTTGCGCGCTGCCGTTCACCGACAGCCCCAGCTGCGCCGCGGCCAGCTTGGCCGACTGCTCGGCGTTGCTCACCCGGCTCTGCGCCAGTGCCAGATCCGGCGACTGCTGCATCGCGCGGTCCATCAGCTGGTCCAGCTGCGGGTCGTGATACTGGCGCCACCATTGGGCAGCCGGCCAATTGGCGCGGGCAGCGGCTTGCAGGCCGGCGAGCGGCACGTCGTCGCGCAGAACCGGTGGGCCCAGCTTGGCGGGCGCATGGGCGCAAGCGGCCAGCATCAGCGCGGTCGCGGCAGCAAGCAACGCGCGATGGCGCAGCGGGACAGGCGTCATCTCGGGGCCCTCCTCATGGGAGGCGGTGCTCACTCAACTGGTCCAGGTTGCCCGTGAGCTTGCGCAGCAGCCGGTCGAACTGGCGCTGGTCGGTGTCGCTGAAGCCGGCGAACATGGCGCCAAGCTGCGGAAACATCGGTGGCAGCATCTTCTGCACGAAACGCCGACCGGCGAGAGTGATCCGGATCAGGACGCGGCGGCGGTCTTCCCTGCTGGCACGGCGGGTGATCAGGCCACGCTTGACCAGGGTATTGGCAATACGGGTCATATTGGTTGCCCCCTGGGTGGCATACTCGCACAGCTCGCCCGGCGTCGAGCTGCCGTCCGGGCGGCTGTACAGGATCATCAGGGTCAGGAATTCGCTGTGGTTGAGCTTGTGCGGCTTGAGGTTGAACTCAAGCTCCCGCTCGATGGTGCTGCCGAGCATCAGCATCAAGCGGCACATCCGTGCTTCCGGCGCCGGCAGCTGCGGGATGATCTGGCCAACCCGGCCGATCCCCTCGTCCATCATCGCGATGCAATTTGCCAGATTGGCCATTTCATTGAGTCATATTTCATCAGTGAACTAAAATAACAGGCGGATGGCGATGCTGGCAAGCGAGCGGTCGCCTGCGATGTCAGTTGATTCCGAACAGTCGGCGGGCGTTGCCGGTGGTCGCCTCGGCGACATGCGCTTCCGATTCCCCGCGCAACGTGGCGATGCAGCGCAATACCTCGATGATGCGTGCCGGCTCATTGCGCTGGCCCCGGTGGGCCGCGTCAGGTTGGTCCGGTGCGTCGCTTTCGAGGAGCAGAAATTCGATCGGCATCGTTGCCACGATCCGGCGCAAACGTTGTGCTCGCTCGTAGGTGACTGGACCGCCGATCCCCAGATGAAAGCCAATGTCCCACAAGCGCCGGGCCTGCTGTTCGCTGCCGGAAAAGCTGTGTACCACGCCCCGCAGCCCATCGTTTTGGCGCAGGGTGAGACTGACTTCCTCGAGCGCCTGACGCGCATGCACGATGACCGGCAGCTTTCGCTCCTGCGCCAGTTGCAACTGGTTCGTGAAATAGAACCGTTGCAGGTCCCGCTCAAGATCGGCTTGGTGGAAGTCCAGCCCGATCTCGCCCAGGGCGACGGCAGAATGGTCGTTCAACCATGTGTTCAGTCGGTCGAGATCCGCGAGTCTGTGTCGCGCGAGATAGACTGGATGCAGGCCGTAGGCGGGATGAATGCCGGGCTCGTCCATGGCCAACTTCCCGATGCGGGGCCAGCTGCCCAGATCGACGCTCGGTACAACCATGTGCTGGATGCCGATGTCTTGGGCGCGCTCGATGACCGTCTTGCGATCGGCGTCGAACGGCGGCAGGTCGAGGTGGACGTGGCTGTCAATGAGGGTACGCATGCTGGGTCTTCGTGGGCTGACACCCGGTTTCGCGAAGGGCGTGTTAAGGCGATGTAATGAGGTCGAGCTAGCTGCGATTCAGTTGCGCGCCGGTTCAATGGACGTGAAGGTAATTACGTCGGCTGCACATTCCAGACATTATCGTGTAACCAAACAGAGGAGTTCGTCGTAATGAACAGTTTCATGACCAATGTATTGAAAGCGAGTATCGCCGCGGCTTTGGTGACGGGCGTTTCCGCCTGCAACCGCAGCGCGGACGCTGGTGCTTCCACTGGCACGGCCGACTCGGCAGCCAGCGCCGACGCCGGAGTGAAGTATGCCAAGGTGGTCAGCGTCGATCCGGTGCGCAAGTCGGTCAACAATCCGAAGCAGGTTTGCCATGATGAGACGGTTACCCACACGGCTCCGCCCAGGGACCAGCATCGGATTGCCGGTACCGCAATTGGTGCCGTGGTCGGTGGCTTGGTCGGGAACCAGGTGGGCGGCGGCAAGGGCAAGACCTTGGCCACTGTGGCGGGCGCCGTGGGCGGCGGGTATGCCGGCAACCGGATCGAGGCGCACAACCAGAACGCACAGGTGAGCACGTCGGTCGAGCGCAAATGCAGCACGGTCGACAACAGCAGTAGCAAGCTGGTCGGCTATGACGTTCGCTATGTATACAACGGTGTCACCCGTACCGTTCGCATGGATCACGACCCCGGTGACCGCGTCCAGGTCCAGGAAGGCGTGGTCTCCGTTTCCGACGCTCACTGAGTCCGCTCAACCCACAGGAGATCCACGATGAATCCATTGACGGGAAAGATTGCCCTTGCTGCAGCAATGACAGCAGGCCTCGCGCTTGCCGGCTGCGCCACCGGGCCGTATGGCAACAGCGGCTACTACAACGGCCAGTCACGCGGGTATTCGAACCAGCCGGCCCGTTGCAACACTTGCGGCGTAGTGCAGGAGGTGCAGCAGGTTTACGTGCAGGGCAGCGGCCAGGGCGGCACGCTGGGGGCGATCATCGGCGCGGTGGCTGGCGGCGTGCTTGGCAGCACAGTGGGCAAGGGCGATGGCCGCAAGGCGGCCACCGTGGCTGGCGCGGTGGCTGGCGGTGTGGTGGGCAACCAGGTTGGCAAGCACAACGAAGGCGATACCGTCGCGTGGCGTATTGTGGTGCGACTCGATGATGGTCGGTATGCGACCGTGACCCAGCGTGACAACCCGGGGCTGCGCCGGGGCGACTATGTCGAAGTGCGTGGTGATCGCGTCTATCCACGCTGATTTCATGAAAGTACTTTAGACGTTTAGATGCCTGGACGTCCAAACAAAAAGGCCATCGAAAGATGGCCTTTTTCATGCAAGACATTCCGGGATCAATTCAACGCGTAGAAGGCGTGATTGCCGATCGTTACGCTTGGTTTGTTGTGCGACCAGGATGGAGAAACCGCCACCGTGGTGAAATGATCTGCGTGCGGCACCACGACGCGACGCTGTGCCGGTGGAAGCTGCCAATTGTGGATCGAGTCTCCAGCGACATCCCATGCCTTCGCGAAAGCAGCGAGATTGGTTATCTCGAACGAGCCTGACGTGGTGGTGGTGGCGAACTGATGTGGCGCTGTAACGACCTTGCACAAGGTATTGCCATAGTAACCACGGTCGCGGCGCCGCAATGCCACTTCGGCCACCGCGAGCTGGCCGATCGTGGGTTGGCTGCGTGCTTCCAGGTAGACGGTCGTGGCCAGGCAAGCCTGGCTCGCGACGGGCTGGGGCATCAGTGAGGTCAGCCACAGCAGCAGGGAAAGTTTCATGATCTGCCTCCAAAGTGCTGTACGCGCAAAGCCGATTGCAGCTTCGTGCGCCGTTGCGATGGACGGGCGGGCAGGCCGTTCCACCTGGATCATCCGCCAGACCGAAACTTGTGGTCATGGCGCTTTGCCACGGGATTGTGGCGACTTGCGCGGCTCTGCGAAGCCGGTAGAGGGGTATTGCGGAGAATGGAGTCGCCATGCATGTTTCATGGCCTCCTGCTGCTTCGCGCTCGTTGGCGACGAGGCGATGTTCCATCCAGCGTTGTCACTGCCGGGTCGCGCCGATGCGGATTCATCCGGTTCGTCGCGTCATGCCGTCCCGCCTGTCGCGGGTGTCACGATATTCAACTGATAAAGGGTAATTGCAGATTTTGCTGCTGGCAAGTGCCGTGGAATCGCGCTTTATCTTGTGCTCATGATCGGCTGCCAGCGGCTGCGGTTTGATCTTTGCGTAGCATCACGCGGTATTCACGCCGGCCACGACGCCTCGATTCTTATCGCCACGTGGTTGTTGAAAATGTGCGTGACACCCGCCTCCGCTTGCGCCGTCAGTGCGTCGTCCAGCACCACCAACGCTTCGATATGGTTGTCGCTGGAGACGACATCGAGCACGCAACCGACTTCGCCACTGCCGATGCGCAGCAGCTCACCAGGGCACATGGGCTGTGACAACGTGACGCGGTGCAGATGGCGTTTGTGCCCACCACGAAAATGCAGGCGGGCTACGATTTCCTGGCCCGGGTAGCAGCCTTTGTCGACGGCCACCGCGTGCAGGCGCTGCAGCGACAATGCCGCGGGCAGTAGTGCATCGAGCGCCGCGGGTGCAAGCCATGGCCAGCCTTCGCGCATTTGCAGCAGGCGCCATGCATCGTCCGAATTGCGCGTCGTCGTGATGTCGAGGCTGTGTGTTCCGCAGCCCAGCGAGATGAAATCATCGTCGTGGCTGACAGCGTAGATGGACTGTGCGGCGCCGGTCGCCAATGTTCGCCCCGGCTGCGTGCTCAGCTTGAGCTTTGAGCGGAAGACGAAGCGGCGCAGCGCGTCGGCCATCCCGATTGCGCTGCCTCCGCGCAAAAGCAGCAGGTAGCGCTCCGTATCAAGTCTGGCCAGATGGAACAGCGCACGCACGCGGCCCTTGGCGTCCAGCCATGCGCTAAACTGCCACTGGCCAACGGCGAGGGAATCGACCTTGCTGCTGAACTGGGCGTGCGCGAACGCGGCCGCGTCGGAGCCTTCGAGCAACAGCGTTTCGGCGGGAAGAGGTGAAGACATGGTCGTCGAAGTTTGGGGCAATCGGTTCCCAGCACAAGTGGTCTGCACGGGCGCAGCACGATGCATGGTTTGCCGTGCGATAGTTGTGCAGCATTGACGCAAGTATTAACCTTTGAAGGTCTAGAAAAGACGATGTCCGAAACTTCAATCCCCGCCGAATCCACACCAGCCTCCGTTGAGTCCGAGCCGACCGCCGTCCCGGTTGACCCGTCGCGGGACGACGCGGTTGCGAAGCGTCCGGCTCCGGACCCTACGCGCTACGGCGACTGGGAAAAGAACGGTCGCTGCATCGACTTTTGACGAGACCTGACGCCTGACGCCGAAGCGGCGTCGAAGCGGCACGGGTGCGACAGGAACACCAGCGATTCCACCGAGGATAGCCGCCATGGCCGATATGCAACGACCGCTCTCTCCACACCTGCAGATCTACTCCAGGCAGGTGCAGATGATGGCATCCATCACGCATCGCTTCACCGGCGTCGCCTTGGCGGTTGGCAGCTTGCTGGTGGTTTGCGGTCTGCTTGAGCTGGCCGCCGGCGAAAGCGAATTCGACGGCTTCAGGCGCCTCATCGGCAGCCCGATCGGCATCATCCTGATGATTGGCTGGAGCTGGTCGCTGTTTTTCCACCTGTGCAATGGCATCCGTCACCTCATTCAGGATGCCGGGTTGGGATTCGAGATTCCCCAGTTTGTTCGCTCCAGCAAGCTGTCGTATGTCGGCAGCGTCGTGCTTACCGTGCTGGTGTGGGCTTATGTACTGATGGCCGGAGGTGCGGCATGAGTGCCAAGGACGCCGTGATGAAGGATCGCCGTGATCCGATGAAGGTCGCTCGCGGCCTGGGCTCGTCCGAGTCCGGCGTTAGCCACTGGTGGACTCAGCGGATAACCGCGGCGGCGTTGGTGCTGCTGGGCATCTGGTTCGTGGTCATGGTGCTATCCCTGCTGCATGCCGATTACGCCACGGCGCGTGCCACCGTGGCCCAGCCGTGGAACGCACTGCTGCTGATTGCGTTCGTGCTGATCATGTTCTGGCATGCCGTGCTCGGCCTGCAGGTGGTGATCGAGGATTACATGCATACCCGCTGGCAGGCAGTCGTTCTGCTGACGGCGATCAAGTTCCTCGCGGTGCTCGGCGCGCTCGCTGGCGTGCTGGCCGTGCTGCGCATTGCGCTGACCGCATAACACGGGCCCCGTAGACGGAACCCATAAAACAAGACGCGAGGCCGGGATCTCATGGAAAGCTACAAAGTTCAGCAACATCTTTATGACGTGGTCGTGGTCGGTGCCGGCGGTGCGGGCCTGCGCGCCACGTTCGGTCTGGCCGAGAAGGGCCTCAAGGCTGCCTGCATTACCAAGGTGTTTCCGACCCGCTCGCACACGGTGGCTGCGCAGGGCGGCATTGCCGCCGCGCTGGGCAACATGAGCGAGGACAACTGGCGCTTCCATTTCTACGACACGGTCAAGGGTGGCGACTGGCTGGGCGACCAGGACGCGATCGAATACATGTGCAAGCACGCACCGGAAGCGGTGATCGAGCTGGAGCACTACGGGATGCCGTTCTCGCGCACCGAGGAAGGCAAGATCTACCAGCGCCCATTTGGCGGCATGACCACGCATTACGGCAAAGGCACCGCGCAGCGTAGCTGTGCCGCGGCGGACCGCACTGGGCACGCCATGCTGCATACGTTGTATCAGCAGGCGCTGGCGCATGACGCGACCTTCTTTGTCGAATACTTCGCGACCGACCTGGTGTTTGACGAGGACGGCGTGTGTCTTGGCGTGCTTGCGCTGGACTTGAACGAAGGCACCATGCATTTCTTCCGCGGACATGCCGTGGTGCTGGCCACGGGGGGCTACGGGCGTGCCTACTTCAGTGCCACCTCGGCGCACACTTGCACCGGCGATGGCGGCGGCATGGTGTTGCGGGCCGGCTTGGCGTTGCAGGATATGGAATTCATGCAATTCCATCCCACCGGCATTTATGGGGCCGGTTGCCTGATCACCGAGGGCGCGCGTGGCGAAGGTGGCTTCCTCACCAACTCCGAGGGCGAGCGCTTCATGGAACGCTATGCACCCCACGCCAAGGATCTGGCCTCGCGCGACGTGGTCAGCCGCGCCATGACCGTGGAGATCAACGAAGGCCGCGGTGTCGGAGAGCACAAGGACCACCTCTTGCTGAACCTGATGCAGCTCGGTCCCGAGGTGCTCCACGAGCGACTGCCCGGCATCTCCGAGTCGGCACGCATTTTTGCCGGGGTGGACGTGACCAAGCAGCCGATTCCGGTGCTGCCGACGGCGCACTACTGTATGGGAGGGATTCCCACCAACATTCACGGCGAAGTCGTGCAGAAGCGCGGTGACGACGTGGATGTCACGGTGCCGGGGCTGTTTGCCATTGGCGAGGCGGCCTGCGTCTCCGTGCATGGCGGTAACCGCCTGGGTACCAATTCGTTGTTGGATATCGTGGTTTTTGGTCGCGCAGCAGCGTTTCGTTGCGCCGAGCTGATCCAGCCCGGGACCCAGCACAAGGATTTGCCGGCCAATGTGCTGGACAAGGCATTGGCTCGTTTCGATGCGATTCGTCATGCAGACG
>CAJDVU010000104.1_pt1 | contig 17257 bp, 17 predicted proteins | sample 7391431 | NCBI WGS metagenome assembly CAJDVU01 (sample SAMEA7055700, study PRJEB34461) | soil metagenome | biome: terrestrial ecosystem; feature: Peninsula; material: soil | place: Antarctica | collected 2016
TCCCGACCTGGACCAGCTGATCGATATTTCGGGTGATCAGATGGTGCTGGTGGCGGATGCGCCGATGTACTCGGAACCGCATGACGCGGTGATCATTCCAGCCAAGATGCTGGCAGGCAAGGTCGTGCGTATCTGGGATCGCAAAGACCCGTTCTTCGCGGAAACCGTTGCCCAGGCGACCAAGCACGGCATCGTCCTGGAGAAGGACAGCAAAGTCATCCGGGATGGCAAGAAGGTCTTTGTGTACATGACCAGTTCGGCGCCAAAGTACGGTCTGGACAGCTTCAAGGTGAAAAAGGGCGATGAAGTCACCGTGGTGGTCACCAATATCGACGACATCGAGGACCTGACCCACGGATTCTGCCTCTCCAGCTATGACATCAACATGGAGATCAGCCCGCAGGAGACTTCCTCGGTGAGCTTCGTGGCCGACAAGCCCGGCGTCTACTGGTACTACTGCACGTTCTTCTGCCACGCGTTGCATCTGGAAATGCGCGGCCGGATGCTGGTGGAGGCTTGATGACTCGTGCGCCTTCCGCCGGAGTCTCGGCTTCGGCGGAAGGCGCACTTTCTCGCGCTGACTTGAGGCACGCTTTGAGCCATCAGGGCAACTGGCTGGGCTGCGTGATGCTTGCTGTCGCTGCCTTCGTCATGACGCCGACGGCGCATGCCGAGGACGAGCTGCAACAAGCCGTTGCGATGGCGGCGCCGGGCGCCGTGCTGAGCGTCGCAGCCGGGGTTCATCACGTGCATCTTGTGCTTGACCGACCGGTGACGTTGAACGGACAACCCGGCGCCATTCTCGACGGCGATGGCCTGGGCGACGTGGTACGCATCCGCACCGCCGGGGTCACGCTGCGCAACCTCACCATCCGCAACTCAGGGCGCGACCTCACGGCCATGAACGCGGGGGTATATGTCGAGAAAGGCGTGGATGGCGCGGTCATTGAAAACAACCGGATTCAGGACACCTTGTTTGGTGTCTATCTGGATGGCCCGCAGCACGTGCAGGTGATCGACAACGTCATCACCGGCATCGCCGAGCTGCGTGTGCCCGATCGCGGCGACGGCATCCACCTGTGGAACGACGCTTTCTGCGTGATCAAGGGCAATGACGTGTCCGGCACGCGCGATGGCATCTACGACTACGTGAGCCATGACGACTTGATCGCCGACAACCATATCCATGAGGTCAGGTACGGCGTGCATCAGATGTATACCAAGCACGAGACCTTGCAGGGCAACATCAGCTCACACAATGTTGCCGGCATGGCATTGATGAGCTCCGATCACATGCGGGTCGTCGACAACCATATCTTCAACAATTCCTCCTACGGCATTCTGTTCAACTACGTCACCTACAGCGACATCAGTGGCAACGAGATTCACGACATCACGCAGGAACTCGGCGCGGACAATCAGGTCGTCGCCGGTGGCGAAGGCAAGGCGCTGTTCGTGTACAACTCCGAATTCAACCGGATTCACGCCAATTTGCTGGCTGATTCGTCGATCGGCATCCATATCACCGCCGGCTCGCAGGACAACCATGTCTACGACAATGCGTTCGTCAACAACCAGACGCAGGTGAAGTACGTGCAGAACATTGCCGAAGAGTGGTCGCTCGATGGCAAGGGCAACTACTGGAGCAACTATCTCGGCTGGGATCTCGATGGTGATGGCATCGGCGACGTGCCTTTCCGGCCCAACGACGGCATCGATGTATTGCTGTGGAAATATCCCAGTGCGCGGGTGTTGATGTCGAGTCCGTCAATCCTGCTGTTGCGCTATGTGCAGCGCGCGTTTCCGGTATTCACGCCACCCAGCGTGCAGGACAGCCGCCCGTTGATGCGCGTCCCCGAAGTGTTGCGAGCGAGAGCAGATGACCCACGCCATTGACATTACCTTGCTTGGCAAGCAGTACAAGGGCGTCGCTGCCCTGGCCGGCGTCTCGGCGACGGTGCCCATGGGCAAGGTGATTGGCCTGCTCGGTCACAATGGTGCCGGCAAGTCGACCCTGATCAAGTTGATCCTGGGGCTGATCGAGCCCACCAGTGGTCACGTCGAGGTCCTGGGCCAATCGCCGTGGGGCAGTCAGGCGGTGGCACTGCGCCATCGCGTTGGCTATCTGCCCGAGAGCGTGGCGTTCTACGGCAACCTCACCGGTACCGAGGTGATCACCTACCTGGCGAAGCTGAAACGCGCACCTCGACAACAGGTGGGCGAGCTGCTGCAGCGGGTCGGTCTGGACTCCGCCAAGCATCGTCGTGTTTCCACTTATTCCAAAGGCATGCGGCAACGCCTCGGGTTGGCCCAGGCCTTGCTGGCATCGCCGGAGCTGGTGGTGCTGGACGAACCCACCGCCGGCCTCGATCCCCAGGCCACGCGGGAGTTGTACGACATCGTGGGCGAGTTGCGCACCGCGGGGCATAGCGTGCTGGTGTCCTCACACGTGCTGGCTGAACTCGAACCGCATATCGACAGCGCGCTGATCCTGCGTCAGGGCGAACTGCTCGCCGCGGGCAGCATCAGCGATTTGCGCCGGCAGTCGGGGCTGCCGGGCCTGATCGTGGTCCAGCTCAAGGAGGCTGCCGACCCCGCCACATTTGCGCGGGAGCTGGACGGGTTCGGCCTGGCGCAGGCACGCAGGCCCGATGGCCGGTTCGAGATCCAGATTGCCGAAGGTGGCAAGCTGGATCTGCTGCAGCGTCTTGCCGCCGATCCCGCAATCGACGACATCATGGTCCAGGAAGCTTCGCTGGCACGCCTGTATGACCATCTTGGCGCAGGCACGAAACGCGACGTGGAGCAAGCCGCATGAGCGGCATCGCGATCATTGCCGGCAAGGAGTTTCGTGACGACTTCCGCAATCGCTGGACGATCGCCGTGGCGGTGCTGTTCGCGGTGCTGGCGCTGAGCATTTCCTACTTCGGTGGCGCGGCGGCGGGCAAGGTCGGCTTCACGTCGTTTGACGCAACCCTGGCCAGCCTGACCACGCTGGCCGCGTTCGTGGTCCCGTTGATCGGCCTGTTGATCGCCTATGACATGGTGGTCGGCGAACAGGACAACGGCACCTTGCTGCTGGTGCTCAGCTATCCGGTCTCGCGGATCGAGCTGGTCGCCGGCAAGTTCCTGGGCCATTGCGCCGCGCTGGCCACTGCCACGCTGGTGGGTTTCGGCGTGGCGGTAGTGATCATCCAGATCATGCAGCCGGAGGCGCGTACGTTGAGGGCGTGGCTCAGCATCGGGAATTTCGTGCTGAGTGCCTCGATGCTCGGGGCGAGCTTTGTCGCGCTGGCCAGCGTGATCAGCGTGACCACCGCCGACAAGGCGCGTGCGGCAGGTCTGGCGCTGGTGACCTGGCTGGTCACGGTAATCATCTTCGACCTTTGCCTGCTGGCCGTCCTGGTCTTGAGCGGCGGCAACGCGTGGGAGCAGTCGGTCTTTCCCCGCCTGCTCTACCTCAACCCGATCGACGTATTCCGCTTGATCAACCTGACCACGCTGGGATCCGGCAGCGGCAACGAGTTGTTCATGGGGATGACCGCGACCCACGTGTATCCGCCCTGGGTGCTTTACCTGGCCATGCTGCTCTGGATTGTCGTTCCCTTTGCACTGGCCCAATTCCTGTTTAGACGGAAAGAAGTATGAAAACCCACACCGCTCCTCGGCGCGGCCGCATTGACCGCCTGACCACCGTTGACGGGTTGCTGGCGGTACTGCTCGTGGTGTTGCTCACGGCGTGCGGCAGCAGCCAGGCGCCGCCTGCGCAGGCTGCCGTCGACATTCACAAAGGTGATACCTGCGCGGTGTGCGGCATGTATATCGACGCCGGGCCAGGCCCTCGCGCCGAGGCCTGGGTTCGGGACTACAAGGCTCCGTTGAAATTCGGCTCGACCCGCGACTTCTTCGCCTACGTTACTGACCCGGAAAACAAGACCAGGCTGCAGCATCTGCTGGTCCAGGACAGCGCGCGGATCAATTGGCAGCATCCCTCCAACGAGGCGCCAACGTTTGTGGACGCGCGTGCCGCCTGGTACGTGGCATGGCAGCCATTGCAGGGCTTGATGGGGCCGACGTTTGCCTCGTTCGCCGCACGCCAGGATGCCGAGGCCTTCGTTCGCGCGCACGGCGGCGAAATCCTTGGCTTCTCGGAGGTGACCCCCGAGTTGACCTCGCTGCTTGGCTACGGCTGCCCGAGCAAAGGCTCGCCGGCATATGCCCTGGGCAAGCGCTGCGTCAAGGCTCCGCATTCCGCCGATTCACCGTTGGCGACGCAGGATGAGAATCCTGATCTTCTGCGCGGGACCCACTCGGTTCCTCATGAAATCAACCCGGTGCCGCAAGGACATCAACACGCCCTGCTTGGCGCAAAGGTGCATTGACATGACGCGAGTCATCGCCGCGTGGGTCGGGGCCTGGTGTTGCGACGGGTGCTGGGCGCGGGCGTCGCGCTGGTTCGCTGACCTTTCATGCTCGCGATGCCGGTGAGCGCCGTTCCATCAATTTCTTCCGTTCGAAGTGACATCGGGAGCGCTCATGAGCATTTGGCATCTACTCACCCTTGCAGTCGTGGTCCTGCTGGTGTTTGGTACGGGCAAGTTGAGCAAGGTGGGGCCGGATCCTGGCAGCGCCATCCGCGGGTTCAAGACGAATCTGCATGGCGACGACAATGCCATCACGCACAAGGAAGGGCAGTTGCTGCATGCCGATGATCAGCCATCCGGCAGCAACGGAGCGGAGTGACAGGAATCCGCCAGCGCGGAATCCAGGCAGGTATGTCCGATGACTGAGCTCAAGCTCGGCGGCCATGCGTGACGCAATCAGTCGGGCTCGGGCCGCGCCGCAATCGCCATCGGATCGCGCGCGTCGGCCAGCAGTTGCCGATGGATCCGGTTGAGCTCGGTCAGCAGTTGCTCACGCGCTTCGGCGGCAAACGGATTCTCCCGCTGGATTGCGCCAAACAGATGGCCGGCGTCGCCGCGCACCGCCGCCAGCATGTGCTTCATGCCCTGGAACGACGGCGGTGCAAACGGCATGCCGTCGTCCACGCCGATATCGATCAGCCCCTTGGCGATGAAGAACGCCAGTACATGGGTGCGGGCCATGGCGCGGTCGTGGCTCTCGGGGTCCTGGTCGATGACCTCGCAGCCAAGCTCGACGAACAGTCGGCGCGTGCGCTCGGCTGCTTGCGGATGCTCTGCGGCAGCACAGATCACGGTGCGACGCAGTTCGCCACGGGCCAGGCTGAGCGGGCCGAACAGCGGATGGGTGCCGACGTGTGGAATCGTGCTGCCCAGCAGTTCCGCCATCGCCCCACACGGGTGCAGCTTGACGCTGCCCACGTCGAACACGATCTGCCCGGCATGCAGTAGCGGACGCGCCGCGTGCAAGGCTGCGCGCATATGCGGCACCGGCATCGCCAGCACGACCCATGATGCGCCATCGAGCACGGCGGCCAGGCTTGGCGCGGCCAATGCCTGCGGAACCTGCGCGTGCGGGTCGAACACACGCACATCGTGACCGGCCTGTGACAGCAAGCTGACGAACGCCTCGCCGAAACGGCCATAGCCAAGCACGGCGAAGCGCATCGCCGGATCGTGGCCCGGCCGGGGCGGATGCGCGATGTCATTCACTGGCGACGCTGGACTCATGGCGTGATGCCTGCGGTATCGAGCAAGGCGCGCACGCGGCGGCCGAGGAAGTCGAAATAGCGATCCAGGTAGTTGATGCCGTTCTCGCGGTCGATCAGGAACGGGTTCATCAGCGTGTGGCGCAGGATCAGCAGGCGGTCTTCTTCAGGATCAAGGTGGCTGGTATCCAGGCCCAGTGCGCCGAAGATGCGCGCCGTCTGCTCCAGGCCCAGCATGTCGGGGCGCAGGGTCGTCACCGAGCCGAAGAACTCCTTCGTCTGCAGCGGCTGGCGCGGATCGCAGCGCAGAATGTCGTGCAACTTGCGCACGAATTCGTTGGCTACTGCCACCGAGGTATTGCCGCGGGGATTGAGTGCGAAGCAGACCAGGTTGCTGTCCGGCGCGAACGGCACCAATGCCTGCACGCAGTCGGACAATTCCAGGGCAAAGCGCCGCGCCCCGGCGTGGAAAGTCTCGGCCGCGCGCACGGTGGCACGCGGCAACCGACCGAAGTGGACATGGTCCAGCGGCAACACCTTGTGCGTCACGTAGACCGCGGCGGCAGCCGCACCGGACTTGGACCCTTCCGGAATGAACTGGCCGAGGTTGCGGTAGCGCGCGAGATAGTCCTTCGGCATGCCGCCGTGGAATACATAGTCGGCGCGTTCGGCGAGCAGCGCCATCGCGCGATGATCGCGGCAGATGAAGGCGCCGCTGCCGTAAGGGAGGTAACCGAGCTTGTGTGGGTCGACGGTGACCGAATCCGTGTCACCCAGCGCCGCAAACGCGGCATGGACGGCCGGGGTGGGGAACTGCACGTAGTCCGTGGCGACCTCGTTGCGCGAGCGCAGCGAACCATCCTCGTTGCGAAACAGCGTGGCGAGGTAACCGCCCCAGGCGGCGTCGACGTGCACAGCGAAATCGAGACCGCGCTGGCGCGACTCCCGCCGTGCGGCCAGCACCGCGTCGATCGGGTCGATCGTGCCGTACTCGGTACCGCCGAGCACCGCCACGCACATCAGCACGCCCTGTTGTTCGCGGGTGCAGCGTTCCAGCGTGTCGCGCAATGCGGCCGGGTCCAGTCGCATGCTGTCGGCGGGCAGCAATTCGAGCTGGTCACGGCCCAGGCCGAGCAGCTTCAGGCCCTTGCTCCACGAGTAGTGCGCGGTGACCGGTGCCAGCACCAGTGGCACCTTCAGCTGTGGGTGCGCGGCGAAGAAGCCGACCAAGCCATGCTGCTCGATCCGTTCGTCCTCCACGCGATGCAGCCAGCGCGAGCGCTCCGCCGCTGTCTGCGCGGCGAGCCACGCCTGCCACGCCGTCAGCAGGGCGATGCCTTCGGCTTGCGACAGGTTGAAGGCGCGCCAGTCGTCGTCGGGCAGGTCCAGCCCCGGTACGTGTGCCGCGCGCAAGGCCACCGGAAACGCCTTCAACGCCAGCGCCAGCCGCAGCGCCTGGTAATTGGCCAGCGTGCCGCCAGAGGTCAGGTGACCGAACGCGCAGGCGTCGAGCGACGGATCGTGCGGATAGCCCAGCATGCGCGCCAGTTGCAAGCCGACCTGCACCTCCATGTCCACGGTGACCGGCGCGGCATCCTCGCTGACGTTGTTCGGGTTGTAGGGCAGCGTCAACATCTGCGCGGCCAGCCCCGGCAGCAGCAGGTCGGATGCCATGTGGCCGATGTAGCGCGGGCTGTGGAACGGCACCGACTTTTTCAGCGCGGCGGAAAGCTGGTGCAGCTCGCGCCGCATCCGCGATTCGAAGGCGACATAGTCCGGGTGGTGCGTGGCGCCGGTGCCGATCGCCGGCGGGTCTTCCGGATGGAAGTTGCGCCGCCAGTAGACGTGATCGCGCAGGAACTCGACCATCATTTTTTCCAGCAACGCGTCGTTCTCGCCATAGGGGCCGAGGAAGCAGGCATCCAGTGTGTGGTCGCGCGGCTCGACCGTGGGAAAGGGTTGTGCGGGGCTCATGCCAGCGATCCATGCAGCCGGCCCCACGGGTGATGGGTGCGCGCCACGCCGAGCGCGTACACGCCAGTCACCAGCGTCGCCGCGTAGAACGCCAGTCGCGCCCGCGGTGCGCGTGCACGTTGCATCGCCAGCACGGCGAGTGCCACGTACGCTGCCAGCAGCAGCTTGATGGTCAGCCAGCCATTGGCGAACAGCGCGCCGGGCAGGATGCTCAGCAGCATCAGTGCGGTAGTCAGCGAGATGGTGTCGATCGCATAGGCAAGCACGCGCACCGGTATGCGCCGGGCGTCGCCGTCGTGGCCGACCTGCACCAGCAAACCACGCAAGGCGAACAGCCGGCCGCTGGCCAGCACGCAGGCGATGTGCACCCATTTGATATGTGGATGGAACTCGATCACATGGACACCCGGTGGGGCAGGCAAGCGCGCGTTGCGCGCAGATGGAGGCGAGCCGCGCACCGTGCGTTGCTGCCGCTCAGATGATCAGGGCGCGCCGTGTCGCGCGCCCTGACGTGCGTCATGTCGCGGCGGGCTCAGGCGCTTTTCGGTGTCGCCTGCGGCAGCGTGTCGCAGGCCGCGCGGCGCGACCTGCGCGGCAGCAACACGCGCCATCGTTGTTTCCGACGACCCCTGTCGTTGCTCTCGCTGTCCCAGTCTCCCCGCGTGGTTCTCGTTCAGCTTTGCGCCGGCAGTATTTTCAGGAACGGCGATGCAGGTTCCACCGTGCTCGCGCGCGCTTCCAGCGAGGCCAGGAAGCGCCACACGAACCCGAGTGTCACCAGCAACAGTCCCGGATAACCCACCCCAGCCAGCAGATAAGGCAGGGTCGGGTTACCCTCCACGCGCACGCTCGGCAGATTGAAGCTGAGCAGGCTGAACGTGATCATGAGCCCGAACACCCACATGCCCAGCAGCCAGATGCCTGATTCGAAACCGGTGAGCGGTCGGTACCAGCCGGTGGCGGCATGCGTCGTTGCCTCATCGGCATGGATTGCCTCGCGCGGATCGCCGCCGGCCGGAACCCGGACCCGTCGCCCCAGCGTGAACAAATCGTAGGTCAGGATGCCGGCACCGGTTGCGAAGACCAGCCCGAACATCGGCAGCATCATCTTGTAGACGGCCATCGCCGGCGAGACATCGCCGCCGAACCAGTCCAGTCCCAGGATGCGGTACACATAGACCTGCACCGTGCCGCCGATCGAGAACGCGAACGCCATGCCCATGACGCCGATGAACACCAGCCAGAAGGAGAGCTTGCCCAGGCGCTGGTCGTAGTTCGGAACCTTGCGCATGATCGGGATGGCGTAATAGGCGGCGGCGATACCGAGCATGCCGAAGGTGCCAAACAGTGCCAGATGCGCGTGCCCTGCCGTGATCCAGGTGCCATGTGACCACACGTTGGTCAGCGCGAAGGTCATCACGAAACCGAGGATGCCCGCGCCGACCAGTTCGAGTACCGTCGAGCCCAGGATGAAATAGAACGCCGGCGCATTTTCCAGCGGACGCTTGTTGGTATGGGCGTCCAGATAGATGTGCCAGAAACAGAACACCAGTGGCAGCGGCTCCAGCGCACTGAACAGCGAGCCCCAGAACTGCCAGAACGCGGGTGTGCCGATCCAGAAGTAGTGGTGCGCGTTGCCAATCAGCCCGGACAGCCAGACCAGGGTGATACCCCAGAACACCGCGAAGCCCACCGACTTGACATCGGCCTTGAACATCAGCACCAGGAACATGCCGATCAGGCTGATGTGGATAACCTCCCACACGCCTTCCACCCAGTAATGCACTACAAACCAGCGGAAGTATTCCTGCAGGTCCAGCCGATCTATATAGAACAGGCCGAACACCCACACCACCATCAGTGCCGTAACGCCCAGACCGAGTCCCCAATGGATTTCGTTCCACTGGCGTATCGGCGGGAAGGTGCGCAGCACCACGAAGCACACGATGGCGAAGCCGACAAGAATCAGGATGCCGGCGATCCGCCCGGCCTCCAGATACTCCAGGCCCTGCTGGAACCATGGCTGTCCCAGCCACCAGCCGGCGATACCGCGTTCGGCCAGGAACTGGGTGAAGAAGTTCCACACCACGATCACGATCACCGCATAGAACAGGAACTTGATCAACCATGGCGCGACCATATCGCGCTTGGAAAGCAACGGGCCGACAAACAGGATCGCGCCGATGAAGCCGCAAATGATCCACATGATGCCGAGATTGAGATGCTCGGCGCGGGCGACGTTGAAGTTCAGTACGCCCACGAGCAGGGTCGGGTCAGCTTGCTGGGCTGCCAGGATCATGCCGTAAACCACCTGGATCACGAACAGGACGAGCATCAGCTTGAAGAAGCGCAGGCTCAGCCGTTGGGTCTGGTATTCAATCTGCATCATGCTTCTCCAAGGTGTGGAGGTAGGCGACGATCGCGTTGACTTCGTCGTCCTTCAACAACGTGTTGTAGGCAGGCATGACGCCAGACGGATAGCCAGCGGGACCGACCAGGCGCTTGTCATCGGTGGCGTGGCAGGCGATGCAACCGTTGTCCTTGACCAGTTGCGCACCTAGCGCGGCGGGATCGGGCGCCGTGTTGGCCGGCTTCGGCGCGGCCGCTGTGGGAGCTGTCATGGGCATGGCGACACCACCGTGGGCAAGCTGCAGGCGACGATCGAGCCCCTCCACTTCCACCTTCGGCGGCCAGCCTTCGGTGTTCATCGCCGAGGTGTACTTGAGGTAGGCGATCAACTGGCCAATCTCGTCCTTGCTGAAGGGGAGGTTCGGCATCAAGCTGGTCTTGCCACCGCGTCGCTCGATCTGCACCGCCGCGCCGGGGAATTTTTTCAGGTAGGCGTCGATCGAATCAGTGCCCGTATCGGCCCGCGCGGTGGGATCCAGCAACTGCGCACGCACCGCACCCGTGGTCGGCCATCCGCCTGCCGAGGGCAGGAATGCCGCGAGCCAGGCCGGTCCCACACGCTTGTATTCGCCGGTCAGATCCGGGCCGAGGTACGCGCCGTTGCCTACCAGGGTGTGGCAACCCATGCAGTTGTAGGCCTGGAACACCCGTTTGCCTTCATCGGCGGTGTACTTGCCATAGGTGATCGTGTCCGGCGTCGTCTGGCCGCGTGACTTCAAGAACGAAAAGATCGACAGGGCGATGAAGATCGCGGTCATCACCGCCAGCATGACCAGCGCACCGCGCCGACGCGGCGTCTCGCAGCTGCTCCCGCCCACTCCGCAACTCATGAGCGTTCCCCTTTGCTGGTGGTCTGGCTCGGGGCGGTCGGCGCCGGCGCGGCGGCTTCATCCTTGCCATGCAGAAACAGGATATGCAGGCTGCCGATGAAGACGTAGAACACATAGACCGCCAGCACGAAGCCGAGCACGAAGTAGATCCACCACGCCACGTGCGACTCGGGCCAGTACTCAAAGTCGCGCCAGAATGGCCAGGACAACAGGAACGCCGCCACACTGGCCAGCACTGAAAGTGTCAGATCCGTGATCCGCTGCGACATGCGATTTCCCTCGAGATTTGGTTCGAGCACTGACAGGAAGTGACGAGAACCACCGAATCCCTTCCCCAGGGATTCGCGTGTGCGGCACATTGAATGTAGGCGCGTGGTGGCACCGGTGACTTGATTCAGGTCAAGCGAAACCGTCTTTCCGGTCGGGTCGCCGCGGTACCCTCCGCGTGATCCGGTCGGCGTTGCCGGTTCGAGGTTGGTTGCGTCCGTTCAGTCGATCTTGATCGATTCGTGCGAACCCGGCAGCTGGCAGGCGACATCGCGCTGCTCCAGAACTTCCTGCATCGCGCGCATGCCACGGCCGTATTCGCCATGTACCAGGAACACCTTGCGTCGTGGCGTCGCGCCCAACCAGGCCAGCAGCGACGGCTGGTCGGCGTGAGCGGAGAAGCCGTTGATCGTCCACACCTGCGCACGCACCGGGATGTCTTCGTTGAAAATACGCACGCTGGCGGCGCCATCGACGATGCGTCGCGCCAGGGTGCCTTCGGCGGCGTAGCCGACGAAGACCACGCTGCAGCGTTCGCGCCACAGGTTGTGCTTGAGGTGATGGCGCACGCGCCCGCCGTTGCACATGCCCGAGCCGGCCAGGATGATTGCGCCGCTGTCGATGTTGTTGATCCCCATCGACTCGGCGCTGTCGCGGGTGAAGTGCAGCCCGGGCATCGCGAACGGGTCACCGTGCTGAAGTTCATCCAGGAAGTCCTGGTCGAAACACTCCGGGTGGCGTCGGAAGATTTCGGTGGCGGAGATCGCCATCGGCGAATCCAGGAACACCCGCACGTGCAACGGGATCGCGCCGCTGCGAATGCCGCGGTGCAGGTAATAGAGGATTTCCTGGGTACGTTCCAGCGCGAAGCTGGGGATCACCACGTTGCCGCGGCGGCTCACGGTGTCGCGGATCGCCTGGTACATCTCCTCGACCGAGTCCGGCACCGAGCGATGCGGACGATCGCCATAGGTGCTCTCCATCACCACATAGTCGGCCGCGGGTGCGGGCGTGGGATCACGCAGGATCGGACGACCGGGGTTGCCCAGGTCACCGGAGAACAACATGCTGCGTTGTTGTTTGCCGTCGTCCAGTTGCAGCAGGATCGAGGCCGAGCCAAGAATGTGGCCGGCATCGAGGAAACGAGCGTTGATGCCTTCAACTACGGGCACGGTCTGCCCGTAGGCTACGTCCGCAGCAAAGAAATCCAGCGCATGCAGCGCGTCGTCCAGCGTATACAGCGGCGCGGCGATCGCATCACCGCGGCGATTGTTGCGCTGGGCGCGACGGGCATCCTCTTCCTGGATGCCGGCCGAGTCGAGCATCACGATCCGCGCCAGCTCGCGGGTCGCGGCGGTGGTGATGATGCGACCGCGAAAGCCCTGGCGCACCAGCAGCGGAATCCGTCCGCAGTGATCCAGGTGGGCATGCGTCAGCAGCAGTACGTCGATACTGGCCGGATCGAAGCCGAACGGTTCGGCGTTGGCGCGCTCGACCTCGTCGCTGCCTTGGAACATGCCGCAATCAACCAGCACGCGGTGATCGTTGCAGGTGATCAGGTGGCAGGAGCCCGTCACCTGCTTGGCGGCGCCGTGGCAGCTGTAGATGATCATGCGAATCCTTGCTCCTGGTTGCGCAGTCCGCCGGACTCTCGCATGAACTGCGCACCCAGGTGCTGACCGACGTCAATTGGGATGCCTGGCCTTCTTAAGACTGGCATAAGCCATCCCGGTTGCAATGGTACCCAAGGCAATCATGCCGATACCGGAGAAGCACCATGAAACCCACACTCATCGCACCGCTGTTGCTGGCCGCCGCCGCGCTGTCGGCGCCCGTCTTCGCCGCACCGCAATGCACCACCGCACCGCGTGCGCAGTGGCTCACCGAAGCGGCCATGAAGCAGAAGGTCGTCGACCTGGGCTACACCATCAAGGTGTTCCAGGTCACCGGCAACTGCTACGAGATCTACGGCAAGGACAAGGCCGGCAAGAACGTCGAAATCTACTTCGACCCGACTGACGGCCGCATCGTCAAGAAGAAGGGCGGCTGATCATCACTTAACCCGAGCGAGGGCAAGCCCATGAACGCCACGGTCAAGGTCTGGGACCCGCTGGTCCGGCTGTTTCACTGGTCGCTGGCGGGCTTGTTCCTCGCCAACTTTTTCACCGAGGAAGGCGAGTTGGTTCACCGCGGGTTTGGCTACGCCATCCTGATCCTGATTGCCATCCGATTCGTGTGGGGCTGGGTCGGCACGCGACATGCCCGCTTCAGCGATTGGGTGCCTGGACCCCACCGTGTGCGCCGTTACCTGCACGAACGGCTGGCTGGGCGCTCGCGCCGGCAACTGGGGCACAACCCGGGAGCGGCGGTGATGATTCTGGCCTTGCTTGGCGGCGTGCTGCTGGTGGCGTTCACCGGATGGTTGCAGACCACCGACAGGTTCTTCGGCGACGGCTGGCTGGAGGGTCTGCACGAAGCGCTGGCGTATGGTGTGTTGGCGCTGGTGGTGGTGCACGTGCTGGCGGCGGTCGGTGAGAGCGTGCACTACGGCGAGAACCTGATTGCGGCGATGATCCACGGCCGCAAGCGCGCCCTGGGGCAGGATGCCGCAGCCGGCGGAAAAGAGCCGCGACTTGCGCCAGGTCAAGTCCGGCGTCCAGCCACTCCACAAGAATGAGGCCATGCGTATCTTGCTCGCCGAGGACGATCAGGCACTGGGGCAGGCGCTGGTCGAGGGCCTGCGCCAGCTCGGCTACGCCGTGGACTGGATCACCGACGGCACCCAGGCGGCGGCTGCCTTGAGCGACACGGACTATGCTGCCGCGATACTCGACTGGAACCTGCCGCGCAGCAGCGGTCCGGCCATCATTGCCGGCATGCGCCGGCGCCAGGACGCCACACCGGTGCTGTTGCTGACCGCGCGTGACGGTTTGTCCGATCGCGTGGCCGGGCTCGATGCGGGCGCCGACGATTACGTGGTCAAGCCGGTTCACCTGGACGAACTGGCGGCACGGCTGCGAGCGTTGCTGCGGCGCGCCGACGGACAACTCGAACCGGCCATCCAGATCGGTTCGCTGGAGGTCACGCCGGCCGCACGCAGTGCCACGCTTGCCGGGACGGCGCTGGAACTGACCGCGCGCGAGTACGCGCTGCTGGAAACCCTGGTGCGCCACCCCGGTCGCGCCTATTCACGCGAGCAGCTCGAAGATGCGCTGTACGGGTGGGACCAGGAAGTGGCCAGCAACGCCGTGGAAGTGCATGTCCACCATTTGCGCCACAAGCTCGGGCCAGGCTGGATCCGCACCTTGCGCGGCATCGGTTACGCCATCAGTCCGCCCGACCAGCGGGAGGCGTGATGCGTCCGTCGCTGAACCGGCGATTGGTCCTGCGCCTGCTCGCCGGCATCGTTCTCGTATGGTGCGTCGCCGCGGCCTGGATCGGCTGGCGCAGCCTGCATGAGGTCGATGAGATCTTCGACCAGATGCTGGTGCGCACCACCGCCAGCGTGTTCGCGGTGATGCCGGACGCGCCGGCGCCGGACCGCGCCGCGCGTTTGCCGCGCAAGAAGATCGTTCGCTCCGATCGGACTGCCCAGCGTCCGGCCATCGTGCTGCGCGATGCGCAGGGGCGATTGCTGATCCAGAGTGCCCAGCTACCTGCGCTGGCCTTTGATCCGGGCGATTCACATTTTCATACCGTGGCGTACGCAAAGCGACGCTGGCGGGTATTTCAGGGCTGGGACAGCGAACGTCAATACTGGATCCAGGTTGCGGCGCCGCTGGACGAGCGCGACGAACTGATGCGCAAGTTGCTGGCGCCGACCCTGCTGGCCTTGCTGGCTCTGCTCGTGTTGGTGCCGCCCACTGTGTTTATCGGGTTGCGCGGCGGATTGAAACCGCTGCGCCGGCTTACCCGCAGCCTGTCTGCCAGCACCACGCCACTGGTTTCCGCGCTTACCGATGCGCAGGTGCCGGTCGAGCTGGCCCCGTTCACCCAGGCCGTCGACCGCCTGGTCGAACGGCTCAAGGTCGGCCTGGAACACGAACGCCGCTTCACCGCCGATGCCGCGCACGAACTGCGGCATCCGCTGGCGGCGCTGCGGCTGGAGCTGGATCTGGTGGGACGCAGCGAGGACGCCGCCGGCCGTGCGCAACACCTGCAGCGCGCGCAGCACGCGCTGGACCGCATGCAACGACTGGTTACCCAGTTGCTGATGCTGGCGCGCGTGGAGAAGCTGACCGAGCTCGACGACGTCGAACGGCTGCGCCTGGTGAGCGTGGCCGAAGCCGCCTTGCGTGACCTCAGCGAGCGCGCGGCGGCGCGTTCGGTCGAATTGTCGCTGGATCATGATGGCAACGATTTCGTGCGCGGCAGCCATGGATTGCTCGACATCCTGGTGCAGAATCTGCTCGACAACGCCTTGCGCCACGCTCCTGAACATGGCCAGGTAAATGTTCGCGTGGGTGGTGCGGCCGACCGGGTAACGCTGGAAGTAAACGACAACGGGGCGGGCTTTTCGACCACCGATCCGGCACAGCTCGATGAACGCTTTCATCGGCCTGCCGGCAGCCTCGGTGAAGGCAGCGGCCTGGGGCTTTCCATCGTGCGGGCCATCGCCACCTTGCATCACGGCCAGCTCGAGTTCGATCGATCCGATCTGGGTGGTGCGCGCGTTCGGCTGACCTTGCCGCAGGCGCAGGCTGCACCGTCATGAGGACCCGCACGCCGAGCGCGGCAAACCGATGCACACGGGAGGCTCGCACGCGCCAGGCGCCCCGAGTGGCGGCTGACACTGACCTGGACAGCAACGACGCCGGCTACGGTCGGATTGGACGTTTTCAAGCCGTTCGATGGACGCTGTCCTGTTGCAAGCCGGGATCGTAGATCATGTGGCTGGATCGCGCGGCTCCACGCGGCACTGAAATCCGATGTGCGCGGGCAGGTGATCACCGCCATCGGAACGTATCGAGGCGTGGGCGCGCATATATCGAATACCGCGCGCTCTTGCCACTGCGATCAAATGATGCATCAGAAATGAGCCGACACCGCGCTCTATTTCGTGCCCATGGTGAACCTCCCTGGATGGAGTTCGCTCTGCGAACGCAGCTGCCATAGCGAACGCGGAGGAATGTCTGCAAGCACCGGCACGTGCAGGCAGGCAATCTCGAAGCTTTAATCCCCGCCAAGACGTCGGCCACGGGCGGACATGAAATGTGAAGCCATTCTGTGACGACCGCAGATTATTCGTCTTTCGCACCTGTGCTCATCTTTGAGTCCGCGCGTGTGGCGTCCACACGGCGCCAGAGCGGCAGCATGCCCCGCAGCGTGCTGTCGCGCCGTATGAAATGATGTCCCAGCGCGATGGCGGCGTGGGCGGCCGCCAGATACATCAATACGTTTCCGAGTGTCTCGTGGATATTTTCAATCTGTTTTGAAAATACTTTGTCGGGTACCGGTACATGAGGCAGCGAAATGCCGAGGAAATTCCACGCGTCGGACGACCACAGGCGATTGCCAATGCCGAGCAGCGGCACCGCGAACAGCAAGACGTACAACGCGTATTGCACCAGATGGGCGAGCCACTCCTGCCACGCCGGCAGCGCCGGCACGATGGATGGGCGCGCACTGCGCCAACGCACCATCATCCGCGGCAGCATCACCAGCAAGACCGCGATGCCAAACTGCATGTGCGCCCATTTGAATTGCGCGCGAATGGTGGACTCCTTGGGTGACCAACCAGGTGCGTAAATCAGGATCAGGGCCACGGTCAACAGAATGAAGATGAGCCAGTGCAATCGGCGGGCCCATAATGAATAGCGTGAATCGTTCATGGTGTCTCCAATGCTTGCGTGATAAACGCGGTGGAAATTGAGAGAAGCGTCGTATCGCGCCGCACCATCTGCGGATGGCTTGGGCTTGTCGTCATTCAAGCCAGCGGTCTTTCGCCACTCCTCGACTGGGCCTGCAGATCACACCGCAGGTGATCCTTGAGTCAGGCGAATGTGTCTGCCATGAGCGCATCGAACCACTTGTTCATCTGCTTGAAGTCTTTCTGTGTCCATCCGTTCGATGCAGCCGAGGCCTTGGCCACCGGTTGCATGACGCGTGCGGCCCGGTCGTACTGGAACACCGCCGTCATCCAGCCCGC